>Ga0265332_10000511_pt1 | contig 26515 bp, 17 predicted proteins | sample 41926metaG_FD_202084 | JGI IMG/M metagenome (GOLD analysis project Ga0265332, IMG submission 202084) | Rhizosphere microbial communities from Carex aquatilis grown in University of Washington, Seatle, WA, United States - 4-19-26 metaG | ecosystem: Host-associated > Plants > Roots > Rhizosphere...
CATCATTGCGCTGCGCTGCAACCAGCTCAGCGGTCGCTTCGAGGACTTCTGGGAACGCCGCGCCCAAGCCGCCCTGGCCGCGTGATGCGGCTAGCATCACTTTCCTGTCGTGCACCCGAAACCAGGTCGCTTCGTTCGAGCGGCGCCAGGCGGGACAAGCTAAGCAGGTCGAAAGCTGGGGCAATACGCTGACAGGCCTGACGCCCACGACCGATCCACTCGGCAATTCACACATGGTCTGGACCGGCACACACAGCCGCTACTGGATGGACGGCAAGGGCAACTACGCAGATTCCAATACGTCACCCGGTCCGGGATGGCAGGAGCTTCAGCCGAAGCAGTAACAAGGGTGCCGTACAAGCCGCGCTGTTCACTCGGCTTACCGCCGCGCGAACGGGCCGCTTCGATGAAGAACGCGGTTGCCTCAGGCGGGGCAAGCACCGAGCGCGTAGCCGACCGCTTGGATGATGAGCGTGATGTCGACGCTGGCGCCGTTCGGAATGCCTTTGGGGCATGCCGACGCGTCACTGCTGCCGAGGCCGATGTTCACCATAGTGACGATCTCATCGAGACTGCCGTGGCCATGATCTCGAGTGCACGCCCTGGGCGAGCGCTTCGGCGCAGGCGGCGTCGACCGCCGGCTGTCCGTCGGTGAGCACCGTGGTCAGGATGTCGACCATCTGCCGATTTCCGTCGGCGGCACAGGCCAGCGTGCGCCGCACGCGCTCCATGCGGCCGGGAACACCCAGTCCTTGAACGGCGCGCCGTTGCGCAAGGCGCCCGGCTTGCGCGCCAGCACCGGCACGAAGCGTCCGACATACGGGATCAGCTTCGGGCGTTCGGCCTCAAACACCTCCCAGATGGTCTGGTCAGTGAGCTCCGGATGCCGATGGGCCTGCGCATAGGCCACGCAGCGGTCGAGCAGCCAGGCGTTGACCTCGTCGTAGCTCTTGCCCCGCAGCCGTGGCGTGAAGAAGCGCTCGCGCACCAGCCCCACCTGGTTCTCCACTTGCCCCTTCTCCCGCCCGGACGCGGGCGTGCAGGCCACCCCGGGTCGACCAGATAGTGGCTGCACATCTGCAGGAGGCGCCGATTGTAGACGCGCTCCTTGCCGACGCAGATCGCGTCCACTGCCGTCTTCATGTTGTCGTAGATTCCGCGCCGGCAAGTGCCCTCGAAGAAGGCGAAGGCCCGGTCGTGCGCGTCGAACACCATCTCCAGCGTCTCGCGGGGATAGAGGCGCACGAACAGCATCCGGCTGTGACACAGCCGCACATACGCGGCCTTCACCGTGACAGTGGTGCCATTCAGCACGACGACCTCGTGGCTCCAGTCGAACTGATAGGCTTCCCCTGGGGTGAAGCTCAGCGGGACGAAGACTGCGGCCGGCGAGTGCCCGCGGGCCTTGCTCCCGCGTCGCGTCGCGCCGCAATCCGGCGCGCGATTTCACCTTCTCGCGTAGTATCGGTGAGACATGCGGGACTAGTGCCGATCAAGGTGGGCTGGCTCCTGAAACAAGTGCCGTCGCTATAGACTCAGGCCCGAACGGCCGTTGATTCCACCGCCAGCGCCGGACACGTCATTGGCCGCGGATTGCCTTCGCCGGACGTGCGGCTCAGACGAGGCGATCACTGTGCTCACCATGCCACCGCTCGCCTGGGGGTCGGTGAGCATCTCGGGCGCGGGGTTGCCGGGTTGATGGGAGGCGACCATACGGCGCAATCAGGCACTCTTACGGCGCGCTACCCGCTGACAATCTCGGGCATGCGTCGCGCGTCATCGCTCACGGCAGCGGTGTCATCCCTGCACAATAATTCTGCCCGGATTTGCCCTCTACGAAAGTCATCACCTGATCGGCCAGGTCGCTTTGCGCCGTCGCATCGAGGCATGCGGGGCACGTCGCCACCTTTGCGGATAGGAGCCTGTTGGTCGCATTGTCGAACGCGGTCCGGCACGACACCGGCTTCTTCTGCGTGCCCTGCTCGCATGCTTCTTCGTCGAATGGCTTGCCCGTGCGCGCCGCATCGGCGGCCTTGATGTGGCATGCCATCATGCACCGGAAAAGCGTGCTCAGGTGCCTCGCAACGAGATCCTCGCAGGCGTTGGTCTTCGCGTCCGGCGGAATGAAACCGGCGTCGTCCGGTGTTGCCGTGGGTGTCGGCGTCGCCATTGGCGTGGATGTCGGAAGGGCCGTGGACGTCAATGTCGGCGTCGCCATTGGCGTGGACGTCGGCGGGGCCGTTGACGTCGGTGTCAGCGTCGGCGTTGGCGTGGACGCCGGCGGAGCGGTGGACGTCGTGAGCGGCTGGCAGGGCGATCCGGGCGAGGGACAGACATAGCCGGCTTCGATCTGGCAAGTCGCCGAGCAGCCGTCGCCCGACCCCGCGTTGCCGTCGTCACATTGTTCGCCCGCGAGAGCCTGGATGGTCCCGTCGCCGCAGCGTGGGCCGAGCGTACAGGTAGCCTGGCAATGTCCGTAGCCGCTGCCGTTCTGCGCACCGTCGTCGCACTGTTCGCCGTTGGAGACGACACCGTCGCCGCAGTACGGCGCGAACTTGCATCCCGGCCCGCAGACCTGCGACGTGCCGCCATAGGTCGTGGTATTGTTGCCGTCGTCGCACTGCTCCTCGGGGGAGTGAACGACGCCGTCGCCGCAATAGGGCCCTCGGGCAAGACAGCCCGGCATGCACCCTCCGTAGGCACCGTTGTTCAGCCCGTCGTCGCACACCTCATTGCCCCTGACCAGGCCGTCCCCACAGATCGTCGAGCATTGGGAGACGGTGTGCGTGAAACTGTTCAACGAGAGGGTATAGTCCGAGGCGCAGGTGTGGCGCTCGGCCTGGAAGACATCGATCGAGTACGTGCCGCCGTCGACGAGACCAAGCGAGGTGGCAGTGGCGGCGTTGAGAGTCACGCTACCGGTCGTCGAGCCGTGAACGCCCCCGAGATCGATGGCGAGATGGCCGTTGATGAAGGCCCAGAAATCGTCGTCGCCGGTGAACGACAACGTCGGCGAAGATGCGGCGTGGTACGTGAAGGGGTAGTGGAGTTCGCTCGTGAACGAGAAGTTGTGCCCCGTGCTGCCGCCGCAGTCGCTGCCCGTTTGCGGATTTGCCCCCGCATTCCAACCGAGGTTGTCGATCGGATAGAATTGCGTGCTGCTGAACTGAATACCGCTGAGCGTGAGCGTCGTCGGATTACCGCTCTGATCGAGATAGACCAACCTGTCGTAGGGGTTGGTGCTTCCCCCGCCACTGCAGCCCGTCTGGTGATACCACCAGCAGAAGTCGGGCGCATTGGTCAAGCAGGATGTACCGTTGGGACCGAACACCGGCTCGCTGTCCGCCCCGAGCGTAGACTGCACCAGCCCCGTGACCACCCCGCAGCCGAAGGAATTGAAGTCGGGGTGTCCCTGGCCCGGAATGGTAGTGCCGCTGTAAAGCATGTCGCGATAAAGGATGGGGATGGCCACCCCGGAGCTCGACTGAGTGATTGCGGAGCAGGTCCAGCCGGATTCGGTGGTACAGGTGGAGCTGCAACCGTCCCCATCCACCTTGTTGCCGTCGTCGCATTGCTCTTGGGGAAACTTCACTCCGTCACCGCAGGTTGCGGTGCACGTGCCGCCGGCGCACGCAGGCTCGGTCCTGCATGTGGATGAGCAGCCATCGTAAGGAACCACACTGCCATCATCGCACTCTTCGAAGCCCTCTCTGACCCCGTCACCGCAATGAGTCGCGTGACATACGGATTTGGGAGGTGCCCCCTGGTTCACGCAGGCGAAGCCGGACTCGAGTTTACAGGTCGCCGAGCACCCGTCGCCCGACGTCGTGTTGCCGTCATCGCACTGCTCGTTCCCTGCGACGATCCCATCGCCGCACTGCTTGGCGAAGCACGCAGCATTGGCGGAGGCACACGTCCACCCCGCCTCAACTTGGCAGCTCGAGGAGCAGCCATCCCCCGACACCGCGTTCCCGTCGTCGCACTGCTCGCCGGCCTCGAGGTTTCCGTTACCGCACGTTGCTGCCTGAACCGCTGCAGCCAGGAACAGCATCAACACAAACGTCAAAGTGCGAACAAACATGGCAGAGCTCCTCCGTTGTGAGCGGAACGCATTCCGAGAGGACCGTAATATCTTCGGGCGAAGTTTATCTGTCAAATGAAGATTTTTCGATCAACGGGGATGAAGGAAGGGACGTAGGGCTCAAGATCCCGTTGCGGCGAGCTCGCGCCGCCCGCATCCGGCTCCGGGTGCGACGCGTCGATGCCTCGGCAAATAGTTGACCGGGGGAACATTCCGTGATGTGCGATTTAACCTTTCCAGCGGCTGTCGCATCTCACCAGACATGGAGGTGCAGTTCATGAACAGGAAGCTAATCCTGGGGGCAGGAATCATGGCACTGGCTGGTATGGTCGCGACGGCGAATGCCGCATCACAGACTCATCCGACGGCAGCGACCGGACAGCACATGCAACTGGCCAAGGGCGATGCCGCGCCGGCCGACGGTGATCAGGCGGCACCGGCGAAGAAACACAAGTCGGGTAAGAGGCACAGCCACGGGAACGCAGGCGCACGGCCGCCGAAGAATGTCGACTCCGCGCCGGTTCCGGCCACTAAGTAAGTCGACCATTGGGATGCAACCAGCGACCGTGTCTGGTTGCATCCTGACACTCCAACTTTCATTTCCGGTCTTCTTTCGAAGACAGCCCAAGCCCGCTATGGCGTGCGCACCTTGGTTTGATTTCTGACTTTCCACGTATTTCCCGCGAGTCGTTGCCGGGTGAGCCGACGCCATTGAGTGAAAGCGGCGGCGCCTCTAAAATCCGAATCCAGCTGCCGGATCGATGACTCAACGGATCGTACGGATCGGTCCCGTGCGCGCGCTCATCGGCGTCGAGGACACCGTCGGCGTCGTAGTCCGGCCGCGCCAACCGACTGTATCGGGCTAGGAACCCGACGACCGCCAAACGGGCACCTCATTCTCGGCTGACCCACGCGTTTGTGATTGGCGTCGTGATGTTGGCTCTCACCGATCTTCGCTCAGGATACAGCATGGGTGACTGGATCATCGTCGGCGTGGCATTGTTCGGCGGGTGTCGAGGTTGCACGCCTATGCCGAGGGGATCGTCATCTGCCAGGACGGGCAGATCGTGGCCGAGCGCGTGCGTTCGGCCGCGGCCAGACGATCTACGACCCATGGCACCGGTGGGGTACCGGAAGTTGACCCTACGGAATGTGCATGAAACGCCCTACGGCGCCGGTGTCGCGCCGTTGACGTCCGTCGGAATGCACACCATCTCGCGTCTCGTCTCGTTGACCTGCGCCGGCCCGGGGAACAGGTTGCCAGGACCGGTGTAGACCCCGCTCCCTGACGCCACCCGGCGCTTCACGATTGGCGCCTGCGCCGGCTTGATCTTCGTACCGACGCTCACCCCGGCCAAGGCCGCGGTAGCGCTGCTCCGGAATGCCGTGGCGGTGCCGACGCGGTAGCACAGTAGGCTCTTGGTGGTCACTGCCGTCGAGCCGTTGATGATCGCGCTGGTGCTGCGCGGCGGTTGCACCGCGCTCTTGCTCATCGGGTCGCACAGCAGGAAGGGTTTCAAAAGGTTTAGCAGGCACATGCCCTGCACCGGGCTCCCCTGAAAGCTTGGCGTCACACCGTCCTTCAGCTTGGCGCAGTCGTCGAAGAGTTGATCGCGGAAGAATCCCTGCAGATCCTTGCGGAACTTCCCCTTCCCATTGCGGCCGGCCGGCGTCTGGTCGGTGAGGTCCGTTGTGGCCGCAATCGTGTAGCAGGCAAAATGCGGCGCATCTCCCGCCGCAGGTGGCGACGCGCCGAGGCCGACGTTGGCTGGTACCCAAACGGCGCTCAGCTTCTTCGACAGCACCTTGATCGTTCCGAACTGGTTGGCGAGGTCCCAGATGCGCTTCACGTGCTTGGGCGGCTTCACCGGCTTGCCGTTCACCAGCGGGCCGACACTTTGCGTGCCGAGCGCCGCCGAGTAGCGCAGGTAATGCCGATCGGGAAGTGTCGGCCCCGCCTCGGTATTCGCCTGTGCCGGATTGAGCACGCTTACGGCCCTTTTGATCAGGAAGTTCTCTGGGTCGTCACCGCCGCTGGTAATGTGGACGTCATCAATAGTGATGACCCAGTTCTTGGGGAAGAGGTTTCCGGGAATTGGCGCGTGCAACGCATCTCTCGCCGGCGCGCTGATATGGTATCCGATGTAGTGGTCGGCTTCGGGCGTCGGTGTCGGGCTGACGGTTGGTGATGGTGTTGGGGTGGCCGTGACGCTCGCGGTTGGGGTCGTCGTCGGTGAATTGGTCGGCGTCCCGGTCAACGTCGGCGTCGGTGACGGCGCCAGAATGACGGTCAGGACCACGTTGGTGGGGGACACGGTGCGCTGGAACATCGTGCCGTTGCCGATGGACTGGCCGGTCATGCTTGAGAAGTCGCCGCTATGCGATGCGAAGGTCATGATGGTGAAGCTGTCGCCGAGGCTGGGCACGTAGCCGTTGATCAGCGAGATGTTGAGGCTACCGTTGAGCGTGGCTGTGCCGCTGATCGCATACCGGTCGTATTGCGTGCCTGCTGTGAGGCCGCCGATCTCGACGTGGAAGGCGCCGCTGGCGCCCTGCGCATATGCTCCGGCCTCATTGATCAATCCGGGGGAGAGACCCGGCGCGGCGGCACCGCCGCTGTTGTTGACGTTGGCGGTCAGCGTGCCGTTGCCGTCGATCGTGCCGCCTTGAATGCTCATGGTGCTCGCGGAGGCGATCGCCCCACCATTCAGCCGGGTGGCACCGGCCGTCTGCGTATAGGCTGCGATGAAACTGATGGTTCCCGACAAGCTCTGGACGATGCCCGTATTGGTCAGCGGTACACTCTGGTCTGTGCTAGTGCCCGTACCGGCCGACTTCTGAAAGGTGCCGGCATTGTTGATCGCCGTGGTGCCGCCGTTGTAGCCGATGAAGCCGTCGTTCTGCATGTCGAACGTGGTGCCCGCGGCGATGTTCAGGGTCCCGCCATTCATGAAAAGGGAGCCGGTCCCGGTCCACGTCGCGCCGACGTTGCTGTTGAGAATCCGGTTCAGGCTGATACTGCCGCCGTTGGCGATCGACAGCGGGCCGTTGGTGCTCGTGGCACCGCTGCCGGTCATGGACCCACCGCTCCAACTCGTCGTCCCCGTCACGCTGATCAACGCTGAGCCGCTCAATTCCCCTCCCGACTGCGTCAGGCTCGGGATGCTCAGGGCGGTGCTCGTGCTGATGTTCAGGAGGCCGCTACTGAGCACCACCGTGTTCAGCGTGGCGCTCGTGCCGGTGAAGTTCGCCGTGCCGCCCGACACCGTGGTCGTGCTGGTGACGTTGTAGCTGCCGGGGTGGTTCACCGTCCCGCCGCTGAACGTCACATTAGCACCGGTGATTGCCACTGCGCTGCTCAGCGTGTGCGTCCCCCCGGAGAACACAAGGGTGGTCCCGGTGGCATCGAACGAACCGCTGCTGGTGCCGCCCCCGCCGAGGGCGAGGGTCCCGGTCAGCACTTTAGTGCTGCCGGTGTTGTTGAATGGCACACCTTGGTCCGTGGAGGTCCCCGTACCGGCCGACTTCTGAAAGGTGCCGGCATTGTTGATCGCCGTGGTGCCGCCGTTGTAGCCAATGAAGCCGTCGTTCTGCATGTCGAACGTGGTGCCCGCGGCGATGTTCAGGGTCCCGCCATTCATGAAAAGGGAGCCGGTCCCGGTCCACGTCGCGCCGACGTTGCTGTTGAGAATCCGGTTCAGGCTGATACTGCCGCCGTTGGCGATCGACAGCGGGCCGTTGGTGCTCGTGGCACCGCTGCCGGTCATGGACCCACCGCTCCAACTCGTCGTCCCCGAAGCGGATAGCGTGCCGCTGCCGTCCAGCGTGCCATTCGAGAGGGTGAAATTCGTCACGCCCGTATCGGAGTTGAGTATGCACGTGCCGGAATTGCCGATGGTAACATTGTCGCCGCTGCCGGGAACTCCGATGGGTGACCAGTTGGTATTTGTGAACCAGTCGCCGGAGCTAGCGTTCCAGCTATAGCTCGTCGCCTGCGCCGCGCTGGTGATGAACATTAGAAAGGCCGTCAGCAGCGTAATGGCCGCCACGGGGCGCGTGCGACGCGTAGGATTCACCACCAGGTGTGGGACCCGACTTCCACCATTGGGGCAGGCCCGGCTTGTTGGACAGCAATCATCGGCCACAAGGATCTCCCTTCCTGATTCATTCACCTGCGGCGCGCACGCCGGCCAAATATACGGAGGACGCAAGCCGAACTGTGTGGTCCCTAATATCTGAACAAATTATCACAGTCAATGAAAAAGCATGACGGTTGGGGCTGACTTTTTAGATGCGCGCGTGAATTATCCGGGTTAGCCAATCGCCGCGCCGCTTGGCCTCGACGCTGCGCCAAACGGGATCTCCAAAGATGAAGAGTTCGTCGAGGAGCGTGGACCATTGGACCCGTCCAGCGTCACTGTCACCGGCTGCCCGTCGTCTGGTGCGAGCAGCACATGCAACGATTCCGTAACCACACGGAAAAGACCGGCGAAGACCTTCAGCCTGCGATGCCCTTCAGGCGGCGGTCCCCCAAGCGTGGGGCCTAGGAGTCCGAGCACGGGCGGAATGCAGAACACGTCAAGTTGCGAGGTGCGCAGAAACACCGGCACCCCGCCTTGCAACAGCAACTCTGCGAGGTCCTCTACTGAGAACTCCCAGCGTTTCGCCAGTCGATCAAAAGAGAAGGTTTCCAGCTGAGAACTCATATTGTCCGACAGGAGACCCATGTCGTACCCCCGTTTGTTGCTCGTAGGAAAACCCCCCGCGGAGACCGACTGTGGAGTTCGCGTTCGCAGCTCGATATCCCGCCGGCACCGAAGAAGAGACCCGCCGGACCGACGGTGGAACCCGAGCGCGGCGTTTCGGCGAGGCGCGCCATGGCACCGTGGCTCATGGAATCACGCGTCTGCCGATCGAGGGGTCGACCGTGGCACAGTTACGGGTTCACTACAGGCTCAACGGGGGAACCCGGCACACCTGCCCGCCGATGCCTATTGTCCGATGGGCGACCACAGCACATGTTCGCTCACGTCGAATCTCGCAGAGCCGACACCTCTCGCCAATCTGGTTCATGCACCTCGGCCTCGATGAGCAATCGCCGCAAATCCTGCCCGATGCCGTCCATCACCTGGCGGTGGGACTCTTGGGAAAGATATGGTCCGTGTGAAACTCGGGTCCATGCCGAAGTGTCCGTGGCGCTAGATCTCCATCGGCCGATGGTCTTGTGTCTTTTCGACGACTCGGATCCAGGGAGGATCAATGCCAGTTTGGGTAGCGTCCCATGGTATGGTATCGACGATTGCGATGCAGTGTAACTCGTGTCGATTTCCGCGGTCCTTTGGAAACCGCGCAATCGCAACTTGCTCGCCGACTAGACTCGATGCTTGCCCGTTCACCCTATGAGCGTAAGTTTTGATGTCACAGTTGTCGTGGTACTGAGATGAGTCGCCCAACAAAGCGCCCACCGAGGGAGAGAAGAACGATCCGTTGCCAGCGCGCTCAGGCTGACTGCTCGCTCATCGCTGGCTGCGCGCCTCCGCCGCTTGCCTTGAAGGCGGCAAACCACGGATTCGCGGCTTGCACCTGCTCCGGGGTGCCTTGTGCGGCGACGCGGCCATCGTCGAGGACGATCACATGATCGGCATCAGCGACCATGGTGTAGCGATGGGCAATGACCAGCGTGGTGCGTTGACCGCGCATGGTCGCCAGCGCCGTCTTGATTTCCGCCTCGGTGGCATAATCGACGTTCGCCGTTGCCTCATCCAAGACGAGAATGCGTGGCTGTGCCGCCAAGGCACGGGCGAGTTGGATCCGTTGGCGTTCGCCCACGGAGAGACCTACACCCCCTTCACCGATTTCGGTGTCGAGCCCGCCGGCCAGGCGGTGCACGGTTTGACTGAGCCCCGCCGCCTGCACCGCGGCCTGCACCTCGGCGGCGCTCGCGTCGGGACGCTGGTATCGCACGTTGTCGGCAAGTGTGCCGCGGAAGATCGCTCCGTCGGCCGCGACCACCGCCACCGCCCGGCGAACACTTGCGGGGTCCAGGTCGTTGAGTGGCTGACCATCGACGAGGATCACCCCTGCCCCAGGCTCATGCAGCCGTAGCAGGAGATCCGCGATTGTCGTCTTGCCGGCTCCGGATGGGCCGACCAGTGCCGTCACCCGTCCCGGCTCGAGAGTGAAGCTAACCCCCTGCAGCACCTCCCGCTCCGGCCCGTAGGCGAAGCGCAGGTCGCGCACCTCGATGCGTCCGGGACCGGCGACGAGAGCGGCACCGCGCGGCTCGACGTCCCCTTGCGCCATCAGGTGCAAGGCCCGACGCAACGACATGGTGTGCTCCTGCAGGGTCTTGGCGAGGGTGGTCAGCGAGTCGATCGGGTCGTAGAGTCGATCCAGGTAGGCGACGAACATGACCACGTCGCCAGGGGTGAGTTGATGCTCGACGACACTCCATCCACCGTAGGCTAACACCAATGCCTGCCCGAGGCGTTGCACGAATGCCTGCCAGAACATGTACCGGTTCGCCACGCGATTGCGTCCCAAGAAGTTCGTATACGCGGCGCGCGTCGTCACCGCCAGGTGCTGCGCCTCACGGTCCTCGGCGCCCGCGAGCTTCACCGTCTTCACCGCGCTCAGGGTGTCACGAATGCGCGCCGACACCTCCTCCCAGAGCGCGAAGTAGCTCGGCAGATTTGTCTCCAGATCACGTGCCGAACGTCGGGCTACCCAGACGTAGACCGGCAGCGTGGCCAGCGCGATCGCCGTCAAGGGTGCGTTCTGCGAAAAGAGGATGGCGAACGTGCCGACCAACGTGAACGCTTCGGGCAGCACATCCTTCGCAAACGCCATGATGACGGGCGCCACCTGATCCGACTGATCGATCTGCTTGGCCAGGGCGCCGGTTGCGCGCGTGCCGAAGAAGCGCAAGCGCAGCTGTAGGACGTGGCGGAAGGTTTGGTTGATGAAGTCTTCTTCCACCCGATTGGCGACCGCCGCGGCCTTGTTGTCGGCCAGCACCTCGAACAACTGCGCTGACAGACCCGCCAGGAACAAGAGCCCCACCGCCCACAGCAAAGTCTCGAACATCTGGGTGACGCTGCGCGGCGCGACACGCCCGGTGCGATGTGGCACGCGTGACGCGTGGCGTGTATGCGAACCATGGGACGGCTCGGTTTTGCGCGCCTGTGCCGGAGCTTCAGGCGCCGGAGGCGCGCCGGCGCCCTCCTCAAAGAGCGAGCGGTAGAGGTCGGGCGTCTCGGCGGCGCGGCCAATGAAGACCCCGGCGATGTCGTTGACCACGACACGGTAGATGAGTGGCTCGACCAATCCGGCGGCCGCCGATAACCCGGCAAACACGACGACGATGGCAAGCGGGCCGGGGTAGGCCCGCGCACGGCCCAGCAATGTGCGCCAGACCTCGCGTCGCTCCGCTATCGTCTGCGCGTCTTCGCGTCGCTTCCTGTCCCGCACTTACCCACCCCGCGCCGTGCGCTTCTCGGCGTTGCCACCGTGGCGACGCAAAATCACAGGTCCGCCACCGCTGCAACCACGAGCGCACCTCGACCCGGCTGTGGCCTGCGCGGCGGCAACAAAACGGCTCGGGACCTCGTTGGATTGCGCGCCGGCGGAAAGCATGAGTAAATACCCCCATTTCCTTTGGCTCGAACGGGAGGATGTGATGGCGAAGAAGGCAACGAAGCTCGACAAGGCGATGGGCAAAAGCGAACTACTGGCCGAGTTGGCTGCCAGCACCGAGCTGCCCAAGAAACAGGTGGCGCGGGTACTGGAGGCATTGGCAGCTCTGATTGGGCGACACATTGCGAAACAGTCCGTGGGGATGTTCACGCTTCCGGGATTGCTCAAGGTCAAAGTTGTCCAGACCCCGGCCCGTCCAGCCAGAAGAGGCGTCCCAAATCCATTCAAACCTGGGGAAACCATGAACGTGGCGGCCAAGCCTGCCCGCCGCAAGGTGAAGGTGCTGCCGCTCAGCAAGCTCAAGGCGATGATCGGGTAAGCGCACCGACCCGCCCCGCACCCAAGGCTACTTCAGCGGCGCCGCGTAGGCCGGTACCGTCTGGGGTGCGCACCGTCATGATCGCCAGCCGTTCGACCAGCGGTTCGTCGAAGCCGATGTGGCGCGGCACCGAAAGCTGACACCGAAGAGACCGCGGGCGGCGGGCTACCAACCCGACGGTCATCGCTTTGCTGTCGCGCACTTACGAACGTGGGGGCGCCTGGGGTGCCATTTTGTCTGCACCCCCTTTAGGTGTGTGTAACTTCGTCTACACCGCTGGGCAGACGATGACGGGATGGGTCAGCTTTGAACGCCGATCGGGGTCAAGCCCGTACGCCGATTCACACTTGCGGACAAAACCGCACCCCAAGGGCACCCGGTCCACGCAAGTACGTGAGCCCTATCCCGGCGAATGGCGGCGCATGCCGCTTGTTGCGATTGCGAAGCCTCCTGGCCGAAGCCTCACGTCCGTCAACAGGGAAACCGGTGGCAAGTTCCATGCTGCACCTTCTCCGCATGCCATGCCAATCCGCCCGATGTCGCTACCGTGTGCTCGCAGCGCTCTCGGGCGTCGTTTGCCTGGTATTGACGCGAGGCATTGTCGCTGCGGCAACACTGATGACCACCGTCATGGGTTCCGCCCAGCCGAGACCACTCGATGTAAATCCTGGGGAGCGTCTCGTCGTCATCGCCTCACACCCCGATGATGAGACGCTCGGGGCCGGGGCGTTGATCGAGCGGGTGATCGAGCGTGGCGGCAGTGTCTGGGTGGTGCTCGTAACGGCCGGGGATGGCTACGTCGAAGCGGTGGTGCACGAGACCGGCCGGGCGCGGCCAGGCCCAGCGGAGTATGTCGCATATGGTCGACGCCGGCTGCGTGAGGCGCGTCTCGCACTCCGCGAGTTGGGTGACGATGCCGTACGTGCGGAGCATCTTCTGGGTTTTCCCGATGGGGGGATCGCGCCGCTCTTGACTGCGTATCGGCGGCGGACGCACCCGGAACGCTCGCCAACAACCGGGGCCCTAGAGCCACCGTACCCCGACGCGGAGCACCCAGATGCCCGCTATGACGGCGATGATCTCCAGGCGGCGCTGGTGCATTGCCTTCGCGAGCTGCAGCCAACGATGATTGCGTTCCCCGATCCGCTCGACAAGCATCCGGATCATCGTGCGAGCGGGAACTTCACACTGCTGGCGGTCAGAGAATTCACGTGCGGACGGGAAGGGGCGCACCGGGCGACGCCTCGCCTCTTGGCGTACCTGGTCCATTGGCCTGACTGGCCACGCGGGTGGGACACGAGCGATCCCTCGGTACCCGCTGCGGACGCACAAGTGCCTTTGCCGCCCAACCTGCCCTCGCGCGGTTTGCCTCGCGTCGTCCTTACGCTCACTGACAAGGAGGTTATCGTCAAGCGGCGTGCGCTCGCCCAGTATGCAAGCCAACAGCGGGTGATGCCAGCGCTCCTCGGGGCATTCGTCCGCCGGATTGAGCCCTTCACTGTGTTCACAGGGGCTGAATGAATGTTGAAAGACGGATCCTTGGCACTCGCCACTGGCTCTCCTTGACCATGCGAGCAATCAACTCGCGCGGCTTTTCGTCGGTTCGGGGCCGTCCCGGTTTGCGGAAGAGCTGACGCCGGTAAGCGCGACAAGCCCGCCGGTGCCAGGCGACGGCTCGGGCGTTTTCAGGAGCCGACGCTGGTTCGGCGCCGCCTAGCCGCTGAGAAGTGCCGAGCGCAGAAGCTCCCGTTCATCGAGTTCGTGGTTCGCAAGATGCTCGAGAACCGCGGCGATGGTGGCGCGCACATCGATGCCGGAAAGTCCGTTATTCAACTCGGTCGACACCCTCGTCAGGACCGCGAGAATCTCCCGGTGCGCGCTCTGTAGCCGCTCGATCCCGGGGACCAAGGCGGGCCGTGCAAACCGGAGGTAGTGCATGAAGCCGCTGTCTTCCTCGAAGGCGAAATGGAGGGCAAGCTGTCCTCTCACTGTGTCGACGGATTCGACCAGCCGAGCACTGCTGCCGGGGGGCTCCGACCGCAGCGCACTCCGCAAACCCGCGACCCCCTCGCGCAGAATCCGGTGCTCGCGCTCGAACACCTCGTACGGGGTACGCGCGTCGAACGTAGGCCGAAGGCCGGAGCTACCAGCGACGCTCTCTATTCGCCTCGAATCGATCATACTCCGAAGGCAGCAACTTCTGCGCCCCTGGTCATGCGATTCCGTTGCGGCGCCAAGCCGCCCGCTGCATCAGGATCGCTGCCCGCTTTGCAGCCAGTGCTCCCGCGGCGTGCATCCGGGAGTGTTTCACCCACGTGCGGAGTTCGTAGATCTTTTGTGGGCGATCTCAGCGTTGGCGCGCGTCTTCGAGAAGCGCCAGCATCGTTGACTTCTCCTCGAAATAGCGCCGGCGAAGGATTGGCTCACACCGGTGGCAACGGTCGCCGCGTGTCGGCGGTCTTCATCATCGATATGAGTGACGAGACGCCGCTGGAGTGGAGCGGATGGGATTTGGCGAGGTACAACGGTTGCGCGTCGCCAAGATTCCATCCGCCGCGCATTTGGAGCCGACGGTGCCACGCGACTCTTGCGACAAGTTAGTCTCTTGCTTCTCATCAATGCGACGACGTGGCAACCTGACGCAGATGAAACGGCCAGACTGCCCGATGCATGACCGTCTGGGTCCTAGGCATCACCGTTGCTGGCAACCTGGCACGCCAGGTTGCCCCAAGGGCGTTGGCGCACGGAGCGAAGGGGCACATGCTTGAAAGAACCATCAGCATCGTCCTCGCCGGCGGGATCGGGTCGCGTCTGCATCCGCTAACGGCCGATCGGGCAAAACCAGCCGTGCCCTTCGGGGGACGGTACCGCATCATTGATTTCACGCTCAGCAACTGCCTGCATTCGGGCCTGCGCCGGATCCTTGTCCTCACGCAGTACAAGTCGCATTCACTGCAGAAGCATCTGCGGGATGGGTGGTCCATCTACAATCCAGAACTGGGAGAGTACATCACGCCGGTTCCCCCACAGATGCGGACGGGAGAATCCTGGTACTGTGGCACCGCCGATGCAATCTACCAGAACCTCTACCTCCTGGAGCGCAGCGGTGCCGAGTATGCGTTGATCCTCTCGGGAGATCACATCTACCGAATGGATTATGCGGCGATGCTGCAGCATCACCACGACTCCGGGGCCGACTTGACCATTGCCTGTCAGACGGTTGCTCTCGACCACGCACGATCGTTCGGGGTCGTGACGGTCGATGAGAGCGACCGCATCGTGTCCTTTCAGGAGAAGCCGGAAGACCCGCGGAGCCTTCCCGGCGATGCCGAGCACGGGCTCGTATCCATGGGCGTGTACGTCTTCCGGATGGATCTGCTGTCGAAGCTGCTTCACGAGGATCACGCCGGCAACTCCACGCACGACTTCGGCAGGGATATCGTCCCGTCCATGGTCGGCGCCCAGCGGGTCGGCGCCTATCGCTTTGGAGGAAGGAGCGGACGGGTCACCGCCGACCGCTATTGGCGCGATGTGGGGACGCTGGATGCGTATTACGAAGCGAACATGGATCTGTTGCAACCGATGCCGGCGATAGACCTGTACCAGGGGGACTGGCCGATACGAACCTATGAGGGGCAGCATCCGCCGGCACGCAGCGTGCACGGCAGCTCGGGACGCGAAGCGGAAATCGTCAATTGCATGCTCGCGTCGGGGACGCTGATCGTCGGCGGAACGCTGCGGCACGCCATCCTGTTCCCGAACGTGCGGGTGGAAGAGGGCGCGGTGGTCGAAGATTCGCTCCTCTTCGAGGGGGTCACCGTGGCCGAGGGGGCACAACTGCGACGGTGCATTGTCGACAAGCGCGTCGTGATTCCGGTGGGCGAACGAATCGGTTTCGATCGGACACGGGATGCGCAGCGGTTCACGGTCTCCGAGCGGGGTATTGTCGTCGTCCCGAAGGGCTACCGCTTCGCCGCCACGGCCTGAGACTGCCCCGAGTCGTTCCTCGTCCGCTGAAATCCGGCAACGTCTCGGGACCGAACAACACGACACTCCTCGTCGTCGACAAGAACGACGTCTGACGTCCGCGACCGTGATGTTGGCGGCGCCTCAGAGGCACTGGACTACACGGCACCGCTGGGCAACCCTTGCACCCACGTCCCGTCATTCCGACCAAATAGGTCACTCAAGGACACTCCACAGGAACATGGCACCGAAGAGGATCAGCAATGGCCCAAGGATCAACAGCTCTCCCATGAGTTCGCTCCAGCTGGTCTTTGGATCGAGATAAGCTTCGTTCGGTTGTTGCGGACAATATCGGACCCTGATTTGTTTGCCGACGCGGTATTTCGCATCAACATATTTTCTTGTCAGACCGACGCCAGGTACAACGCCGCTGAAATTCAATCGTTGACCGCGGTGCTCGGTACCCAGGACCCAATAGCGATATTCGATCACCGGGAAAGTAATCCGGCCATATTGCCACCGAAGCGAAAGGATCTCTCCGTGCGTTGTCGGCCAGTCGTGGCACTTCCACGCCAAGGCTACCTCGTGCAGCGCTCGCACGCCGATGGCGAAGCCCGCGACACAGAACGTGCCGAACACGACGATTTGAATGATTTCTCCGACGATTTGCAACTTACCCGACCGATTCCATAAGATCGCCCTGCCGATAATCGGGACGCCTGACCCAGGCTGAGCGCCTCGCTACTCATCGGACAAGTGACCGCCGAACGCCACGCTTCACCTGCTGCCGGAAGCCGGACCGAGGGACAAGCGTAGGCTGGAGGCGGTTGGCCTGGTGACGGGGGTCCACCCGCTCGTTCACGCAGGTCTGGTGATGGCGATTCCCGTCGCTTGACGTGGCGGCTCCAGCGGCAGCGTTACCACAAACCGTGTGCCTTCACCTACAGTGCTCTCCAGACCCACCACCCCGTCCAGGGCCTCGGTGAGACGCTTCACGATGTACAAGCCGAGTCCGACGCCGCCACCGCGCGGCGGACCGTTGCTGCCTTGCCGGAACATCTCGAAGACCGCCGACTGATCTGCCGGAGCGATGCCAGGCCCCATGTCCGTGACGCTGACCACCACGCGTCCTTCGGGGTGTGCCACCTCTGCGGAAATGGTCACGCGGCCCGCGTCCGTGTACTTCAAGGCGTTGTGGATGAGGTTGCGCAGAATCATCTGCACCTTGCCGCGATCGCTCTGGAGGACCACCTGCTCATCCCGTATGTCCCACTGCACCGCGACCCCGTCTTTGATCCAGGTGGCGGGAAGATTCCTGCGCAAGCCCGCCATCAGGTCGCCCAGACTGAACGGCTCGATGCTGAGCGCTAGCTGCCGCGTCTCCAGCCGATTCAAGTCGAACATCGCCTGGATCAACTCGAGGAGCTGCAGGGACTGCTGATGGATCCGGTGCAACATGTCGCGCTGCTCGTCCTTCGACCCGGTCTCGTCGAGGAGCAGCTCCGTGTACCCGAAGATGACGCTCACCGGCGTGCGCAGCTCGTGGGAGACCAATGCCACGAACTCGGACTTGAATTGATTCGCTCGCCACGTCTCCGCTTGTTGCTGGAAGCTTGCGAACCGGTACTTCTCCAGAACAGTCGCAGCCATCCCTGCCACGCCTGCCGCCAGCACCAAACCGAACATTTCGTAAGGAACGGGGATCATTGGGAGTGCCCCGAGCTTTAGGGAAAAAGGATAGCCCACCAGCGCACTGATACTCACAGCCGTTTGTCCGCGGAGGCCCCAGGGAAAAAACGCGGCCGTGCCCGTCATCAGTAAAGCCAGGGTCAGCACCAGCACTTCGGTACGCGCGTGAAGCACGCCAAAAATGACGCTCAGACTCAACGCCACATAGCTCAGCATACCCTCGGTTACTGTCTGGGTGAGGGCAGGGCGACGCTGTATCAGCACCATCTGCGTCACGCATGCTAGAAAATACGATAGGCAACCGAGTGCCAACACCGCGGCACGTTCTGGGTGATAGAGGTAATCGATGCCACTTCCGACCGCGCTGGCCACGAGAATGAACGCCCCCGCTATGGGTGCGCGACGTGCCGTCAGCAGGCGGGTATCGGCGCGATAGGCCGCGGCGATAGGATCGTCACTGCTCATTACACGCACTGACCTATAATCGTATTGCACGACCCACTGCAGCAGGCCGTTCCGGAGGCACACTGCGTGCCAGGTCGGCCACAGGTCGTTGACGTTGGCGTTGGCGTTGCGGAGGTGGCGGTCGGTCCCGGCTGTGAACCACCGACGATCAGATCAGAGCCTCCGCACCCGATCGCCATCACGATCGCAAGGAGGATCGCGAGCGAAGCCGCCCAATCCTTCGAAGCGCGTCCGCGCCAGCCTCGAATGCCTTCTTGAAGATTGGAGTCGGAAGTTGGTTTCATGAGTTGTTCCGCCTCTGGCGACGAGCAATGTGCACGCCAAGGCGTGCGTGCAGCCGACCAAGGCAATTGACGTGGGTCGTTACCGGTCATGCAGATACTGGAATACCAGGTAGGTTGAGTCAGGACTCGGGCTTCTCGTTCTCCTTCTGAACGACGAGGGGCAGCGCGAGATGGAAGGTCGCCCCACCGTCGGTGTTGCTCGTGGCCCAGAGTCGTCCGCCATGCCGCTCGACGATTGAGCGACTGATCGACAAGCCCATGCCAAGGCCCGACGGCTTGCTGGTGTAGAAGGGCTCAAACATGCGCTTGCTGATGGCTGGGGTGAATCCAATGCCCCGGTCCTCGACGCTGACCTCGACAGTCCCGTTTCCAGGGCATACCGTATGCAGCAAGAGCTCCGGCGCTACGGAGTCGCCCATCTGCATCGCTTCGAGGGCATTCAGCATCAAGTTGACGATGACCTGCTCGATCTGAATCTGGTCGAGCTGGATCCGGGGCAATTCCGGGGCGAGGTCGACACGAATCGGGATGCCGAGTTGGTGCGCCTGGGGGGCCAGGACATGCACGGCATTGGTGACCACCGCGTTGAGATCGGTGTCTTGGTACGGCGTCGCTTGCTTCTGCAGCAGCGCTCGCAGCCGCCGGATAATCCCACCGGCGCGCAGCGCCTCGGTGGCGATCGCCTCGATCGCAGGGAGCAACTCCTTGGGGCTCGTCGCCCCCGACGCGATGAGCCGGCGGCACCCGTTCGCATAGTTGGCGATGGCCGACATTGGTTGATGAATCTCGTGCGCCAGCTCGGCGGTAATTTCTCCCAGGGTATTCACCCGCAGCGCATGAGCAAGCTCGGCCTGACGCGCGTGCAGCTGCTCCTGGGCGTGTTTCAGGTCGGTGATGTCCTCGGAGATGCCGAGGAGATAGGCGGGGGTCCCCGTGTCGTCGAGAATCGGAATCTTCTTCGTGTGCAGGATCCGCTGACCGTGTCCCGTGTTGATCAGTTCCTCCGGGATGTCGAGCACGGCTTTCTCGTGCAGCACGGCGCGGTCCTTCCCGGTGAAGAAGTCCGCCTGCTCTTTCGGAAAGAAGTCATAGTCGGTCTTGCCGATGAGATCGACGCGTCGCTGCCCGAGGAGGTCTTCGCCCGCACGGTTGAAGAGCACGAACGCCAAACTCTTTGCGTCTTTGACGAAGACCATATTCGGGATGTTCTCTACGATCGAGTCGAGGAAGCTCTTCGTGCGGAGGATTTGCTCGTGCAGCCGCTTGTGTTCCGTGATGTCGCGGGCGATGCCAAACAGGCCGATGACATTGCCGTGCGCATCACGCACCGGTCCTTTTGTGGACAGGAACGTGCGCCCTACGCCGTTGGTGGTCACGAACTCTTCGAACGTTCGCATGACACCGGACGCCATGACGTGGTGGTCCGCTTCCATCACCTGACGAGCCTCGTTCGGTGCGAACAAAGCCGTGTCGTCTTTGCCCAGCACCTCCTCGATAGACTTCCCCACGAACCGGGCCGCCGCGGCATTCGACAGCAGATAGCGGCCATGCATATCCTTTACATAGACCGCGTCCGAGGTGCCCTCCGCGATCGAATGCAGCAGGGCCTCGCTCGTGCGCACCGCCTCCTCCGCCTGCTTCTCCTCGGTAATATCCATGTGGACGGCGACCCAAAGGTCTCCATGCTCGCGGTCGGCAAGCGCGGAGACCGTGGCGTGAGACCAAAACTCGGTGCCATCCATTTTCCGGTTGTGGACTTCTCCGGCCCACGAACCGCGCGCTCTCAGCTCCACCATGATCTCCCTAGCGGTCTCCTCCGGGCTCTTCGCACCGGGGGCATTGAGCGTGCTGACGGGTTGGCCGCGCAGTTGGCCGGGAGCGTAGCCGAACATCGTCTCGAACGTGCGGTTCGCGTGCAGGATCACCGCATCCCCGACCCGGATCAGGCAAACGCCTTCGGCCATCATCTCGACAGCAGCGGCAAGCCGTTTGAGTTCAGCCTCGGCGTGTTGACGCGCCCGCCGCACTTCGACCTCCGCCAATTCGCGAGCGATGGCGGGGCACAGTCGCGCCAGATTGTCTTTGCTGACGAAGTCGTGGGCGCCCGCCTTCATAGCGGTGACGGCGTACTCTTCCCCCGCCCGATTGGACACGATGATGATCGGCAGGTCAACCCGGTAGTCCTGGAGGAGCGCCAGGACCGCCGGTGCGCTGAACTGCGGCATGCCCCAGTCGCAGGTGATCACGTCCCACTCCTGGCGCTCCAGCGCGGCCGTGAGTGCGGGGGCGGTCTCGACGCGTTCCCCGGTCGGTTCGTAGCCGCCCCGCCGCAATGCGCGAAGCACCACCTCGGCGTCGATTTCGGAATCCTCGACCAGCAGGACCCGCAATGGGATTCGCGTGTTGGGCGGAGCGCCTCCGCCGTCACCCTCGGCCATCGTGCACGCTTTCCGTTTCAAGTCCACTCCCGACACCACGGACGTCCGCACGTGAATATAGCGCCACCGCTCGCGGACACCACTGGGCGCTCGGAACACAGCGCAAGACGATGGGGCGCGTTGCTATGTCTGGCGTGGCCAGTGCACCGCCGTCGAGACACGCTCAAGCAGTTAACGCAGGTCAGAGAGTCGGCGAAGCAGACTGATCAAAACGACAAACGTGGTGACGCCGACGAAGACAACGGGTGCACGACCCGAATATAAGAGGGGGATACCGACAAGCATGGAGGTGGAATCGTGATCCACAGACGAGTACGCCGATGTTCCTCCTGAGACGATCGACGCCTTCGTGCACGAGCAGGAGATGGGTCGCCTCGTGACCGTGAGCTCTGCGGGTCACCCCCACATCGGGCTGTATCCCTTCGCCTACCAGAGCAACAGCATCGAGAGCAGGTTCTGCGACTCAATGACTCCAGGTCGGCCCAGGAGAAATTCTGGGATCTCTGCGCGACGAATCCCGATCTGGTCGATCAAGCCCGCCAGGGAGGACCGCGGCAGGCGGAGGCGCGCAAGATTACAATGGCGGAAATCGGCGCAGGTGCAGGCACACTTTCGGGCCTCCTAAAGGCGAAAGAGTGATGGCAGCTGAACAACGGTAGTATGTCCATGGCGGTCACGCTTACCCTGGTGATAGCGTACACGGAATGGCAGCCGCAGAATTGGACAACATGCACCTCGCTACAACTCCCTCCGCGCCGTGCGGGGGGGGGCAAGCGGGTTTGCCGGAGCCCCCCCTCGCTCACCGCGTTTCCGGCGCCGCATCGGGGAACGAACCCGACGGTCATCGCTTCTTTATCGCGCATTTGTGCGCGTCGGGTGCCACTGGGGTGCCGTTTTGTCCGCAGCCCCTTTCAGGTATCAAGTTCTGGTGCCGACACCGTGCTCAGATAAGGCCACGCGGCGCAGCTCGCGAGGGAGATGCTTTTGGTTTCGTGGTTGTCTGGACACTGCAGAAGAGGGAAGAATGCATAGGCGTCCAGTTCCGCAGAATCTGCGCGATCGACAGGTAGCCGGCAGTCGGCGTGATTCGTCGGACGTTTGAGGGTACGCGGTCCTGACGGGCGAATCATCAGCACCAGACCATCGATGCGCCCAAGGGATATGCCGTGGTCGGCCACTCGACGGGCGGCACCGTCACCCTGCTGGCCGCCTGCGCGCCCGAGATGCACGACCCGCGCCTGCGCGCCGGGGCGGATCTGTCGGGCGACTCCTGTTTCTTCGTCGACACGTTCTTTGCCACCCGCGCGACGCCATTCCTGGCGGTCGCGGGCAGCGATGACCTGCTGGTCCCGCCGGCCAACAACCCGGTGCGCGCCTTCGCGTCGCTTCGTGGGCGGTCGTCGTGCATCAGGTTGCGGTGGATCATAGTGGTGCTGATTTCGCCGCCGCGGTGGTGCTGCCGGCTCCGGCTCAGCGTGCTCTCCCGCGACAGTGGATTGAGACCGGCGCGGACGGCATTGCATCCGCCGTCTGCCGCACACGGCGGACATTTGCAGCCCCAGTCCACCTGATTATGGACAAGCGCACGACTGAACTGTCACGCCGCAGACTGTGGCCGAATATCCGCAAGGTATGCTCCCACAGTCGGGCAAGGAGCAAGCCTGACATATAGTGCTGACGCAGCTCTCGCCTGTGGGGCATGTTCAACAGCTCACGTTTTGCCCGCAACCGTTGGAGACTGTCCCGCAGTTCAATTCTTGACACGGGTTACTGTTCGGTGTGCAGCAACTGTTGTGGTCGCAGACCTGGCCCGAAGTGCAGGTGTCGGTACATGTAATGGTGCCCCCGCATCCGTCGGAGACGTTGCCGCAGGCCACTCCAAGACACGCGGTGCCGGGGGTCTCCGGCGTGCAGCAACTGTTGCCGCGGCAGACCTGGCCCGAAGTGCAGATGTTCGTACATAATGCAGTGCAGTACGTGATTGCAATTTGGTTCCGGCTACGCCGGGTTAGGGGATGGAACCATCACCGATACGCTTAACAGCCCGTTGAAAAAGGGGCCAACGGCCTCCCATCATGACAGCATGGTACAGGTAGGCTGTCCAGTGCGTGAGGAATCCGGAGGTGGATGCGGATGGCAATGGGACGGCGGGAAGCGCAGCAAGAGTACATGTGGGTGTCCAGGCCGATGAACTCATGATCATGGGAACCGTCGCGCCGAGGAAGTTGTCCCCGCGAGTGATGACGGCGTGATCGAGGCCGGATGCCGGGGAAGCGCAGTCCGGGATCCCAACAGCGGTGGCGTTGTCCGAGGACAAGCCGTGCATATCGTTGCACTGGTCGGGACTGATCCACACGAAGTTTGCGGCTTGTGATTGGTCATTTGGTCATTGGGCACTTCGCCCATTTGATTCTGGGGTGTGGGGGCGCAGCCCAGGGCGCCACTGTGGGTCCAGAAAATTCGAGCAGAAATGTGGATCGCCGGACGCATGCCTTGCGGATACATCGCGGCGGTGACAAACATTGTCAGCGGCTCACAGCAGCGGTAAGCGCGTGCGAATGGCTGAGCGATTTCGGCTCAAAATGCGGCGGATGAGATTTTGGCGAAGCACAGGGGGGCCGCTGCAAGGCATGAGCCTGGATCTCCGTCACGTCCAACGTCGCTACGGTGATTTCATCCTCGTCCGATCCTTTCCCGCAAAAGGACGGATGCGACCGGGCGGGAGCGCCGCTTGATTTTTCAACCGCACCAACGCCCGGCGAACGGCGGTGGGTTCAAGCCCCAATGTCTCACAGACCACAGCGAACGAAAATGCTCCACGCCGATTGCTCCGCACCCAGGCTTCCGCCTCTGAGCACCTGTGTCCAGCCGCGCCGCAGTAATCGCTGATCCCGCTTTCCAACACCGCCATCATCAACGCCTTGGTTCCAGTGAATTCACCTTGGCGAGGCTCCCCACCGCCGAGAGTCATGACTTGACCAACTATATCGTCATCGTGATCCATGGTGCCTGGCTATTTTCAGGCGTCGGCTGCGGTTACTCAAGGTAAAAACACGAGTCGTGGACCTGGCTGCTCAGAAGAGTTTGAAGGAGACGATGCAGCGTTGCGGCGAGAGGTTGTTGGGGATGTGCCACCTGTGGTGACGGCTATTGGTAGCAAACCGATCTTCGTCGTGCTTCCCGCGACCGCCGCCTGCGACCCACCGCCCAGGAAACTCACAGCTCCCGCGGTTCCATGGGACGGGTTTCATCCGTGACCATCGCGCCGATCAGATCAGCCGGCACGTCACCAGCGTCGGCATTGCCGATTTTTCCCCGCGCACGCCGGTCAGCGACCGGTCATCTTCTCAAGCTCTTCGGGATACCGAGCACCGTGCACCGTAGTCTGCGAGGCGGCGCTGTCAAGTTCCCGGAGCTCGTCGAGCGTCAGTTCAGTCGCTGCCAAGCCGTCGACCAGCCCATCCCAAGTGCACCTCGACTCCACCATGTAAACTGCCGATCCACCGCTCGGTGGACGTCAGCCAAAACACTCCCAGATGATGCTAACGGATAGGCGAGAAGGCGTTGTCGAACACGTAATCGCCCACCTGTCGCCCCTGTGCGATGCCCTGGTCTTTGTCGAACGCCCAGTGGATGCCGAGATAGATCCGGCTCTGACCATTCTCTTCCGCGGCTTGCGAGAAGGTCGTGAAGCTGCGCGGGGCGAGGGGGCGGACACTGCCGTCGGCATCCTTCGTCGTCCCATTTAGTTCGTCTGATACGAACGTGAAGGGGAGTTCATCCGTGCCGTAGAAGTCCCTCAGCACCGCGAAGACGGCGCCGCCGATTCCGGCGTGCCCGGACGGGTACGCCGGGAAGGGCGGTGTAAAGTTCGGCGGGTTGAGGTTGCTGGCGGGCGCCCCGAGCGGCATGAACGTTGGGTCGGCTACGGTCGTCGGGTTGCCGTCGCCCGGGAGCGTTGGCCCGGCTCCCGGATCGGCTCCGCCGGTGCCCGAATCGGCTTCGCGGATGCCGGCGACCGGGCGCCAGAACTGGTAGTAATACTTCGACTCCCAGACCGCGATCGCGGCGTCGGCCATCGCCACGTTCTCCAGCGCCAGCAACCGAGCCATCTGCACGGCGTCCGTGCCCTCCTGATCGACAATGTGGACGATAATCTGGTTGTACAAGCGCGGCGGCGCACATAGGCTCGGGGTTCCGTCGTAGGCCCAATAGAGGCCGATGTTTGTCTGCTCCTGGGTACGCACCGTTGGCGTGTGGATTCCATCCCCACCGAAACTCTTCACTTCGTCGAAGGCGGTGGCGTACTCGGTGCTGTCGAGGGCAGGCGGCGGTGGAATCCTAAACTGCGAAGCCGACTGCAGAACGAACGGTTTCACCTGCCCCCAGTTCGCACCGAGGGCAACGGTCTTCAGGCTGACCGGGTCCTCACGCCACTGACCGGGTTGGTCGCCGGGGTGGAAGTCGCCGGCGTTTGGGCCGATCTTCGGCTCGGGATAGGAAAGCTGGGAGCCGTCGTTGGCCCGCAAGGTCAGAATGGTTTGAGCAGCGCTGTGCCCGACCGCGATCCCATCCGTTTTCGCTGTCCCCACGGCCATCGTGCCGAGGTCGTCAGCGAGCTGCTGGTCGAAGCTTGACGCCTGCGAAGGAAACAGCGCGGTGAGAGTGTCACGCGACGCTTGAGCAATCGCGGCCGGCATCGAGGCCCCGGCGGGTGCAGGTGAAATCCCAGTGTAGCTCTGGTAGCCACCGGCGATCGCATTGACAGCGTCGAAGATCGCGATGTGGACGATGGCCATCGCACGGCTTGCCTTTGTGGGACCGAACTGTTCGCCAAAGACCCGCGTCTCGCCGGGTTGAACGGGCGTGTGGTCGAGCCCGCTGGCGTCGATGGCAACGTGGTTCCAGTGGTGGACCATCAACTCGGCCGTTGGACCCGCAGAAGCGCCAGCGCTCCCGCCGCTGCTCTCGCCTTCACCACAGGCCTGCAGCAACAGCAGCCCAATGGTCAGCAGGACGGCAGCAATACCGCGTCGACCGCAATGTTGACGGTTCACGGCGTGGCAACTCAAGGCAAGCTGAAGGTGAGTTTTCGAGGCAATATCCGTAGGGCGTGTCATTCCTTGCTCCGTAAAGATCAATAGAAGATAGGTTTCATCGTCCACCCCCTGCACACAACGTGTTGCCCTTGCCAGGGAGCTGCCGAAGAAGCAATCCCCTATTTTGAGGAGGTGCAGCCGTGGCCGTTCTCCAAGCCAACCGTCCCCTGCGCGGAGAAGGCGCTGCCGGGAATCATCTATGGGGACACCTTCAATCCTCCCAGACGTGGATCTGGCAAGCCCAGCCGGCGGTGCGCCACACCGCTACGAGTGGCGAGAGGCCGCCTGATTACCGCGGATGGGATTTTGGCGAGGCACAGATCTTGAGCCGCCTGCCGCCCCGCTGAGAGCCAGTATCCGTTCGGGGAACGGCGTGGTCGGTCCGGAACGGAAAGTGCGTGAGACCGGGCGGTGGTGTTACGCCGCCGCCTGATGCGCGCCGGGGAGCAGCGTGGCGCGGCGGAAGATGTTGGCTGCGA
>Ga0265332_10000516_pt1 | contig 26360 bp, 29 predicted proteins | sample 41926metaG_FD_202084 | JGI IMG/M metagenome (GOLD analysis project Ga0265332, IMG submission 202084) | Rhizosphere microbial communities from Carex aquatilis grown in University of Washington, Seatle, WA, United States - 4-19-26 metaG | ecosystem: Host-associated > Plants > Roots > Rhizosphere...
TACACCCTCCTTTCCCCATCCTTTGCCCGGGGGCGCTTTCCGAAGCTCTCCTACATCGGTTTGATGGCCAAGCGGCCGTCAATGGATGAAACGGAGGTTTGTGCCCTGGCCAATCTCTGCGGCATCGAGGTAACTCCGCCCTTTTGGGGAAACCCCGGGCCATTTACTGATCACGTCTTCGCGGTGATAGAGAAGTACGAGATGTGGGACTTCTTTCAGAGGAATGAACATGCCACGCCTGGCACGCCGTTCCAGATCGACCCGATCGGTTCTCGTGAGCAGGATGTCAATTCGCCTGTTCTGAAAACGTGGCGGGCAAAGTTCAAGAAGCTGCCGGATGTCCGCAAGATGATGGTGGTGGCTGTTCTGGCTCTCTATAACGACACTGCTTGCAAGGAGCACTGGTTGCATCGAGTTCCCAAGAGTTGGGATGCGGCCGAAGGCATCAACATTCTCCGGTATCACGGGGCCTTGGCCGATTGGGCCAAGCTCTATGCCTTGTATCCCGGGTGGTAAATCCACCTCAAGCCCGCGAAAGCGGGCTTTCCAGGGGGCTCGTCGTGAGCTTCCCGGAAAGCCCGCCTCCGGCCCGCTTCATCACACCAGGAGAATCGGCTCCGCCCAACACCCGATGCCCCATGAGCCCCGAGCTCGTAGTTCCACTGCAGTAGGTGAAGTCGCTGCCTGCGGCTTCCAGACCGCCCTGCCCTGCAGGACGTTCCGGAAGATGCAGGTTTGTAACCCCCGCCTGAGGTTTTCAGGTCGCCCTGCCGGCGTAACCGGCTGCCCTGTAAGCGCTTCCGGCCTGGATGCAACGGGCGCACCTCGCAAGAGGTTCCAGGACTTTCTTATCCCGGTGGGAATGCCCGCCGGGCACCTCGCCTCTTCTTGAGGAGTTTCATGATGACTAAGTTGGGAACTGTTCGGACCATTAAGCTCTGGCGCGTTCAAGCGGCGTTGTCTTTCTGCACAGATGATTTTCGGGCTGGCTTTCGCCCTTGCTTGAACCGCATTAAGCGGGATGTTTCTCTTGGATTGCTTCCTGTTCGTGTGGCCATGGATAACAGCCCGTTTGGGCCTCCGCCCACCGGCAAGGCGTCTGGTTAATTACTGCGACAAATTTTGGGTGGTAAATGCCACCTCAAGCCTGCGAAAGCGGGCTTTCTTTCTCAATCTTCGGCGGGAAGTCACCCTTTCCCGCCGGGGAAGGGGTGTGCCCGCCTTTCTCTATAGGAAGCACACACCATGGAAAAAAAGACGAATCGCCCTGACTGGCACGCCATGCTGCAAGAGGCTCTTACCAACCCTGGCCGCCTGGCCGAGTGCTACTTTGTTTTCCATGAGTTCAGCATGGGAAATCAAATCCTTGCCGCCATGCAGCTGCTCGAGCGAGGCCTCTCCCTCTCTCCGATCGCTTCCTTCCGGAAGTGGAAGGAGCAGGGACGCTCGGTTAAGCGTGGTGAAAAGGCAATCTCTCTCCTGATGCCTCTGATCATCAACAAGACTGACGGCGATGAACCGGAAGATCCTGAGGATGAGGAAGTGGCCGGGAAGAACCAGATTCGGGTTTTCTCGATGAAACCCCACTGGTTTAGCCTGGATCAAACAGACGGAGAGCCCTTTGAACGTAACCTGCAGGTTCCTGAGTGGGACAAGGCATTAGCTCTGTCTCAGCTGGGGATTACTGAAGAGCCTTTCCAATCGTTGAGTGGAAATGCCCAGGGGTATGCCAGGCCAAACAAGATGCAACTGGCCGTGAGCCCCATCGCAGCTCTTCCGTGGAAGACCACTTTCCACGAAATGGGGCACTGCCTACTGCATTCCGACCAGGCTTTGATGTCCGATGGTGAAGGTATGCCGAAGGATCTCAAAGAGGCTGAGGCCGAAACGGTTGCGTACTTATGCTGTGCCACCCTGGGGCTGCCCGGGCTCGATGAGAGCCGGGGGTATATCCAGCACTGGCTCAGTTCTCCAGAGAGGTCCGAAGAGTTTGCCAAGCGGCATACTGCCCGGGTGTTCTCTGCAGCAAACAGGATTCTCAAGGCTGGTACCGAGACTCTGCAGTGATTTGACAACCCGCGGCTCCGTTTTCACGGAGCCGTTTTTTTTTACAATCCCGCTCCCTTCATGAAGACCGGCTCCCAACATGCTCTTAGCCAACATTTCCCTGATTGAGGAATTCATCAACACGGTTTGGCTGCAGAACGGTTTGGCTCAGAACACTCTGTCCGCCTATCGCAGTGACCTGGTGCAGTTTGCCAAATGGCTGAAGGTTCCCTTGTCCGCCGCCGGCGAGGTGGAAATCAGCAACTACCTGGTGCATCTCTACTCCCAGCCGATCCGGCCGAAGCCATCCAGTCAGCGCCGCCTAATATCTGTCCTACGTCGCTTCTACGGATGGTTGTTTGAGGGTCACCGGATCCAGAAGAATCCCATGCTGACGATGGAGTTGCCTTCGTTAGGGGTCCGCCTTCCGAAGGTCCTGGCCATGGCCCAGGTAGAGGCCCTGCTTGAAGCACCCGACACCTCTACAGCCTTGGGACTCCGCGATCGAGCGCTATTGGAAGTGCTCTATGCAACGGGGTTTAGGGTTAGTGAGTTGGTTGGCCTCACACTTACCCAGTTGAACCTGGACATGGGAGTTGTGCGGACGATCGGAAAAGGGAACAAGGAACGCCTGGTTCCTCTGGGTGAAATTTCGTCGGATTGGTTGGTGCGCTACCTGGCCGAATCGCGCCCGGTGCTACTGAAGGGGCGAAGTAGCGACGGTCTATTCATCACGGGCCACCAGAAAAAGGACAACAACGATGCACGGATGACCAGGCAGATGGCCTGGCTCCTTATCAAGAAATATGGGGAGTTGGTGGGGATCCCGCGTGATCGCATATCCCCCCACGTTCTTCGCCATGCCTTTGCCACCCATCTGCTTAACTGCGGTGCTGATTTGCGCATAGTGCAGCTGCTCCTGGGGCATGCCGACATCTCCACCACCCAAATCTACACCCATGTGGCCAGGGAGCGATTAAAGGAACTACACGCCAAGCATCACCCTCGAGGATAAACATGCAATTCCAATTTCTCCCAGTCACAACGCTATTGCGTCTTCTGGGCAACGATCTGGATTTGAGCTAATGCTCCATGGTGGGTCTGGTCAACCGGAATTCCGATTGCTGCTAGGCAACTATTGAGACTGTTTTCAACTTTGACTGCATTCCGAAAACTATGCTTCACCCGCTTTAGAACGGAGTGACGGAAACGACTTAGGAACTTCCTAAATGTTCCCAGTTGGCGTGGAACATTGGATATGTGAGGACGCCATTCATAGTGGAATCCAATGTCATGAATTTCCTGGCTAACCACCGTTGCACCGGGAAGTGACCTAACTAAATCACCTAGATCATAAGAAACTGGTGACCAAGACTCAGCATGTCCAATCCTAAAAGTTGCCTTGTGATCAGAGTTGTAGAGGGAGGGCCAAAACCCTTGCTCATATAAATCTTCATGCGGAACCACTAAGACCATGTGCCCGCCAACTCTAACTAGACTCCACCATTCGGCAAGAGAGGCGACAGGATTTTCCATATGCTCAAGACAATGGGAGGAATAGACAGTATCGAATAGTTCCCCGTGGATGTACTGAGTAATTTTTGAAGCGTCCCCATGTTCGAGATCAAAGGGCTTTGCATGTAGAACGACCGGGTCCGGCCCACAACCAATGTCTAGAACAGATCCTGATAAATACTCCCTAAAAAATTCGTTTGAACGGTATTGATTTGTTTTTGATGACTCACGCATAGATGGAATTTGTTATTGAAATAGTGCAGGGGCGGATGCTAACTATTGGAGGATGCGTCGTCAATCGAAGCAAATGGCATAGCAAGCTCCACTATTTGGCATGGAAACCTGCCAAGTTCCGGCTGCAGCTGGGAATACATGACATAGGGTGTTCGCCAAGCTAAGCGCACAAAATTTGTGGACTCCAATATTGAAGTTCTGACCACTTTGAAAGTAATAGCGGGTCACTGAGAGGCTGTCGTTCTGGGCTTTTTTCCATAACCAGGCTCCTCCGCTGTATTGACAAGAAAGTAATATGCCGCTGGTGGTAGTGCTTTGCGCAATTGTTCCCTCCTGATAGCCGGCACAACTGCTTCCTTCGGCCACCACCAGAGTGGGGCGAAGTGTGTTGGCGGAGAGGTTCCCCGTGACGGTAGCATTTCCCCCGATCGTGGCATTCCCGGCGATGGCCAGATTCCCCGCATCATCCAGGGCGAGGGGAAACCAGGAGACCCCATCGCAGGTATATCCCCGGGGACCACTGCCCACGCTTGGATACTGGACGATCCGGGTTTGCCAAGCAGTGCTGGCGTTGCACGGATAGGTACTTGTGAGAATCGCGTAGGTCTGGACGGGATCCTGCCAATAAGCGGATCCCTGGGTTTTCCAGCGATAGTTGATGCAGGAAACGACTTCCCCGTTTGGGCCGCTGGCCACATCCCCAATCTTCGTGCAGACGCCATTGATTGAGACGCCGATCAGCCCCGTAATGGCATTTCCGCCCATCAGGAGATTTGCCGTTAGGGGGCCGGTGCTCCCGTCCCGGGCATAGAACCTGGCCAGGCCGGAGGATCCAAAATTCGTCTTGATAGCAAAGATCCCCGCTACGTTCCCAAGCGGATTGGGGATGGTGACGCCATTGGCTGAGGTGCAGTGAGTGGGATCTGCCAGCGTTGAGTAGCAGGCATCGGCACCGATGTGCTTCAGCATGGCGCCCAGGCCATCCTCATCGATGGTGCTTGTTCCTGGTACCAGGATCGGGCTCGAGAGCGCGACGGTCCCCAGCAGGTCACAACTGGGTGAAACGCAACCTGCAGGGACTTTGACTACAGCCAGAACCCAATTGCCTCCTAAACCGTTGGAGGTGGTGAATCCCTGATTCAAGGGGCCATTGGGGGGGGTCTTGAGTTCTGTGATGGTCGGTACCATCGGGTTGGCGTAACCCGAAACCACCGCACTGACTGTCACCAGCTGGCCGTAGTTATTGGTGATATACGTTGATAGGGCGCCGGCTACCTCGTTGGATTGCTCAGCCACGACATCGAGGCGGTTGAGCCAGTCTTTCCGTGCCTGCCATTTCATGGCCTGCATGGACAGGACCATGACAACAATCAGGCCCAGGGAGATTTCTATCAGGCCAAACCCACGTTGGCGCCGCTTGAACCCAAGAGTCATTTTGTCCTATCCCAGTTTAGAGGCTACTCGCCATGAAGGCCGTCTGCTGCGTGTCGATGGTTTGCTGAAGCTGCTCGAGGCGGGTTTCGTGATTACCGATGGTATTCACTGCCCCTCGAGCATCCGGCCCAAGCAAATTCAGCATCGTTACCTGGGGAACGCTATGTTCTCGAATCTGGTGCACCACCAGTCGGAGAGACTGAGCCAGTAGCGATCTGGCTTCAGCCACGTCCATTTCGCGTTTGGCGATGGCGATCAGCCTTTCCAGAAGTGCAACGATGCTGTTGCCGTGCATGGTGGTAAGAACCAGGTGGCCATCCAAGGCTGTTCGCAGGAGCTCGCCGGCGGCGATGTCATCGCATATCTCGCCAAAGAGCAGCATGGAACGATCGTTCGAGGGAAAAGCGCGTAGCGCTCCCCGCATTTCCTCCCGATAGTTGGATTGGATCTGGACCTGCCGACACAGGCCGCGATCACCATGCCAGCCGTTCATTTCGTATTCAATAACATCCTCCAGGGTCAGGGCATACCCACCAAAGAGCTTTAGCCTGGCCACCAAAGTCGAAGAGACTGTTGTGGTCTTCCCAGATCCGGTCGGCCCCCCGACCAACACCAGCCCTCCCCGGTTACGCAGTTCCCGGGAGAGCAGTACGTCTAGGTAAGGTTTGGGGATGCCTAAGTTCTCCATCGCCATAACCTGGTCGTGGAGGGTCCGCAGTTGGAAATATGGGTATTCCTGGGGCTGAACACGGTAGCGAATTCCGTTGGACCGGATACCGAAGGTCTTGCGTTGGCCGAGAGCTTTTTCCTTATAGCCATGCTTCACGGCCTCAGCGAGTTCCTGTGCAAATGCCAGGTCCTCCGGTTTCACTCTCTTGGGGCCCGGGAAGATTGCTGATTCACTGACCGATTCAACATCCAGGTTCCAGTCGCAGATCGTGCGGAACTGGGAGAAGTCTTGTTGTTCTTGCATATATGGGAAAAATTATCGGGTTGCCAGGAAAACGAGGGTGTTATTGGATCCATCCGTGCATGCTGCTTCCATCGCGGCATCATCCAGAGCGGCGCCGATGGCCTTAATCTGGGTGCCGTTGGCCGTAATCGAGCCGAAAATGGTGGCCATGCCATTGGCGACGTTCGTACAACCTGCTCGGGAGTAGTTGGTGCTAGTGAAACTCAGGGAGTCGTTGGCAGTGGTAGTCGTAGCCGGCGCAATGGTGATCGTGCCCCCCCAGTAGTTGATGGCTGTCGTACCGGAACGCATGTTGGTTGGGAAGCAACTGAGGACAGATGCAGTGCTTGTCCCAGCGAAGCTGGATGCCGTCACCTTCCGGTTCTTAATGCACTCCAGGACCTGAGGGAAATCGCTGACTTCCCGATATGCCCTGACCCGCTCTCGGATAATGTCAAAACCGCCGAGAACGAACATGGCTACCAACAGCATGACGATGACGCCCATGGAGAGCTCAACCAAGGTCAAGCCTTTCTGGCGATTGGGAAAGGACGGGTTACGCAGGGGATTCATGAATGGCTCCTAATGCGGTGGTGATGGTTAAAATCGAAAGTTGGTACTGATGGCCATGATGGTGTTGATCACCAGGCCGATGAAGGTAACGACGAGGCCGTATAGAAGAAGGGTGAAGACCCCCTTCAGGATTCGCATGTTGTCCAGGATGGTCTGCTCCACCTTCTGGAAGGACTGGCCGGCCAAATTACCGATGGCGCTAGTGAAGTCCCCTTGCTTGATGTAGTCGGATATCCGATCCATGAGGGCCTGGTTGAACAGGCCTGTGTTCAGGACCTCATGGGCAGGTGCGCCTTCTTCAATGCTGGCGATTGCCTGGTAGCAGTGCAGCGCCAGATATGGAGGGGACTGCTGGGCAATTTGCTCCAGGGCCATCTTGATGGTGTCTCCCTGAGCCATGCGACGGTTGAGGGCTACCAGGAGGCGTGCTGCTGTGTAATCCCGGTAATACGGATAGGGGGACAGGGGGAAACTGTCGAGATGGAACCTAAACCCTGCAACCCAGTTCTCCAGGCTCCAATCGACAAATCTGTAGGCCGCTACAGCGACTATTGCCAGGATCGGCCACCAGGTCGGTATCCATTGTCCAAACGCATAGAAGAAGCGGGTTGATGCCGGCATCTTCTCGATCGAAACAAAGTTGGCGATCTGGGGGGTATAAAACACTGAAAAGAAGAGGATGGCTGCAGCCATGGCCAGGATGGGTATGGCCAACTCCCGGACCATGCCCTTGACGGCCTTTTCCAGGGAGGTCAGGCGCCGGACATCTTCCGCCAACTCCAAAAGACCGGCCCCCAGTTTCCCTGCGTGCTCACTGGTGGCAATGGAAATGACCTCCATGGAGGGGACCGTTTCTGCTACAGCACCGGAGAATTTCCCCGTTTCCGTCGACATGCGGGCGATCCACAGCGCGAATACGTGGGCGATTGGTTGCCCCCGGGACGCAGCGCGGCTGTGCCAGTCCTCCAACTGTCCGAGCAAGGACCAGCCGGAGGCGCTGGCACCAGAGGAATTGCGAATAGCGTTCCCCAGGTCTTCATAAATCTCGGCCCGATGAGCCAGCGCGTTCTGCCGGCCGCGCCACTCCACCACCCGGGCAGGGATCTCCTGGATCAGTTGAATGAGATCCTGAAAGCCCATTAGAGGTCCCCCACCGGCACAACGTCGTAGAACGACAGAGGAATGACGGCATCGAGATCGAACGGATCAATCTCACCAACGGACACCCGATATATTCCATGTTCGTAGGCCGTTTTCCCGCTGCAATCCGGATCATCAAACGGGGTCTTTCGTGTTTTCCGCCAGTATTCCTTGGCATCGGCATCCCGCCCCTCTCGCCACAGCTTGAACATATGGGCATCGGGCACTACGACCTCAGCAATCAGAATCCGATCAACCGTTCCGGTTCCTTTGCAATGCTGGCAATCAACGCCTGTACGACGAATCCGGACGGTGTCCAGCTTGATCTTGAATTTTTGCTGTAGGGCGGCCAGGGCCTCCTTCTGTTCCTGGTCAAACGATATGCCGAAGTTTGTGGCTTCCAAGGGAGATATGCTGCACTTGGAGCAGAGCCTGGGCATCAGCCTTTGGCTGATGATGGCTGCCAGAAAATCCTCGGTAGCCACGGACTCGCGGGAAATCCCGATCTCCCGGCCGGAAAGGCGGGGAATGGCGGAAAAGGCTGATCCCAAGTGGAGGGTGGCGTAGCCCTTGTGACCGGTTTGGATTGCTGCCTCGAAGGCACTGGCAGTTTCCCGGTCTCGGATTTCCCCCATGTAGAAGACATCGATATCCCCACGAAGGAGGTCCCGGACAGTACGGGCAAAGGGGTTGTTCCCATCCTTCCCGCCCTTCCCCTCCGCTCCCCTCTGAATGGCGATCCGGGACACCTTATGACCCATGATATGCCCCTCGATCGGATCCTCCAGGGAGGCGATATGCAGTTCCTCGGCGTGGGGGGTATTGAGCACCATGCGCTGCATGGAGGTGGTTTTCCCAGTATTCACCGTCCCGCAAAACAGAACGGCTCCGTATTTCTGTCTAGCAACCTTGCGAAGCAAACCCAGTTGGGTGGGCATGTAGTGGAGGCTTGCCAGATCAGTGGATTCGGATTCTCGCTCGTCCGGGATCCGGATTACGTAACGGTTGCCGTGCTGAATCTTGAAGGATTGGTACCGAAGGGTGCGTGTTGTCCCTCCCAAGACCAAGGTGATCGTGGCGTACTGGTTAATTGCATCGGAATGGCCGCTTTCCGAGTTGGAGCCTGCGTCAATACGGGCCCCATAAACCACCTGGATCATCTTGCGTAAAGGTGCAGCCGAGCCGGCATTGGATAGGTAAGGATGGGGGCGGAGACGACCGTCAATACGCAGCTGGACCTTGACACTAGGATGCTCCTGGTTGTCGTCAAGAATCTTGATGTGAACATCGGTGGCACGCTCCTTAACCGCGTACTCCAGTAGTTCCTTCAGCATCTTGTCCGCATGGTTATCGACCAAGGGAAGTGACGACTTAGCGCTCCTCCCCTCCTCTGCAGCCGCCAGTTCGCACTGGGCCAGTTGCTGTACTCGGGAGTACGGCAATTCGATGGTGTCCTGGAGAGAGAGGCCAAAGCCCCTCGCTCGGGCCAGGAGGTTATCGAATTCCGGATGGTCTAGCCCCTCTTCATCGACAACAGCAATTACGTGGTTCAGTTCGATTTCAAGAAGAGCCATGCGGGATTGCATGTCCTGTCCCAATTCCAAAGGATGGCCAGGCGTCGCAGTGAGTATCCGCCGAAAGGGGGGGATACCCTGAATACCCCAGTCCCGCAGTTCGGGGATGCGGTCATGTGCCTTACCAGCATTACCAGCACGGCGGGCTGCAAGGTTCGTGACTGGATTGCGCATTAGAACCGCCCTTCCGCCGGCGGGGCGCCGGCCGGCATTTTCAAACTTGGAGAGCGGTTGTCGACACCAGGGCCACGCCTTTCCTCAGACTCGGAAACCTGAGGAGAAGCTGAAAAGTGCAGTCGAATGGTCTTCTTCCCGCTGGACAGAATGACCTCCATCGGCAGGATCTTCGCTACCCGCATGCCGTTGGGAAGGTCACTTCCTGCAATTTTCCCGGTGAGAACCTTGCCATCCATAATTAAGTCAGTCCGCAAGGCCTCACCGAGACCATAGATGGCAGCCACCTCCACCGCTGGCCGCGATTGCCGAATTTCGGTGCCCTGGGGCCGAGCCGAGGGCTGCGCCTCGGTGGCACGGTCAGCGATTGCATCAATGGACGCCGCCTGCAACGGTTGCCAGGCGCAATAGGCCAAACAAGCCGCCAGAAGGCGATGAAGAAAGCGGGATTTAGCGAACATAGAAGTTTCCCTTCGCAGTGAACTTGATTCGAGCTTGGTCCGCGCCTGGTCCTGTGACGGCACCGGTCGGCATCTTTTCAATCAACAATGAGGTTAGGGCCATGCTGCCAGGAAGCTCTAGGAGGGCACTACGCATGGCGTAGTCCCCGCTGATGTCCCAAGTTCCAATTCTTACCAGCTGACCGCTGGCCGGTGACGAGCCTTCTGGCCATGATCCGACGACTTTCATTCCTCCTTTGCCATCACCACCGCCACCAAGGCTGACCACTAGGCCGGCACGCTTCATGATCTGGAAGCGGGATCCCGTTGCAATGAGGAAGTCCTGGGAAGCTGGTAGCACGGTGATGTCCACCAAAGCGGAGTCGGCGGGGGTGGCCAGCACGGTTTCCTGGGCAGAAACCAGGTCGGTTAGAAAGTGCAGGCTGGATCCACGAGCATCTGAAAGGGCCTGGTTGGTTGCCCTACTCTTCTCAGCTCGGCGCCAGGTGACTGTACATGCCAGGTTGGAAGCGCATTCGGCCGTCGAAAACTCCCACCCCGGGGTTGCACTTTCCGGAAGGGGGCCGATGGTGCGGAACAAGGCTTCGGCTGAGGTGGCCGCTGGCGGAATACTTCCGATCGCACTCAAGACCGACTGGGTATATAGCAGTACAGGATCCTGTACTGCTGCGCCGGCGGCAGCGGCCGCAGCCCGGCTGGCGCGTAGGCGCTCTTCTTGAGCCTCCTTGGCCTTGAAGTCGTCGTACATATACCCCCCAATTACCAATGCCACGATCAAGGTGGCCAGCGGAATAACTAGGCTGATATGGCGGAACGTGGCCAGGACAGCTTCTGGGTGGGCTACCAGTGTCGGCTCCGTGAAGAGCTCCGGCAGACTGACATTGGGATCGAAAAGCGATGTGTCAAAGTCAGGGCCCGGCTCTCCAACAAAGTAAAAGGAGACACCGGTTTCCTTCACCCGACGAATGAATGCCCTGGCCTGAGCTAAGACAGTTGCGGGATCTCCCACCAGGTCAAAATTAGTTGCAGGCAAGTGATCGAGGACGCCGATGAATGCGTAGAGGCGCTGGCTCTCGTCAAGGACTACCACCAGAGCCGCGTTGGCTTCCTTTACCGTGGCGGCGAAAAGCTCGGCAGCCGCATAAATCTTTGGGGGTTTCCCTTTTCTCTTGCCTGCGGGAACGGGCAAATCGTTATTGGGAAGAAGGCCAACAACAGGAGCGTTGACGCCTCGGCGCCGTAGACGCAAGCCCAGCTGGGCCCCACCTTTGATTTCCTTGGCGTACTGGGCCGTTTCCTGATTGGCGTTCATCGCACGATTTTTGCGATTTACGCCCCTCAGCCGGCGCCATTCCAAGCCAAAGGCGACCAGGTGTTTGCCAACGGGAACAAGGAGCGCCATTCTCAGTCCCCGACGATGACAGGGGTCAGCAAAACAATGATGGACTGGACGGTGCTGCTTCCAGAGAAGCTGCCGATAGACCCGCCTTCGGCCAGACCGCGCTTGTCGTAGCTGCCAATACGCTTTTCCAGGGCGGTCATGATCAGGGTTTCCCCACTCTTAACTTCGGAGGCCTGCAGCATGTCCGCCAGGTCGGTAATCAAGGGCTGTTGGACCAACTGGCCAGCACTCACCAGTTCTGACAGCTTTTTGAGCTCAGAAAAATCAAAGCTGCCTTGGACGGAAATTCGGTTGTTATCCAGGACAGTCAGGGTCAAGGTCAGGGTGTAGCCCACCGTGTAGGTGCACTGGGTAATCCCAACGGTGCCCCCAGTGGTACCCCCAATGGATGATGCTGCAGGTGTGGTTCCACAGATGTAGCTTCCCTGGTCGGTTAGTGCAAAGGAGGTCGGCTGATTGTTGGCAGCGATCCGGCGTGTACGCAGCAATGCGTTTGCCTGACCGATCTGATTCAGGGCCTTCAGGAGAGCAGATGAACCACTCATTGAGCGGGGATTGGCACTCCCCCCTTTTCCGTCCAGGATCTTATAAGCCAGTGTCCCTACGGAGCTCGATACCAGAGATGCCGGCGACGAGAAGGAGATGGACCATTCAGGGGCAATCCCGGACATCTTCTGGCCCACTACTGTCCAGTCAACGCCGAACTCGGTACTGGAAGAAGTGGTGGCATTGATGATTTCCAGGGTCAGGTTCACCTGCCGACGGGCTGCCTGGTTGCGACGCTCAATGATGGCCGCCACCTTCTCCACTACTTCTGGAAGGTCCGTGACCACTACCGTATTGGATTCCCTGGCAATCGAGTAGTGGCCCACCGGGGACTTAACGGCATCAATATCCTTGGCCAGGCTGGTCCAGGGGGACATATCCACACTGGCAGAGGTTTTCAGGGCTCCGTCGTAGGAACCCGAGGAAGTGCTACCGGAAGTGCTGCTGGAGGATCCGGTCGTTACGCTCCCAGTCTTTCCCAAGGAGACAGTGGACTTGGCAGTGTCCAGGGTCGGGGCCCTGTAAATGAAGGTACGGGTCACCAGACGGGAGATGTAGAGCGTGTCATCCCGATATTCCCAGGAGAGACCGCGGGCACAAACGAGATCCAGGAAGCCGGCCAGCGTGCCCTTGTAGGGTCCCTTGAAAGTTGGGTCATACCCGGTCCCATCCCCCTGCTCCAAGCCCATGGCTGCCAAATAGGCCTGGTTGTAGTTCCCAGTGGCATTGACGGAAGGATTGGCTGGCGCCGCTGTGACTTGGGGCACGGCCTGCCCAGAAGCGCCAACCTGGTTGAAGCCCATCTGACCATTCGCGGACAGCAGCGCCCTCATGGACATGAAAACATCAGGAGCCAAGCGAACGGGGATGCCGGTGATGAGCGTTACGCGCTCAGCAATCTTGGACATCCCAACCCGATCACCAAAGGTATATACGAATTCGCGGGTAGAGGCCGGAAGGGCGCGGCTTCGTGTGGAAGGCAAGGCCCCGCTTCCCAGCCAGGCCCCAGTAACTTTCTGGATCACCTGGTCTGTCTGTCCCAGGGGGACTTGCATGGCCTCAATCCGGCGCTGATGCAACGATTCGGATTGGGTATCGATGGTGCCCTGGATTTTCTGGGCACTGGCGCAACCTGCAGCCAGAACGCAGGCCATAAGCATGGCAATGAAAGAGCGCATGGGTTTGGTCCTATTGGATTTCACAGACGGTGGGTTTGGGGACCACACGAAGCACGTTATTGTCGTAAGTGCAGCCCTTGATGGGGTCCGTCCCCCGGGCATACGGCCGCAAGGCATCGGTGACGGCATCCTCGAAGGACCCCTTCAAAGTTGCATGGAACTTGACGGGATAGCGTTTTGCGGCCTCCCAGGAAAGTTGCCACTTGGGAGTGGCGCTATCGGCCCAGCGCTGCAGCAGCGTTTCCAGATCGCCGTCATCGGGTCGGACGCTCCATTCGCTGGAGGGGGACGACTGAATGACCGAGGATTCACCAGTAGAGGCTGGCGTAGGTCTGTTGGTGGCCACCGCCAGGTCACCAGTCGATGCCGGAGGTGCCGGCAGCTTAGTTTTCGGTTCGACAGCGGGAGAGTGCGGGGCTGCCTCATCCGTTAGCGCCGGCGGCATTTTTCGTGCTGCCAGAATGGTGGCGGCCGGAAGTGGTGTTGGTGCGCTGCCGTTGGTGCGGCTGGGGGCCACCTGTCCGAAACTGGCACCTTCATCCTGGCGTGAAGCCGATCCCGTATAGCGGACTTTGGCCCGGGCCCGGCCGAGAACAATTGCCAGCTGCTGCTCAACTCGATCAACAACCAGCATTTGTCCCTCTTGCCTAGCCGGAAGAATGACCTCTCCGGCCGGCGTCACTGCAAAGATCACCGGTGGCGGTTGCAGTTGAGGAACCTGCAGCCAGGTTTTGGTGCCATTATCGAAAACCTGGATCGGAACCAGCCGAGGATCCCCGGTTGCCGAATAGGAGAAGTCATAGGTATCACCGTGGGCTGATCCGAAAAGACATACCAGCAACGGGAAATAGAATCTCAAGTGCATCATGTACCTCACGGTTATTGGTTTACTGGACACCCGTCATGGACGGCGGGAGATCCATCTCTCGGTTCGTCACAATCATCAGCTGCTCCCCTTTATGCAGAGATAAGGTGTCCTTGATGTTTGCGTTTCTTTGCAACATCTGACGAACGACATCTGATAGCGCCTGGGTGGCAACAGCCGTACCATTACTGGTGTTCGAGCCCCCCATATTGATTGTGACGTTCGAGCCATTTCCGCTTGAACGACCGGCAACCATGGTGACGGCGCCAACCGCTAGGCTCCCGCCAAACGTCCTCCAGAAGTGCCGATCCACTTCCGCTTCGGCCCCAGCTGCTCCGCCCCGATCGGATCCCGGCATGCCCTTCATCCGCAGCCGGGCTCCAGATGGAAAACTCATGGTGTGGAAGGCAAACAGAAGGCGGTCCTGGCCTGCAGATATCTCGCTGTTGTACTTTCCGCGTAGCATCATTCCTTTGGAAATCAGCTTGTGGCCATACCCACGAGAGTCATAGACATCCCGGGTTACCATGGCGATGAAATCTCCGGGAAGATCGCTGGATATGTCCGTCTGGAGCACGATCCGGATGGGGGTTCCCTCGTGAAGGACGTATTCCCCAGGAGCAGACATTACGGGCCGCAGGGGCTCTTCATCAGCGTTGGCGATGGAACCTTGCCCATTCAGCCAGTCAAGATCGGTAGATTTTCCCGAAGCAGTAGGTGCTGCAGGCCGGCCAGTGGCAGCCTGGGAGGTCTGCAGGTTCCGTAGATAATCGGCAACTTGGGCCTGGGTGCCGCCAGCCCCTTGCTGGATATTCTTCAGCTGATCCATCAAGCTGTTTACGGGAGTTTGATGTGGCTGAATTCCGTCGTTGGTATCCTCATAGGAAGCAAGATCGCTGGCCCTGGCCTGTTCCCGGATGCGTTGAGGGGTAAGGGCTCTTCCATGTGCCGGAGAGGTCGGCGTATCCTCAAATTCATCGCCTGGAGTCGAAGGCCGATCTGAAGGAAGGCGTAGCCGAGGATTGGGCTCAGTGGCGGGCGCGTTAGCCGGTGTTGCTCCCGGGGACGTACGTTCAGCGGGCGCCGGGGGCGTAGCGACTGAGTTGTTCGGGGCGTTGAACTGGGTATCGTAGATTGCAGCAATTGCAGCCGGGGTGCCCTGGGCACTTTGGTTGATGGCGTCACGCTGCTTCGTTTCCTGGGCGACCTGTTGCTGATGCTCGATGGTGTCGCCGGAAACAAAACGCCAAGCGAGAACGATGGCGCAGGCAATCCCAAGCCCCCAGAGGAAATACTGAATCAGCTGGCGATTAGCCTTGGGAATCCGAGAGGGAAGCGGGGCAGCCATATTACTGATCCCGAATATTGCCGGCTGGCTTGTTGCAATTGCCGAATAGACCAAAGAAGCCGGTGCAGCTGGAATTTTTCCCGGGGTTCTTCTTATTGACGATCCGGACCTCGGACTTCCCCAGTTTCAGTAGTGCGCCACCGGGCAACATGGCCTGGACCACCACAAAGTTGCTAGGGCATGGAATGAATGTCTCGAACTCGGCATTCCCGGTCTCAGGATCCAGGGCGAACAACGAGGGCATGTCCTGGACGGCAGGAAATTTCATCCAGGTAGAACGTCCGTTGTCGAATACCATCAGCGGTTTGAATGGTGCGTCTCCAACGATTTCATACTCGAAGTTGATCTGATCAACGGGGACCTGGCCCTGACGACAAGCGGCAGATGTTTCCTTCTTGCCACCAACATCGCCACCAGAAAAACCAGCGCCAGGATTTCGCCCGAATGGCATGGCATCCGAGGTTCCCGGGGAGACGGCAGCCATGGCCATAGCGGGGATGTCGGTGCCGGCGGGAGTCTCCAAATCATCCGAGTCCCAGGAAACACGCTGATACCACTCCCCGCCGTCCTCTTCGTCACCAACTGAAAGTGCGAGCTCATAGCGCCTCAGATTGGTGATGATCGTTGCAGAACTACGGTTGTTCGGGATGATTGGCTTGATGAAAATGTCCCGCTTTGTGGCCTTGCTAACCTTGAAACTCCACCGGAGTTTGTCCGGTAGCGTCACGTCGATCACCCGCTCCCCCTCGGGGAATTCGATATGGGTGAAATCGTTGAGCTTGGTCGGGATCGGATAGATGTAGTTGGGGGTGTAGGGAAATACCACCAGACGCGGATCCAGGGGAGATGGCTGTGGCCGGACTGGCGGTTTGGCGGCCTGCCGGCTGACCAACGGCTTTACAGGCTTTTTGCCGGCTTCCTGGGCAAGGGCTGCTGAAGAGCAAAGCAAGCTGACGCCCAGGGCCAGAATTCGCAGGACCTGCATCATTCATCCCCTACCATGAAATGGATAATGGCCAAGCCGATCGGGTTATCCCGGTCATTCATCATCTGGGGTACCAGGTCGTAGTCGATCTGAAGAATTTTCTTCGGCCGTCCTGTGATCACACCCTTGTTCCGTTCAACGAGCTCGATGTGGAGGAAAAGGGTTTTCCCTTGCCCATTAGTGACCACAATTTCTTTCTCAATGGTGCGGGTGTAGTCCGGATTCGATGCCAGGCGCTCACCAGGGCGGTCGGTTTCAAGCCATTCATTCAACTCGTTCACCCCTGCCCCACGAACCCAGGAGGCAGCAGCCTCCAGGTTCGTCTTGGTCTGTGATCCGATAGTCAGGAGTCGCTTCGCCCAAGTCTTTGCGTGGTAGTTCACCTGAACCTGCTGGACGTTTTCCGGGGTAAGGCGTTTGAACTGACCAACTTCTCGCAGTTGCCCATCCTCAGTCCAGTCCGCCAAATAGGGCACCCGCTCATGTAGAGGGATAAGCCGATATAGGGCCCCAGCCTCGATAAGGGCGATCAAGCAGACAAACACGGTGAACCGGTACACCCGTGAGGTTTCAAGGAGCGGAGCGATGAAAGCTTCAAACCATCGTTTTTTGGCCCCAGGAAGAAGGTCGCTCTTGATGGTTCCCGGGAGAGGGGTAGCTGTACCATGGACTTCACGCCGAGGGTTCTTGGAAAAGAAGGTCATATCCGTTTTCGGAAATTGGAGCGGTGCCAAAGATAGCGGCAGGGTCGGGGTACCGTCTCGGGAATTACCCAATCGATCCCCTGGCAATTCCCGAGACAGATTTCAATAAAACTGGTATATAGAAAGGTTTGCCGCGTGCGTAGAAGGTCTGGACTAAACCATTGACAGGCCACCAAAAGCAGCGAGAGAATCGAATTAGCACCCCCGCCTGAGGTTTTCAGGTCGCCCTGCCGGCGTAACCGGCTGCCCTGTAAGCGCTTCCGGCCTGGATGCAACGGGCGCGCCTCGCAAGAGGTTCCAGGACTACATTCAACTCACCCTTCGGGGAACTCCATGTTCCCCTCAAGGGCATCGCTCAGGCGATGGCATGGCGCTCCCCTTTCCTCAGGAAAGGAATCACCATGCAATACATCATCGCTTCCGTAGCGTCGCTTGGCCTTCTTTTCGCCTGGGCGACATCAGTTGTCTTCGGATTCCTGGAAATTGGTGCAGGCCTTGAGCCGACCATATTTGCCATCAGCGCAGGCGCTCCCTTGCTGTTGCTTGTCGCCGGTGTTATCAGCGTGATCAACTATCACCATCGCATGAACCGTCTTTATAGTCGGATCGGTCTTCTCTAAGCCTGCCGGGCAACCGGTTTCAATCAGAACTTTTTCCTACTACCCCTCGGGGAACAACCATGTTCCCCTCAAGGGCATCGCTCACGCGATGGCATGGCGTTCCCCTTTTCTTTGAAAAGGAATCACCATGTTGCTCGTTCTCTCTGCTTGCGTTCTCTCTGGCACCATTCTTGGCCACGCTCTGGCTCAACGCCTCGGTGTCTGAGGTGCTGGATTGAAGTTCAATAAGGATCAACTTGAAGGCGTGGCCAAGGTGGTGGATAACCTGGCTACAGCCGCAATGGTCGCCGCAATGGTGGGCGGTTTTGTGGATCACAAGATTGGCTGGGGAACCATCCTGGCCCTGTTCGTGATGTTCGTTGTGCTAGTATCTGCAGGTATCAGCTTGCGAAAGTCGAAAGGAGACGGGCATGGCAATTGAATCCCTTGTTGCACTGGGTCTTGCCACCGCATTTCTCGTGGCATTTGCCTGGTATGCCTCAAAGCACCGCGAATAGCGCACTATTGATCAGCTTTTCCCAATAAAACGGCCGCCTCTTGGTGGCCGTTTTCCTTTTCCCTTTTGCAATACGTAAGCGCCAGTGGGTGAGTCTCACCCGCTGGGTGAGCCATCTTCAGGCGCCAATGCCCCTGGGGCAGAAAGGTCAGAATCATGGCTCAAAAGAAACTTCCGACAATCGTGGTCCAGGTGACTGGGGGCGTCGTCAGTTGTGTCAATTCCAGCATTCCGGTACGTCTCCTGGTTCTGGACGCGGATACAGATGGTGGAGACAGAGACCGGATCATGGAGGTCAATGGGAGTAACGCATACGTCCATGACTATATGCTCACCGGCCCCGCTCTTGTGTCAGGCGGCCTCATCAGCGATGGGATAGAAGCGGACTTCGTTGCCGATGTCGCTGGCCAAGTGGACGCGGCCCGCTAACGGGGAAGCTGAAATGTCTCAGACCATTCACGAAGTTCTGAAGCGTATCGCGGCCGAACTGGATGTGAATTCCAACGATAAGGACTACTGCAATGGGCAAAATCAGTAATTCCACAACGCAAATCGCCACTCCTTCACAATGCTTCGGGCTACCGAGTCCGGCTTTCTATCGCTCGATGCGACCAACTGAATTCCGCCGGTATCACCGACTCGGCCGCGAAATCATCAGCGCTTGTCAGGTATACGGGGGAAGTGACATGCCATATGACATTCATCTTGCAATCATCAACATGCAATGCACGATTCTGCATCGCCAGGCTGCGCCTGAATTGTTCGATGCTTTGTTCCCAGGCGCTTACGCTGATGCGGTCGCTTGGCTTGGCGGTTTTGACGAGGACGGGGCGCCGCCAAATGTCTACGGCGAAAATGTACTGCGCTATCTCAAGGTCGCCCATAGCTCTGTCCAGTAGCGCATAGCAATTTTCAGTAGCTTTTATCGTTGGAATTCACAGCCTACGCAGAATTGCAGCAGGCCTACGATTTCTACAATGAGGCCTTGTTCAGCGGAATTCTCCCTCCCTGCTTGATCACCTTTCAGCGTCAGAAAAAGACCTTCGGGTACTTCTCCAGAAACCGCTTCGGCCGACTGGATGGGCGTACCACGGATGAAATTGCACTCAATCCTGGCTACTTCGCGGTTGTGCCAATGGTTGAGGTCTTGCAGACCCTCGTCCATGAGATGGTGCACCTATGGCAGGAGCATTTTGGAAAGCCAAGTCGGGCCTGTTACCACAACAAGGAGTGGGCGGACAAAATGGAAGTACTGGGGCTGATGCCTTCAAGTACAGGTCTGCCCGGAGGCAAGCGCGTTGGCCAGTCGATCGCTGATTACGCAATCACCGGCGGGCTGTTTGAGGCAGCCACGAATGAACTCCTCGAGGGCGGCTTTGCGATCTCCTGGCTAGACCGGTTCCCGGAACAGCCCCCGGCTAGATTCCTGTCGCAGTTTCACCCCACGGCCGGGGTGAAGGCGGGGGCCATGGCCCCCGAGTCCGACGTCGGGGTTGATGATCCTGACCAGGCCGGTGGGAATGAGGCTGCATGGCGATCACCTAGCATCACCCAGTTAGGGATTGTTGAGGCAGTGAAGACAGGAAATCGAAGCAACCGTAGCAAGTACACTTGCCCGGAATGTGCACTCAACGTCTGGGGCAAACCAGGCCTGCGGATCATGTGTGTGGATCATGACAAGCTGCTCATTGAGGGCATGGAGGACCTGCATTAACGGTTATCCACAAAAACTGTGGATAACCTTGTGGGGCGACACAGGTAGGTGCTCCCGAAACGTGCTCTGCCAGCGGATATGTAACGGTTTGCCGCAGAAATAGGCAAATGCGGAGAAGCCGGCCCAGGGTTTCGCCGGCGAACTGGAGCAATCCGGACGCGGCCGAGGAAAGCTAAGGCCTCAATCCCAAGGGCGCCACCAAGGCCTCCCCCAAAGGGTAAGGGGCCTATCCGAAAGGCCGCTTGCTGCGCTAGAGAAACGCGCAGCAAGCTAGAAAGGGCTTAAAGGGCTAAGGGGTAAGGGCGGGCTTTTAACGGGTTAAGGGAAAAGCCAAAGGCCTGTCCCAAGGCCGAAAAGCAAAGGGATTGAACCCAGCCAGCCAGTTTTTTTGGGGCCGGAATTCTACAGCGATTCTCAAAAACTGTCGCGTGAATTACCCTGTCGTCCGGTAGGTAATTCCCGAGACGACACCCCAGCTGTGCCGCTATTGTTGGCACGCTTAAAACTCTGAGGCGAAGATGCCGAACACACCCGAACCCCTGCAACGGCTACGTGCTGCACTTGAAGCGCAATCCTGCGAACACTGGTGGCCCGTACTGCTGCAGCTGCTGACGGATTCCGAGGGCTGGTACAACCGGCATACCGGGACTGAACAGCCTGACCCAGCCGTAGACGAAGCTGTGGGAATAATTGAATCGGCCGATGCCGACACTGGCGACAAGGAGCTGGCCCAGGCCTTGGCGGAACTGGAGCTCATGCGCCGACGTGCGGTGATTCGCCCTGGTGTTTTCTGGACACCGTTTGATGGGCCCTTCGCCCAGTTCATCGATCTGGCGGCCGATACCGACATCCGGACTGGTCACGACACACGGACGCCAGCAAATCGTCTCGCCTACACCCTACTCGGTTGGGCGTTGTTTCCCCTGAAGTGAGCCATGGGCAGAGGAAAACCACCCCCCTGGAAAGCTGAGCCAGGCAACCTGGCCAGGTATGTGGGTCGGGCTGGCAGGCTTCTGCGCGGTGGCCGCATGGTCAAGATACTGGCTGAAGCAAGAGGGAAGCGGGTGGTGGTCGAAGCCATTGGCCACAATGGAACGATGGTGCGCTTTACCGTGAATAAAGAAAATCTGGGGCGGCCGCATCCTGGATTGTTCGACTAGACCATAACGCTATGCCATTTTCTACCATTGACCAGCTGCTAGCGGCGACACTGGCCGGTAGTATCGGTGGCGGTGCCTGGTTGTTCTGGCATGGCCGGCATAACGTCACAGATCCCGGGGCACCTGAAGCCATCCCTGCCCCTCCCGTACCGTCGATTCCAGCAGGTTTTCTTCCCGTCCTGGGAGCCTCCGACCTGTTTTCCGAGATCCGAGCCGACGCCCTACTGTTCCGGATTCATCAGGCCTTAGGGTTTGCTCCAGAGAACCATGCCCGAGACGTACTCCCCCTGCTGAACCAGGTAGCCGAGTTCGTCCAGTTGTTGCCGGCGTCGGAATCTCATCATCACGCCAATCCCGGGGGACTTCTGACCCATATCCTGGAAGTGGCGGCCGTAGCCCTGCTGCAGGCTGAAGAAAGCAAATTGCCGATCGGGCGCCCTACTGAAGAACAGCTGAAATATGCGGCCAGGTGGCGCTATGGGATCCTGGTAGCAGCCTTGCTGCACGATGTCGGCAAGCCGATCGCAGATGTACTGATCGATGTCCGGTTGCCCAACGGAGCTATTGGTCTCTGGAATGGCCTGGGAGGAAAGCTGGGAGATTACGGAGATTGCTACCGCGTCAATTTCCCCTTGAAACGTGATTACGGGGCCCACCAGCGCCTACCCGTGATGCTACTGAAAGCCATGATCCCGCCCAGCACCATGCAGTGGTTGGCCGATGATCCTGAACTGGTTTCCACACTTATTGCCTACCTCTCCGGTGAGTCAGATGGTGGCACCATTGGCAAGCTGATAAAGGCGGCCGATGGGAAATCAGTAGCCGACAACCTTCTCCGAGGTAATCGGACGCGGTTTGCAACAGCCCGCCAAGTTCCCCTCATCGAGCGAATGATGGATGCGCTGCGCCGCATGCTGGCTGAGGGGGGCCAGCTGCCGCTGAACCGGGAGGGTGCAACCGGATTCTGCGATGGAACCGACATCTGGTTTGTCGCCGGCACGCTGGCGGACAAGGTTCGGGCGTACCTGGACGCCAATGAAATCCGTGAGGCCGGTGCTGCAGATCTCCCGACTGATAACTCCCGGCTTTTCGATACCTGGCTAGATTATGCGGCCGTCCGTGATAACGCCGGCGCCGCGATCTGGAAGGCTGCTGTGACCCTGGACAAAGAAGACGGCCGCAGCTGGTCCCAGACCTTTACCTTGCTCCGGTTTCCTTTGGACAAGCTCTATCCCAATGCAGGCACTTATCCCCAGAGCCTAAATGGCCGGGTTGAGGTTGTGGCTGGGGCGGCCACCCATACTGCAGTAGATCAGATTCCGGAAGAGCCCCAGGGGAGCACGCTGCAGCTGGCGCCGGCACCAGTTGATCCCTCAAGTGAACAGCAGCCTGGCCCGGTGTCAGAAAGTCCTCTGCCTGAGTTTTCGCTTACTCCGGTCACCCTGGAGGAACTATCCCCCTCCCCTGCGGCCGTCGAATCGCCGCAGCCAACTCCGATGCCTCTCCCAGCTGCTGATGAGTTTCTTGATGCGGAGGAAAGTGCCAGCCTTGCAATGATTCCCCTTCCCCACCAGGCAGAGGAACCTACCCCTTTACCAGAGATTCCCACGGCCCCTGTAACGCCTGCAGGCCTGCGTGTTCCCCAGAATAGTGTTATCGGGGACATTCCCCAGCCGGACAAGGACATCGAGCGCCTTATGGCATGGATTCAGCAGGGCATTGGCGGGGGTACCATCAGCTACAACCGAGCCAGTGCCTGTATTCACTTCGTGAAGGAAGGGATGCTCCTGATCTCTCCCAAGGTGTTCCGTGAGTATTACCAGGCTGCAGGTACTGAGGCAGACGCTACCCAGATCAAGCGGCTCCAGAAGTTGCTCCAGAAATCAGGGTATGTGGCCAAGAACCGCCCAAATTCGTTCCTACACTACTATCGCATCACCAATGCGAAGAATGCGGATCGTTCCCTGGTGACCGGTTATCTGGTTACCAATCCAGGCCTGTTCTTCCGGGACGTGCCAGAGGCCAATGCCCACCTGGAGGCCTCTGCAGGCAACAACGTGGCATAACCCCTTGGGACTAACCGCTCACATACGACAGGGTTTTTGTACTCTTGGCCGTACTGGCCACCCTTTTAAATCCCATTTTAATCAGCATGTTCCACATTACCTGTGAGGGCTGATAGAGACGGGCAATGAACTTCGTTTTTGGGGGGAACCTGGCAATGGTTTCAGATACCAAAGTTCTCCCGATGCCCTGCACTCGGTGATCTGCTGACACTGCCAATAAATACAGTTCTTTTTCTCCGCGTTTGTCAGTCTCAACAACCCAGCTAAAGCCAACTGGGGTGTTTTCTTTGACGACAACGTAAAGCGATGACTCAGATATTGGACTGCGGTGGGTTGGGCAAACACCTTGAATGATGCTGGTCTGAATTTGACGGATTAGCCCGCGTTGCATGTTGGGTAGACGATAGTCTGAGCTGAAGTGCCCGTGAGCGGCCTCGGCCAAGATCGAATTAAAGATGAAGCTCTCATCCAGTAGCGTTGCTGGTTGAAATCCTTCGGGACGCTGTGGGCCCGATCTACGGCTTGAGAAAAACCTTGTGAACCAGTTGAACATCAAAAATTCCTAGCTTGATCGTCATTTCGTCACGGTTTTAAGCATCCACTGCTGAATCTCATCAAGTCCAGCACGGAATTTCTCTGCGTCCTCAGGCCCCAGATTCTTCAGGGCTGCATAGAGCTCCAAAGCAATGGGCTCAGCCCTTTCAAAGATTTTGTTCACGCTGGCAACCGTCTTGGCGAAATTGAAAGCCCCTGGCCCCCCGATGAAATGAGGGTCATCAAATTCACATTGGTGAAGGACCCGAACGACATCTTCGCTTAGTGCGATTGCCTGGTTCGCGCCCGCTTCCTCGCCGTAGGAAGGGAGCCCAAGAGACTCCCCTGCGGCCACAAATAACGAGCAGAACAACGACTCGGCGTCGTAAGCGTTCTTAATCTTCGCTTTTGCCATAGGCACCTCCCTCGGCTTCTGAAGTTATTTAAACCTTTCTTTATACCATTATTAATCAATTCCGTCTCGGGAATTGCCGATGAATCAATGGGGTAATTCCCGAGACGCCCCCCTTATCCAGCCGCTATCTTTTGCACCGCTTGGCATACCGAATTCCCCTCTATCGCTCCAAGCCCCGGGGGTCGCACGACCCACGCATGGCCCCCGGGTTCTTTTTTCGTATTCAAGGGGATGAGATTTCATGGACAGAGTCACTGCAGAACGAGCAATGGAGGTGCTTTGGGAGCACCTAGATCTCATTCGTCCCCACCTGGAAGATGACACGGTTCAAGAGGTCATGATCAATTCCCCCAAGGATATATGGGTTGAGTCTCTGGGGGTCATGAAGCCGATCGACGTAGCTCTAGAAGACGAACAGGTTGATGCAGTAATCAGGATTCTGGCGGGCCTTAACAAGAAAGCCGACGCCCAAATTCTGGAGTTCCGCCTGCCCAAACTACGGGTGGCCGCTGCCCGTCACCCTATCGCAATGCGCGGACACTCCATGTGCATCCGCAAGCACTCTGCCCGGAAACTGGCAATTGAGGACTATGTAAAAGCTGGGGCATTCGACCCCATTAGTTTTGATCAGGTCCCTGGAGGAAGTCAGATTCCCGAGGAAATCGCTGCCAATCTTCATAACGGCGGTCAGGTTCTTGCGGATTTCCTCAAGTGGATGGTGCAGTCCAGGAAGACGCCTTTGATCGGGGGGGCTACCTCATCTGGGAAGACCACCCTTATCGGAGCCCTACTTGACCTGGTGCAGCCAGAAGACCGGGTAATCATTATCGAAGATACCGGCGAGCTCTCCGAGCTCGAGTTCGATCTCCCGAATCGAGTTCACTTCGAGTCCAACGAAAGCCTGGGCGTAAGCATTCGTGACTTGGTTCGTCTAGCCCTCCGTTACCGGCCTACTCGAATCATTATCGGAGAGATCCGGGGGGCTGAAGGCTACGACATGCTCAACGCCTACGGAACAGGCCACCCTGGGGGGGCTTGCTCCTTGCATGCTGACAACGCACCCCAGGCCCTGATCTCTCTCGAGAACAAGATCCGTATGTCCCACGAAGCACGGGAATTACCCCTGGCCAGCCTTCGCTCCCAGATCGCCCAGACATTCCCCTATGTAGTTCATGCCGCCAATGTGATTGGCGTCTACCCACCCCGCGCTCCTACTGAAATTGTCGAGGTTCGGGGGGTGGATCCCCACACTGGCTTCTACATCACCAAGCAGCTTTATTCACGTTTCATATAGAGGAGGTAGCAACAATGAAAGCTATGCAACGGGTCAAGGCGGTTCTGCGGACCACCAAACTGGAACACTACATCAGCGGGCTGATTCTTGGGCTTACGACCAGCTATGTCCAAGCTTCCATCCTGGCCCCTGTGATCTGCAAGGGATTCAAAACCTTGGCAGGGAATGACCTCTATTCCATTGCCGCCGGTGTTGGCGGCGCAGGCCTGCTGATTGCCAATGCCATGGATGAAGGCGACAACAAGCTCAAGACTGGGGCGTTGCGGATCGCCGGCGTAACTGCGGTGGCAATCAACCTGGAAAGCATCACCACCATGGTTACGGGTACCCCCTGGGGTTGCTGATGTCCGAGACAGGCCACAACGACTCTGAGCCTGTAGAGGACTTCAGCACGGCATCTGTCGACATTGCGCTTCAGGAGCCCAGAACAATCCTCCGCGTCGAGCGCGGCCTATTTCACATCAATCTGGCCCTCGGCCTGATCGTCATTACGGTGATTCGTATCTGGCAAGTGGCCTCAGTACAGGTGCTACTTGTCCATGTAGTGGCAATGTGGTTTAGCCGCCGGCAGCCGGATCGCATTGCCATCTACCTTCGGTACAGGAAGCAGGCCGATATTTACCGACCCTGGTTATCAGAGTCAAAAACTCACTGGGTCCGAAATCGTCGGCCGGAAGGGTTTGGGAGAATTTAATGGCGGATATTCAGGGGCAACTTCTTACCCGGATGACAGACAGGGATCTGGGGACGATTACCCAAGAGCAGCACGAAGGGCGCCCACTAGCTGAGCTTGCTCCCTGGCTATTCCCCGCCAGGGACGACTTGATCGTCAACAAAGATTCCGGGGTTATGGCATGCCACGAGTTTGAGGGTATCGACACAGATGGTGCTTCCAAGTTCAAGATGCAGGGCTTGGCTAAAACGCTGAAC
>Ga0265332_10000519_pt1 | contig 26274 bp, 19 predicted proteins | sample 41926metaG_FD_202084 | JGI IMG/M metagenome (GOLD analysis project Ga0265332, IMG submission 202084) | Rhizosphere microbial communities from Carex aquatilis grown in University of Washington, Seatle, WA, United States - 4-19-26 metaG | ecosystem: Host-associated > Plants > Roots > Rhizosphere...
AGCGCCGCGACGAGCGCGGGATCGAGCCAGGTCCCGCAGCGCTCCCGGGCCTCCGCGAGCGCGGACTCCGGGCCGCCCGAGGTGTTGAACACGTCGACGATCTGGGCGAGCAGCGCGATGCGGGAGTAGATCGGGATGTCCTGCCCCGCCAGGCGTTGCGGCCTGCCCCCGCCGTCCCAGTGCTCGTCGAGGCTGTGGATGCCCGCGGACACCCGCTCGTCGAAGCGCAAGCGCCGGGCAATCGAGGCGCCGCGCTGGCAGCGCGTGAGGATCAGCTCCTGGGCCGACTCTTCCCGGGTCCTGACGGCCCCGAGCATGATCTTGAAGCGCTCGAGGAGGCTGGCGCCAAGACCGGTGTGTCCGAGGACGAAGCGGACCACCTGGGGCAGGCTGCCGTTCATCGACTTGATGTCACGCTTGAACGTCAGGTCGTCGGTGACGTAGAGCTCGCAGATCCGCGCCGCGTTGCTGCTGCACCCGAGATCCTTGAGGAGCAACGTGTAGTAGAGCTCCCACAGCGATCGCTCCGGCAGGCCGATCGCGCGACCGAGCCGCATGCCGATCAGGCAACAGCGCGTGCAATGACCAGGCGGCTGACCCTCGGTGATGTCGAGGGCGTAGCTGAGAGCGCCGATCAGCTCGGCCAGGTGAATCTCGGTCTTCATCGGAGACTGAATGGGGGGCTGCATGGGGGTCATCGCGTTGGTCACCAACGGATCTCCCAACGGTCAACGGCGCTCGGCCGAGAAACTGTAGCCACCGCCTCTCCCTTTGCCTCGACGGCCAGCGGCACGGAGACCGGTGTCGCGCCGTCGAGGAGAACGGCGGCTCGAAGCGGCGTCGAGGGGCGCCTCGAGCGCGATCGCCAGGCTCCCATCGCTCGAGGTCGCCTCGATCGCGTCGCTCGGCCGAACCCGTCGTGCCAGCGCCTCCCCCAGCAGATCGAGGAGCAGATCGAACTCGGCGCGGCCAGGCCCCCCGAGCGTCGAGAGCCGCAGCGGCCGGCCGCTGGCCAGCCAGCGCCGCGCCTCTTCGATCTGTGCGGTCTCCTCCTCGAGGAGGCCGGCGCGCCTGGCCTTCTCGGCGGAGCGATCGATCACCCGGCTCGACGGGCCGGGGCGGGTGGTGCGGCCGGACGCCCGCAGGCGCGGCGAGATGCCGATGGGGGGCGCCTCGAGGATTCCGCGGTACAGGGAGGCGCGCTCGGCGGTGAGGTGAGCGAAGACGCGCTACGCGGACGACGTGGCCACGGTGGTGGACCGGAGCTCACACGCCCCCGGAAAGACCGCGGGACGACGACGGTCCCGCCCCCCTTCTTCTCAGGCGGCGGGACCGACAGATGGCGATCGGCTGTCTACTTGCACCCGATCTGGGTGTCGTCGATCGCCAGATCGTCGAACCACATGACGAAGGCGGCGTTGGGCATCTGGTAGAAGGTCGCACCCACGATGACGGCGGTGTAGTCCGACATCTGGGAATCGGCCTTCCCGGTGAACTCGATGCTGGGAACTTCCGTGCCGTCGGTGAAGAACTTGTAGCTCTTCGCGGTCACGTCGACGAACCACTCGGCGCAGTGCCAGGCGGTGTCGAAGGACCAGCTGTAGGCCGAACCGAGGCTGCCCTTGTCGTTGGGATTGTTGAAGAGCCACTGGTGGGTCCCGTTGCTGGCTTCGACGATGTCGACCACGCGGTTCTCGGTGGTCGCCCCGTTGAGGCCGACCCAGGTGACGTGCAGAACGCCCGATGCGTTCTTGGCGGCCGGCGTCTGGACCTTGTAGAAGATCCGTCCCCAGTGCTTGGAGGCCGTCGCGCCGAGGGTGCTCAGGCTCTTTTGAATCCGAGCCTGACCCGACGACGCCGAGTTGCTCTTCAGCGCCATGGTCCCGGAATGGAATTCATCGGTCGCGAGGCCCACATCCGTCGGCTTACTCGCACCGTAGCCCTTGAAGGTGGTCCAGCCGGTCGGGATGGCTCCCGAGGCGCCGGTCTCGAAGTCCTCGCAGAGCTTGTAGGTCTTCCCGGCACACCCCGGCGAGGTCGCTCCGCCCACCGGGCCGGTCGCCCCGCCGGTGCCGGTGGCGACGCCGCTGCCACCGCCGCCGCCCACCTTGCCGCCAGCGCCTCCGGACCTGCCGCCCTGGGGGTTCGAAGCGCCACCGGTCGCGACCACCGCGCCTCCGCTCCCCGACCCGTCCGTGGAACCACCCGAACCGGCCGGGCTGGCGCCGCCTGTGCCCGGCAAGAGGCTGGCGCCACCGCTCCCGGTGAACGCTCCGCCCGTGCCGGCGAAGGCGCCCCCGCTGCCCGGTGCGCCACCGGTCGAGGTCGTGCTGCCTCCGCTGCCCTGGCCGCTCGGTGCAACCGTGGCACCACCCGAGCCATCAGCCGGTGAATCCGAGGTCGGTGCACAGCCGGCGGGAGCCAGGAGAAGCAGCGGCCCCAGCAAGGCACCGAGGGCCCGCGTGCGTGGCCGCACCCGCGCATGGCAAGCATCGAAACCGTTCCAGCGTGTCGAGGTCGTGGGCATTTCGTGGAGACTCCTTCGAGATTGAGGTCCGGTTCCCCCGTCTGGGATGAGTAGCATTTCCCACCCACAACGGCTCACTCCAGGTTTTCCTTGACGTGCGGCGCGCGAACGCGCCGGCGCCCTGCCTCTGGGCGGCCCCGGCCGACGGGGTGGGTCAATGGGGGCGGCCCCTCGTCTCGAGGCGTCAGCGGCAGGCGGGAAAGTCCGCGGCGGGAAGCGCCACGAAAGTGACCGATTCGGGGGGCAGGGACAGAGATCCACCGGCCAGCGGATCGCCTCCGCGCGGCGACGGGACCGGGAGGGGTATCGGGAAGCCACCACCGGCGGCGCTCGAGCCGGTGGAGTCGATGGTTTCGATGGACAGGACGTGGCCGTCGAGGCGCGCGTGCCGCGAGCCGAGCCCCTCGGCGTCGAAACGCAGGACGCGCGCGCCGGGGCTGCCGCCTCCATCGAGGTCGAGCGCGATCGCGATGGGGCTCGTCGGATGAAGGTTCATGAGCAGCAGCACCACCCCGCCGTCCGCCGCGCCACCGCCGGGACCTTCGGAGCGCAGGCAATGGGCATAGGCGCCGAGCACCGGCGAGAGGGGAGCCACATCCACCGCCAGCACGCGGGTGCCCATCAGCCGCCGCCAGAGCCACGACGCCCAGTAGCTGGGGTTCGGCTCGAGGGTCGCGTCGTCGATGAGGCCATAGTCGGAGCCGGAGAGGGTCTGGCGGATCACCACCTGCTCACCCCGTCGGGCCAGCCGTCCAAGCTCATCCAGCCACCAGAGCGCGTCGGCGAAGGTGTTCGAGATGCCGGGCTCGCCGCCACACTGGGCGCTCGCGGTCTCTCCCAGCCAGACCGACGCGCGTGGCGCGTGGGCGCGCACCTCGCCTTCGACCTGGCGAGCCCAGCGATCGAGCTCGCCGAGTCGCGCCGGGGAGACCGTGCGCCTCAGGTCCGCCCGCCGCGTCGCCAGCGGACAGCGGTGCGACTGCTGCGGGTAGTAGTGCCAGGTGACGATGTCGAGCACGTCCCCGGCCGCTCGCAGGGTGTCCTCGGTCAGGGCGCGACCCTCGCCCAGCACCGGCCAGAACGCGCTCCCGACGCCCGCGAGCAGACCGGGAGCCCCCAGACTGTCGAGCAGGGTGCGGGCCCGGCGCAGATCCGCGGCGTAGCGCGCGGCGCCCACCCAGCGGAGGTGGGTGAGTGGAAAGAGGTTGATCTCGTTGCCCAGCTCCCAGACGGCCACCGGGTCGTGCCGAGCCTGCGAATACGCGATGAGCCCGCGGGCGCTCTCCGGGTCCCAGGCGCCTTCGGCGTCACGCGCGCTCGGGCCGGCGTTGAGCGTGAACACGATCCGCAGATCGAGCTCCCGGGCGAAGGCGTTGACGGCATCCCAGCGCTCGGCGGTGAGCACCGCGCGGGCGCCGCGGGGAAGCTCGCCCGAGGAGTTCCCGGAGGTCTGGCGCCCGGAGGTCAGTGAATAGACGGTCCGGTCCGCGTCGGTGCCGCCGACCCGGAGGTAGGCCGGGGCCAGGGCTCCCGCCAGCCGCCGCAGCCGGGGCCGCGAGAAGTCGTAGCTCGCGACCCGCTGCGTGCCGAGCAGTCCGCGCTCGGCCTCGCGCGGCGCCCAGAATTCACCGCCAACCACCTCGGCGGTGTCGACGGCGAACGACAGGAAGCGGTCGTCGATGGTCGCCACGGGCGGGCGAGCCCGGTCGATCCGCACACGCAGCGGAGAGGATGGCGCTGGCGACGGCCAGCCCGGTCCCGCACGCCAGGGCAACGGAGCCTCCTCCGAGAAGCGTGCGAGGGCCAAGAGCGCCAGAACGCCGAGGCCGACGCAGGCCCCGAGGCCCACCGCTCCCGCGCTGGCAATCCTGGACATTGCGACAGAATCGTCAACTTTGCGCGACCCTCAAGCAACGAAACGGCAACGATGCGCGCGGGCGGGCGATCCCGACACCAGTCTCGCTGGCGATGGGGACGCCGAGGCGGGTCACGGTTCGTGAGCATTCCGTCCCGACGTTGCAGCGCGGCTCGTTCGGATGTACCGGAGCAAGTCGCCGCTGTAGATGGCATTCGGCAAGACCTCGCACTCTGCCCAGCACCCTGGACAGTCTCGCACCCACTTCCGCTGCGCCTCGGTCCGGGGGCTCGCGCCGCCCCAGATCGCCTCGAAAGACTCGGTCGCCAGGTTTCCCACCCGCCGCGTGTTGAACTGGCAGGTGGGCACGTCCCCGTTCGGCAGCAGCCGCAGGTGCGCGCCGAGCGCGACGCACGGCGGGCTCGGCGAGGCCCGATGCTCGAGCAAGCGGGCGCGGATCCCGTCGAGGTAGTAGCGCTTGGCCACCCGCTCGGGCAGAGGGTAGTCGGCCAGATCACCTTCGATCTCGTCGAACAGGCGGGCAAGCGCGGCGGCGTCGAGATCGCCGAAGGGCACGAACGCCCCCGGCTCCTTGGGCCTCGCCTCCACCTCCCGCGAGAGGCTGTAGGTCGCGCTCGCCTGGTAGGCGATCACGACCTGGTTGCGGACCCCGAGCGGACGCAGGAGGTCGCGCAGCTCGCCGTACTGGCGCGCGCTCTCCGCGTCGACGATGGTCTGGTTCACCGCGAGACGGAGCCCGAGCGCGCGCTGGCGCGGGGCGATGGCGCGCACGGTGGCGATGGCCTTGTCCCAGGCATCGCGCCGGCCGCGGATCTCGTTGTGCTTCTCGCCGACCCCGTCGATCGACACCAGCAGCTGCAGGGGGACTCTCCGATCGCGCCGCTCACAGAACGAGACGATCCGGTCGGTCAGGAAGCCGTTGGTCGTCACGTGCAGGAGCCCGGGCCGCAGCAGATCCTGGGTGAGGGCGGCGATCGCCTCGAGATCCGGCCGGACGAAGGGCTCGCCCCCGGTCAGGCGCACCGCGTGCAGCGGCGGGAGCTGGCGGTAGATCCGGGCGATCTGATCGAGCGAGAGCTCGTCCTCCCCGTCCTTGCGCCAGGAGTCGCACATCACGCAGCGGGCGTTGCAGCGAAAGGTGACGATGTATGTCAGCAACCGAGGGCGATCGATTCGCCCGAGCCGCGTCCGCGCGACCGAGGCCGCCCATTCCGCCCCGTGACGGACGAGGGCCCGCCCGCGCGGCTCGGGGGTCGACCTCACGCCAACCCCGCGGTCACGGCGCGCGCGCGTCGGCCTTCGACCGCGGGCTGCCTCGGCCGAGGGACGAGGAGCGGACCCGCGCCGAGCTGAGCGTCGAGCGCGGCGATGGCCGCGGCGTTGCCGCACACCGACTCCGGGGAGATGCTGGGCCGCAGAGACGGGGCGGCCTCGAGGAAGGCTCCGATCCGCTCGTTGGTCAGCTCGCCCCGCACGCTCCATCCTGCCCCGCTTCGCTCCAGGAAGTGGGCGTTCACCGCTTGCTCGAAGTTGCGGACCTCGGGCATGACCAGCACCGGCTTGCCGAAGTGGAGCGCCTCGCCCATCAGCTGATTCCCGGCGGTGCTCACCAGGGCCGCGCAGTCGGCCAGATCATCGAGGAACCGGCGCTCGTCCACCGCGTGGAAGCTGAGCGAGCCCTCCGACGCCCGCGCGCCGAGCCCGTACACGCGCACCCGCCGGCCGCTCGCCGCGAGCGCCGCCAGCGTGCGGGCCGGCGCGTGGCGGCGAATGTACGCCAGCAGGTGCGACCCGCGCGCCGGACGCGTCTCGAGGATCTCCGGGCGCAGCAGGGTCCCGACCCAGGTGGTGTTTCGGTACGCGGGCCTGAGGGCCGTGGTGTAGAACGAAGACACGATCGTGGCGCGCTGCCAGTCGTAGAGCGCGCGAACGAACGGCGCGGCGGCCCGAGCCTGCTGGCGCAACCCGAACGGCAGCTCGGAGTGATCGCCCGCGACCAGATAGTGCTGGTGATCGAAGCTGACGAACGGAACGCGCGCCCGTCTAGCCGCGCGGGGGAGGATCGGCTCGAAGTCCGCGATCACCAGGTCGGGGCGGCAGCGCTCGACCTCGGGCATCACCTCCGTCACGTACCCTTCGAGCGACATCCGGAAGCGGGTGGCCAGCCCCAGCGTCCCGAACAGGCTCACCCGCCCGGGACCGCCGTAGGCAAAGCCCAGCCCCGGGATCCGGTGCATGTGCACGTCCGTGCCGCGATACCTCGCCTCCAGCATGGCGTACGCGCAGTCCGAAGCGAAGAGTGTGACTCGGTGGCGCGCGCGCAGCGCTTCGACCACCACCCGCGCACGGGTGGCGTGTCCCCGGCCCTCGCCGGACATTGCGTAGACGATACTTGCCAAGGCTCAGCTCCTTCCTGGTTTCCACACGATCCACCGATAGCGTCGAGCGCGTCGGTGACGTGCGCGCGGCGAACGCGGAGCGGGGGCGGACCAGAACGGCAACGATTGCGAAGAGGACCGTCGCCGACCCTTTCATCGACAGGAAAGGATGAGGATCGGCATGTTGTGGCGGGTGAGGCCGAGGGTGCGGCTCGCGCCCCCCCACCCCCGGCGGATCGCGAGCTTCCGTGACACCGGTGCTTCACCGCCTCGATCCACAAACGTGACCGTCCGCGCCGAACGTTCGTGCGAGCTTCTGCGCCGAGCTCGAACCCGGGCTCTGGCGGCGAACCTCGAAAAGGAGAACGAGCATGGCATTCCGAGTTTCCAGGACTTCTCGTGGCCTGTGGACGGCGCTGGTCGTCCTTGGCGGAGCGGTGGCGGCGGTCTTCGCGACGACGGGCTCGCGGGCGCACGCACACGACCACGGCCGCTCCGGCGAACGCGAGGACGACCGCGACCGCGACGGCGAGCCGAATCGCTACAGCATCGCGCTGTGGGGCGACATGCCCTACAACGCCCTCGGCAAGCAGCAGTACCCGGCGTTGCTGGCCGACGTGAACGCCTCCAACATCGAGTTCTCCGTGTTCGACGGCGATCTCAAGGCGGGCGGCGACGGGCCGTGCACCGACGAGAACGTCTACACCCCCTCGCTGACCGCCTTCGCCTCGCTCGAGCGGCCGCTCATCTGGGTCCCGGGCGACAACGACTGGACGGACTGCTGGGGCCGCTACGGCGCCGCCGCCACCGCGCCTGGCTCGGACGACCCGATCGAGCGTCTGAACCACGAGCGCGCGCTGTTCGCGTCGACCCCCTACAGCCTCGGCCAGCGGAAGCTCCGACTCACCCGGCAGTCGGCCGCGTACCCGGAGAATGTCCGCTGGAAGCTCGGGCCGGTGGTCTACGTTGGCCTGAATGTTCAGGGATCGAACGACAACTATCCTTACGCCGGCGTCGACGGCGAGACCCGCACGCAGGCCCAGATCGACGTGCAGCGCGCCGAGGAGATCGCCCGCAAGGCGGCGGACATCGCCTGGCTCGACGAGAGCTTCGCCTACGCCAAGCGCGTCCACGCGGCGGGCGTCATGATCGTTTTCCAGGCGGACCTCAACTTCAACAACGAGCAGCACCTGCCGGACACGCGCTCTTACGATGCGTTCCCCGACTACATCGCCGCGCTCCGCACCGTCTCGCTCGGCTTCCCTGGCCAGGTCGCGCTCGTGCACGGTGATTCTCACTACTTCAAGCTGGACAAGCCCCTCAACACCGACCAGGGGGGCATCGTCGCGAACTTCACCCGCGTGGAGACCTTCGGGTCGAGGAACACCCACTGGGTGAAGGCCACCATCGATGCCGACAACCCCAACGTGTTCACGTTCGAGCCGCAGATCGTGGCGGCGAACGTCGACTGACAGGGCGAGCGGGCGACGGGCGGGTCGGCCGCGCGGGCGGGCTCACGGATCGAGGAAGGTGTGAGTCTCCGTGACCGCGCGGATCGTGCCGCGCAGTCCGAGGAGGCCGCCGGGGAACGTCGCGCGCTTGACGACGTAGGCGGCGTCGCTGACGAGCTTGACGTCATCGCCGCTCGGCGTCGCGTACGTCACGTTCGTCGCATAGGCCTGCGGGGTCCGCCCGCTGGCGAAGAGCAGCCACTTGACCGCGTAGCAAGTGCGTACTTCGGGCAAGGAAGCCAGCGTGGTGGCGAGGGCGACCGGGCCGTCGAACGTCGGCGATGGATCGGCGGAGGTGCTGATCAGCGTCCCGGTGGTGTCGACCGGCAGTCCCCCTTCCGTGTCATGGTAAGCCCCCACCGCATCGAAGTGGCCGAACGCAAAGCCCAGGTCATCGGTGAGTCCGTGGCAGGCCCCGCACCCGGCGTTGGCAACACTGGCCGAGACGCCCTGGCGAATGGTCACGCCGGGCCCGAACGTCCCGCCGGATCTCTCTCCTGGGGGAACCGGCGGAAGGTCCTGGCACAGGTACGTCCGGCGAACTTGCATGCCGCGCATCGTGGGATCCGCCCGGTACGGGTAGTCGTAGATCGTCACGACGGCAGGCTGAGTCACGATCCCCGCGTACGCGCTGGCGTCGAGCGAGACGCGCGCTGCCACGTCTGCCGCGCCCGCCGGGACCACGACCCCCGGAAACCACGGCGCGGTCGCGCTGCTGACGAAGGCCGTCGGCTCGGTCAGCAAGGTCGCGAGATCGCCGGTGGGCCTCCAGGTGACATCCTCGATGAACGCCATCGTCCCGTCCACCAGGGCCTGGCGAACCTGGTCGTTGAGACCCGGGAAGAGCGAGGGATCTCGCTCACCCGTCAGGAATTCGTCGAAGTTGAGCCACCATCGGTAGAACGCCTGCCGCCCGGCGAGGCTGCCGTCCTCGAGCAGCAGACCATCGGTCAGCTTTCCGACGTCCTCGTTGGTCCTGGGCGCGGACGCCACCACCGCGGCGGTCAGCGCGGCCGTCGCGGGCTGGCGCAGCAAGAGCTGGGACAGACGGTTCGCGACCTCCGCCGGGGCGATGGCGATGGACCAGCCGGAGCTCCCCACATCCCCCAGGCTGACGACCGTGGCGGCCCCGCCATCCGGCTCTGGCAGCACCGGCGGAGGGTGACCGGTCTCGTTCAGAGCATCGCCCGCGCCGTCGCCGGCAGCCGAGATCTGCGGTCCTCCGTCGCCCGGCCCCTCTCCGAGGACGTGACTCTCTCGCCAGCAGCCGCCCACCGCGACCAAAATCAGTCCGACCAGTCCGACCCGTGCGACGCGCCCGATGAGCCTCGGGCGATCCGGTTGGTTCCGTTTGCGGTTCATGGGCAGTTGATGTCCACCCGCGCCGAGATCCTGACAGCGCGGCTCATTTCCCGAGCCGCGCGCGTGCCGCGGCGGAGTGCGCTCCGTCGGGAAATCGGCGGAGGTAGTCGCTGAGCGCCGCGCGCGCACCCGCCGCGTCGCCCAGGCGGTCGCGGCAGGCGGCCTGTCCCCACGCGGCCCGCTCGGCGAGCGGTCCGTCGCGCGCCTCCGACGCGACGACGGCAAAGTCCGCGAGGGCGTCGCGGCAATCCGTCCGCGCGTCGAGCTCGGCGCGGATGAGCCGCAGCTCGCGATCGCGGGCACCTGGCCCCAGCGCCAGCGTCGCCAGGGCCGCCCGCGTCTCGGGCAGGCGCCCGGCGAGCCACAGGGCATCGACCCGCGCCCGCGCGGCCTCCCCGGCGAGGATCCCGTCGGGGTAGCGGGCCGCATAGGTATCGAGCCCGACGAGGGCCCGCCGCGGATCGCCGCCCCGTCGCAGCTCGGCCAGCACCTGCCCGAGCAGGCGAGTCTCGTCGGCGAGCCGATCGGCGCCGGGCTCCGCGTCGGCGGTCGGCCGCGGTGGCGGGGCCGTCGTCGTCGTCGTCGTCTCTTTGGCGGCCAGCGGCAGTGGGTCGGGCGACGACGGATCCGCGGGCCGGCGGGCGCTCGGAGCCGCGATGAGCCGCGGCCGGCCCGACGATGCCGGCGCCCTCACCACGGGCTGGTCCCCGCCCGCTCGGGCCTCCGGAGGTGGCTGGATCTCCGCGGCGGAGGGGGGCCCCAGGGAGGTCGCGCCCAGGCCGGCGACGGTGGGCGACCGCAACGCCACCGCCGGGTGCCCGGGCACGCCCACCTGCCTCAGCGATGATCCCGGCGCCAGCGCACCGGTCAGACCCGATTCATGGCTTCGGAAACGGGCGACGACGCGAGCGTTGAAGCGCTCCACCGCGTCCCGCGGCCAGGTCCAGGTGCCCGTCTTGGCCCCCACCACCGCGCCCGATACCATCAGCAGGACGACCGCCGCGGCCAGGGCCCAGACCCGGCTCCAAGCCTGGGTGGACGTCCGTCCCCTCGGCACTCTCGGGAGCAGGTGGTCCCACGGTTCGTCGACCGGCGGGCGCGCCCGCCCAGGGCCGAGGCGCCTCCAGATTCGATCGAGCGCCGCCCCATCGAGGACCGCGGGATCCGCGGCTCTGTCGATGAGCGCACCGAGCGCCGCTTCGTGGCTGGTCGGGGACTGCCCAGGCGCCGCCCGATCGATGAGGCGCGGGAAGGGCTGGGGCGCGCTCCCCGGCACAGACCTTCCAGGCATGGACATGTGCCTGGACCTGGACATGGACCTGGGCTTGGCGGGCGGAGGCGGTCTCGTCATGGCGGTGTTCGACCTCCGGTCCGAGGGGCGTGCTCGGGGGCCGTCGGCGCGGACGACGCCGCGAAGGCCTCGATCAGCTTCTCGCGTCCGCGCGAGACACGCGCCCAGACGTTGCTGACGGAGGTGCGGGTGATGACGGCGATGTCCTGACACGACAGCCCCTCGAGCTCGAACAGCACCACCGCCGTCCGGTACTTCTCGTCGAGCCCGTCCAGCAGTCGGTAGAGGAGCTGGTTCGCCTGCTGTCGCTCGAGGGCTTCGAGCGGCGACGCGTGCGGGTCCGTCGACGGGAAATCGGGGTCGCCGCGGTCGGCTCCGTCGGCCCCCACAACCGCCCGCGACCAGGGCCACAGCCACCTCCGTTGTCGGCGCTGGCTCCGTCGCCGCGCTTGCACCACCCGCACGGTGATCTCGTAGAGCCAGGTGGACAGCAGGGCATCGCCCCGGAACTGGCCGAGGCGACGCTGCACGACCAGGAACACGTCGTGGACGATGTCCTCGACGTCGAATCCCGGACCGGCCAGGCGCCTCGCCCAGCGCGAGACACGGGCCGCGTGCCCCCGGTACACCTCCTCGAGGGTCGGCGCCTCGTCTGCTGGCCCGGGCCCGGGCCCGGTTTCGGTGGGCTCGGCGAGGGAGATCGTTCTCGGCGAGCGCAGCGGCGCGAGGGCCAACGCCACCCCGGTGCGGGCCTGCGTTGGCGATGGCCCCCTCGGCTCCGACAGCAGCGCGCGCACGGCCGACTGCGTCGGGCCCTGGCCGCCGCCTGGCCCGCTTGGCCCCACTGGTTTCGAGCGCGACACCTCGAGACAATAGTGTCCGACCACGAGCCTTCCTGACAGGGTTTCATCCGGTACGCCGGCGGTTCGGCGGGTCAACGCAGCGCAATCACACCCCCGCCAACGCGAACCCACGCTTCGGCGGCCGGCAGCCTCCCGAGCGCGCCAAGCCCGGTCGCCCGGATCTCGTGCTCGACGGGCCACCAGCCGACGCCAGCCTCGATCCAGATTGAAAAGGGGCCTCGCTCCGTGACCGCGCGCAGGCCGGCCGCGAGGCCCGGGTCGACCGAGCGATCGGTGCGGTCCACCGTGAATCCCTGGCCGTGCAGGTCGAGCCAGGCGAGGCGGGCCACGGCGAAGGCCCGCAGCCATCCGCGCCTGTCCCGACCAGGATCACCGGCGCGCGGCCGGTCATCCTGCCAGATGGCGCGCTCGAGCCCGGCAGCGAGCGTCCAGCGTCTCCACGCGGCGGCCCCGGTGTCGAACGCGAGGCGCTGCTGCGATTGTGCTTCGAGCTCGACGCGCGCGGCGGTTCGGGTCCACCCGGAGGGCGTCACCCAGGTGCCGACCGCGGCGTCGGCGCGGCCGCCGCCTTGGGCCGAGGGCATCGTCGCGCCCGATGCAACGTCGAAGGCTCCGCCGAGCCCGAGCGTCAGCCCCAGCATCGCACGGAAGCGGCTCCCTCCGGCAGGCCGTGCCTCGGAGTCGCCGGCGTGCGCTGCCAACCACGGCGACCGGCTCGCAGGCGGTGTCCCCGCGCCCGAGGGCAGGGTCACGCCGAATTCCGGGTGGACGTCGCTCTCCATCTCGGCGAGCGACACCGCGACGGCCGCGCCGAGATCGGCGCACGCATGGTGGGGCGGAAACCGCCGCACCCCGAGCAGCGCGCCGTCGGCACGTTCGAGGACCGCGACCAGCGCACCGTCCTCCTGTGAGAGGTGCGCGCGATCGGGGTCCCCGTGCCGATCGACCTCGGCGCCGAGGGGAAGCAAGGCGCCGAGGGCGGTGGCCACCTGTTCAGGGCGCGGGCACTCCGTCGCGCCGTCTACCTGCACCTGGATCCACGCGGCCCAGACCAGCAGGCCCGCGGCTCCGACGATCGCCATCAACCGACTGTATCATGCACCCGAAGGCAGCGGTCTCGGCTCGCTCCCCTTCTCGGCACGGATGTACACCATGCGATCCGTCATGAGGGCGTGCTGGGATTCGACCGACGGTCGCACCACCGCCTCGAAGAGCTCCCGCTCCTCTGGCGAGAACCGCTCCGCGAGAATAGCGCGAAGCGACGGGGCGAGGGGGTGGGGCGAGATGCCCAGGAAGACCTCCCATGATCTCACGCTCGACCGCACGACGTCGATGTGGAGCTCGAGGTGAATCTCCTCGAAGCCGGCCGCTTGCACCAGGCGCAGCAGGTCGCGCTCACCGTGACTGGCGATCGCGCTCGTGGCGATGAGCGCCTCGGTGTCGGGAAACTGGGCCGCCTTCCAGCGATGCAGCAGCGGCAGGAAGCGATCGGGCAGCTGTGCCGGATCGGCCTGCCGCATCCGCAGGCCATCCCTCAGTGCCCGGGCGAAGAACGCCTCGTCTTGAAAGACGGGCTCGGCGATGGAGAGCCGACCACCGGGCTCGAGGACCCGGTGGAATTCGCGGAGTGCGGCGCTCTTGTCCCCGACGTACGCGAGCACCGCCCGGGTGACGACGGCGTCGACCGAGGAATCATCGACACCATCCAGGCGCTCGGCCGAGCACCTGAGGAACCTGCACTGTCCCTCCACCTTGCGGCGGACGGCGAGCGCCTCCGTGTGGTGGAGCATCGGGGCCGATATGTCGGTCAGGAGGACGCGGAGTGAGGGCCCGAGGCGATCGATGGCTCGGAAGGCCACCAGGCCGTCGCCCGTACCCACGTCGACGAGCGTCATCCCGGCGGCCAACCGCGCGCCGTCGAGCGCCTTGTCGGCGTAGCCCTCGGTGGCGACGCGTACGCTCGCCGCGTAGGCGGGATCCCCGGCATCACGGCCATGCAGGAGCCACGCGGACCAGAGGTCGTCATCCATGCTTTCCGTTCATGCTTTCCCTCCATGCCTGCCTGCATGCTTCGAGCCCTCAGGACATGTGTTGCCCCCCGTTGATCGCGATGTTGGCGCCGGTGACGAACCCGGCTTCCTCGCTGGCCAGGTAGGCGACCAGCCCCGCGACCTCGTCGGGGGTTCCGAGGCGGCCGATGGGGATCTGGGGGATGATCTTGGAGGTCAAGACCTCTTCGGGGATGGCCTTCACCATGGCGGTCCCGATGTACCCGGGCGAGATGGTGTTGACGGTGACGCCCTTGCGCGCGATCTCGAGCGCCAGCGCCTTGGTGAACCCGTGCATCCCGGCCTTCGCCGCCGCGTAGTTCACCTGGCCGAAGGCGCCCTTCTGCGCGTTGACCGAGGAGATGTTGATGATGCGACCCCACCCGCGCTCGACCATCCCGTCGCATACCTGCTTGGTCATGTTGAAGCAAGAATCGAGATTGGTGCTGAGCACGGCATCCCAGCTCGGCTTGTCCATCTTCTTGAAGGTCATGTCCCGGGTGATCCCCGCGTTGTTCACCAGGACGTCGACCGGCCCGCACACCCGGACCACCTCGGCGACGCCGGCCACGCAGGAGTCCCAGTCGCGCACGTCGCAGGCCTGGGCGTGAAACTCGAAGCCGCTCTTCGCCATGGTCGCCAGCCACTCCTTCGCCTTTTCGTTCGCGGGAGAGTAGGTCGTCACGACGGTGTAGCCGAGCCGCGCGAGCTTCGCGCAGATGGCCTCACCGAGCCCGCCCATTCCCCCGGTCACGAGGGCAACCCTGTGTTTGTCTTGAGCCATGATGCACCTCCCTGATGATGCCGGTGTGACCGGCAGGTCACTCTTGGGTCCGTTCTAGGCCGACCGTTCGACCGCCAGTGCGACGCCCATACCCCCGCCGATGCACAGGGCGGCGAGACCGCGCTTCGCGTCGCGGCGCTGCATCTCGTGCAGGAGGGTGACGAGGATGCGGCAACCGGACGCGCCGATGGGATGACCGAGCGCGATCGCGCCGCCGTTGACGTTCACCTTCGCGGTGTCCCACCCCATCTCCTTGTTGACGGCGCAGGCCTGGGCGGCGAACGCCTCGTTGATCTCCAGCAGATCGAGGTCGCTCGACTTCCACCCTGCCTTCTCGAGGCATCGCCTCGAGGCGGACACCGGGCCCATCCCCATCACGGCGGGGTCGAGCCCCGACGAGGCGAAGGCCTTGATCCGGGCGAGGGGACGCAGCCCCAGCTCGGCTGCCCGGTCGGCGCTCATGACCACGACCGCCGCGGCGCCGTCGTTGAGCCCCGAGGCGTTGGCGGCGGTGACCGTGCCGTCCTTGGCGAACGCGGGGCGAAGGCCGCTCACCCCAGCCACCGTCGAGCCGGGCTTGATGAATTCGTCGGTGGCGAAGGCGATGGGATCTCCCTTGCGCTGGGGGACCGCCACGGGGACGATCTCCGCCTCGAACCGGCCGGCCTTCTGCGCCGCCTCGGCCTTGTTCTGGCTCGCCACCGCCAGCTCGTCCTGCTCGGAGCGCGAGATGCCGAACTGCTTGGCCACGTTCTCCGCGGTGACCCCCATGTGATAGTGGTTGAACGCATCCCAGAGGCCGTCGATGATCATGCTGTCGACCAGGGTGGCGTCGCCCATGCGAAATCCGTCGCGCGATCCAGGCAGGACGTGGGGCGACGCGCTCATGTTCTCTTGCCCACCGGCGACGACGACGTCCGTGTCGCCACAGCGAATGCCCTGCGCGGCCAGCATCACGGCCTTGAGCCCCGAGCCGCACACCTTGTTGATCGTCATCGCCGGGATGGTCACCGGCAGCCCTGCCTTCACCAGGGCCTGGCGGGCGGGGTTCTGACCGCTCCCGGCGGTCAGGACCTGCCCCATGATGACCTCCGAGACCAGGGCACCCTCGAGCCGGCTCCGGGCGAGCACCGCCCGGATCACGGTCGCCCCCAGCTCCGGCGCCGCCACCGTCGCCAGCGAACCGCCGAACTTCCCGATCGCCGTGCGGGCGGCTGCGACAATCACCACATCGGTCATGAGGCTTCTCCCTGCAAGAGGTTCAATCATCCAAAGACATAGGTGCCGGGCGCCGGGCCGAGCGGCGCCAGGCCGGCGGCGGGATCTCCCATGGGCGGCGGGGGAACCCGCGTGGGGCTCGAATGATCGGCGAGCCAGGTCGCCCAGGATGGCCACCACGATCCCTGTCGCAGCTCCGCCTTCGCGAGCCACGCGTCGGGGGCCAGGGTCGACGTGGCGTCGGTCCAGGTCAGCACGCGATGCCGCCGCTTGGGGTTCTCGGGGCCGCTGACGATCCCGGCGTTGTGGCCACCGCTCGTCAGCAGGAAGGTGTAGTCCGGCGAGCGGACCAGGCCCCGCGCCTTGTACACCGATCTCCAGGGAGCGACGTGATCGGTCTCCGTGCCCACCACGAACAGGGGAAGCTCCAGCTTCGACAGGTCGATCCGCCGGTGGTTCATCTCGAGCCGTCCATTGGCGAGATCGTTCCGCAGGTACAGCCGCTCGAGGTACTCGCTCAACATCCGTCGCGGCATGCGGGTCCCGTCGGCGTTCCAGGCCATGAGCTCGCTCGGCTTGTCGCGGCGGCCACGCAGGTACCGGTCCACGGCCGGGGTCCACAGCTGCTCCTTCGAACGCAGCAGCTTGAAGGCCCCGCTCATCGCCTCGCTCTCCAGGACCCCGCGCTTGGCCATCAAAGCGTCGAGGGTCTTGAGCTGGCTGGGCGAGATGAAGAGCGAGAGATCCCCGGGCTCGGCGAAGTCGGTTTGACCGGCGAGGATCGTCGCCGAGGCCAGCCGCCCGTCGTGAGCCGCCGCCAGGTCGGCGGCCGCGATCGCCAGCAGGGTTCCCCCGATGCAATAACCAACCGAGTGAACCCGCCGGTCGGGCAAGATGCGGGTCACCGCATCGAGCGCCTGGCGGAAGCCCAGATCCACGTAGTCGGCAAAGCCAACCCCGCGATCTTCGGAGGTGGGGTTCTTCCAGGAGATGACGAAGACCGTGTGCCCACGTTCGACGAGGTACCGCACCAGCGACGTCGCGGCCGAGAGATCCAGGATGTAGTACTTCATGATCCACGCCGGGACGATCAGGATGGGCTCGGCGTAGACGCTCGCGGTGCTCGGGGCGTATTGAATGAGCTCGAGGACCCGGTTGCGCAGCACCACGCTGCCGGGGGTGAGGGCCACGTCGCGACCGACCTCGAAGGGGGAGTCGCGCTCGACCTTCGGGCCGGTCTTGGTGCCGACCTCGGGGCCGATGAGGGCCCGCGCCGCATCTTCCATCATGTGGCGATAGCCGCGGAGGAGGTTCTGTCCCCCTTCGGCTCTGGTTTGCTCGAGGACCTCGGGGTTGGTGGCGAGGTAGTTCCGCGGCGAGAAGGCCTCGAGGAGCTGCGTCCGGGCGAAGCTCAGGCGCTGGGCGTTCTCGGGTGAGACTCCGGGCGCCGCGCCGAGGGCCTCCTCGTACCACGCGGCCACGTTGTTCCAGGTGCGGGCGTAGACGTTGAAGGGCCAGTGTTGCCACGCCGCCCCCTCGGCGGGCTGCCCACCCGCGGCCGGATCGAGCGCCGCTGGCTGGAGGGCGCGCCCGGCGAATTGCAGGGTGTCGGCCAGCTTGGCGGCGGCCGATGCGCCGAGCTCGGCCACCTTGTCGGCGCGACCGCCGAGCCTCGAAGACCAGTCCGCAAAGGCGGCCAGGTAGTCGTCGAGCGCCAGACCGCCGGTGGCGGTCCCGAGGTGGGCGCGCATGTGCTCTTCGAATTGCTTCACCGCGCTCGACCACCCGGCAGTCACCCCGTCCGGGCCAGGCCCGTCCGTCGCCTCGTTCTTGGTCTGTGTCATGGACGCACCGCCTCGTGTCTCGGCAGGAGAAGGTCTTATTGCCTGGGCGCCGTCTCGGTCGTCGCCGTGGCCGCGCGGCCCGCGGTCTCGCTGGCCATCTGGGTCAGCCTGACCTGCGCGTCGGTGAGCAACTGAATCATCTCCTTCGAGCGAGCGGTCATCTTCTCGACGAACTTGGTGCCGAGCTCCGTCTCCTTGGCGACGAGCTCGGTGGGGGTCTTGGCGGCGAGGGCGGCGTTGGCCTGGGCCATGCCGAACTCCAGGCACTCACCGACCGCGGCGTAGTGGCATTGTGCGAAGCGGTCGAAGGCCTTCATGCCCTCCTGCTGAGACTGCATGAGAGGGTGGAGTGCCTTGCCATAGGCCTCGAACCATTCCTTGGGATCCGGGAGGGGGTTGGTCATGTCGTGCTCCTCTTCTTCTCGTTTCTTCTGAGGTGGCGGATGCCACGAATCCATCCTGGGAGCCGATTGTATGCACCGCAAGACAAATCGACCGGGCGGGCTCCTTCCCCACGCGTGGCAGCAGAGCGCGCGCAGGGCCTGCGCATGCACGCAGAGTCTGCGGCAGGCAGGCCCGGAGAGACAGGAGGATTCTATAGGCGGAGGCCGCCGTCGAGATCGATGCAGCGACCGGTGAAGAAGTCGTTCTCGAAGATGAAGGCTGCCGCGTCCGCGATCTCCTCGACCGACCCCAGCCGCTTGAGAGGGACCGGCGCGAGCATCTTCTCCAGCGCATCCGGGCGCATGTGGTCGAGCAGGGGGGTGCGGGTGAACCCGGGCGCGATCGCGCCCACGCGGACTCCGTAGCGGGCCAGCTCCTTGGCCCACACCACGGTCAGCGAGGCCACCCCGGCCTTGGCGGCGCTGTAGTTGGATTGGCCTGGGTTTCCAGCCCTCGATACGCTCGAGATGTTGACGATAACGCCCCCCCGGCGTTGCTTGACCATGTGTTCGGCGGCCTCGCGCCCACACAGGAAGGTCCCGGTCAGGTTGACGTCGATGACCGCTTGCCACTGCGCCAAGCTCATCTTCCCCACGACCTCCCCGTCCTTCGCCTTGATGAGCAGGGCGTCCCGGATGATGCCGGCGTTGTTCACCAGCCCGTCGATGCCCCCGAACCGGCGCGCGATGCCGCTGAACGCGCCGGTGACCTCCTCCTCGCGAGACACGTCGGCCACGAAGGCAGCGGCCTCGGCCCCGCGCGCTTCGCAGCCGGTCCGCACGGCCTCGAGCCCGGGTCCGTCCGTGTCGATGAGCGCAAGGTTTGCGCCGTCCGCAGCGAATCGGTCCGCAAGGGCCCGTCCGATCCCGCGGCCGGCGCCGGTGATCACGATGGTCTTGTGGCGCGTATCCATGGTTCACCTCACGAGGATGATTGAGAGATCACGCTCCGCGCGGCTTGCGCGGTTTGCGGGAGCTCGGTGGTTCTGGCGTCCCGCCCGCCCGTGGCGGGGGTGCCTCGGGCGGATCGGTATCGGGGCGGCCGCCGCCCTTGCCCTTGGCGCCCATCGACGCCTGCATGCGGGTCCAGAGATCCAGGTTCTGGCGCGCGAGCTCGGCCAGCGGCGCCAGCGGGCCCTCGACCGCGCGCTCGAGCTGCTCCTGGATCAGCTGCTGCTGGCGCATCACGGCGGTGGCGCCCATCTCGAGGTAACGTACCAGCAGCTCTTGAACCGGGTTCCCATGGAAGCGGATGATCGCCTCGAGCACCTTGGTGGACAGGATGGGGCTCCCGTATTGTTCCTGCTCCGCGATGATCTGGAGCATCGTGACCCGCGTCAGGTCGGCACCGGTCGGATCGTCGACCACCTTCACGGTCTCCCCGGCCGCGATGAGACGACGGATGTCTTCCAGGGTGACATGGCGGCTGGTGGTGGCGTCGTAGAGTCGGCGGTTCGCGTACTTGCGGATGATGCGGGCTTCGGCCATCGGGAGCACACGGGGGCTGAGAGACGTGGAGAGCCGTGGAGAGAGGCGGCAGAGAGGCGGCAGAGAGGCGGCAGACCCATCGTCTGCCATGCAGATCTCCTGTCACGGGGAGCTGGCGGGAGCCAGGAAATTCTTCTTGCAGTGCAAAAGACCTCGGGGCGCAGGACGGTCCGGCGGTCGGGGCTCTCGAAGCGTTGCGTTCAGTTCCAGCGACCGGTGACGCCGACGAACAGGGGAGGGGCGCCGTTCGACGGGGGCGCGTCGCGGGGGGCCGGCAGGGCCCCGACCATCGGCGCCCAGTCCTCGATGCGGAGGCTGGACTTGATGGCATGCGCCCGGACGCGGCCTGCCTGGTTCTTGCGCTCGAGCTCGAGGAAGATCTCGGAAGGGGTGGCTGGCGAGGTGCTCGCGGCAGCGATCTGGCCGACCGCACGCGCGGCGTGTCCTCGACGCCCGGCCGAGCCCGCGTCGCCGGGCAGCGCCTCGGAGGCCGTCGCTTCCTCCGTCGGGTCATCGACGACCGCCGGCGACCGCCCGGACGGGGGCGAGCCCGGCGTGGCGGAGGTGCCGCTGCCGGGACCACCCGCACCGCCGCCCGGAGCAGCTGGAGGAGCCGGAGCCGGGGGCGGTGCGGTGTTGTCCGGGTGCGCCCTGCCGAACCTCGCGAGCAGGAAGCCGGCCGCCGTCATGCCGACCGCCGGACCGAGGGCGAGACCGGCGAGGACTGGACGTCCCTCGCCCGGGCTCGCGAAGGGCGCGCCCACGCCGGCACCCACCGCGGTGCCGAGGGCCGCGCCGAGGCTCAACCACCCGAAATCTCCGGCCGCGACCAGCCCGCTCGCGAGCGCCCCGTAACCCGCCAGCAACCCCACGTTGGTGCCGATCAGCCCTCCGCCGGTGATCGGGTGGGCATCGCGCGCCACGAGCGCACCCGAGAAGGCGCCCATCCATCCACCCCACGCAGCGAGGCCCGCGAGCGCCGGGGACGAGGACTGGCTGTCCCCTGCCGCCGACGCGCTCGCCATGCCGAGCGAGGCACCGACGCTCGCCCCGAGGAGCCCGGCGCCGAGGTACGGGTCCCGCCCCGACGCGCGCGCCGACCACGCGAAGGTGGTCGCCTCGGCCACGCCGAGGACGCCGCCCAGCACTCCGTAGCCCGCGGCCCGCGATTGCAGCCGCAGCTGGCCCCGGGACGCCAGCAGCCCACCGGCGACCAGCCCGGCCGCCGATCCCCCGAGCGTGAGGCCGGCCGCCGATTCGTCGTGGATGTCGCGCGACAGGAGCGCGATCCCCCCCGCGGCCGAGGCGCCGAGGGCGCTGCCGACCCCGGCGGCGGTCGTGTTCTCGACGCTGGGGCGCCACGCGGTGCTCCCGAGCACCGACAGCCCGAGCCCGCCGAAGCCCCCCGCCAGGACGCCGCCCGTCCCGGTCCTCCCGCTGACCCGCGCTGCGGGCTCGAACAGGTACGGTCCGAGGACACCGGCCCACACGCCCTCCAGGGTCCCGAGCCAGAGCAACGGGGCGCCGTCACCGCCGAGGTGGAGGCGATCGTGCAAGCCCGCGCCGAGCCCGAGCCCCGCGAGTGTCCCAGCCAGCATCCCCAGGCGCACCGGGCGATCGTCGACCGGGAGCCCGGGGGACCGAGAGGAATCCTCCAGCAGCAGACCGAGGCCGAGCCCCGTGCCGAGTCCGTCGACGCCGGCGGCGGTCACCGTCCCCACGTCTTCGGAGCTGGCGCCGGTCGCGTGCACCGCCGCCGCGCCGAGGATCGCGCCGGCCCCGACTCCGACCCACGCGCCCCCGGACTCGGGGCGATCCCACCCTGGCCAGACCGCCAGGCTCACGCTCGGCACGAGGGCGCCCACCAAGCCCCCGGCGCCCGCCCCGACGATGGCCGCGCCGAGTTCGCTGCTGGAGAGGGTGAAGTCGAGGTAGCCCACGGAGGCCATGCCCCCCACGGTCCCGAGGAGCGAGCCCGCCAGAGCCAATCGGGGCTCGGCGCGCGTCGCCGAGTCGGTCGCGAGCAGGGCCAGCCCGTAGCCCACGGCGCTCCCGGCGGCGGCCGAGCCCGTGACCGCGAGGGCGCCCGGGCGCGCCCCGACCCGCTGGGCGAGGACCAGCCCGGAGCCGAGCCCGAGGGCCGTGCCGAGCAGCCATCCCCCCTGTCGCTGCAACGTGCTGGGTCCGCCGCCGTGGTCGCCCGGGGAGGCGCTGGAGGCGAGGAGCAAGCCGTCGGCGATTCCGAGCGTGGTCGCGGCGAGGATGAGCGACGACGAGCCCGGGGGGATCGAAGCCGCGAGATGGAGGGGGCGTCCGAAGAGGACGGCTCCGCCGAGGAGCGCGCTCGCGCCGGTGACGGCGCCGATGCGTCGGGCCTGGCTCGTGTCCGGTGGGCTTGCGCCGCTCGCGTCGGGCGTCCCTGGCGTGGTCAGCATGGCCCCGAGCCCCAGGCCTAGGCCCGCGCCGAGCGCGCCTGCCACCGAGGTCGCGGCGATCTCGCCGCCGGATGCGCCCGTGGCCTCGGCCAGGGCGGCGGCGCCGAGGGTCCCGGCCCCCATCCCGAGCAAGGCCCCCGCCTCGGCCCGGCGATCCCCCGGCCATTCGGCGCGTCCGAGCGAAGGCCCGAGCGTGCCCACGAGCGCCCCGTAGCCAAGGCCCACCCCGCTCGCGGCGAGGGCCGGATCGGTGAGTCGCCTCGAATGGGTGAAGAGGGCCCCGGCCGACAATCCGAGCGCGGCGCCGGCCGCGATGCCCACGCCGTCGGCGGGGCCGCGCGCGTCGACCAGCCAGGCGGCGGTGCCCCAGCCGAGCGACAGCGCCGACGCCGTGAACCCGAAGGTGGTCAGCTGATCGCGCGCGTCGGGGTGGATGCGGTCGGAGAGCCACAATCCCCCCAGCCCTCCCATCAGCCCGATGGCCAGGACGCCCCCCTGCATGGCCGCGGTGTCGGCATCGGTCACGGGCTGTCCGTGGTGGCTGGCGGTCGAGGCGAGCGCGTAGATGCCGGCGCCGTAGGCCGTGCCCCAGGTCCCGAGGACGGCCGCATCCGGGCCGACCCGCAACCGCTCGTGGAACGCGAAGCCGAGCCCGCCGAGCGCGACACCCCCGAGTCCGGCGCCGACCTTCCACGATCCGGGATCGCCGGGGTGAAGGCTCTGTCCGTCGGCGCTGCGCGCGAAGCCGGTCGCCATCATGTGCACACCGAGGCCGAACGCGTTGCCCACCAGGAGCGCGACCGCCCCCGTGCGCACCCGGGCTGGCTCGACGTCGGTGAAGGCGCCCGCGGCGACCCCGGCGAAGTAACCGAGGCTCGCGCCCAGCATGAGGCCGCCTTGGCCGGCGGGAGAATCGAGCCACGGGGCCCGGTCGAGACCGCTGCCGAGCAGGGAGCCGAGCCAGGCGCCGCTGGCACCGAGGCCCGCCATGAGGACGAGATCGCTCGTCGTCGGAGCCAGCGCGTGACCGACGATGGCCGAGGCAATCATGGCCGGCACCACCCCGGCGGCGAAGGCGGGTCCGATGTGGGGCGACTCTCCTTGCACGCGCATCACGCCGATGCCGCCCAGCGCCGTCCCGAGGACGAGGCTGTCCGCGAGGGCGACCTCGCCCAGTGTGAAGGTCCACCGCCGCGCGCTCCAGACGCCCGCCGCCATGCCCACCATCTCGCCGGCGATGAGCGAGCCGTACTCGAGCTTGGGGTTGCTGCTGCCGCTCCCGGCGTAGAGCGTGAGGCCCGCGAGCGTCCCCCACGCCGTCGTGTTCGTGAACCAGACCGCCTCGTCGACGGTGGGGCGGACGCCGAAGCGCGACAGGGCCCAGGCGGTTCCGAACCCGATCACGCCGCCGGCCGAGCCGAGCAGGAGCATCGGGGTCGTGCCCTGCAGGCCGAGCCGGGAGAGGTTCGAGAAGAGCGTCGCTCCCGCCACCGTCGATGCGCCCACCGTCAGGACCCGGCCATCGGCACCCGGGGCGCCTGTCGTGCCAGGGGATTGCTCGGCGCCGCCAGCAGGGTTCGCACCAGTGGACGCGGACGCGGACGCGGACGTGGACGTGGATGTGGATGTGGATGCCCGCGGGGATGCCGATGTCGGCGACGGCGAGACCGGCCCGGGGGTGGCAGCAGAAGACGCGGTCGCCGAAGAGGCCGCCAGGGAAGCGTCGAGCACGCGCTTCGCGACCGTCGCCAACTTGGGGCCCCCGAAGCTCCCGGCCCACTCGAGATAGGCGATGCTCGGCGCGTGCCGGGTGTCCGCCAGGGCCTGCAGGGCGGCGGCCCGGCTGGCGTCGGCCTGCGTGGGATCGTTCATGACGTCGACCAGCGGAAGGATCTCGCCGGCCCGTGCGAGAGCCTGAATGGCCACGGTCTCGACGGTCAGCCAGGAGGCATGCCGGCCACTGTCCCTCAAGAACTGCCCCAGAGCCAGGTGCGCCACCGCGGTGGGAAACTGCGCGAGCCCGGCAGCCAGCTCCAGGGCGACGGTCTCCTCGGTCGCCTGGGCGAGGCCAGCGGCGAGCGCCCCTTCGGTGCCCGGGACCCGGCAGCTCGACACGAGGGCGGCGCTCGCGCGACGACGCTCCGGCGGCGCGGGCGGAAAGAGATCACGGAGGGCTGCGCCAAGGGAGCTGGCATCGCAGCTCGTCGCAACCTGGGTCACCGGGGACGATTGCCCGGAAGCGGGCGCCTCGAAGCCGACGACCGTCATTGCGATCGTCAGCGCGACGAGCCACGCGGCGTGAAGCCCTGCGCGCTCTGCCCCTCCCGTCGTGTCCGTGACATGGATGTGCGGCATGGCGACGTCTCGCGCAGCAAGCGACATGCCCGCACCGTCCGCGAGCGAATGTCGGTGCGGTGGCCGCCGTTCGCTCGCCGTTCGCCACCGTCCTCGAACGAGGGCGTTGGAATTTCACCACGCCCGCGGCGGACGGCTGTCGGTCCCATGCAGCACGTGGTCCGATTCGACCAGGGCGGAGGGCTTGCTTGCACCTGGTGCGGGTGGTGTAACGTCGCGCCAGAGCGAGGGCGAATGTCGACCAACGAGACCAGCGATTCCGCAGCGACCTTGGCCCCGGTGCGCTGGGGCGTGCTCGGGGCGAGCCGCTTCGCCCTCGGCGTCAGCCTGCCGGGGATGAAGCGCGGACCCTTGACGTCACTGTGGGCCCTAGCCTCGCGCGACCTCGCAAAGGCCGAGGCTGCCGCCGCGGCCCTCGGCATCCCGAGGGCGTACGGCAGCTACGAGGCGTTGCTGGCCGATCCGGAGATCGAGGCCATCTACAACCCGTTGCCGAACCACCTGCACGTGGAGTGGACCGCGCGGGCCGCCCGGGCGGGCAAGCACGTCCTGTGCGAGAAGCCCATCTCCCTCGCGGCCGAGGAGGCCGAGACGCTGGTGCGGGTTCAAAGGGAGACGGGCAAGATCATCGCCGAGGCCTTCATGATCCGCTCTCACCCACAGTGGCGTCAGGCGCGGGCCTGGGTCGAGAGCGGGCGCATCGGCGATCTGGTCGGCGTCCAGACCGCGTTCTCCTACTTCAACCGCGATGCCACCAACATCCGGAATCAAAAGCCGCTCGGAGGCGGAGCCCTCTACGACATCGGTTGCTATGCGGTGAACACCTCCCGTTACCTCTTTGGTCGCGAGCCCAGGCGAGCCATCGCGTTCATCGAGCGTGACCCCGGGTTCGGCACCGATCGCTTGACCTCGGGGTTGCTCGACTTCGGGCCGGGCCACCTGACCTTCTCGTGCAGCACGCAGGCGGTCCGCCACCAGCGGGTGAACGCCTTCGGCACCACGGGGCGCATCGAGATCGAGATCCCCTTCAACGCGCCCGCGACCCAGCCTTGCAAGATCTTCCTCGACGATGGCTCGACGGCGAGCGGCAGCTCCGCGCAGGTCACGCTCCTCCCGGTGGTCGACCAGTACAGCCTGCAGAGCGAAGCCTTCTCTCGCGCCGTCCGCACCGGTGGGCCGGTCGACAACTCCATCGAGGACGCCGTCGCCAACATGCGGGTCATCGACGCCCTCTTCCGCTCCGCCGAGAGCGGGCGATGGGAAGCCATCGGGTCCTGAGCGGGACAGCCGGACGGCCGACGGGGCGTGCGGCGGGGCGGTCGTTCAGGTGGGAGGGTGCTGGGGCGTGCTCTTCACGGCCTCCAGCACCTCGCTGGCGTTGACCAGCGGGTCGACCTTGGGCCAGACCCGCGCGATCTTGCCGTCCGGCCCCACGAGGAAGGTCACCCGCGCGGTCATGGAAAGACCAGGCATCGCGGCCCCGACGCCGTAGGCCCGCTGGGTCGCGCCGGTGGTGTCGGCGACCATGGGGAAGGGTAGGTGGTGATGTTCGCGGAAGCCGCGGTGGCTCGCCTCGTCGTCGTGAGACACCGCGAAGATGGTGATGCCGGCCTTCACGAACCTGTCGAAGGAATCGCGGAATGCGCAGGCCTCCTTGGTGCAACCCAACGTCTCGTCCTTCGGGTAGAAGTAGACGACCGCGAAGTGCCCACGCTGCGCCGACAGCTTGACGGGAGCGCCCTTCGGATCCTTCCCTTCCAGATCCGGGGCCACCGCCCCGACGGGCAGCAGCACGCCATCCCCCGCGAGGCTCTGCCCCACGGTCGAGGTCAGGGCGCCGGCCGCCCCGAT
>Ga0265332_10000520_pt1 | contig 26254 bp, 29 predicted proteins | sample 41926metaG_FD_202084 | JGI IMG/M metagenome (GOLD analysis project Ga0265332, IMG submission 202084) | Rhizosphere microbial communities from Carex aquatilis grown in University of Washington, Seatle, WA, United States - 4-19-26 metaG | ecosystem: Host-associated > Plants > Roots > Rhizosphere...
GCGAGTCGGATTCGTCGGGCGAAGGCCACTCTGCGACGCAAACTGGAAGCGCGTCAAGAACTGGCGCGCGATTGAGCGGCGGGGCACATCGTCGCGGCCTCGCCACAAGTGATCGATCGGGCACGGTGCGGCACTAAATGGTCAACGGTGTGTGTTGCGCCGGAATGGCCGATGGCCGAGCGAGGGTTGTTACGAGGATGGTTCGGGCGAAGCGCCGGATGGCTCTGGGGGTTGTTGCTCTCGCGGCGTGTGCTTGTTTAGTGCTTTGGAGCCGACGCGAGCGAGCGGGTGGCATGCGTATGGTTGCGACGGCAGCAGAGGGTCAGAAGCCGACCTCTCCGGTGAGGGAACCGGCAGACCGGCGGCCTTTGTCTATCTCGGGAACGGTCCGGACGCGGGAGGGCTCACCGGTCCGAAGCGCTCGTATCTGCGCAACAGGCGTGACCTTCCCTGCGGGCTACGCGGTTCATACGGTTTGCGTGGAAAGCGAACCAAATGGCGGCTATGAGCTGGTGCCGTTGGAGGTCGGGGACTACGCGATCGGGGCCCAAGCGGAAGGTTTTTTGCCTGGTTTTGCAAGAGACGGCAAGGACGTGAGTCTTACTGGGGCGTCGGCCCTAACTGCAATCGACATCATCCTCGAGCGAGGTGGTGCTACGCTAGTTGGCGGTGTGGTGGACGCAACGGGTGGTCCAATTGCCGGAGCGGTGATCCGCGTGACGCAAGTTCTGTCTCGCCAATTTCCGGTTATTGTCCAGACCGATATCAACGGGCGGTTTGGCCTTCGGATCGAACCTGGAGTGGTCAATATCACTGCCGAGGCCTTCGGCTACGCGCCTGCGAACACGTCCCACGTCGCGCCAAGTCGCGATTTAGTCTTGGCCCTGCTCCCGGGCTCCAGCGTGCAGGGGACCGTAGTCGCCGAGCACGACGGACGCACTCTACCGGATGTCGAGGTCCGGGCGGTCCTCGCGGGCAGACCAAACCTCGCAACTCCTCGGCCGGTCACTAGCGCGGCCAATGGCGCATTTACCATTCAAGGGCTCCAGCCCGGTACCTACAGTATCGTTGGCGAGGCTCGCGGCTGGCGAGGCCGGTCTACAGCCCAAGTCCAGGTGGGCGTTGCCCAGAGCGTCGAGCACGTTACAGTGACTTTGTCGTCGGCTGCTCAAGTAACCGGCCAGGTTATGCTTCGTGCCGATGGCCAGCCCTGTCCCCAGGGCTCCGTCACCCTCGGTCCGCCAGGGATTCGGTCGATCTATGATCCGCCTTACGCGACGGAAGGGATGCCGCAGCGGTCCGCCGTGCCTTCCCTGGTTGCGAGAATTGAAGCGGCTGGAGGTGTTCACTTTCCGGCGGTACCTCGCGGCTCGTACCACGTCATCGTTCAGTGCGCGCAGCACGTGTTGAACGAGGGACCGACGAGTCTGGATGTCTTCGATTCCGATATGGACAACCTCGTGTGGAAGGTCGGCGTGGGACTCGACTTGGTCGTCCACGTGGCCGACGAGGCGGACCATCCGCTTCCAGGGATGCGCTTTCAGCTGATCTGGCCCATTCGAGATGGAAGCTCGCGTACCACCAGCATGCAACTCGTCTCTGATTGGCAGGGCCGCTCTGAGGTTGCCGGCTTGCTTAACCCCGGCATCTATACCCTCGTACCGGAGGCTGGCTACGAAGGAAAGGCTGTCGCGGTAGACCTGCGCGATGGAATGGGGAAGGTGGACGCTATTCTTAGACTCACCGGAAATGGCTCGATTCTAGTCACAGTTCAGACCGCGAATTCAGAACCAGTGAACGGCGTAACGGTGACGGCTGAGCCTGTTCGCGAGGCTGCCGGGGGGCACGAGCAGTTTCAAGTGCCCGAAGGGCTTACTGCGGATATTGGTTCGATTGAAAAAAAAGGTTTTCCGTTTTGGATGGGGCCCGCCGTGATGTCCGCGGTACCCGAAGGCGATGGGCACTTCCGAATTTCGCCCGTGGGTGCAGGTCGCTATCGCGTGCGAGTGTCTGGCCCCTCTGGAGGCAATGGTTCGTTGGGTGAGATCGTCGAGGTCGCAGCAGGAGCGGCTGCGCGGAGGACGATCGTCGTCGAAAATGCGACGATCCGCGGCCGCGTCGTGGACTCGGCGCAGCAGCCTGTACGGGACGCTTGGGTCAGCGCCACATGTCAGGTCACCAGCGAGCAGCACTTGTCTGCACAATCGGGCGCGGCCGTTGGCGCCCGCGTCCTGAGCGATGAGGAGGGTCGGTTCGTTCTCGGGGGCCTTGCGAGCGGAGTCGCATGTGCAGTTCGCGCCGAGGATCCGACGGGAGGACTGGCGGTGCTGCGCAACGTCCGCCCTGGCGACGAAGCTATCGTTGTCATGCCGGTCGTCGGTGGGCTCAGCGGCAGCGCCATGAGACCGGACGGGAGTCCCGTCGAGAGCTTCACGGTCTTGATGGACGAACGACAAACGGGGATCTCGCGCAGAGAGTCGGTGGCGTCTTTGGGAGGGCACTGGAGTCTGGCAAACATGATGTCAGGGCAATGGCGGATCCGCGCATTCGATGGTGAGGGAGCGCTTGCGCAGCAAGAAGCGGAATTGGCACCGGGCCAGATGCGTGAAGGCGTATTGCTGGAATTTCGCAAGCCGCAGGTTGTTGCAGCGGACCGCCTACCCTGACTGCGACATGAGGCTGGCGTTGACGGATCGTCCGACCCTTGGCCATCACTTGTCTTTATGCGCCTCCTGACCAGTTTTGCTGTCGCGTTCCTAGGGCTTGGCTGTGGCGGCTCGTTGGTCGACAACGATGCTCAACCTCATCCAGACGCCGGATCCTCCGTATCCGACACAGGCAGCGGCACGGATGGGACCAGCTTCGCCGGCGCTGACGCCACAACTGACGCCGATTCAGCCGCCCCATCGACGGTTGGCAACGATGCTCAACGTCTTCCAGAGGCCGGATCGGCCATATCCGATACATCGACGGTTGGCAGCGATGCTCAACGTCTTCCAGAGGCCGGATCGTCCGTATCCGACACAGGCGGTGGCTCGGATACGACCAGCTTCGGGGACGTTGCCGCTACAACCGGCGCCGATTCAGGCGTCGCGTCAAGGGTCGACGGCGATGCTCAAGCTGGTCCAGACGCCCGGTCCTCCGTATCCGACACAGGCGGCGGCACGGAGGAGCCCGGCGCTGCCGGCGTTGACGCTACAACCGAGGACGCTCCATCGGTCGCATCAAGGGTCGACGGCGGTGCAACGAGTAGCGCACTGTGCGGTCCTTTTACCTGTGGTGGTGGATGCTGTCTGGACGACGGCGGCTGTTTCCTACCGCCCGGAGGTTCCACTAACATTCCCCCTGCAGGATCCCCGGGCATTCCGTGCGGCTCGAACGGCGAAGCCTGTGCGACGTGCTCATCCGGCGAGTCATGCGTTGGCGGTGGCTGCCAGCGCGATTTGGGGGTTACGTGTACACCTGAGAATTGCGCTGGTTGCTGCTACAGCGTGGACGACGGCGGTGGGGGTAATTCGACTCAATGTTTCGAGGGATTGCAGGACAATTATTGCGGAAGCGGTGGCGGTCCGTGCCAACGCTGCTCGCCGGGGACGAATGGCGGCCACTGCGTCGCCGCTTCGACGGGCGGACACTGTGAGGGCGCGGGGCAATGCAACGCTACGAATTGCATCGGCTGTTGCTACGGGGCCCTCTGCGTTATGGGCTCGCAAGACATCGCCTGCGGCAGCAACGGCGCAGCGTGTCAAGACTGTACCGGAGACGGCGGTGCGTGCTTCGGCCTAGCAGCGAGCGACGGCGTTGGCGCGGTCGGGGGGGTGGATCTCGTATGCGGATATGGTTGCCCGACGGCGGATGGCGCCTTTTGCAAGTTGTACTGCTCAAGCCCCTCCGATTGCTTCTCGGGCCCTTGATCGGCTTTTCCCTGGTCGGACCGGCCGCGGGGCTTTTGCGTCTGGACGAGGTGGGCGCGGCCCCGCGAATCGCGGGTCATCACGGCCTGGACGCCGAGCGCGCGCTGTCGTGGTGAGAAAGTCGTTCCTTCGTAAGCCGTCCACGAGGGGCGTGTAGAAGAGCAGCGGTCGACGTGGCACGCGGTCGGTCGAGGAGATCCCCCGCCGATGTCGACGCCCTGTTGTAACCGCTGCGCGAAGAGGCGTTCTTCCGCGAGGGTCGATTCGGCGGCAGGTTGTCGCACATGACGAAGGAGGCGGAAGCGAAGTGGGTGGAGCGCATTCGGGAATGGCGCGCGAGCTGGCTTTCTGCCGAGGATTTCGCGACGAGCGAGGGCTGCAAGGCGTCGACGCTCCATTGGGCGTCGTCGCTACTGCGGCGAGCGGCCAAGTCGCCGTCGCCGACGACACCGAGTTCGACGGAAAGCTGCGCCCGCGCGCGGCCTGAGCGACGGACCCGATCGTCGGGCGAGGCACCTCTATTCTTGCCCCTGCGGACCCGGCCAAGGGCGGAGGCGGTCGAGATGGTCGTGGAGATCGGCGCGGCAAGGATCCGCGTGCTGCGCGGATTCGACGCGTTGATGCTGAGCGATGTGGTCCGTGCGCTCGGAGGTGTGGGCCAATGATCCCGGCCAGCGTGCAGGTATTCGTGGCGCTCGAGCCCGTCGACATGCGCTACGGACTTGATCGCTTATCGGCCATGGTGCGTGAGCGGATGCGGTACGAGCCGCGCAGCGGCGCACTCTTTGTCCTTGTCGGCCGCCGACGTCAACTCGTGAAGATTTGGTTCGGCTGGGTGCGAACTTCTGTCGCGCGAGCTCCTCGCTGCCCCTGTAAAGCTGCATGTTTTCGAGACTGCACCCGAGCGCGTGCGCATCTATCAAGCGTTATTTTCCGACGTCGACTTCTTACCGGGGGAATACGGCGCAAGTCGATGAGCCCATCGGACTCTTGACGCAAACGGCGGAGAAGGGGGCAATCAACGTGGGGTCGGCGGAAGTGGCTGGCGCGGGGACGCGCAGTGGAAGGGGAACGTCCAGCAGGTCGCGCAAGGGGGCACGATCCGTTCGTTCAACGTCGACGACCCGTTTTGAACCGCCGCCTTGACGCAGTGGGCGATCCTCTTACGTTGTTCAGTCCAATGAGCACGCGCCAACTCTGCGTCGTTGCCGTTGACTGGTCGCTCCTTCTTCTGACCCCCGTGGCCTGTGGCGCGCGTACGGCAAACGTCTGCTTGATCCCGTCGGGGACGTACGTGCAGCACTTCACGGTGGTTGGGGCCGATCCCTGTCCGAGCATCCCCGATCAGATGGTGACCATCGAGAACGATGGGGCGATCGCAGGCGGCTCCGGCGCGGATGGGGGCTGGCCGCATTGCGAGATCAACGTGGGGTCTTCGACCTGTGAGTCCAGTCTGATCTGCGATACCAAGGCGAGCGGCATCAGTACGATTGTCTCCACTACCCTCACGCTCCAAGCCGGTTCGGTCTCGGGCAAGGAGTCCATCGTTGCGACGGACCCGATGCTTTTCTCACACTGTGACTACGACATCACGATCACCAAGTAGCGGGGAGTGACCGTGCACTCCGGAGGGGATCAACAGTCCCCGTCCCCGAGTCTACTTGACCGACCCACCCCTTCTGAGCGTCGTGCCCCGCGTCAACGATTCCGCTGACGCGATGCGCCCCGCAGAGAACGTGATTAATCGACCCTCAGGCTTCGTGATCACGCTGACTTTATCGCGGCATCCGAAGGTCGAGTTTCTGGCCGCTCCTTATCGGGTGCGCCGCTTCTTCGTGATGTCGATCTCCATCCCGACGGCGGACACCACGGCATTCAAGGTGGTGAACGTCGGGTTCGCCGTGCCGCGTTCGATGTTCGAAACGTCTGCCTGGTCGATGCTGGCAATCCTCGCGACCTGCTTCTGGGTCAAATGCCGCGCGCGCCGCGCTTCGGCGATCTGGCGGCCCAGGCGAAAGTGCGCACGGAAGGTTTCGAGTTCCTTGACGGCTTCCGGCCCTTCAGCGCGCGCCTCCGCCTCGATCTCGCGCATGACATCGGTGAACTTGGTGGCCATCGCATGCCGCTCCATCACTCCAAAGGGTATGGCGTAAAGGCCATAGAGTCAACGCGTGCGCCGGCCGCTCTTGCGCACCGCTGCGATCGCCTTCTCTCGTTCTTTCCAACGGTTGAGCATCGCTTTGGCTTCGTGGATCTGCTCTTGCTGGCTGCTCCTGCTGGGCCGCTCGCCCTTGTCATAGCCGGAAAGGAGCAGAAGCAGCTTGTCGCCGTGTGGATGAAAGAACAACCTGAGCAGGATCTTTCCCGCGTCCCTCTCAGGCCTCGGTTCCTTTCCGCTTCGGCGGAGGATCTGCTCGGCGTCCTGATCGAGCCTGAACTCGTACAGGCCACCGCCCAGGTTGCGGCCAAAGTTTCCCTCCGCAACATCGGGCCCGAGGTATTGCAGAACTTCGTTGATGGCCACGCCGATCGCGCGCTTCTTCACGCCCGGAAGGGAGCGCATGAAGACCAGGGCTGGTTCGTTGCCCGCTTCGTCTTCGTAGAACTCGATCTGGTATGGGGGGTACACGGCCACGACGCAGTTTTACCCGAGCTCGATCAACCGGTGGCTACGCATGCTTCACCCTTCGGGCGCTTTGCCCGCGCCCAGCTCGTTGACCTGACGTTGCCGTGCCGATCTCAAATCGCGTGATATCGCGTGACGACCCGTGATGCTGCGATGGCGACGAATCCCGCGTCTTGTTCAGTGGTTGCGAATGATTCTCGATGTTTTCGAAGGTAAGGAAGTTTCGGCTTTTTCGCGCTCATAACCCGAAGGTCGAAGGTTCAAATCCTTCCCGCGCAACTAAAAACAAGGGGTCCGGCGTTGGTACGAGCCGGGCCCTTAGTGCATGCGCTTGGTACAGGGGTTCGTAAGGAACCCGCGCGTTCTGAACATTGGGCCGCTCGCTCCGTACGATGGACGCGGGACGCTCGCCTTCGACACCGAGCGCGGCCTCCGCAGCGAGGATCGCGCTCGGGAGCGATGGCTCTAGGGCCCCCGCGTCCAGTCGAAAATAGTGGCGCGGCCTGTCGGCCCGCCCGAATGCTTGTCCCTGGCAGAGGAGGACTCTCGATGACCATCACCATCACCGCCTTTGAACGATCACCCGACGGTGGCAAGGGCCTGGCGCGTGACACGCGCGTCCGCTGGGCGCTCGAGGAAGTGGGCCAGCCCTACAAGGTTCGCCTCGTTTCGTTCCGCGCGATGAAGGAGCCCGCACACCTGGCGGTTCATCCGTTCGGCCAGATCCCGACCTACGAGGAGGGCGAGCTCGCGCTGTTCGAGACGGGGGCGATTGTGTTTCACGTCGCCGAGCGACATGCGGGCTTGCTGCCGGGCGATGCCAACGCTCGGGCGCGCGCGATCACGTGGATGTTCGCTGCAGTCAACACCGTCGAGCCGCCGATTCTCGATCTCTCGACCGCCAAGATCGTGGAGGGCGACAAGCCTTGGGCGGCAGAGCGCATGCCGCTGGTCAAGGATCGCGTCCGCGATCGGCTCGGCCGACTCTCCGCTCGCCTGGGCGATGCCGAATGGCTCGACGGCGCGTTCAGCGCGGGAGACTTGATGATGGTCTCGGTGCTGCTCAGGTCGAGACCGTCGAGCCTTCTGGACGAGTACCCGAACCTGGCAGCCTATGTCGCCCGCGGCGAAGCGCGGCCCGCGTACAAGCGAGCCTTCGAGGCTCAGTTGGCGGTCAATACCGGGAAGCCGTCGAGCCCATCGTGACAAGACGCTACGAGAGGGCCGTCACCTTGAGGACCTTCACGCGAGCACGAGCCCCTCCGGGTGCCCGTCTCGATGTGGCGGTTGTAATCGCGTCTTGCATCGTGATTTGTATGGTTTCCCCCGTGCGCGCCCAACCCCTCATCAACTGCCGTGACGTTCAGGCCTCCAGCCGCTGGTACCAACGACTTCTCGGATGTGTCGGCGGTCATGGTGGGACCGAGTACGAACGGCTCTGGGATCCGAGCCTGCACTCGAGCAAGTGGGGCTCGGACGGTCTGATCCTGCAATTGCACGCCTGGGAGATCGACCACCACCATGGACCCATGGGCGACCCCTCACGCGCCGTCGGCAACGGCATGCTCCTCTGGTTCGAGGTGGACGACTTCGACGCCGCCGTGGCGCGTGCACGCGAGCTCGATGCGCGCATCCTGCTCGACGTTCATCGCAATCCGAACGCGAACCACCGCGAGCTCTGGATCCGCGATCCAGATGGCTATACCGTCGTCCTCGCATCGCCCGACGGTGACGCGAAGAAGGCGTAGGCGGTCCCATCTGCCCGGTCGTGGATTTCGAGAGTGTTTCGAGTGCGGGTCTGGAGTCGTCGCCGGTCGCTCCCGCCCTCGCGGGGTCGCGTATGTCTTCTACGAGAACGGGCTGTCGATCAACGGATGTACACGCTCGAAGACGCCGGCAAGCGGGCCTGTGGGGTTCAAGCTCTCGGACGGGATGGAGGTCCCGACGGAGCTCGCCGAAGGCTTCAAGTTCGCGAGGCAGAAGTCGAAGCTGGCCGGCACGATCCGTGGCTCATTCTTCGTCATCAAGGGGCGGTGGAAATACTGACTCCGGGCTGAGGCGTCGACGCTTGCGAGTCATGTGGGTCACCCAGCGTCTGGCCGTCGTGAGCGTCCAGGCGGTCCATGAGCTTTCGCCGCCCCGCCTGCTTCACCGCACGGCGCGTACGAAGGCACCCGGTGTCACGCCAAGGATGCGCTTGAAGTGGCGGTGCAGGAGGCTCTGGTCGAAGAGGCCCACGGTCGTCGCGACCTCGGCCTGCGGGACGCCACGCGCGAGCAGCGATTGCGCGCGCGCCACGCGACGATGCGTGACGTACGCGTGCGGCGGCAAGCCGACCTCGTCGCGGAAGGCGCGGCACAGCTGGAACTTGTCGAGGCGAGCGTACGTCGCGAGCTCGTCGAGGGTGACGGTCTCCGTGAAGCGCTCGTTGAGGAGTGCGCGTGATCGGGCAACAGCCGCGCTGAAGGTGAACGACCTTGCGCCGCAGGGCTCGCACGTGAGGTCGACGAGCGCGGTGAGCGCCGAGCACACGACCTCCTCGAGCCCTTCGTCGTCGCCGGTCAGCACCTGCCGATGCAGCTCGGAGAGCGGGAGGCCCCTCGCATCGCGGCTGTCGATGGCGCGGTGACGTGGTGCGAGGATGGGCCCATCGAGCGCGACGCGTGCCTCGTCGACGAGCGCAGCGTCGAAGAGCACGACCTGTGACTCAGGCGAACCCACGCGCGCGTTCTCGACGGAGACCTCGCCTGGCACCTTCACGCTGACCGTGCCCGCGACGCTCGACCAGCGCGTGCGCCCACTCGTCCAGTGCGAGCTGCCTTGGAGGTGCAACATCGTGCCATGGTGCTCGGGGACGGCGCGCACCAGAGGTCCGCCCGAGGAACGGGCGACGATGACGCCGGGAAGTGGTCGCCGGACGACGAGCCTTCGGAGGCCCTCATGCTCACGTGGAAGACGCACGCACCGAGTCTAGCCCGCGAAATTCCTCCAAGTTCGTCCAATCGCTTTCACGACGCGAGGGGCACGTTCGGGGCATAGGAGACAACCCCCATGAAAGCTCTGATCTTCGACCCCACCGCACCAGGCGGACTGCGCGTCGGCGAGGCCCCCGACCCTGCGCCGAAGCCCTCACAGGCGCTCGTCGAGGTGCACGCCGTCTCTCTCAACTGGGCTGAGGCTGCAGCGCTCGCTCGCCTGTGCAAGCCCGGCGACGTACCCGGCTGGGACGCCGCGGGGGTCGTCGTATGCGCCGCGGAGGACGGATCGGGCCCGCTCGTCGGCACACGCGTGAGCACGTTTCACTGGGGCGGCGCGTGGGGTGAGCTGCGCGTGGCAGAGACGGCCGAGATGGGTGTCATGCCCGCCGGGGTCGACTTCGCGGCGGCGAGCGCGCTGCCCGTCGCGGGCGTGACCGCGCTGCGTGCCGTGCGTGCGCTCGGCCCGATCCTCGGCCGGCGCGTGCTGGTCACGGGCGCGTCGGGGGGCGTGGGGCGCTACGCTGTGCAGCTCGCGCGGCTCGCCGGAGCGCACGTCATCGCTAGCGTGGGCGCGCCCGAGCGTGGCGCCGGCCTCGACAAACTCGGCGCCGACGAGGTGGTCGTCGGCGTGGAAGGCGTCACCGAGCTCGTTCACGGCGTCATCGACAACGTCGGCGGCGAGCTTATCGGGCGGGCGATGAGCCTGCTCGCGAGCGGCGGCGTGATCCAGAGCGTGGGCGTCGCCTCGGGCGCGCCGAGCCCGATCGATCTGCAGGCGCAGCGGCTGCCGAACGGCATGCGCGCAGGCGGCCGCCGCGTAGAGGTCTTCATTGTGGGCAGCGGCCTCGGCCCCGACCTCGCCTACCTCATGTCCCTCGTCGCGAACAATCGCCTCGATGCGAGCGTGGGCTGGCGCGGCGGCTGGGACCGAGCCCGCGAGGCCATGGACGCGCTCCTCGCACGACGGGTGGAGGGCAAGGCGGTGCTCGAGCTGCGGTGACGCGCGTTCGACCGCTCGCTTCCCAAGGCTGCGCGTGGCCGCGTCTCCGCGGCGCTATAGGCAGGCGCGCCGTCCGGCGTTTGGGCGCGAGCAAGGACCTCGCAGGGTGTGGAGAGATCCGCCAGGACGACTCCGTCGAAGGCGAGGACAGCGACGAGGCGGGGCGTGGAGGGCCGGCGTCGCTTTGGCGTAGATCTTTCGACAGATGTCTTTGTTGCCACTCGTCAAGTATGACCGAAGTTGTAGATCTGCAACATGCATCGCGCGCTCCCGACGCACGCGGCGGACTACTTCGGCCCCGTCGCAGGGGACTCGTGTTCGTCCTGCTCATGTCGCTCCTGAAGGGGCCGACGCGCCGGAACTTCAACGCCATCTTCGTCGGTGGAGCGATGGGGGCGTACATCAGCGGGGGGACTCGGGTTGTGGGAGCTAGCCTTCGCCGCTGTCGGAAGCTTCGTCGCGTTCCGAGGTCTCCAAGACGCTCGCTACATCGGCGTCGCAGCGACGGCCCGTTCAAGGCGCTCGACTTTCAGGAACCATACCTCCGCGCGATTCTCGGCTTCATCGGTCTAACCGATGTGGAGACGATCCGCGTCGAAGGCCTCAACATGGGACCCGTGGCGGCGGCGCGACGCGTTGCCAACGCCAAGGCGCGAATAGCGCGTCTGCTTCCGGCGGTGGCGGCGTGAAGCACAACGACCCTTACTTCGACTCAACCTTCGCGATCGGGTGGTCGCCGCCCTCGAGGGCCGCGACCGCGCCGGCCCAGGCGGTGTCGCCGGGATACAGCTGCGATCGGAGGTACGCCCATACGAGGGCCCGCAGAGTGGCGACGCGTTCGGGGTTCTCATCCGACGTCTCGGCGGCGTCGTAACCGGAGATGCCCCCGAACATGTGCTCCGCTCCGAAGAACGTCAGGAGCGTCTTGGGCGCAGGGGCGCACGTGAAAGCGTCCGACCGGTAGCTGAGCCGGTCGGAGAACATGGGGTTGAGGTCCTTGTCACCCGCGATGACCAGTACCTGCCCCGTCATTTTGGAGAAATCGACGAATCTCAGCATCGGATAGTTCTTGGCCGCCTTTGAAGCCAAGTGCGTGTCTCCGATTCCGGGGGCGGCAATCACGACCCCTGCCTTGATTCGGGGGTCGGACAGGTTCTTTTCACGCGGGTCGTCGGGGTCAAGAACCTGCATGCCGAGCAGGAGAGTGACGGTCCCGGCGCCGAGCGAGTGTCCAACCGCGGCGATGCGGTCGCGGTCCATGCGACCGGCGAGACCAGGCACGGCCGCCCCGAGCTCGTCGAGGTGATCGAGGATGTAGTGCATGTCCGTCGCCCGGTCGCGCCAGAAGAGGGGCGCGTCGGGCAGGTCCATCTCCCGCAGTCCCAAGACGGTCGAGTCAAGGTGCGTGGGCTGGATAACGACAAATCCGTGCGCGGCCCAGAAGTTGACGAGTGGGCCGTACCCATTGAGGGACGAGAGGAAGTTCGCCTTGCCGTGGCCGTGAGACAGCAGGATGACCGGCAAGTCGCTCCCCGCCTTGGGGATCGAGACCTTGATCTCGAGCGGCACGGGACGGCCCGGAACGTCAAAGACCACCGGACTGTAGGTGACGACATCGCTCGGCGCATTTACTGGAATGTTTGCAGCGTCAGTGTTCGCCCTCTGCCCACGTATGGGCGTGGGCGCCGCCGCGCCCCCGACGCCTGATGAGCGAATGCGCATCGGAGTAGAGACGGGCTTGGTGGTGGCTGCGGTCATGATCGCTTCTCTCCGATGTGGTGAACGGGTTCTTGCTCGGTGGCGGTGCAAGGGTTGAACCACGGGAGCCAATCTTGCAGCGCCCCATCGCCAAGGACTTCGTCGCCCACGCAGCTCCGCTGACCGGCTCTGGGGCGGACCAGATTCGCGGCCGCGGGGCGCTCAACGGTTGGGTCAGCGGCATCCGCTCGGTCATCCCGGACCTGATGTTCACCATCGAAGTGGGGCCCATCACCGATGCCGATCACCTCGTGATCCGGTGGAGGGCCCAGGGGACATACCGAGGTGGTCTGTCAGGCACGGGACCAGAGTCGGTCGGCAGGAAGGTCAACTTCACCGGGACCGATACGCTGCGGGTCGCCGACGGCATGCTCGCGGAGTACTGGGCCAATGCGGACAGCCTTCTCTTCTTCCAGCAGCTTGGAATCAAGCAACTTCAGTAGAGCCGACTGTCCTTCCGGTTCGGTTAGGGAGTGGGCCCGACCTCTTGATGACCATCGCGCGCCTTCTGCATTCAAGCGCAGTCTCCCGCGCAAAATCACCGTACGCGCGTGGCGCGTGCCCAAGCAGTCCGGTCACCGCTTCGAGGTCGCCTTTCCCCGCCGTAAACCCGCGTTCGAGATACCCCTGGAACATCATGCGCATGTCGAACGCCGCCCACGAGGGTCCGGTTTGCTGCATCTGCCGCTCGAAGGCGTCCATGTCTTCCCCTACATAACGGGAACTTTCATGTAGTAGGCTCCTGGCCGCTTGCGGGAGAGCAAGTTCGGGGCCCGGCGCGCCACCTGCGTAGCGTCCGAGATCTTGGCGATTCGCCACACCGACGCTTCGCAAAACGCCACACCGAGGGCTTCTTTGCAGCCGCGAACATTCTTCAGGACGCGTCCGTATGTCGCGCGATTCGACTTCCTCGGGTGAGAGCGGGGTTGGTGCCGCGCCGCACCTCCTCGCGCTCATGAAGAGAGGCGACGACGCCTTCAACGCCCGGAACGTCGCAGGGATGGACGCCGTGCATCATCCAAACATGATCGCGTACGTCACCGGGAACGCGGAGCCAATCTATGGACGAGCCGCGCATGCCGCCGTGATGAAGCAGTTCTTCAGCATCTTCCCCGGCGTCCACGTGCACAACGACCCGTACCCGGTCCAGTTCGGGAGCGGTGACTGGATCGCCGTCGTCAGCCGCATCACTGGGACGTTCACCGGAGAAATGAAGCTGCCGACGGGCAAGGTCGTCCCTCCGACGGGAAAGGCGTTCGACGTGGAGTTCGCGCAAACCGTCAAGTGGGACGGCGACCTGCTCATCGAGCGACTTGTGGGCCTTGAATCAGGAACTGCGACGTTTGGGGGCGCGCGTGTCCCAGAACAACTATGTCCAGGTGGTCAACTACTGAGATGGCTCTCCGCTCGAACTCCATCGGGCGCGGAATCGCCAGGTCGAGCTGTGCTTCACGCCGGGCTCGCGACAGGCGAGCGACGTTGCGATCGCGTCGCTCGACCTCGTCGTCGACCCGCGTGACTGCGTCTTCCGCGAGGATGCGACGGACGGCGCGTACCGACACGCCCGTGCGCGCCGCAACATCCGCTTGCGCGTGACCGGCGCGAGGAAGGACCTGGATCTCGTGACGCAGCAACATGGGGATCATCTCCCCCGTCTGCTCTCCCCGCTGCCCGCTCATTGTCGCCGCGATCATGCTCCGCGCTCCCGTCTGCGCGAGCGGCCTCTGGCGCCCTTTGACCGGCGTACCGCGCTGCGTAACGAGGGGGTCGGTGGGGTCGGTGTGTAACAAGGCGCCGTCTCAATTGAGCGCAAGGACTCATGACCTACGGGAATTTCCAAGACTCCGGGCTCAGTTGCTGCGGCTCTTTGCGAAGGTAGGGCTGGAACCATGCAGCCGAGGGTCATCGCTTGGGCTGCAGGCTTGCTCATGCCGCGGCGTGTCTCCTAGTGTCTCTGCGCGGCTTCCGCCCGGGCAGCGCCATCGCCAGCCCAATCGGAGAGCCCGCGCACGCCAAATGCCCTCAAACCGCGTCGAAGAAATGGGGTCGTCGGCCGGGCCAGCTCCCGCGGGCTCCCGCGAGCTCGACGCGTTCTTGGCAAGGACCGAAGCCGACTATCGGAAGCTCGCCAACGCCCTACCTCACATCATCTGGACGTGTGACGCCCGGGGGCGCCTGGAGTGGGTCAACGATCGATGGTTGGATCTGACGGGTCTGAGCGCGGAAGAGTCGCTCAGCGACAAGGGGGCCCTCGTCGCCGTGCATCCCGACGATCGCGAGGAGGTCCAGGAACGCTTTGGTCAAGCCCTCGTGAGCTCTGGCGCATGTGAATTCGAGTACCGGATCCGCACCAGAGAGGGCGCCTATCGCTTCCACCTCTGTCGCGTGGTGCCTGTCCGCAATGAGGACGGCGTCATCATCCGCTGGGTGGCGGCCGCCTTCGATATTGACGATCGCCGAAAGGCAGAGGAGGCGCTTCGGGCGTCCGAGGCCGCCTTGCGGCGTAGCGAGGCACTGGCACGAGCGCGGGCCGACGAGCTCGCGGCCCTGATGGAAGCAGTGCCCGCCGCCGTGTGGATCGCTGAGGACCCCGCCTGTCGCAAGCTGCGGGGCAATCGAACGGGGCACGCGCTCCTGCGTACCGACTCGGGACAGAATCTCTCGAAGACGGCGACGACCCAGGGAGCCACGCGACACTTCAAGGTCTTCGCGAACGAGGTGGAGATTCAGCCCGAGGATCTCCCTCTCCAGCGAGCCGCACGGGGCATCGAAGTAAGAAATCATGAAGAGCAGGTTCACTTCGACGACGGGCAGGTCATTCACCTGTACGGCAGCGCCGTCCCACTGCGGGATCCGAGCGGCGAGCCGCGGGGGGCGATCGGGGCCTTCGTCGACGTGACGCGGCTCAAGCAGGCCGAGGCAGCCATGCGCGCGGCCGATCGTCGAAAGGACGAGGTTTTGGCGATCTTATCGCACGAGCTCCGTAACCCGCTTGCACCGATCGTCACCGCCGTTCAACTCATGGAGCTGCGGGGCGACGTGGCAACTCCGCGCGAACGAGAGGTGATCCTCCGTCAGGCAAGACACCTCCAGCAGCTCGTCGATGACCTGCTCGACCTTTCGCGCGTGGCGCGCGGGAAGGTCACTCTCCTGACAAGACCGCTCGAGCTGGGGAGCGTTGTCGCGAACGCGGTCGAGGCGACTGCCCCGCTGCTCGAGCAGCAGAAGCACCGGCTGGAGCTGGCTGTCCCACCAGAGGGCCTCCTGGTCGACGCGGACGAGGTGCGGCTCACTCAAGTCGTCAGCAACCTGCTCACGAATGCCGCACGCTACACGCCTCCCGGCGGGCGGGTGGTGGTGACGGCTGCGCGCGATGGAGACGACGTCGTCCTGCGCGTTCGCGACAACGGGATTGGCATCGACCCGGTCCTGTTGCCGCACGTGTTCGAGATGTTCGTGCAAGGTCAGCGCAGTCCCGACCGCCCGCAAGGCGGCCTCGGGCTCGGGCTGTCTCTCGCGCGAACGCTCACCACGCTGCATGGAGGGACTGTCAGCGCACACAGCGACGGGCTCGGTCGCGGCAGCGAGTTCACGGTACGGCTGCCGGCGTCGTTGCCGAGCCAACACTCGGCGCCCGCGCCGCCGCCCGTCAAGTCACCGAGGGTCGCCCGCGTTCAGCGAATTCTCGTCGTCGACGACAACCGTGACGGCGCCGAGATGCTCTCCGCCCTTCTCACGGGTCATGGGCACGAAGTGCAGATCGCCAACAGCCCCTCGGAAGCGTTGTCGTTGGCGGGTGACTTTCGCCCTCGGATTGCGATTGTCGACATCGGTTTGCCGGTGATGGACGGCTACATGTTGGGCCGCGAGCTGCGCACTCGGCTGGGAAGTGCCACACCGGTTCTGGTCGCGCTCAGCGGCTACGGCCAGGAGCAGGACAAGCGCCGCAGCGAGGAGGCGGGGTTCGCCTTGCATCTCGTGAAGCCGGTCGACGCCGACACCCTCGCGCTTTTCATCGACGCGATCGGCCCCGACGAGTACCGTTCATGAGGCGCCGTCCCGAGACGCCTGTGCGTTACTTCGAGGACTCGGACGTCGACGTCGACCGCCCAAGCAGCGCGGCGATGGCCCCGAGAAGCTGCTGGACGTCGACCGGCTTCGGGACGTGCACGTCGAAGCCCGCTGCGAGCACCGCGTTGCGGTCCGGGGGACTCACGTAGGCGGTCAGCGCGACAGCGGGGATGCCACGCGCGCCGTGCCTCTCCCGCAGCTCCCGGAGCAAAGTGAGGCCGTCTTCGCCCGCGAGCCCGATGTCGGAGACGATCACCTGGGGCCTCGTGGCGCGCACGTGTTCGATCGCCTCCGCGCCGGTAGCGGCCGCGAACACGCGCGCGCCGCGCGACTCGAAGAGCTCCACGAGCAGGGCGCGCGAGTCGGCCTCGTCCTCGATGATCAGGACGGCCACGTCTCGCAGCTCGCCTTCGCTCTGCCGGTCGGCCGAGGACCCATCCGGCGGCGACTCGCCGGTGGGGAAGGGTCGCGCTGGAAGCTCGACGACGAAGGTGGCGCCGCGCCCCTCACCTTCGCTGTGCGCCTCGATGGATCCGCCGTGCAGCTCCACGATCCGCTTGGCGATCGTCAGACCGAGGCCCAGGCCTTCCGTCGGTCGTGCGAAGCCGCCCTCCGCCTGCCGGAACGGCGTGAAAACGTGGGGCAAGAACGACGGGGCGATGCCCCGTCCGTGGTCGCGGACCACGATCGAGACTCTTTTCAGCGGATCGTGCGCGACGGTGACCTCGAGGCGACCGCCGGTCGGCGAGAACTTCACCGCGTTCGCCAGCAGGTTGGTGACCGCCTGCTGCAGCCTGGCAGCGTCCCCGCGCACCGGCGGCATGGGCCACGCGTACGAGGGGACGACCTCCAGCCGCTTCGCCTCCGCCGCCGTGTGCACCGACTCGACGGCCATCTTCACGACGTCCACGGGGCAGAAGTGCGCCGACTCGAGGGTCAGGCGGCCTGACGCGATCCGGCTGACGTCGAGCAGCTCGGCGATGAGCTTCTCCTGATTTGCGGCGTTGCGCACAATGACGTCGAGCGCGTGCACGTGACGCTCCGCGGGCAGGGTGCCCGCCCTGAGCATCTTCGCCCAGCCCGTGATGGCGTTGAGGGGGTTTCTGAGCTCGTGGCTCACGAGGGAGAGAAGCTGGTCCTTGAGGTGGTTGGCGACCTCGGCCTGCTCGGCCGCCTCGCTCGCCTGAGCGTGCGCCGCCTCCACGGCCGCCCGGGCTTGGCGCTCGGCGACGAGGAGGGCCTCCTGCTTGCGGATTTCGTCTTCGAGCCGCCCGATGAGAGTCGTCACCGCCGAGGCGACCACGAACGTCATCGCGAGGTACCCGGCGGCAAGCCGAACCCAGGTGCTCACCTTCGTCCAGTCGAAGGTCGCGGCTGGATCGGGCTGGTGCAAGAGACCCGCCGCGCTCGCGACTCCGATCAACACGATGCTCCCGGTCGTCGCGATGGACGACAGCCAGACGATCCTCCTTCCGAGAAAGACGCCCACGAGCACCATCGAGCAGCTGAGACCGAGCAGCACGCCAGGGGTTGCGCCGATCCGGGCTGCGAGCACGATGCACCCGAGGACCAGCGTCAGGACGAGCGCGATGGCCAGCGGCCGGGTGCGGCGCGGATCGCGCGAGAGCACTCCGATGGCCACGAACGAAAGGCTCATGGAGAGCACCAGGACGCGGTCCAACGAGGCGTAGGGACCACGACTCAGGGCGATCAGGACCAGCGCCGGCGCGGCGAGCGCCACGAGCACGCGCGAGAGTCTCTTCAGCGTGACGGCGCGCCAGTCCGCGAGGGCGCGGGAATGGAGGTCGCCTGCGGGGAGGATCATGGGGTTGCCGGTGCGGGTCAGGGGTGCGGAGGCAGCCTATCCGACCTCGTGTTTCGCACCGTCGGCGACGCATCCTCGCGCGCCTCTCGCGGGGGCGTGCAGGCCATTCGAGCTTATCGCCGGCGCGCTCTCGCCTTTCGCCGCCTTCCCCTTGTTGGCGTCGCGGCAGGCGCCCACGACCGTCGCGCCCAGCTGCGCGAGTCCGGCGACCGTCGCCTTCCCTATGCCGCTGTTGCCGCCTTCGAGTTTGCGCGCGAGGAAGCGGTCGAAGACCAGAAGCTGGCGCCTGCGTGCGAAGTCGATCCCGCTGGACGACGAAGAGCGGAGGCGGGTCTCAACGGCCTGTTTGAACGCGGCGGCCGTGGCATAGCGGATCACGCAGCTCTCCAGCGGGCGCGAATCGCTTCCACGTCGTCCTTGTCGAGGAGCCCACGTGCGCGTGCCTGTCGAGCTGCCACCTCGATGAACTCGGGCGATACGTGCGCCTCCACGCAGTCGGGCAGCGTCCGAAGCACATTCGTCACGGGGACCGCGCCAAGCTCGACACGCTCCCCGAGAGCTACCCTCCGTGCGCACAGGACGGTTGATTCGCCCGGTTGGCGAAGCGGAGCTCCGGCAACCAGCGGGGGGTTGCGGCGCAGCAACAGGTCGCGGGCTGCCCGATGGCGGCGCGATCGTTCACGAACTGCGCAAGGAGGCAGCGCGACACGAGGACCCAGGACTCGCCAGCTCATTTGGGCGACCACGTTCAATTCAGCCGCGAGCGGGTGCTCCCTCAGGACGCCGCGCTCAAGGGGGTCGCGGAGGAGAAGTCGACGCCGGAGACCTTGACGACGGCCTGCCAGGCGGCTTCCTGGTTGGCGCGATCGTGAAAGTGCGGGTGACCCATCGCCTCAATTGGGCCTGTGAGCTTCTTCGGCGCCGAGGCGAAGAATTGCCCCGAGACGTCGGTTCCGAACTCCGATGCCTGGAGGTATCGTCGAGCCGCGGTCTCCGGCGTCTGGGACATGCCGGGAATGAGCTTCACGATTGGGATCAGCAGCCACTTCAAGGCCGGGCCAGCGTTACGCACCGCCTTGGTGTCGGGCGCGCTACCGGGCGACACGGCGTATACGGCCATGCCGGAGGGTAGCCGGCGCGCCAGCGCCGCGACCCACCAAGCGATGATGAGCTTCGCGTCGGCATACGCCCGGTTGGGCACGTACTTCACGTTCGGCCCGTTACGCAGCAAGGCTTCCACCGCGGCACTTCGGTCACCCTGGTGATGCATGGCCGCGAAGGCCGCCACGTCGGTGAAGCTGAACAGGGGCACGTCCCCTCGGGCAGGTTCCGCGCCGGAGATAACAATCCGCGCGCCAGGGCTCAGCAGGTTGGCGCGGAGCAAGCCGACAGTCAGTTGATGATGGCCGATGAGCGGGGCCTGAGAAGCCTCGACGCCCGCCGCAGTGAGCACGCGCTTCTTACCTCCGACCAACCCTGCATTGAGCAGTAGGAAATCGATCGTCCGACCTCGCTTGACGAGCTCGGCGAGGGCAGACTGAACGCTGGACGGCGTGTCCAGATCCAGCTCCAGCGGCGTGAAGACCTGGGTCTTGGTCTCAGCCGCGAGCTGAGCGGCCGTTTCCTGGACCCGGGCCAGGCTGCGCCCGGTGACGATGACCTGGCGGCAGCCCTCGGCGGCGAGCATGCTGGCCGCCGCATAACCGAGCCCGGAGGTGGTGCCGGTGACGAGAGCGATCGAATGTCTCATGGGTGGTTCCGTGGTGTGGGGGGGAGGGAAGATCGAACCGGGAGTTCCAACACGTCGGGGCCGGTCACCTTGCCGATTTCTGAACTGTTCGGTACTGTAATTGGGGCGAATGGTCAGGCGCAAGGAGTTTTGAACGGAATGATTCAAAAGACCACTAGGCCGCGTGGACGACCGCGCGGCTTCGACGAGCTGGAAGCGCTGGAAAAGGCGACCCAGGTGTTCTGGTCGAAGGGCTACGACGGAGTGACGATCGACGATCTCGTCGCCGGGATGGGTGTTGGTCGGCCGAGCCTGTATGCCGTCTTCGGGGACAAGCGGACGTTATTCCTGCGCGTCCTCAGGGCGTACGCAGAGGAGAAGGGCGCTCTCGCTGCGAAGGCACTCCTCTCGCCGCAGGCTCTTCGCGCCTCGCTCGCCAGCTTCCTGAGGCACGCCGTCGAGAGTGCGACCGAGGAAGGCTCGGCCGCGGGTTGTCTACTCGTGTGCGTCGCGCCGCTTGTGGACGACGCAGAGGTCCGGCGGTTCCTACAGAACGCTACGGCTGGCGGGCTGGCGATGGTGGAACGTCGTTTGCGCGACGGGATCAGCGCGGGAGAAATCCAATCGGACTTTCCTGTAGCCGCGCGGGCGAGCCAAGCCATTGACCTTGCCCGTGGTTTGACCGTGCGTGCAAAGATGGGCACGCCGCGCAAGACGCTTCTCACGGATGCCGAGGAAGCGGCTGACTTGTTGGTGCTTCTGCCGCGGGAGACTAACCACCGGCCGAGCGGCAGCGCCCGGAAAGTCCGTACGGTTCGGGGCTGACTTCCACGTCCGTGGGACAGCAGATAGCGCAAGGACGTTTGGCTTCGTAGAATCAGCGCCACTCACGGCGAGCCCCCCCTGGCCGAGCAAGCTTTGAAACAGCGACGCGAGCGAGCGCTACCCTATGAGGATGACGCGAATCGTTGCCGCGATGGCCCCTCTGGCAGTGGTTGCCTGCGCGGCATGCAACAACGATACGTGCAGCGCTGCGGGGGGCCACTGCGAGCTGGGGGCACCGCGTCCCGGGTGCTTCCTCGGCCCGCAGACAGACTGCAATTCGAACCCGCCCAATCCCGGCGGAGGACACTGCTGCCTGCCATGCCCCGCCGGGACGGTGCCCAACGACGGCGGCAGCGGGCCGGCATGCGTCGACGTGGGGCGCGACTAGCGTTACAGCGCGGTCTGCACCGCCATGTGCTTGCGGGGGAGGCCCGAGAGCGAGAGTTACGCCGCGCGGGCGAGCGCCCTTTGCAACCACACGCCTCTCTTGGTCAGCGCAGCTGAACCCGGCCGAGCGAAGACAAGTTGGAGACCGTCTCACGCGGCGATGCGTGCCAGTTGCTCGAGAAGAAAACGAGATTGACTGCGCGTAGGCAGTCCGATCTTCGATCGAAGCGGCTCCGGAGCCTCCGCCTCATCGGCCCTGAGTTCTCCGAACGCACGGTCTCGCACGGCCGCCACGCGTGCCTTGGTCGCGCGTTCCAGGCGCCCGCGAAGCCATGCGTCCACCTCGAACGCGAGCGCCGCGTGGCGCGTTTCGTCGCGCGCGATGCGGGTCATGGCCGCGCGAATCACGGTGTCCATCGCGGCGGCCGCCTGCCAGTGAGCGACCAGCGCGCCGAACGCCTCGCGAACACAGCCTTCGACGGCGTTTTCGGCGGCGATGGCTTCCAGGCTCCTCCGGACAGGCCTCGGTTCCACCTTCGCCATGACGACCCCTCCGCCGTAGCGCCTGGCAAGCGCGCGGGTCATCCTGGCGTGGCGGATCTCGTCTCGGGCGGCCCGCCCGGCCGCTTTGACAAGGCGCCGGGGTGCGCGGTGCGCGATGAGCTCGCGACGCAGGTGGTGGAACGCATCGACGGATGCAGCTTCGAGCCGCGCCATTTCGGCGAAATGGACGCCCAGGGCCGTTCCGAGTCCGGGCGGCGAAGGTAGCAGGCCGGCCGGCCGCCGTCCGGTGCAATTCGCCTGGCATTGAATCAGGGGCACGCCCGCATCGTCGATAGGTTTGCACGACGTCCAGATGACTGAGCCAGTTCCGCAAAGGGAATTGCACTGCGAGCCGGAGAGCCCTCCGTCACCGGCGTGGATCTTCGCGAGGGCCCCCGCTTCGAGCGGAAAGCACGCAGGGTAGCAACCCCCAGGGCCGATCATCGGCGTGGAAACGACCATCCCGCAGCTCGTCACGATGAATGTCGCGTCCCCATCGCTGCTCGAATCAGCGATGACAGCCGGGGCGTCGTCTCGAGCATCGACGCTCGCGTCCATCGAGCCGCCGTCCGCGGAATGCTCGTCGCCCGCAGTCGCGTCGGAATTGACGTTCGAATCGGGCGCGACCTGTCTGTCGGCCGTCAGAACGTCGCCTTGGGCGTCCGCACTCCCTTCGAGCATCGTCGCGTCTTCCGACTCGGCGTCCCCTTGGGAAGGCGTCGCGTCGGGTTGGCCGCCGCCGGCCCCGTCCGCGGTCGATGAGCCGTTGTTCTGGGCTCCAGTCGGAGGGGCGCCCGTCGACGACCCGCCGCAGGACACGAGGAGCGCGCCTCCAGATACTGCCATGGATGACGCCAAGATGCGCTGAAAGGCCCGGGCAAGCACTCGATGGTTCAAGGAGACCTCGAATCGTACGCAAAGCAACGCGCATGCCCGGCACGCATTGGGGAAATTGCGCGAGACCCAATGCCGGGCCTCAGGCACGGGTGACGTGGTCTGGCACACTTGGGCACATGCGAATCTCGAACCGGCCCGGGCGGGTGGCAGCGGGGATACGGGACGGGGATGGGGCCCGTCGGCCCGGGCGTAAGACACACACGTCTGGCGCGCCCGCCGTGGAGCGCGCAGGCTAGCGCGAAACGTCTAGAGCCGTCGCAGCACGCTTGCGAAAGGCCGGTGTCCTGCGCGGAAGTCTTTCCCGCGAGGCCCTTCAAGACCGGGATCACGCATTGAACGACCACGCTCGGCGGCGGAAATCCGGCGGGCGCTCCCATGCAAACCGAGAGTGCCGAGCACAATTGCACGGCGTAAAGCGTTCTCGAGTCCGAGCCCCATCCGAGCACGACATCGGTCGAGACCCCCGTGCATTGCTCCCAGTTCCCGTCGAGCGCCTTGCACCAGCCGAAGGGAACGTCGGTCGTCGTCCCATCGCGGAGGGCGTCGAGCTCATCGAGCCCACGCCCGAGTCTGCGGGCTACCGGTCATTTGAACGAGGGGTGGGCGTGCGCGGGGTGGCCGCTCCGCGGATCATGCCTCTCGACCCCCTCGGGAACGCCGCCTGCGACATCCACCGTCGCGATCACGCCGCGCGCCCAGAGGGTGCGCTCCACCATCGCCCGAAAGACCCACTCGATCGCCCCGCGCACATGCGGGCCTTCGAGGATCTCGAGCGCGCGCGCGATCGCTTCGATCGTCGCGAGGCCGTGCGCGTGAGCCTCGGTCCGCAGGCGATACGTCGACGGCTCGCCACCGGGCAACGTGACGCACGGTAGGTCCTCGAGGCCCGGGAGACGTCGCCGCACTTTGGACGCCTGTCGCCACGTGCCGTCGGGCACGACGAGCGTGACGGGGCGCGGCGACTCAGCGAACCGCGAGAGAGGGATCGCGTCCTCGTGCGGGAAGAGCAGGACCGGCTGCGAGTCGAGCGCCGGAACGAAGGGAGCGCCGGGCTGCGCCTTTTCGCCTCGCACGAGGACCTCGCTGTTGGGGAGGCACTCGATTGCCAAACGGCCCGTGTTGGTGGGCTTGCGGTATTCGAGTCGGTGAATGACGAGCACGACGCGTGTGCGCGTCTCCACGCGCGGGATGAGCGCGCACACGCACAGGCTGTCGTGCATATGGCAACGTTTGCAGCGGACGCGCGCGTTGTCGCGGCGGGTCAAGGCGGCTCCCAGGGTAGCCCGAGCCGGTCGAACGCCGATGCGAGTTCCGGCGGAAGGGCCGCTCGCACGACGAGGGCCTCGCCCGTCACCGGATGCTCGAAGGCTAGCCGGTGCGCGTGCAGCACCAGCCGGTGCAGTCCGTATCTGGCGCGGTACATGCGATTGATCTCGCCCGAGCCATAGTTCACGTCGCCGACCAAGGGGTGGTCGATATGGCGGAGGTGCCGGCGCACCTGGTGCAGCCGGCCGGTCTCGGGGAAGGCGTCGACTAGCGAACAGCGCTCCACGGAGGATGTCGCGAGGCGACGGAAGCGTGTGACGGCGGACACGCGCGGGCCGCCTTCGCTCTTGGGGATTGGGTGATCGATCAAGCCCGCGTCAGGCGCCACGCCGCGCACGAGCGCGACGTACCGCTTCTCTACGCGTCGCTCCTCGAAGGCGAACGCGAGTGCGGCAGCTACCTCGCGGGTGCGGGCGAAAAGGAGCGCTCCGCTGGTGCCGCGATCGAGCCGATGCACCGGGTGGACGTGCTGACCGAGGGCGTCGCGCACGCGGAACATCGCCACGTCATCGTCGTCATCCCAGCCGCGGTGGACCAGAAGGCCCGATGGCTTGTTCACGACGACCAGGTGCGGATCGACGAACAAGAGTTCGATGGCTAGCTCCGTTGGGCCTTCTTCACTCGGCGTCCGACGCGTCGTTCGCGTCCGCACCTGCGTCGGCTGGACCGTAGGTGCAATAGCCGCAGAAATCGCCCGGAAACCTCGGCGGATCGGGACCGCACGTGGTCCCGGGAACGCGCCTGCCCCGAAGCCTCCGGACGACGAAGAGAATAGGCCGGTCCACCGCCTCAACATATCCAACCTGCCCTATAGCGTCGACAAGGAAGCCCTGCTGACGTGGCCACCGAGGCTTTGCGATGTACAAGCGCTAGACGTGCCCAGCGGGCGCATTGAAGGTCACGCCAATCGCGGATTTTCGTTGCAAGCGTCGCGTTTGACGGGGACCTCGATTCCTTGATCCGCAGTCTTGATGGGGTTCAACTTGGAGGTCGACGCATACGAGTTGGAAGGGCGTTGGCACGTGGCGGCGCCTAGGCTGAATCGCGTCGCCCTCGCTCGTGAAGTGCCCGGCATCGCCTAAAACAGTCCGCCCGCAGCGTTGTCGTCGAGCGAGCAGGGAACCCTCGGCTCCAATGGCGGCGCTCAGCAATGAAACAACCGACGAAGAATCCCTCCAAGGTCAAACGCGCCGCGTGGCACCCCGACCGACCCGGCGAGCGATGTGAAGCTTCCGGTCTGACGCAGTAGTGCTGAGCTTCAGCGCGCCGCCCGGCGCTGAGCGCGCGCGCAGTGGGATCGGGCAGTCGTCGCCGATTGGCGCGAGGAAGCGGTGGCAATCGTCCACAACCTCCGCCGTGCCGCTTCTACGCGGGGCGATCCCCAGCCGGCGTGTAGGTGGTCCTTAGCGCCGCCTACCCGCCGGCGCGGCTGGCTCAGCCGAAGTGGTAAAAGAACTCCTCGCGGGCGATCTTGCCGTCGACCACGGTGAACAAGCCAATCTCATCCATCGTCCTTCGTTCGCCGGTCGGCTTGAAGGTGAGGTCGAAGACGAAGCGGACCGCGAAACGGTCGTCGTGCGGATATGGGCCAAAGATCTCGGCCTTGTGCACTTCATTGTTGGCTAAGAAGAAGCTGCTCTTGTTGCGGAGCGCGTCGAGGCCCTTGACGGTGCGCTCGCGCCCCGGAAGTTGGACAGCTTCCACGCTCACCGCGTCCGGGCTGAACAGCGTCGAGAGACACTCCTCGCGCGGGCGGTCTTTCACCAGCGCGACGTAGCTCTTGCCGATCTCGTAGGTGGTCATCGTCAGGCTCCTTGACTTGCAGACTGTAGCGGTGGAACCAGTACCTCGCGCGCGAACATCTCAAGTGTCGTCGGGGTGGTGGTCTCCGCAGTTCGCCTCTCAGCCGGCTGGTAGTCCTCACGAGCGAACGACCGGTACATGTCGACGTATCCGTCGGCGACGGAGGGGGCTCGCCCCGCGCTTCAGGAAGGTCTCGCGCAGAGCCTCGAGCGGGATCTGCTGGTACCGGACGGGCTTGCCGAGCAGGCGGCCCAGGATGTCCGCCGGGTCCTGCGCGCTCAGGTCCGCGGCGCCGTGCACTCCCCAGGCTCCTCGGTTCGCTGGAACGGCCCGGCGCTGGCCGCCGAGCTGGGGGTCAGCCTGCGCACCCTGCGCCGGGACATGGCCCGCCTCGCTGCGCGCGGTGTCCCCATCGAGGCCGAGCGTGGACGCGGCGCCGGGTGTGGCTGCCGGTGCGCGTCGGGCCGGGGCGGCTGCAGCTCGATCACCGCGAGGCCGTCGACCTGCTGCTCGCGCTGGCGATCGGCGAGCGCATTGGCTCTCTCTTGCGTCTCTCGAGCCTGAGGGGTCTA
>Ga0265332_10000525_pt1 | contig 26033 bp, 27 predicted proteins | sample 41926metaG_FD_202084 | JGI IMG/M metagenome (GOLD analysis project Ga0265332, IMG submission 202084) | Rhizosphere microbial communities from Carex aquatilis grown in University of Washington, Seatle, WA, United States - 4-19-26 metaG | ecosystem: Host-associated > Plants > Roots > Rhizosphere...
TCGTACCGCCTCCAGCTTGAATTCCTGCGTGTACTGCGCACGCACTTGCTTGTCTGTCATCTCTTGACTCCTTGTCGGTATTTTCAACAAGGCTAAGAACTCCATTTTTCAGGGGCAGGTTCAGTCCACCCATGAGGCCAGAATGAGACGCCAACTCGTTCAGCGCGAACGGTCGATCTGTCTCGGATTGCATTAGGTTGTCCCTTGCCGCCCTTGTGCGTGCACTGCAGAGCTTGTCCACAAAATCCACAGGCCGAAGGCCCGGCGACCCCCCGGCGCCTCAGACGCGGGGGGTGGGAGCCGGGGAACCTGTGGAGGCTTGTGGGCAAGCGGTGCCGCTATTGCCAGTATGCTTATCGTCCAACATATTGAATGGAGTTGCAGATGGCGAAGATAAACGAGGGGGGGAATATCACTGCTCGATGCCCTGGATGCTTTGGTGCAACCAGCACATTTGAATGGCAAAACAGTCAGGGCGGTGTGTGGGGCGGCATACCTTACAGCGCAGAAGGAACTTCGCGGCAATATGCGCAGTATCGTCTTTTCCGATGTGCTGGCTGTGGGCGTGGTGCGCTTGGCTTCGTGGCTTACGGCAATCATCCACAATATCCTGGCGCCGCTCAACAAATCGTCGATTTCTATGAGGAATCTGGGGAGACGATGGTCATACCAAAATTGACGCCGAAGGGCATTGCGAGGGAGTTCAGGGAAGCCGAGACTTGCCTTGCACAAAGGTGCTACAGAGCTGCAGCTGGATTATTCCGCTCTGTTTTGGATAAGACGCTAAGAGCCAATGGCTACAAGTCTGTCGGTAACCTCAAAAATCAAATTGACGCAGCGGCAGATGATGGAGTGATTACAGCTGCCAGGAAACGACGCGCACACGATGAGATTCGGGTATTGGGTAACGATGTTCTGCACGATGATTGGATAGAACTTGGCGCTTCTGATGTCGAACTCGCGCATATGTATGCTCAGCGAATTCTTGAGGACTTCTATGATGATAGGACGTCAGTTGAACACCTGTTGACGGAAGCAAAGCGAAGTTTTGAATCCGTCATTAAAGCTGCGTAATGGCAACATTCGGATGTAATGCAGTTGACATGCATTTGTTCGTTCGGTACATTTTTACTACGCGACAGCCTTAATTTAATCAAGGCAAAATTCTGGTCCCGCGCGGACCGCCCCTCTGGGGTTACGGCAACTGGCTGGTTGGTGCCGTAGGAGCCACACACATACAGACGCAACCGCATCTGTCGCGAATTCCTAACTTATGGAGTTCGTATGTGTGTTGCACCTTTTGGGGCAGAGTCGCCCGTAATTTCTCATCTTTCTAGGACACCTGTCCGGCCAAAGGCGCTGGAGGGGCCCCCGCTAGGGGGGTGCGCCAGCGCCGCAGGCGCGGGGCTTGTCTCATCTAAAACAACTGCTCAGCGGTTTGTAAATCTTGCTGTCTCTGCGATTGCAGAACGCAGAGTGAATAGGCTTAAAAGGTCCGTCTGGGCATCCGGCCACCTTCACGCAATGGCGGAAAAGGGGTTCCGTCCGGCCGTGCCGTGGTTCGTCACACTGACTTACAAGGGTGTAGACGATTGGCGCAAAGATCACATCTCAACAGCCATTAAGCGATATCGAAATTGGTGCCGCTCACGCGGGGTCCGATGCCGATACACATGGGTAGCAGAACTGCAGGGGCGCGGTGCCGTTCATTACCATTTGCTTGCGTGGCTCCCTGTCGGTGTTCGTATGCCCCACTGGGATCGTCCCGTACGCCTTGCCAGTGGCAAGGTTGCCGAGGCATTTTGGGCGCATGGCATGTCCAATACCGAGGTGGCAAAAAGCGGTGTTGGGTATCTCATGAAATACCTCTCCAAGCTCGGAGAGCTAACCCGATTCCCCAAAGGTTTGCGTCTGTACGGAATCGGCGGCCTGTGCAATTCTGGCAAGCTTGTACGCGCTTGGTACAACCTGCCAGAGTGGATAAAACGCGAATACGGCGTCGGGGACATTCTTCGCAAAGGCAGCGCATATTTGGTCCGCGCCACAGGGGAATTCCTTGAGCCTGCCTACCGGGTTTCGCAGGTCGCATCCGGTCTGCTCATCACCCAGTTGCGAGAGCTGCCCGAGCGCTTCCATTGCGGTGCCTATTCAACATGGCCTGCCTCATGAATGCGCGAACCCTTGGCGTGACAGAGGCAGCGCAATTGCTACATGTTCACCCTCAAACCCTTATGGCTCGCGTCCGTGCAGGTGTGATACCTGGCTGCAAGGTGGGTAAGGCGTGGGTATTCGTCGAATCTTTGTTGATCGAGTATCTGGTGGCACAATCGCTCTTGCGTGTGTCTGTAGCCGATGCTCCGGAGAAATCTGAATGTCGCTCTACAGAAGAAAAGACTCACCCTATTGGTGGGTCAAACTGTCGCCAATCCGTGGCGAATCTGGACCGTTACAGGTCAGCACTGGGACTACCGAAAAACGGAAAGCCGCTGAATTCCATGACCGGCTGAAAGCCGAGAGATGGGAGCAAGACAAGCTGGGCGCAAAGCCACGCAGGACGTGGGAAGAAGCTGTCCTAAAGTTCTTGGGGGAAACAGCCCACAAGCGCACGCATGACCGCGACAAGTCAATACTGCGATGGTTGGATTCAGTCTTGGGCGGCAAGTACCTAGACGAGATCGACCGCACATTGATCGACAAGATCAAGACGATACGGGCAGAGATTGCCACCCAAAGCACCGCCAATCGTTACTTGGCGGTCATCCGCACTATTCTGCGGAAAGCCTGCCACGAATGGGAGTGGGTTGACCGCGTGCCAAAAGTTTCACTGTTCCGGGAAAAGGACGGTCGGATTCGATCGCTCTCCCCTGTTGAATTTTCTAGGCTGCATGCGGAATTGCCACCCCACTTGGCGGACATGGCACTTTTCTCCGTCGCCACCGGTCTGAGGCAGGCCAATGTCAGCCAGTTGGAGTGGTCACAGGTAAATCTAGACTTGCGGCATGCCGTAATTCCCCCGGAAAAGCACAAGAACGGAAAACCGCATCCAGTCCCTTTGAACGAAACGGCAGTTGAAGTGCTTAAGCGAAAGGCCGGAGAACATCCAACCTTCGTATTCACGTTCCGGGGAAAGCCTGTCACCCAAGTATCCACCAAGGCATGGCGCGAGGCCCTGATACGGGCTGAGATCGACGATTTCCGCTGGCACGACCTTCGGCACACCTTCGCCACCTGGCATCGTCAGGCAGGCACACCCACGCACGAATTGCAGAGACTGGGAGGTTGGAAGACTCTCTCGATGGTGGAGAGATATGCGCACGTTGCACCGGAAGGCTTGCAGATTGCTGCGAGTCGGCTTGATAATGCGCTTCAAGGCTACGCATTGGCTACGCTCAACAAAAAAGGAAACAGACCATGACAGCCTGTTTCCTTCTAAGAAGAGTGGTGGGAACTGAGAGGCTCGAACTCTCGACCTACGGATTAAGAGTCCGCTGCTCTACCAACTGAGCTAAATTCCCATTTAACCTAAAAATCTGGTGGGACCTGCGGGGGTCGAACCCACGACAAACGGATTAAAAGTCCGCTGCTCTACCAACTGAGCTAAGGTCCCCGCCGGCTTACGACAAGTTGGTGTGTCGCATCCCGCTAAGCCTTCAATTATATAGCTATATTTCGCTCATTCGATTGAGTCGCGCTAGAAATTTTATCCAAAATCCAGCCGGCTGCACACATTCCAAATGTGGCCGTCACGGAAACTGCCGATCCATAGCCGTGGCAATTAAGCGTGTGATCGCCCTGCACTTCGCAGGAAGCGTCTGCCGGCTTGACGGCCTCACGACTGAACACGCATGTGACGCCCATGCGCTTGCCATCACGTGGCGCATTGTGCGCCTTGCGCAGGCGATAACGCAGTTGGGCCAGCAAGGGATCGTGGGTGGTTTCACTCAGGTCCGCAATGTCGATCTTGTGGGCAAGGCGTTTGCCCCCCGCCGCTCCAACCGCGATAAACAGCGCCTTGTTCCGTCGTGCCCAATCTGCCATTGCAGTCTTGGCCTTGATCTGGTCACACGCGTCGACGATGGCGTCCACTCCGTCAGGAAGAATGCCGGGCCAGTTATCCGGTTCCACAAAGGCGTCCACTTCATGCACAACGCAGTCAGGATTGATCAAGGCGATGCGCTCTTGCATAGCCGTGACCTTGGCCTGGCCCATGGTGGTGCTGAGCGCGTGAACCTGCCGATTGATGTTGGACTCGGCCACATGGTCCATGTCAATCAGGGTGAGTCGCCCCACTCCGCTGCGGGCAAGCGCCTCTGCAGCCCACGAGCCAACCCCACCGATTCCGACAACGGCAACATGTGCGCGGCGTATCGCTTGTGCCTGCGCCACGCCATACAGACGCTCAAGGCCGGAGAAACGCCGATCCAGATCAGCCGTATCCAGCGTTGGCTGGGGCACGTCGAGGGGTTCCGGGCGGGCGTTCAATCAAGCACTACCGCAAGCGCGCCAGACGATCCTTGGCAGCCTGGGCGGCCTCGGTTCCGGGATAGTTGGCCTGCAGATCTTCCAGCGTCCGGCGGGCGCCTTTGGTGTCCTTCAACTCCAGTTGGCAGTTGGCAATGGCCAGCACGGCCTCCGACACACGCTGATGGTCCGGCGCCGCAGCCACGAGGGCACGGAAGCTCGCCAGCGCATCCTTGTAGTCCTTGGTCGCATATTGGGCATTGCCCAACCAGAACAAGGCCGACGGTCGATAGCCGGTCTTGGGATAGCGGTTTAGAAACTCGACAAACACCAGTTGCGACGAAGCAAAGTCTCCCTTGCGGAAGGTGGCCATGGCGGCGTCATAGTCGCGCTTTTCTGCCGGATCCGCCATGAACTCACGCCCGTCCACCGTGACGCGCGATGGCTCGAACTTGCGCACACGCTCATCCAGTGTCTGGACCGTGTCCTTCTGCTGGCGCTGCACTTCGGCCAGATCGCGTGCCATTTGTTCGTCCTGACCGCGCAGCTTGGCGACTTCGGCGCGGGTCGCATCCAACTGGTTTTGCAGGTCGATCAAGCTGCGGCGCAATTGCGCCGAGTCTTCATTGGAGCGCTTGGTTTCCTCGGTGATTTTTTTCTCCGACTCCGCCACCTTTTGACGCAGATCCAGAATGGCCTTGCGCGCCTCCTCATCATCGAACAGCCCGGCCGAAGCCTGGCCCAGGCATCCGATCATCAACACAGTGGCCACCGCACCGCGGCTGGCGCGCATAACCGACGAGAAGGTCATGGCGTTCACCGGTAGGATATCTCAGCGCGCCGGTTCTTCTCCATGGCGGCTTCGGTGGAGCCCAAAACGGCCGGCTTCTCCTTGCCAAAGCTCACGGCTTCGATCTGGTTTTCGGAGACGCCCAGCAACGACATGGCGCGGCGCACCGCCTCGGCACGTTTCTGACCCAATGCCAGGTTGTATTCACGTCCACCGCGCTCGTCGGTGTGGCCTTCGATGGCGACCTTGCGGGACTTGTCGGCCTTGACGAACTTGGAATGCGCTTCAATCACGGACTGGAACTCTGGCTTGATCACATAGCTGTCGTAATCGAAATACACCACGCGGTTGGTGGCCATCATGGCGGCAACGGAACTCGCCTCGCTTGTGGATACACCGGTCACGTTGCGCGATCCCACACCAGTACCTGCATTGGGGTCAACCGCCGCCTGCGTCACGCTGGTGCCGCTTTTGTCCTCAACTGGCACGTTATCCAGTTTGGTCGAGCTGCATGCGCTCAATAGAGCCGCTACTGCAGCTGCCCAAATCAATCGATTCATCCGTTACTCCTTGTTGAATTGCAAATACCTATTTCTGTACGGGGCCCCAGTCGGGCTCACGAATGTCACCGCTCTGGCCAGCCAGACGCGCCTTGATCTTTCCATCCAGCGTGGTGGTCATCAAGGCCTCACGACCGGATTGGTGGGTGGCGTAAATGATGAGGCGGCTATTAGGGGAGAAACTGGGATTCTCATCGGCAGTGGTATCGGTGATTGCGTTCGTTGCGCCACTGGCCAAATCCATCACGTGCAATTTGAATACCCCACTCACCCGCGAAATATAGGCCAGCCACTTCCCATCCGGGCTGAGTGACGGAGAAATATTGTAAGTGCCGGTAAATGTCACGCGCTCCGCATTGCCACCCGACGCCGACATGCGATAAATCTGTGGAGCACCGCCGCGGTCACTCACAAAGTAGATGGTTTTGCCATCGGCGGTGTAGGTCGGCTCGGTGTCAATCGAGCTGGACTGCGCCAGGCGACGCGGCTCGCCGCCAGTGGCCTCCAGCAAGTAGAGTTGTGAGCCACCGTCGCGGCTCAGGGTGACGGCCAGTGTTCTGCCGTCTGGCGACCAAGCTGGCGCACTGTTGGAACCCTTGAAATTGGCGACCAGACGGCGCTTGCCGGTCGCAATATCGTGCACAAAGATGACGGGCTTGCGCGACTCAAATGACACATAGGCGATCTGTGAACCATTGGGCGCCCAGGATGGTGAAATGATGGGCTCACCACTGTTCAACGCGCTTTGTGCATTCTCACCATCGGCATCGGCCACCCACAGGTTGTAGGTCGGCCCGACCTTGGTTACATAGGCAATGCGGGTGGAGAAAACGCCCTTGTCACCGGTGAGCTTCTCATACACAAAATCCGCCACACGGTGCGCAACCAAACGCAGGTCCCCGGTCACCACGGCGTAGCTCTGACCACCCAGATCCTGCCCGCGCACCACATCCCACAGGCGCATGCGAACGTCGTAACGCCCGTCGGCCAATCGGCTGATGCTACCCGTTACCAGGGCATCGGCGCCCTTCTGCCGCCAGGTGGAAACCTCGGGTCGCGCGTTCTCGTCCATGGCCACACCGCTGGTGTCAACCGCGCGGAACTGCCCGCTGCGCTCCAGATCGGCCTGAACGATGGTCGCTATTTTTTGCGGTGCCGCGTCATCACCACGAAATGGCGCAATGGCGATGGGAACCTGCGTCAGGCCAACGCCCGATACCTCCACACGAAACTGCGCAAAGGCCGGCAGACACAACAAACCAGCCAACAGAATGAATACGTGACGTTTCAGCATCTTTGCATTATCCCAGTCTTGTGATGACCACATCATCGTTAACCCGTTCCTGTAAAAAACCCAGCGTAGGCTGGGTCACCGTCGTTTTGGCCCGCTCATGCACGAGCTTCGCGTTTTGCGACTCCTGGTTGCGGGCCGCTTCCCTGTGCCAGAGGTGGAGCACCTCCGTGGCGCAAAAGCCGTTCTTGCGCGCCACACCACTGTTGTGCAAACGCAGGACCACATCCGCATCTTCGTGCCCCCATCCAACGAATGACTCGTCAAATCCGTTTACCCGCAGATAGTCAGCACGCCAGACGCCCATGTTGCAGCTGCGTATCCCCTTCCATGAGAACGCGCGCTTGTTGCGAAAGTTCCCGTCGGGCAAGCGTATGAGGCCCGTAAGTTTGCTGGCATGGCCCAATAGCCGCTGACGCAGCCAGTACCAGGCCGAGCGACCGCAGATGCGCTCGGTCTTTGCCAGCACGCGTTCGGTGAACGCCTGGGACAACAGCACCCGACTGCCGTTCACAAAGTAACCCGGTTGCGCCAGAATCTTGTGGCGTGCGATGAAATCGACCTCGGGCACACAATCGCCATCCATGAAGACAACGTACTCCCCGCGGGACGCAGCCACACCGCGATTGCGTACGCGCGATGCCGTGAAACCCACATCCGGGTGCCAAACATGAACGGCCCGGAGTCTGCGCGCCTGCTCGGACTCCAGGATCGCGCGCTGGTGTTCGGGACGTGAGCCATCGTCGGCGATGATCACTTCAAAATGGGTATCCGTTTGCAGGCACAGACCATCGAGTACCGCCAGCAAAGCATCGCTGCGGTTATAGGTCGTGATGACCACGGAAACAAGTTGGGAGGCATTCATTTTGAACTAGACTACGCGACTGGCAACCCATCCGCTGCGTGCGCGCAAGAGGCCGAATACTAACACCCCCCGATGAGCAAAATTTCTGTCTACATCATCGCCTTCAACGAGGCCGAGAAAGTTGCCGCCACCATTGAAAGCGTCCAGTGGGCCGATGAGATCGTGCTGGTGGACTCCTGGAGTACCGATGGCACACCGGAGATTGCAACCCGCATGGGTGCCAAGGTCGTGCAGGTTGACTTCAAGGGTTTTGGCGACCTGCGCAACCAGGCCCTGGCAGCCTGCAGCCACGAATGGATTTTCAGCCTGGATGCCGATGAACGCTGCACGCCAGAGGCTGAGCAGGAAATTCGCGCCATCACCAACAGCCCGGAAGCGCTGGATGTGTACTGGATGCCGAGGCGCAATTACTTCATGGGCCGCTGGATCCAGCACTCGGGCTGGTACCCCAACTACCGCCAACCCCAGCTGTTTCGCAACGGCAGCATGGCCTATGACCAGAAGCCCGTGCACGAAGGCTATGTGTTGAAGTCGGACAAGCCCATTGGCCACCTGCGCAACCCCATCTGGCAGTTCCCGTTCAAGAACATGGGTGAGGTCATGCACAAGGCCAATCGCTATTCGACGTTGGGCGCAGAAAAGATCAAGCACAAGAAGATCACCATGGGCAGCGCCCTGGGCCACGGCCTCTGGTCCTTCGTCAAGCACTACATCTTCAAACGCGGTTTTCTGGACGGCTGGGCCGGCTTTGTGATTGCGCTCGGAAATTTCGAAGGCACCTTTTACCGCTACGTGAAGGCCCTGGAGATCCAGAAGGGCGCCGAGTGGCAGCCCCCCAAGGCGCCCCCCCGCAATGCCTGAGGACCGCGCAACGACTGCGGGCGGTTGGAACGTCCGGCTCGGTCTGGTCTGCCTCTCGGCCGTCTCGGTCAGCCTGCCCATGGCCTGGATCAGCCTGGCCAAGGTGCTGGTGCTGGCAGTGGGCCTGGGCTATCTGTGTTTTGACTACATCCGGGGACGACGCGATGCCGCCTTGGGTGCACTGTGGACCCCACGCGTACTCGCCGTGATCGGCATTGCGTTTGCCACCAGCCTGTTGTGGACCGGCGCGGAGCTGCACGCGGCCCTCAACACCCTGGTCAAACACATCAAGGTGGTGGAGATCGTGCTGCTGGCCGTTCTGGTGCGCAGCAGGGCCGAGGCCCGCGTGGGCATCGCCGCCTTTGCGCTGGGCCAGGGTTTTCTGTTGCTGAGTTCCTGGCTGCTGTTTGTCGGCGTGCCCATCCCCTGGCAGGCAGATTCGGCGGTTCGGTACGAAGTGTTCTCCACGTACCTGGACCAGTCCCTGATGTTTGCGACGTCGGCCAGCGTGTTCTGGTACCTTCGCGGCGACGGGCTCTGGCCGCGCTGGGCGGGTATTGCCCTGGCGGCGCTGGCCCTGGTCAACACGCTGTTGCTATTGGAAGGCCGTAGCGGTTACCTCGTGGCCCTGACGACCATCGCGCTGGCCATCATGTGGGCCATGCCGCGCCACTTGCGTGTACCTGCGCTGGTCATCACGCCCGTTGTGCTGTTGCTGGGCCTGTCATTGGCCTCCGACAAGGTGCATGAGCGTGTGACCAAGATCTTCCGCGAAAGCCAGAACTTCGCCCATACCCAGCAGGTGGCGGAAGGTGACTCATCCGGCTGGCGCCTCAACGCCTGGCTGCGCTCGGTGCAGGCCCTGCAGGAAAAGCCGCTACAAGGGCATGGCGTGGGCAACTGGGCACTGGTCGTCAAACGCATCCAGGGGAGTGATGCCGACGCCATCTTCGGCCAGGGCAACCACAGCAACCCGCACGAGGAATACCTGCTGTGGGCCGTGGAACTGGGCATTGGCGGTGCCCTGCTGCTGCTGGCCCTGTTCATCAGCATCGCGCGCGACGCGCTGCGCTTTCCCCTGCCCATCCAGCAGGCTTTACTAGGTGTCGTGGCTGCTACGGCGGTGGCCTGTCTGTTCAACTCCGCCTTGTACGACGACCTGATGGGTGACTTCTTCTGCGTCAGTCTGGGCCTGTTGATGGCGCTGGGCGTGCGCAGTGGGGCCACCCCTTCTGCGGACACGGTGACTGCATGACAACCGCATCCGACCAGACACCAAATCTAGCGGCGCCGCATGGCAGTCTGCTGGCCCGCATGCGCCCGCTGTGGCCGTATTTCGGCGCCTACCCTGGCACCTGGTTGATCATCGTGCTGGCCACCATCGTCGGCGCCGCGACCGAGCCCATGATTCCCGCCCTGTTCGACAAGTTGCTGGACCTGGGCTTTGTCAAACGCAGCCTGGAACTATGGACCGTACCGGTGGTGCTGCTGGCGCTGTTTGGCGTGCGCGGCCTGGCCGGTTACATCGCGCAATTGGGCCTGTCGCGCGTCACCAACCACGGGTTGATGGTGATGCGCCGCGAAATGTTTGCCAAGCTGCTGGTGGCACCTATGCGCCTGTTCAAGGAACAGACTTCCAGCGCACTGTCCAACGCCATCGTGTACGAGACCCAAAACGGCGCTTCCATGCTGGTCAACTCCATCCTGAGCCTGACGCGCAACGCCCTGACCCTGATCGCGCTGACCGCGTATCTGCTGTACCTGAACTGGAAGCTCACGCTCATCGTCATCGCCATCTTCCCCGCCGTGGCCTGGGTCATGCGGGTGCTCACGACGCGCCTGCACCGTCTGACCAAGGCCAACCAGGACGCCACCGACAACCTGGCCTACGTCGTGGAAGAAAACGTGCTGGCCCATCGTGACATCCGCCTGTACGCGGCCGAGGCCTCGCAGGCCCAGCGCTTTGAACACCTGGGCCAATCTCTGCGCCACCTGGCGATGAAATCCACCGTGGCCGGTGCCGCGATGACACCCATGACCCAGATGCTGGCGGCCATGGCGCTGTCGGCAGTTATTTCGGTAGCCCTGCTGCAAAGTGCGTCCAGCGATACCTCGGTGGGCGGTTTTGTCGGCTTTGTGACCGCCATGCTGATGATCATCGCGCCGATCCGCCAGCTCTCCGAGGTGTCAAGCCCCGTCACCCGTGGCCTGGCCGCGCTGGAGCGCGGGTTGGAGCTGATCCACACCGTGCCAGCCGAAGACCAGGGCACGTATGCCGAAGCACGGGCACGCGGCGAGATCGTGTTTGAAGATGTCATTGTGCAGTACGCCGCCGGGGCCACACCCGTCATCCAGAACCTGAGCCTGGCTATCCACAGCGGCGAGACCATCGCCATCGTCGGTGCCTCGGGCGCGGGCAAGTCGACGCTGGTCAACTTGCTGCCACGCTTTGTCGACCTGCAGGGCGGCCACATCCGGCTCGATGGTACGGAACTGCGCGACTGGAACCTCAAGGCCCTGCGAGCCCAGTTTGCGTTTGTGAGCCAGCACGTCATCATGCTCAACGACAGCATTGCCGCCAATGTGGCGCTGGGTCTGACGCTGGACCGTAACAAGGTGCTGGCCTGCCTGCAGGCGGCCAACATGGGCACACTGGTCAATGAACTACCCCGGGGCCTGGACACCGTGGTCGGCCACAACGCGATGCAACTCTCCGGTGGCCAGCGCCAGCGCCTGGCGATTGCCCGCGCACTGTACAAGGACGCTCCCATCCTGATCCTGGACGAAGCCACCTCCGCGCTGGACACGGAGTCCGAACGCGCCGTGCAGGATGCGTTGCAGGGTCTGATGCGCAACCGAACCACGCTGGTCATCGCCCACCGCCTGTCCACCGTGATGCATGCCAGCCGCATCGTCACCATGGAGGCCGGAAAGATTGTGGAGATCGGCACGCACCAGGAGCTGATCCAGCGCAACGGCCACTACGCCCGCCTCTACCAGCTCGGCCTGGGTGGCTTTGGCGGACCCGAGGCGGCTTAAGAGAAATCGGGCGCCAGCCCTCGTGGAATATGCGTAATACGCTACAAAAACAGTAGCAATTAGCGCGACGCGGCCAGTCGCTGGTACAGCGCTTCCTGTTGCACGGCGATTTCGGACCACAGATGGCGGCGCGCAAACACCAGTCCGTGTTCGCGCAGATGCGCGGCCAGCGCCGCATCGTCCAGCACCCGTCGCAGTGCTGCGGCCAAGGCCTGCGGGTCGCGCGGGTCGCCCAGCAGCAGCGCCTCATCGCCATCGCGCAGGTCGGCCGCAATGCCGCAGTAACGTGCACCACTGACCACGACCGGCAAGCCATGCGCCAGGGCTTCCAGCACCACCATGGCGAAGGTGTCCTCCAGCGTCGGGTGGGCCAGGCATTCGGCGGCCTGGTAGGCCAGGTCCACGCTGGACAGCGCCCCAAGAAAATAGACACGCCCACTTTGGCCACTGGCCCGCAGGTCGGCCTCAACCAGCGTCTTCTGCGCCGCGTTGCCAACCACGGCGAGGTAGCAATCCGCTGGCAACTGCGCCAGGGCCTGGAGCAGCGTGGGAAGCCCCTTTTTGCGGAAATCATTGCCCACAAACAGGATGCAGCGCCCGTCCCGCGGAAGGCCTAAACGGGTACGAGCAGCCATGTGCTCATCGGCACTTGCCGCACCCGGCACGGCGGACACGCCGGGTGTCACAACCTCGCAGGCGACCACCGCGTGGGGAAAGGCCTCGGCCATCACCGGCAACTGGCTGCTGGATGCCAGTGTCATGCAGCGGCCGTCCGCCACGGCATAACGCCAGCGCTCCAACGCCAGATAGGTCAACAGACGCGGACTGGTCACGATCTTCAGCCAGCGCAGGGCACGCCGCCAGCCGCGCAGACCATGCAGCAGGTTGTAGCGCACCGGCACCACATGGACGGTCTGTACCTGACCATGCCAGGTGTTTTCGTGCGAGTGCACCACGTCAAAGCCCTTGCGTGTGCACCACCAGGTAGCCACGGCAAACCACAACTGGTTGACCCAGCGCGGCCGCTTCAGTGGTTGGGGAATGCGGTGGTAGTGCACACCGGGCCACTGGTGGTTGATGTTCTGGGCAAAGACGTGAATCTCATGGCGCTGCGCCAACTGCTCCACCAGCGCAATCGAATAACGCTCCGCACCTCCGCCCGTGGACGAAAAGATGCGATTCAGTACCGCGATACGCAGCCGCGGCTGAGTGCCCCGAGTACTCATGCGCGGCGCCGATCTTCGTAGCGCGACACCAGCTTCCACCACAGCAACAGCCGGTGGGTGCGGCGCAGCACCGGCACACGGGGCAGTTCCAGAAGACCATCGCCAGCCTGACAACGGCCACGGCGTGTGGTGGTGGCGCTCTGGTAGCCGGCCTGCGCGACCAGGTCTACATGCATCGGCGTGAACTCGCCATATGGGTAACAAAAGTGCGCGACGGATGCTCCGGTCAGTTGCTCCAGTTCCGTCTTGCAACCGGCAATTTCGTCCTGGCAGGTGGTCGCATCCAGCGTGGGCAGGCGCACATGGTGGCGGGTGTGGGCACCGATCTCCTGTCCCGCGTCCAGCCACTGGCGCAGGTGGGGTGCCGACATCAGTTCCGACGGCGGCACGCCGTTCTCCCGGTCCCAGCGATTGGTCTGCCCCAGCATGGCGCTGACCACATAACAGGTCGAGGAAAAGCCCAGGCGCTGCAGCACCGGCGCGGCATGGGTCAGGTTGTTCAGGTAGCCGTCGTCGAAGGTGATGCCAAACACCTTGCCGCTTTGTTCCCCGCGCAGATAGGGCGCCAGGTCCGTCATCGACAGGCCCCGGTAGCCCAGGCCGCGCAGGAAGACCATGTGGGCCTTAAAGTCCTGTGGCGCCACGCTCAGGCTGCGAAAGCCCGAGCCCTTGGGCGGCTCCTGCGCAATTTGGTGGAAGGTCAGGATAGCGATGGGCGCACGCCCTGCCACGGTGGCCGCTGCTACGGATGCGATCACGCTCATACCCCCGCCGACCCTGCGCTAGAGCAGCACAATGTCGTACTGCTCCTGCCCCATGGCGGCCTCGCTCTGCAGCGACACCGGCTTGCCAATGAATTCGCTCAGGCCCGCCAGGTGCTGGCTCTCTTCGTCGAGGAACAGCTCGATGACCTTGGGAGACGCCACCACGCGAAACTCGCGCGGGTTGAACTGGCGCGCTTCGCGCAGGATCTCGCGGAAGATGTCGTAGGCCACACTGCGCGGTGTCTTGACGATACCCTTGCCTTCGCACATCGGGCAGGGTTCGCACAGCATGTGGGCCAGCGACTCCCGGGTGCGCTTGCGCGTCATCTCCACCAGGCCAAGTTGCGAGAAGCCGCCGGCCATGGTCTTGACGCGATCGCGTGCGAGCTGCTTGCGGAACTCGGCCAGCACCGCCTCGCGGTGGTCCTCGCGCACCATGTCGATGAAGTCCACGATGATGATGCCACCCAGGTTGCGCAGCCGCAGTTGCCGGGCAATGGCCTGCGCCGCCTCCAGGTTGGTCTTGAAGATGGTGTCATCAAAATTGCGTGCGCCGACAAAGCCACCCGTATTCACGTCGACCGTGGTCAGCGCCTCGGTCTGGTCCACGATCAGATAGCCGCCGGACTTCAGCTCCACGCGGCGCCCCAGCGCCTTGGCGATTTCCTCGTCGATGGAAAACAGGTCGAAGATCGGCCGCTCGCCCTTGTAGTGCTGCAGCTTGCCCGCGGCCATGGGCATGAACTCGGCGCCAAAGGCCTTGAGTGCCTCAAACTGCTCCCGCGAATCCACGCGAATGGTCTGCGTGGATTCGCTGACCATGTCGCGCAGCACGCGCTGCAGCAGGCTCAAATCCTGGTGCAGCAGCGACTGCGGCGGCAGGCGTACCGAAGCGTCCTTGATCCGCGCCCAGGCCTTGCGCAGGTAGGCGATGTCGTCGGCCAGCTCGGCGTCCGACGCGTCTTCGCCATTGGTGCGCAGGATGAAACCGCCACCTTCCTTGCCGGACAGATCCTGCAGTCGTGCCCGCAACTCATCGCGCTGGTTGCCGGGAATCTTCTGTGAAATGCCGATGTGGTCGTCCTGCGGCAAAAACACCAGCAGGCGCCCGGCAATGCTGATCTGCGTCGACAGCCGTGCGCCCTTGGTGCCAATCGGCTCCTTGATGACTTGCACCATCAGCGCCTGGCCCTCGAACACCTGTTTTTCGATGGGGATCAGCGGCTGTGCGGCACGCGAGGCGCTCAGCGACTCGCCTTCGCCCGGCGGATGCCAGACATCGGCCACGTGCAGAAACGCCGCGCGCTCCAGCCCGATATCGATGAAGGCCGATTGCATGCCGGGCAGCACCCGCGCCACCTTGCCCAGGTAGACATTGCCGACCAGCCCGCGCTCCAGTGTCCGCTCCACATGCAGTTCCTGGATGGCACCATTTTCCATGACGGCCACTCGCGCTTCCTGCGGTGACCAGTTGATCAAAATGTCTTGTTGCATGGCACGTAATCCCGGTTGATCCGTTTACAGGCTCCAGCCCAAGTGACGAAGGGCCTGGGCGGTTTCAAAGAGGGGCAGACCCATGATGCCAGTATAGGAGCCACTGATGTGCGCAATATGTGCCGCCGCCCTGCCCTGCACCGCATAGGCGCCGGCCTTGCCCATGGGCTCGCCGGATGCCACATAGGCATCAATCTCCTGGTCGCGCATGTCGGAAAACGTGACCCAGGACTCGCTGCAGGCCTGTTCCAATTTGTCTTGCCAGCCGACTGCGATTGCTGTCATGACGCGGTGGGGCCGGTTGGCGAGTGCGCGCAGCATGCGTTTGGCGTCCAGAGCATCGACGGGTTTGCCAAAGATGGTGCGGCCGAGTGCTACCGTGGTGTCGGCGCACAGCACGGGTGCGGGTGGCAATTGGCGTTGTTGCAGGCGCTGCAGCGCTGCCTGCAACTTCAGACCGGTCACGCGCTGCACATAGGTTTTCGGCGCTTCACTGCGCAACTGCACTTCCAGCGCTTCGGCGTCTTCGTCCGGGGACGGGAGCAGCAGCTCATGCCGGATACCCAACTGGTCCAGCAATTGACTGCGCCGCGGGCTCTGGGATGCGAGGTAAATGAAGCCGGGAATGGGGGCCATATTTATTCCCGGTGGTACGGATGGTTGGCGTTGATGGACCAGGCGCGATACAGCTGTTCAATCAGCAGCACCCGCACCATGGCGTGCGGCAGGGTCAGGTCCGACAGGCGGATGCGCTCGTGCGCGGCCTGGCGGAAGGCGGGCTCCAGCCCATCCGGCCCGCCGATGACCAGGGCCACATCGGTGCCGCCCAGCTGCCAGTCAGTGAGCTTGGCGGCCAGGGCCACGGTGGTGAGGTTGGTGCCGCGCTCGTCCAGCACCACGATGCGCGTGCCCTTGGGGATGGCGGCCTCGATGCGGGCGCGTTCGGCGGCGTACAGCGTGTCCAGCGTCTTGGAGCCGCGCGGCTCGGTCTTGACAGCCTTGAGTTCGACCTTCAGCTCATGCGGAAAGCGCTTGGCGTAGTCGTCCCAGGCGGTTTGCGCCCAGTCCGGTACCCGTTGGCCCACGGCAACGATGAGCAGTCTCACGGTTGCGGTCAGGCTTTGCGGGTGGCTGTCTTCTTGGCTGCGACTTTCTTCGCGGCCGGTTTGGCGGCGGACTTCGCTGCGGGCTTGGTCGCGGGTTTGACCGTGACGGTCGTGATCTTCCTGGCCACGGGTTTCTTCACGGCAGCCGTCTTCTTGGCCGCTGCGCCAGTACCCGCAGCAGTCGATTTGGCGGTAGCCGTCTTGCGGGCAGGTGCCTTGGGCGCGGCCTTGTCGGCAGCCTTCTTCAGGGCGGCCTTGGACGGGAAGGCCTCGGCCACGCCCTTCTTGGCGGCGTTGGAGCGTTTCAGGGTGGCCGGCTCGGCTTTGGCGGGTGCCTTGGCCGGCTTGCTGGCTTCAGCAGGTTTGGCGGCACCCAGCTTCAGGCGCACGGGCTTCTCGCCCCACAGCTCTTCCAGGTTGTAGTACTGGCGAAAGTTGGGCTGCATGATGTGCACCACGGCCTGGCCACAATCCACGATGATCCATTCGCCATTGGCTTCACCTTCGATGCGCGGCTTGGCAAAGCCGGCCTCGCGCACGGCATCACGCACACTGGCCGCAAGAGCCTTGGTCTGCCGGTTCGAGGTGCCCGACGCGACGATCACGCGCTCAAACAATGCCGACAACCGCTCCGTGTCAAACACCTGGATGTCCTGGGCCTTGACGTCCTCCAGACCATCGACGATGGCGCGCTGGAGCTTGGTAATGTCTTTTTTTGCAACAGTGGAAGTAGTCATCAGGCAGCTTGATAAAGGTGATGTTGGGCAATATAACGCGCAACGGGTTCAAAAACCAGTGGTCCCACGTTTTGGCGATAGGCCAAACGCTGGCGAATGTCAGTGGCACTGACGTCCATGGGGGGCATTTTCAACAGCCGAACGGCTGTTTGGCTCAAGTGCAGGGCTTCAAAAGTGGCATCGGCCCTCGTAAAACCTGCGCGAGCAGCTACACATATTGTAGCAAGCTTGGGGATCTCGCTCCATCGGCTCCAGGAATCAAGGGCTTTTGCCTGGTCTTCACCAATGATGAGGAAGAATTCGGCACCCACAAACTCGGCCTTCAATTCCTGCAACGTATCCACCGTGTAGCTGGAGCCGCTGCGCACCGTCTCACGCGGATCAACCACCACGTGCTCCAGGTCGGCAAACGCCAGGCGCGCCATTTCCAGCCGATGCACGGCGGGTGTCAACCCGCGGTTCTTGTGCCAGGCCTGCCCGGTGGGAATGATGCGCAGCTCATCGAGGTGCAATTGCGCCAGCGCGACCTGCGCCAGCGCATGGTGGGCAGCGTGCGGTGGATCAAACGCGCCGCCAAACACCCCGATGCGCCGAGGCGGCAAAGGCGCCCCACTCACACCCAGTCTCGCCGTGGCAGGAACTGGGTGTACAGCGCGGCCTCGGGCGAGCCGACCTCGGGCACCGACTGGTAGGCCCAACTGGCCATGGGCGGCATGGACAACAGGATGGATTCGGTGCGGCCACCGGATTGCAGGCCAAAGTGCGTGCCCCGGTCCCACACCAGGTTGAACTCCACGTAGCGGCCACGCCGATACAACTGGAAGGCGCGCTCGCGCTCGCCATAGGCCGTGTCCTTACGCCGCTTAACGATGGGCATGTAGGCACCCAGAAAGGCATCGCCCACGGCCTGCACCAGTGCAAAGCCGTTGTCAAAGCCGCCTTCGGAAAAGTCGTCAAAGAAAATGCCGCCCACGCCACGCTGCTCGTTGCGGTGTTTCAGGAAGAAATATTCGTCGCACCACTGCTTGAAGCGAGGGTACTTGTCGGCACCAAAGGGCTCAACGGCGTCCTGGCACGTGGCGTGGAAATGGCGGGCGTCGTCCTCAAAACCGTAATAGGGTGTCAGGTCCATGCCGCCACCAAACCAGCACACGCTTTCCTGCCCCGGGTGACCGGCGGCAATCATGCGCACATTCATATGCACCGTGGGCACATAGGGGTTGCGCGGGTGGAATACCAGCGAGACGCCCATGGCCTCGAACGGTGCGCCGGCCAGCTCCGGGCGGTGCTGTGTGGCCGAAGGCGGCAGCCTAGGGCCACGCACATGCGAGAAGCCACAGCCAGCACGTTCGAACACCGCGCCGTTTTCCAGAATGCGGGTGATGCCATTGCCCTGCAACGGCTCATCCTGTGCCTTTTGCCAAGCATCGGACACAAAGCTGCCATCGTCCAGCGCAGCAACAGCACCGGTGATGCTTTCCTGCAGGCCCAGCAGATAGGCCCGCACCATGCCGACGCGCGCGTCACTCATCGTGCTGCCTTGGTGACATCACCCGCAGGACGGATGGCGCGGTGGCCGATGTCCTTGCGGTATTGCATGCCATCAAAGCGGATGCCATTGATGGCCTCGTAGGCCACCTGGCGGGCCGCACGGGCACTATCGGCCAAGGCCGTAACACACAACACACGGCCACCGCTGGTGCGGGTGACGCCATCGCGCCCCTCAGTCCCGGCGTGGAACACCATCGAGGCCTCGCCTTCGGCCGGCAGGCCAGTGATGACGTCGCCCTTGCGCGGCGCGTGGGGATAGCCCTCAGTTGCCAACACCACGCCCAGCGCGGTGCGGCGGTCCCACTCCAGCTCCATGTTTTCCAGACCGCCGGGTTCGGTGGCGGCCCATAGCACGTCGAGAAAATCGGATTTCAGGCGCATCAGAATTGGCTGCGTCTCGGGGTCGCCCATGCGGCAATTGAATTCCAGCGTTTTCACATGGCCTTGTGCGTCGATCATCAGGCCGGCGTAGAGGAAGCCGGTGTAGGGAATGCCGTCCTGCTCCATGCCCTTGAGGGTGGGCAGAATGATCTCGCGCATGGCGCGGGCGTGCACCTGGGGCGTGACCACCGGCGCCGGCGAATACGCGCCCATGCCGCCGGTATTGGGGCCTTCGTCGCCGTCCAGCAGGCGCTTGTGGTCCTGGCTGGTGGCCAGGGGGACCACGTCCTTGCCGTCGCACAGCACCATGAAGCTGGCCTCTTCACCGTCCAGGAATTCTTCGATGACCACACGCGGTACGGCCTGACCGCCCTCGCCCGTGTTGTGGACCACGCCCAGCTTGTTGTCCAGCAGCATGAAATCAATTGCGGCATGGGCTTCATCCAGCGACATGGCCACGACCACGCCCTTGCCGGCGGCCAGGCCATCGGCCTTGACGACGATGGGCGCGCCCATACGGTCCACATAGGCATGGGCCGCCACCGGGTCGGTAAACGCCTCGTAGGCCGCGGTGGGAATGCCATGGCGCTTCATGAAGGCCTTGGAAAAGGCCTTGGAGCTTTCCAATTGCGCAGCCGCCTGGGTGGGGCCAAAGATGCGCAGGCCGTGGCGGCGGAATTCATCCACAACACCGGCGGCCAGGGGCGCCTCAGGGCCGACCACGGTCAGGCCGATTTTGTTGGCCTGCGCCCATTCGCGCAGGGCCACCACGTCGGTGATGGGGATGTTTTTCAGGCGGCTGTCCAGCGCCGTGCCACCGTTGCCGGGGGCCACGTAGACCACCTGCGCCTTGGGCGACTGCGCCAATTTCCAGCCAAAAGCGTGTTCACGCCCACCGCCACCAATCACAAGAACATTCATGCCAGACTCCGACTCACAGGGCTGCGTTGTGGAAAATCTCCTGGGTGTCATCCAGGTCTTCCAGAACGTCCAGCAGCTTTTGCATGCGTGCGGCGTCTTCGCCACTCAACTCGATGGTGTTTTCCGCCCGCATGGTGACTCCCGCCACCTCGGCGGTGAAGCCGGCCGCTTCCAGCGCCTGCTTGACGGCCTCATAGTCGGCCGGGGTGGTCAGCACCTCGATGGCGCCGTCGTCATCGGTGACCACGTCGTCGGCTCCGGCTTCCAGCGCCACTTCCATCAGCTTGTCCTCGTTGGTGCCGGGTGCGTAGATGAGCTGGCCGCAGTGCTTGAACTGGAACACCACGGAACCCTCGGTGCCCATGTTGCCGCCAAGCTTGCTGAAGGCGTGGCGCACCTCGGCCACGGTGCGCACGCGGTTGTCGGTCATGGTGTCAACGAGGATGGCGGCACCGCCGATGCCGTAGCCCTCGTAGCGGATTTCCTCATAGGTCACGCCTTCGGCATTGCCGGTGGCCTTGTCGATGTTGTATTTGACGCGGTCGGCCGGCATATTGGCTGCCTTGGCCTTTTCAATGGCCAGACGCAGGCGCGGGTTGGCGCTGACATCACCGCCGCCGGCGCGGGCTGCCACCGTGATCTCGCGGATGATGCGCGTCCAGATCTTTCCACGCTTTTCATCCTGCCGACCCTTGCGGTGCTGAATATTGGCCCATTTGCTATGTCCTGCCACGTGAAATCCTTTAATTTTTCGTTACGCTATTGGCTCGATTGTACTTTTTGAGAGTTTCGTGGCTGCTTTTCGGCGGCAGCCGAAGGTGGTGCCGACAGACCCAGGTGTTTGGCGATCGCCTGCTCCAGCGCCTTCACCTTGGGTTCCACGGTGGCCTGCGTCTGGGCCACCAGCTTCTGACCCAGCGCGTTTTGCAGCTCACCGCCCATTTGCTGGTATTTGCGGTTGACCGGCGACTCGACAATCGCGATCAACTGCTTGAGTTCATCCTCGGTGAATTTGGATTCCAGCATGGCACCAATCGTCGATGGCGCCAGCTTCACGGCCTGTTGGCGCACCACGGGTCCAGCCTCGTCCACGTACTTTTTCAGATCGTCCTGCACCTGCTTGGCCACAGCCTCGCGCTTCTCGGGCGGCACGCGGGTCTGCAGGGCCAGGCCAGCCTGCTGCTGCAGCACCAGGGCCGGGCGTTCCACCAGGGCCTGCGCCGTCTGCTCGATGGCGGCTTGCTGCAGGACCAGGATGCGGGCGACCAGCTCCTTCTTGGCCGGAGACGACGATGTTTGTGCCTGGACAACTCCGGCCGCCAGCAGCAATGCCAGAAGTGTGACTTTTTTCATGAGGGAAACTTGGGGACTGGGGAACAAGGGGGCTACTGTAACCCCGCTGGCACCATAAAACCCCGGCAAACTGCGTTAGAGTTTGTTACGCCTACACTCACATTCATCGCCACTTTCACCGTTTGATCATGACACCCCTATCCCCCGAAGCGCGCGCCAATGTCCACCTGATCGACCACCCGTTGGTGCAGCACAAGCTGACCCTGATGCGCAACAAGACGGCCAGCACCAACAGCTTTCGCCGCCTGCTCAACGAACTGTCCAGCCTGATGGCCTATGAGGTCACGCGTGACATGGCCACGCAGGACATTGAGATCGAAACCCCGCTGGAAAAAATGACCGCCAAGGTCATCGACGGCAAGAAGCTGGTGTTCGTCAGCATCCTACGCGCAGGCAACGGCATTCTGGACGGCGTGCTCTCCGTGGTACCCGGTGCGCGCGTGGGCCACATCGGCCTGTACCGCGACCCCAAGACCCTGCAGGCCGTGGAGTACTACTTCAAGATGCCCAAGAACATGGAAGAGCGCGACATCATCGTCGTCGACCCCATGCTGGCCACCGGCAACTCCGCTGCCGCCGCCGTGACCCGCCTGAAGGAATGCAAACCCAAGTCCATCAAGTTCCTGTGCCTGCTGACCGCGCCCGAAGGCATAGCGACCATGTACAAGGCCCACCCGGACGTGCCGATCTTCACTGCGGCAATAGACCGCGAACTGAACGACCACGGCTACATTCTGCCCGGGCTGGGCGATGCCGGTGACCGCATTTTTGGCACCCAGTAAGCGATTTATAGCCAAATCAGCCTCTCGCCCTCGCAGAATCTGCGTGGATAGCTAGACTTTTGATAGCAAACACAAGGGAGCCTCATGCTGGATCTGCTGGTGCACAACGCCACACTGCCCGACGGCCGCACGGACATGTCCGTGGCGGTGCAAGCCGGTCGCATCGTCGAGGTAACGCAGGGCCTGCAGGTCCCGGCCGCCGAGACGCTGGACGCCGGCGGCCTGCTGCTCAGCCCGCCGTTCGTGGACGTGCACTTCCACATGGATGGCACGCTGACCTACGGCATGCCGCGCGTCAACGCCAGTGGCACGCTGCTCGAAGGCATTGCGCTGTGGGGCGAACTCAAGCCCAGTCTGACTCTGGAGGCCATCACCGAGCGCGCGCTGACCTATTGCGACTGGGCTGTGGCGCAGGGCCTGCTGGCCATTCGCTCGCATGTGGACACCAGCGACCCGCGCCTCTTGGCAGTGGAAGCCCTGCTGGAGGTCAAGAAAAAGGTCGCACCCTATATCGATCTGCAACTGGTGGCCTTCCCGCAGGACGGGGTGCTGCGCACACCCGGCGGAGCCGACAGCCTGAAGCGCGCCCTGGACATGGGCGTGGACGTGGTGGGCGGCATCCCCCACTTCGAGCGCACTTCTGAACAGGGCGCCGCCAGCGTCAAGCTGCTGTGCGAAATCGCCGCCGAGCGCGGCTTGCCCGTGGACATGCACTGCGACGAGAGCGACGACCCGCATTCGCGCCACATCGAATCCCTGGCTTTTGAGACCCAGCGTCTGGGTCTGCATGGCCGCGTGACCGGCTCGCACCTGACCTCCATGCACAGCATGGACAACTACTTTGTTTCCAAGCTCATCGCCCTGATGGCCGAGGCACAGGTGCATGTGGCCAGCAACCCCTGCGTCAACATCACGCTGCAGGGCCGTTTTGACACCTACCCCAAGCGCCGCGGCCTCACCCGCGTGCCCGAGCTGATGGCCGCGGGACTCACCGTCGCCTTTGGCCAGGACGACATGCTGGACCCCTGGTACTCCTTGGGCAGCGCCGACATGCTCGACGTGGCCAGCATGGGCCTGCACGTGGCCCACATGACCAGCCAGGCCGCCATGCGCCAGTGCTTTGAGGCCATCACCACCAACCCGGCCAAAATTTTACAGCTGGATGGCTACGGCATCGCCCCTGGCTGCCATGCCGACTTTGTGCTGCTGCAAGCCCGCGACCCGGTGGAGGCGCTGCGCCTGAAGGCCACGCGACTCAAGGTATTCAAGCGCGGCAAGTTGCTGGCCCAAACGCCCGCGCGAACGGCCGCGCTGCACCTGCCAGGCAGGCCGGTGCAAACATCCTTCTTGCACGCCAAATAGGCCGCCAGCCCTCGTGAATCGTGCATAAGCTGCTACCAAAGATGTAGCAATTACCATTTTGCTTCTCTCCGCCCCGTGCAGCCCGGTCGGACCTAACCCGGCAGCGTTCCACAGGCCAGTGTCGAAAGCTCGGTAGATCACGTTCAGGTTTACGCCGCGGGTTTGGACGGCCCTGGCAGATTTCCATGATTCTCGTAGACGACCGGCGCTTCGCAGGGAATGGCGGCTGACTGCTTTAGCCTGGGCAACTTCTACTTTGATTGCATTCGGGTTGAAAATCCGAAGTAATGTGATGCCAACCCGATGGTTCCGCCGTACATCATGTGGCCAAACAGGCTTGGCAAAGCTGTGGCAGCGCCCAACTGCCAAGGCAAAGGGTCGCCAAAATATATCGGCAAGGCTAGGGAATTGACGATCACGTAGTAAATGGCTCCATAGGCCACGCCGGTGACGACCGGGTGTTTACACGCTTTCGTTCCACCCAATAAAAGCAGCAGGGGCAATGCAGACACCCAACCAATCACCAAGTGCTGAACAAAAAACAACCAGGGTTGTGGATTGTCGAAAAACAAAGCCGCAAACTTCGGCCCGTAATGACCGATTCGCAAGCCCGCCGTTCTGAAAAGCGGCGCCAAAGGCATGATTACCAGCGACGCAATGGTTCCCGAACGAATGGACTCGAACAGCAGGGCCTTAGGATTCAACAAAATACTCCATGCATCAGGGAATTCACTTGCCAGTCCGGTCATTCGCCGTGGATGCAGAGACGGTCACCATACCTTTCATACCTGCGTCAAAGTGCCCCGCCTGAAGGCAAGCGAAAGGCGTCTTGCCGGACTTGGTAAATTTCCAAATTACGTGGCCAGTTTGACCGGCCTCCACGGCAGCCATATTGGGCTCGTCATGTTCCATCCCCGGAAACTTCTTCATCAGTTCAGCATGCTCCTTGAGCGCGCTCTGTGTACCCAGCACAAATTCGTGGCGCAGTTTGCCGCCGTTGTGTACGACGAAATGGATGGTTTCCCCCTTTTTCACTGAGACGTCGGCCGGCTCAAACTTCATTGCATCCGTCATCTCAACATCAATAGTTCGGGTCACCTGGCTTTCAATTCCAGGCTCTCCGATACCCGATTGGTGATTGGCATGACCTTTTGCATGCTCCTCGTGCGCGATAGCTGTTGAAGTAGTCACCAGACTGATAACGAGAGTCAGGGCGCAGGTTAGCGCGGTGGAAATTTTCATGGGCCATCCTAATTGAAATGACATACATAGACAGGCGATGAGTCCATAAGTTCGGGGCAGTTACCCTACCGCAGTGGATCAAACCAGAGCGACGTATCCTCAAATGGTTGATTTGGAGGCATGGTTGGGTTTGCAATACGAAAGACTCGACGGTTCTTCAATTGAAGTTGACTCAGCAAAGGCCCATAGTGCTCTTTGAAGATTCGATCAAAGGTCCCATTTTTGGAAATCACGGCCATCCCCTCGGCCACACGCTTGGCATGTAACTTTCCCTCGCTTGTCTTGGGGAACCAGAAGTACACAGCCATCGGGTAGTGAAGCAGCGTGGTCTGCTCAATAGCCATGTTGGGATACTTTTTCTGGTGCGCCGCCAGTTCGTCGACGACTTCGGCGACGCCGCGGCCAAACGCATCGAACCGGTCGTGCATCAGCATGTCAAACAGCGATTCGTAACGTGTCGCCCCGACAACATTGAATCCGGCGGTCTTGTAGATCGCGACATCGGACCAATCGCTACCTTGCCCCATCGTGAACTTCCGAAGATCATCCAGGGTCCGCACCGCAGCGAACTTTGGCTGGTCTTCCGCCCGAACCAAGAAAACTCTGTAGCCGAGCAAGCCCTTATCGACTGGAACCTTGACCGCGATAAGGTCGCGTTCTAGCTCTGCAGTACTGTCAAGCACCAATGTGTTGATGAGCCCGTTCTCTTTCTTCATCTCGGCAATTTGCCGGGATTCATTCATGTAAGTCGACCACGCCACGGTGTACTCGCCGTAGTTGGAGCGCGTCGCATCAAGAGCCGCTTTCAAAACCATCCAATGGTAGGAGTACCGTTGGTCCCCGGGAGACTCAGGACCGTTTTGAACAAACCGCCAGTTGGGAGGCGCATCACCTGCCCACACACAACCTGTCCAATCGAGACCGGCAAGTATTAGACAGCAGATCGCCAATTTGAGTGTCTTTTTCATACACATCACGATGGAGTAAGTACCATATTAGCGCTTACATCCAGATCAGACGAGCTGATTTTTGTGGAGCCCTGGCGCGCGAGTGTGCAGGATTGTATTCAGTTGGTTGTTCTGTGCTACCGTAATCTCCAACAATGGAGCAACCCATGCCGGAGGGTGTCCCGAATTTTGTGTAAACGGGGCGAGTGTTATGTCTTGGGCATCCTCTCCTCAAACTGGATAGTAAACCGGGTCAATGCGGCCTTCCAGTCTCTGAGCGGCATCGTCCATTTCTTGCTG
>Ga0265332_10000526_pt1 | contig 26025 bp, 29 predicted proteins | sample 41926metaG_FD_202084 | JGI IMG/M metagenome (GOLD analysis project Ga0265332, IMG submission 202084) | Rhizosphere microbial communities from Carex aquatilis grown in University of Washington, Seatle, WA, United States - 4-19-26 metaG | ecosystem: Host-associated > Plants > Roots > Rhizosphere...
ACCCGAAAGCGTCTGTCGGCTATCGAAGGGACGCGCCGGCTGTTTTCGCCGATCGTCGAACCCGCATGCAATCCCGCATTCAGGGTCCGGTTGGCAGGCCGCAACCGATCATCGCCACTAAGGAAGCCAGCATGAATTTCCGCAAATCGTTACTCGTTGGAATGTGTGCCGCGGCGCTCGGCGTCGCGGCAATGCCGATGGCGGCCAGCGCCGACGTCGCCGTGTACTTCAACACCGCGCCGCCCGAGGCCCGCTACGAGGCCATCCCGGCGCCGCGCCAGGGCTACGTCTGGTCGTCCGGCTACTGGAATGCGAAGAACAACAAGCATGTCTGGCAGGCCGGTCATTGGGAGCGCGACCGCAGCGGCTATTACATGACGCAGCCGGCGTGGACTCAGCATGACAACAGATGGGAACTTCAGCGCGGTCACTGGACCAAGGGCGATCGCGATCACGATGGCGTCCCCGACTCCGTCGATCGCGCGCCGGACAATCCCCATCGCTCCTGAGCACACGGAGTAACGCGCGTCGGGGCGAGTCCCGGTGCATGCGGGGCTCAACCGCGAGCCGGTTGACCGTTCGCGACGGCGGACGCGCAGAAGCGCGCCGCCATCGTGAAACGGCGCGACCGGCAGCACGATCGGTGTTCGCAGGCCGATCCCACCGACGCGCGTCTTGCGCGCGAGCGGGATTTGGAGTCCCGGGTCGTCCCGGCGTTACATCGCCGGCAGCGGGTTGATCTCCATCACCTCGATCGACGACTGGGGAATCTGCAGGTGCGGATGACCTTCGAAGGACTTCGCCGCGGACTCCTGGGAGTCCGCCTCGACGATCGCATACAGCATGATGTCGTTGCGCGCATCGGCCGCGCCAGTGGCGGTGACGCGCTTGGTCTTGCCGACGCCGGCGCCGCGGTCGACGAACATCTTCGCGTTCGAGCTCATCCAGCTCTTCCAGGCGCCCATCATCTTCTCCTCTTCTTCCTTGCGCTCTTCGGGCGGCTTCTTCTTCCAGTCGTCGATCACCGACGGAGGCGCGAGATAGGTCACCAGAAACTTCTTCATGTTGCGGGTTCCTCAGGAATTTGATGTTGCTCGGAGATGCCGCGCGTCACGGCGCGGATTCTTGGACGGCCCGCCCGCGCTCGCTGCGCGGGCTTGACGTTCGCCGTGCTCGCGTCAGCCTGCACCGAAATCGTCACGAGCGGTGTTCCCCGACTTTGACAATCTTCATCGTGTTGGTGCCGCCCGACTTGCCCATTGGCTCGCCGACGGTCAGCACAATCAGGTCGCCGAGCTGCACCTGGCCCTTCGCGAGGAGCAGGTCCTCGGCGGATTGCAGGACCGCATCGCGGTCGGAGCCCTGCTCGAAATACAGTGGATGCACGTTGCGGTAGAGCGCCATCTTGCGCTGCGCGGCGACTTCCGGGGTCAGCGCGTAGATCGGGCAGCCGCAGCTGTGCCGCGACATCCACAGCGACGTCGAGCCCGACTGCGTCAGCGCGGCGATCGCCTTCACCTTGAGATGGTACGCGGTGAAGAGTGTTGCCATTGCGATCGACTGGTCGATGCGCGTGAACGTGCGGTTCAGGAAATCGCGGTCGAATTCGACGGTCACCGACTTCTCCGCCTCGGCGCAGATCTGCGCCATCGCCTCGACGGTCTCGACGGGATACCTGCCCGAGGCCGTCTCGGCGGAAAGCATCACCGCGTCGGTGCCGTCCAGCACCGCGTTGGCGACGTCCGAGACCTCGGCGCGCGTCGGGACCGCGTGATTGATCATCGATTCCATCATCTGCGTCGCGGTGATCGTGAGCTTGTTGCGCTCGCGCGCCATCCGGATCATGCGTTTCTGCAGCCCGGGGACGGCTGCGTTGCCGACCTCCACCGCGAGATCGCCGCGCGCGACCATGATGCCGTCGGAGGCGCCGATGATCTCGTCCAGCGCCGGGATCGCCTCGGCCCGCTCGATCTTCGCGATCAGGAGCGCATTGCCGCCCGCGACGTGCACGAGGTCGCGCGCCATCTGCATGTCGTGCCGCGACTTCGGGAACGACACGGCAACGTAATCGGCCGCGAGCGTCACCGCGGTCTTGATGTCGTCCATGTCCTTCGCCGTCAGCGCGGGCGCCGACAGGCCGCCGCCCATCCGGTTGATGCCCTTGTTGTTCGACAGCGGTCCGCCGACGTCCACGCGCGTGAGGATGCGCGGCCCGTCGATCGACTGCACGGTGAGGCGGATGAGGCCGTCGTCGAGCAGCAGCACGGCGCCGGGTTCGACGTCGCGGACGAGGTCCTTGTAGTCGAGCCCGACGCGATGGCTGTCGCCGGGAGAATCGGTTTCCGCGTCCAGCAGGAACGGCTGGCCGGCATCGAGCGTGACCGTGCCGGCCGCGAACTGGCCGATCCGGATCTTCGGGCCCTGGAGATCGGCCATGATCCCGACCTCGCGGCCTAGCGCCCTGGCGACGGCGCGAACGTTGCGCGCGCGCTCGACGTGGTCGGCGGCGGTGCCGTGCGAGAAATTGAGACGCACGACATCGCAGCCCGCGGCGATCAGGCGACTGAGGACTTCAGGGGTACTGCACGCAGGACCCAGTGTGGCGACGATCTTGGTGGCGCGCGGCAAGCGGAATGATTGGCGGAGTTGGGGCGGAGGCCAATGTTACGTGATTTTGCCGCCGCCCGTCACGCCGCCCGCGCCGTCTGCTTCCGCCGGGACGCCGGCTTCAGTTCTCCGCGCGCGCTTCCAGCACTTCCACCGCGGGCAGCGTCCTGCCCTCGAGGAATTCGAGGAACGCGCCTCCGGCGGTCGAGATGTAGGAAATCCGGTCGGCAACGCCGAACTTGTTGATCGCCGCGATGGTGTCGCCGCCGCCGGCGATCGAGAATGCGCTCGAGGCTGCGATCGCCTCGGCGAGCGCACGGGTGCCGCCGGCGAACGCGTCGAATTCGAACACGCCGACCGGCCCGTTCCACACGATGGTGCCGGCCCTGGCGATGATCGTCTTCAGCGCCGCGACCGACTGCGGCCCGATGTCGAGGATCATGTCGTCGGCGTCGAGGTTGTCGACGGCCTTCAGTTCCGGCGTCGCATCCGCGGAGAATTCCTTCGCGCATACCGCGTCGATCGGCACCGGCACCTTTCCCGGGAAGAGGTCGAGGATCGCCTGCGCCTCGGCGACGAGGCCGGGCTCGGCGAGCGACTTGCCCACGTGGCCGTGCGCCGCGAGGATGAACGTGTTGGCGATGCCGCCGCCGACGATCAGCACGTCGACCTTTTCCGCGAGCGCCTTCAGCACGGTGAGCTTGGTCGACACCTTCGATCCGGCGACGATCGCCACGAGCGGCCGTGCCGGGTGCGCGAGCGCCTTGCCGAGCGCGTCGAGCTCGGCGGCGAGCAGCGGGCCCGCGCAGGCGACCTTCGCGTACTTGGCGATGCCGTGCGTCGTCGCTTCGGCGCGATGCGCGGTCGCGAACGCGTCGTTGCAGTAGACGTCGCAGAGCTTCGCCATCTTCTGCGCGAGCGCGTCGTCGTCCTTCTTCTCGCCCTTGTTGACGCGGCAGTTCTCGAGCAGCACGACCTTTCCAGGCGCGAGCGCTTCCTGCCATGTGCCGCCGTCGACCCAGTCCCTGATCAGCGGAACCGGCGTGCCGAGCAGCTCCGCGAGGCGCTCCGCCACTGGCGCCAGCGAGTCGGCGGCGTTCCATTCACCCTCCTTGGGGCGGCCGAGATGCGAGGTCACCATGACGGAGGCGCCGCGCGCGAGGCATTCGCGGATGGCCGGCGCCGACGCGCGGATCCGCGTGTCGTCGGTGATCGTGCCGTGATCGTCCTGCGGCACGTTGAGATCGGCGCGGATGAATACACGCTTGCCCTTGATGTCGATGTCCTGCAGACGGCGGAATTTCATGAGCTGCTCCGGTGTGCCGGCATGGCCGGCCATTCGCTTCGTCTTCGTGGTCGGAAATGGGTGGATGAGGCTCGCGTCCCGGGAAGCGAGCGTCAGATCTGCCAGTCGAGCGGCTCCATCGTCTCGACGTCGTAGACTTTCACGGTGCGCCCGCGGGAGGCGGCGCGCATCGCGACGAGCTCGTCGTTGCAGCGGGAGGCCGTCGTGACGAAGCAGAACGGCAGCACTGCATGCACCAGCGCCGCGAGGCCGCCGCCCGCCATCTTTGCACCGAAGCGCGACGCGAAGCGGAAGTGCTGCCAGTACGTCTCGCCGACGGTGGCGGGGTGTGCGGTGAACGGATTGCCCATGAGAACGGTTCCTCAGGAATGTGCGGCCGCATCGGGCGGACGCGTGAAGGCGCAGCCGCGCGCCGCGTTGGCGGCGTCGATCCAGGCGACGTCGTCGGCGGTCAGATACTCGCCGTAGTTGCCTATCTTGCCCTTGCGGACCTTGAACGATTCAGGATCGTCGCCGCGCCCCGCGCGCAGCACCGGCGTGCGGAAGCGGTCGTCGGCTTCCGCCTGCCGCAGGTTCTCGAAGCTGCAGAACTCGACGGCGGCGGCGATCGTCGCCGGCGTGATGTCGGCGCCGATGAAGCGCAGCACGTGCGCGAGCGTGCCGGCCGGATCGCGGTGCAGGTCCTCGTAGCGCAGGAAGGTGAAGGCGGCGGGGACGTGCCGCTGCTCCCACCAGATGCGGTAGAACGCGAGGATCTTCTCGACGCCGTAGACGTCGTGCCGGATGAATTCGGAAATCGGGCCGGCGAACACGTCGATGCGGCGCGTCGCCTGCAGGTAGGCCGACACGAGATTGTCGCGGATGTCGCGTCCCATCAGCAGCACGCGCCGGTCGCGGTAGAAGCTCTTGTCGGAAGGCATCGCGTCCCAGCGAACCGCATCCAGCATTGCACTTCCGTCGTGATCGAACAGCGTGGCGGGAAGCCCGGCCGCCTGCGTGAGCGCGATGGTGTTGAGGAGCTGCGTCTCGGGCATCGCATACCGGTCGACGAGCGCCTTGCCGATCAGCGCCCGCAGCCAGGTGCGCCCCGCCTTGGGATAGGACAGGAAATAGACATCGGCCCGCGGCGACGCGCCGCCGCGGGGTGAGGGGCGCGCGGCGGCGTCGGCGGGCATCGCGGTCGGCGACGCGATTCCGCCTACTTCGCCATCACGCGGATCATCTCCAGCACCTTGCACGAGTACCCCCACTCGTTGTCGTACCACGCGACGACTTTCACGAAGGTGTCGTCGAGGGCGATGCCGGCGTCGGCGTCGAACACCGACGTGCGCGACTCGCCGCGGAAGTCGGTGGCGACGACCTTGTCCTCGGTGTAGCCCAGCACGCCCTTCATCGCGCCTTCGGACGCCGCCTTCATCGCGGCACAGATTTCCTTGTACGTCGCCGGCTTGACGAGTTCCACCGTGAGGTCGATGACCGAGACGTCGGAGGTCGGCACGCGGAACGACATGCCGGTGAGCTTCTTGTTGAGCTCGGGAATCACCTTGCCCACGGCCTTCGCGGCGCCCGTCGACGACGGGATGATGTTCTCGAGGATGCCGCGGCCGCCGCGCCAGTCCTTGTTCGACGGGCCGTCGACGGTCTTCTGCGTCGCCGTCGCGGCGTGCACGGTCGTCATCAGGCCGCGCTTGATGCCCCACGTGTCGTGCAGGACCTTCGCGACGGGCGCGAGGCAGTTGGTCGTGCAGGACGCATTGGAGATGATCGCTTCGCCCGCGTACTTGCCGTCGTTCACGCCGAACACGAACATCGGCGTGTCGTCCTTCGACGGTGCCGACAGGATGACTTTTTTCGCGCCGGCGGCCAGATGCTTCTCGGCGGTTTCCCTGGTGAGGAAGAGGCCGGTCGACTCGACGACGACATCGGCGCCGATCTCACCCCATTTCAGCTCGGCCGGATCCTTGACCGCAGTGAGCCGGATCTTCCTGCCATTGACCACCAGCGTGTGGCCGTCGACGGCGATGGTGCCCTTGAAGCGGCCGTGCACCGAATCGTAGCCCAGCATGTACGCGAGGTAGTCGGGCTCGAGCAGGTCGTTGACGCCGACGACCTCGATGTCGGGGAAGTCGCGCACTGCAGCCCGCAGCACCATGCGGCCGATGCGGCCGAAACCGTTGATGCCAACCTTGATCGTCATTGCGCTCTCCGATGTTGTCGATGGCGGATGAATCAATGCAGCGCCTGCGCGGATGCGCAGGCGGCGGCGAGTGCGGCGAGGTCGCTCCAGCCGTAGCCGGCTTCGACGAGGTCGAGGCCGTCCCACTGGAACCGCTGCTCGATCAGCAGACTTGCGCCCAGCTTTTCATAGAATGTACGCGCGCGTCGATTGGCCGCGATGACCCACGTCAACAACCCCGTCGCGCCGCGCGCCTGCAGCGTTCCGGCGACGGCGGCGAGGAGTCGCGTGCCGATGCCCGAGCGCTGCCAGTCGCGTGCGAGATAGATCGCGGAGAGCTCGGCGTCATGGCCGTGCTTCGGCGGCACGAGCCGGTTGCCGCTGGCGAAACCCCTGACGATGCCCGCATCCTCTGCGACCAGGACGCACACGGCGTCGGCGTTGGCGGAAAGCACGCGCAGCCACATCGCCGCGCTGTCCTCGACCTTCATTGCCGCGAGATAGGCGTCGGGGATCATCCCGCGGTAGGTGACGCGCCACGCATCGATGCGCACCTGCGCGATCGCCGCCGCATCGGCGGGCGTGGCGGGGCGGATCACGGCGGATGCCAACGCGATCGGCTCCGTCAGTCGCGCGCCGCGGCGACGACGCCGCGCGCTGCCGCGACGACGGCCTCGGCGGTGATGCCGAAGAACTTGAAGAGCGCGGGGCCGGGCGCCGATTCGCCGAAGCGATCGATGCCGACGACCGCGCCGCGCGGATCGTCGACAGCGCCCACGTATGCGCGCCAGCCGGCGGTGACACCCGCCTCTACGGCGACGCGCGCGACGCCCGCGGGCAGCACGCTCGTCCGGTAAACGGACTCCTGGCGCTCGAACACGCTGGTGCAGGGCATCGACACGACGCGTGCGTCGATGCCTTCGCCGGCGAGCGTCGCGCGCGCCGCGACGGCGAGCGACAGCTCGGAGCCGGTGCCGATCAGCACGACGCGGTGGGCGCCGGGAATGTCGGCGAAGTCGGCGAGCACGTAGCCGCCGCGGCGGATGTCGGCGATGGCGTTCGCGTCGCGTGCGGCGAACGGCACGTTCTGGCGGGTGAGGATCAGCGCGCTCGGGCCATCGGCGCGCTCGATCGCGGCGACCCACGCGACTGCGGTCTCGACCGTGTCGCCGGGGCGCCAGACGTCGAGATGCGGAATGAGGCGCAGGCTCGCCGTGTGCTCGACGGACTGGTGCGTCGGGCCGTCCTCGCCGAGGCCGATCGAATCGTGCGTGAACACGAACACGGCGCGCAGCCGGATGAGCGCCGCCATTCGCAGCGCGTTGCGCGCGTAGTCCGAGAAAGTGAGAAACGTGCCCACGTACGGAATGAAGCCGCCGTGCAGCGCAAGGCCGTTGGCGATCGCGCACATCGCGAATTCGCGCACGCCGAAATGGACGTAGTTGCCGGCCTCGGTGCGGGAGATCGCCTTGCTGCCCGACCAGTCGGTGAACACCGAACCCGTGAGGTCGGCGGAGCCGCCGATCAGTTCCGGCAGCGAGGGCGCCAGCGCCTCGATCGCCTGCTGCGACGCCTTGCGCGTGGCGACGCTGGCGGCCTTCGCATTGGCGGCGTCGATGGCGGCCGCCGCGACTTCTCCCCAGTTCGCGGGCAGCTCGCCCGCCATGCGCCGGCTGAATTCCTCTGCCAATTGCGGAAACGCGGCGCGGTAGGCGGCGAAGCGCTCCGACCACGCCTGCTCCAGCTGCGCGCCGCGCTCGCGCGCGTCCCATCCGGCATACACCTCCGGCGGAATCACGAACGGCGGATACGGCCAGCCGAGCGCGATGCGCGCCGCCGCGACTTCCTTCTCGCCCAGCGCCGCACCGTGGACGTCGGCGGTGCCCCCCTTGTTCGGCGCGCCCTTGCCGATGATCGTCTGGCAGCAGATGAGCTGCGGCCGCCCGGAGCGCACGCCGTCCTGCTTGGCCCTGGCGAGCGCGGCGGCGACCGCCGCGACGTCGTGCCCGTCGACCTTGGGCTGCACGTCCCAGCCGTACGCCTCGAACCGGCGCGGCGTGTCGTCGGTGAACCAGCCGCCCACCTTCCCGTCGATCGAAATGCCGTTATCGTCGTAGAACGCGACGAGCTTGCCGAGGCCCCACGTGCCGGCGAGCGACGCCGCCTCGTGCGAAATGCCCTCCATGAGGCAGCCGTCGCCGAGGAACACGTAGGTGTGGTGATCGACGATCGCGTGGCCCGGCTGATTGAACTGCGCCGCCATCAGCCGCTCGGCGAGCGCCATGCCGACCGCGTTGGCGAGGCCCTGTCCGAGCGGGCCCGTCGTGGTCTCGACGCCGGCGGTGAGGCCGTGTTCCGGATGTCCGGGCGTCTTCGAATGCAGCTGCCGGAAATGCTTCAGCTCCTCAATCGGCAGGTCGTAGCCGGTGAGATGCAGGAGTCCGTACAGCAGCATCGAGCCGTGGCCGTTCGACAGCACGAAGCGGTCGCGGTCCGGCCACTGCGGATGCGCGGGATGGTGCCGCAGCTCGTCGCGCCAGAGCGCCAGCGCGATATCCGCCATTCCCATCGGCATTCCCGGATGACCGCTTTTCGCGGCCTCGACGGCATCCATCGCCAGTGCCCGCAAGGCGTTGGCGAGCGTCGAATCGGAAACGGCGGGGACGGTGGTGTCGTTCATGATGGCCAATCGGTGGGCGCGAGCGGGTTGCGGGAAGGCGGGATTGTGACAGCGGGTCCGCGAGCTGCGGGACGGCGCAAGCGCGCGAAACAGCCGGGAATGTCGCGCTTGCCAGTGAAATGTGCGATAATTTTACGTTTATGTGACAGGCTTCGGCAAGCGCGAGAGAGGCACCCGCGCGGCGCACGCGCAACCATTTTACGCGGCAACCGAACGACATGGTATTGCAGTGCGATCGCAGGTGCCGCGAACGCATCGCAGCGGCCTTCCGCCGCGAAGGGGGACGACTAATGGACGGAATCCATCTGTTAGGCGAATGGTACGGCTGCCCTGCCGACACGCCGGAATTCACCCGCGCCGATGCATTGCGCGCGCTCTGCGTCAAATCCAGCACCGACGCCGGCCTCACCGTCGTCGGCGAATGCTTCTACCAGTTCGAGCCGCAGGGCGTCACCGGCACGGTGCTCCTCGCCGAATCGCATCTCGCGATCCACACGTGGCCCGAGCATGGCTTCGTCAGCGTCGACGTGTACGTGTGCAATCTGGCGACCGACAATTCAGCGAAGGCGGAGCGGCTGTTCCGCACGCTCGAGGCGGCGCTGCAGCCGAAGCGCGTGAAATTCCACTCGATCCATCGCGGGGGCAAGGATGCCGCCTGACACGACGGACAAGCCGGGCGGCGACATCGTCCCCGGGGCGATGACCGAGCATCTGACCGACGACTGGGGCTTCTTCGTCCGCGCGTCCCGTCAGTTCGAGCGCTTCCGCTCGCCGTTCCAGATGGTCGAGGTCAGCGACAGCGTGCCCTTCGGCAAGCTCTTTCGCCTCGACGGGCATTTCATGACGTCCGAGAAGGACGAGTTCTTCTATCACGAGAACCTCGTCCATCTCGCCGCGCTGACGCATCCCAGCCCCGAGCACGCGCTGATTGTCGGCGGCGGCGACGGCGGCTCGGCCGAGGAGCTCCTGAAGCATCCGTCCATCCGCTCGGTGACGCTCTGCGAGATCGACCTCGCCGTGATCGATATCGCGCGGAAATACCTGCAGGGCGTGCACCGCGGCGCGCTCGACGATCCGCGGCTCACGCTGCGCATCGGCGACGGCTTCGAGTACGTGCGCGAGACCGAGGACCAGTACGACATCATCGTGCTCGACCTGACCGATTCAGGGGGGCCGTCCGAATCGCTCTACACACCGGATTTCTACCGTGCCTGCGCGCTGCGCCTCAAGCCTGCCGGCGCGATGACGCTGCACGTCGCGAGCCCGGTCGCGCATCCGGAGCGCATCCGGACCTGCCTCGCCAACCTGCGCGCGGCGTTCCCGATCGTCACGCCGTACCTCACCACGGTGCCCCTCTACGGCGGGCTCTGGATGATGGCGTGCGCATCGCAGACGCTCGACCCGAAGAGCCTGTCGACGCGCGAGATCGACCGCCGCATCTCGCAGCGCGGCTTGAAGGACCTGCAGTACTACAATGGCGACATGCACCGGGCGGCGCTCTCGCTGCCCAACTTCGTCCGCGAACTCGTCGGATAGGGAGCCTCTGCACAAGTATTCACGATTGCGCTGCTTTTGTCCGATGCGGATGGCTGCAAGACGCGTGACGAAGGTCGTAGCCCGGACTACGATGCCGAGGAGCGCGGCGATGCAGACGCCGCATCGGACCGCAGCCCGAAGGGACGGGGCGATTCGGGCGGTCTGCGCATTTTGGTCACTGAGCGCGGCCCTCGCGAAGGGGGCCGGCCATTCGCATCAGTCCGCCGCATTTGGCAACGGACGCATCCCATCCCGAAACGCCTCCGTCGCAACCGCGAATACTTGTGCAGAGGCTCCCTAAACGCCGTCCGCCGGCGCCGGCAGGGGGTGCCGCGCCCTGCGCCGCGGAACGCCGGTCCCCTGCGCGAATGCGGGACGACCCTTGAGTGGTCGCCGACCGCCCCCATGTTCCAGTCGGTAGACCTGCACCCTTCGCGGGTCACGCATTGGAGGCGCAACGGTAATGAGGGCCAAGCTGCCGGAACTCTCCCGCGCGATGGCGGACGCCGATTTCGTGCTGATCAACGGCGTCGTGTACGCGACGGACTATCTCCGCATCCCTGACGAAGGCACGGTCGGCGACGACGTCGTGCTTGAAGCGTCGCGCGGCGATGCCGAAGTCCTGTTCACGCGCGACGAGATCGAGGACGCCGAGCACGTCGGCGAGGGCGTGTACCGGCTGAAGTCGGGCGCGCTGCTGCGCTTCTTTTCCAGCGCCACGGTCCACTAACGCCCCAGGCCGCGGTGACGCGGCGTTCGATCACGCGGCGTCGCGGCAGTTCCGCATGCCGCGCGAGTTCGCTATGATGCGCGGGCCATGCCCACGCGCTCCCGCAAGTCGTCGACCCGCGTCACGCTGGTGCTGATCGGCGCGGCCGCGGCGCTTTCCGGCTGCGGCAGCCCGGCCGATTCGGACGGCGTCCTTCGGCGGAACCTCTACGCGTCGAAGGAGGATTGCGTTGCCGACTGGGGTGACCCCCGGGACTGCGAGCAGAGCACCGCATCGTCGAACGGCGGTCGCGCGGGTCGCGTGTGGTTCGGTCCCTCGTACAGCTACGGCGCAGGCCATGTCGGCGGAATCCCCCCGCACTCCGCCCATTCGATCGGCAGCACGAGCATTTCGCGCGGCGGGTTCGGCGGGAGCGGGCACGCGCATTCATCCGGCGGATCCTGATGCAGCGCGAAAACGTTACGCCGCGCGCCGATTGGGCGACCCAGTGCGAAAGCGTCGGGTTCACCTACCATTCGCTGGGCGGCACGTACTGGGACGAATCGCGCTGCTACCGGTTCACCGCTGACGAGATCGACACGCTCGAAGCGGCGACGGCTGAGCTCCACGCGCGCTGTCTCGACGCTGCCGCATACATCGTCGCGCACGGCCGGATGCAGGAGCTTGCGATTCCCGCCGCGTGGCACGAGCGCGTCGCCGCATCGTGGCAGGCGCGAGCGCCGTCGCTCCTCGGCCGCTTCGACCTCGCATTCGACGGCCGCGGTGCGCCGAAGCTCCTCGAATACAACGCCGACACGCCGACGGCGCTCCTCGAAGCCTCCGTCGTGCAGTGGTACTGGATGCAGCAGGCGATCCTGCCGTCGACGCCCGATGCCGATCAGTTCAACTCACTGCACGAGAAGCTGATCGCCAACTGGCGCGCGCTGGGGGTCACGTGGTCCGCGGACACGCCGGTGCATTTCACCTGTGCCGGCGACAGCGAAGAGGACCGCGGCAACCTCGACTACCTGCGCGATGTGGCGACGCAGGCCGGCGTCGAGACGCGCTTCGTCGCCATCGAGGAGATCGGCTGGAACGCGGCGAACGGCACGTTCGTCGACACCGACGACGTCGAGATCTCGGTGCTGACCAAGCTCTATCCGTGGGAATGGCTGATCGCCGATCCATTCGGCGCGCAACTGCACGACGCGCGCATCCGCGTGATCGAGCCCGCGTGGAAGCTGCTGCTGTCGAACAAGGGCATCCTGCCGGTCCTGTGGGAGCTCTTCCCGGACCACCCGAACCTGCTGCCGGCCTTCTTCGAATCCGGCCGCATCGCGGGAGACTGGGTCGAAAAGCCGCTGCTGTCGCGCGAAGGCGCCAACGTCGTGATCCACGGGTCCGGGGTGCCGATCGCCTCGGAAGGCACCTATGGCGCCGAGGGCCGCGTGTACCAGGCGCGCGCGACGATTCCGCGCTTCGGCGACGACTACGTGACGATCGGGTCGTGGATCGTCGGCGACGCGCCCGCCGGCATCGGACTCCGCGAGGACACGAGCGAGATCACGCGCGACACCAGCCGCTTCGTCCCGCACTATTTCACCTGACCGCGCCCTAGGAGGCCTCATGGATCTCGTTTCGCAATCGCTCGCCGGGCTGCCGTCGTTCCTGCTCTATTTCGCGCTCGGCATCGTCGTGTTCGCGGCGTTCTGCGTGGTCTATTCGGCGATGACGCCTTATGACGAGCTTGCGCTGATCCGCGACGGCAACGTCGCCGCCGCGATCTCGCTGGGCGGTGCGCTGCTGGGATTCGTGCTGCCGCTCGCGAGCGCGATCGCGCACAGCGTCGGTCCCGTCGACATGGTCGTCTGGAGCGTGATCGCGCTCCTCGTGCAGGTCGTCGTCTACTTTCTCGTCGCGAGGCTCGTCCCGCATTTTGCCCAGGCGATCCGGGCGGGGCGCATTGCGGGCGCGACGCTGCTGGCCGTGCTCGCCGTCGCGACCGGCATCCTCAACGCGGCGTGCATGACGTATTGAGCGTCCGTTGGTAGAATCGGAGACTCTGCCGCCGGGATGATGCTCCGCACTCCAGGGGCCGCCGCGGCAATTTCCGCCGATCCGGTTCTGTCAGATCGGCGATGACCGACCGGAGACTCGCGTTGGATGCGCTTCGCAGGACCGTAGTTAAGGCAGGAGGCGGCGCCGCGCTGGCGTGGGCACTCGCAGCGGCCGGCGTGCTCCGTGCAGGCCATGTGTCGGCGCAGGCATGGAACAAGGCGATCTTCGAGACGCACGGCTTCGACGCGACGCTGAAGGCGCTCGGCATCGCGAAGCCGCCGGCGAGCAAGGACGTCGCCTTCGTCTCGACGCCGGACATTGCCGAGAACGGCGCCGTCGTGCCGATCGGCGTGGCGAGCGCGCTGCCCAACACCGAGTCGATCGCGATCCTGATCGAGAACAATCCGAACATGATCGCGGCAGTCTTCGACATTCCGCCAGGCACCGAGCCCGCGATCAGCACCCGCGTCAAGATGGGCGAGACATCGAACGTCTATGCGCTGGTCAAGGCGGACGGCAAGTACTATCTCGCCGCCAAGGAAATCAAGGTCACGCTGGGCGGCTGCGGCGGCTAGTCCGCACGCAGGTCGCGCTGCGGCGAGCCCACCCTGCCGTCGCTTCGTTCAAGCTGAAAACGATTGGGAACGCCATGCCCGACCCGATGAAGATCCGAGCCAACGTCGCCGGCGACTGGACCGAGATCAAGGTGCTGATGAGCCACGAGATGGAAACCGGCCAGCGCAAGGACGCGGCCGGCAAGGTCATTCCGGCGTGGTTCATCCAGAACGTCGCGGTCACGCACAACGGCAGGACCGTGCTGAGCGCGCAATGGGGTCCCGCCGTCGCGAAGAATCCGTTCATCGCATTCAAATTCAAGGGCGGCGCCAAGGGCGACAAGGTCGTCGTGACCTGGCAGGACAATCGCGGCGAAAAGCGCACCGACGAGGCGACGATCGGATGAGCGCGCGCCGCGTGATCCTGCGTTGCGCTGCGCTCGCCGCTGCGCTGGCCGTGCCGCTGGCATTCGGCCAGGGCAGCACCGTCGACGAGATCGCGAAGTATCGCGCCGCGCTGCAGGACGGCAATCCGGCGGAGCTCTGGGAAGCGCGCGGAGAGGGCCTCTGGAAGACGCCGCGCGGCCCGAAGGCGGCGACGCTGGAGAAATGCGACCTCGGCCGCGGGCCGGGCATCGTGAAGGGCGCGTACGCGGAATTGCCGCGCTGGTTCGCCGACGCCGGCCGCGTGATGGACCTCGAGACTCGCCTCGTCTGGTGCATGGTGGCGCTGCAGGGATTCACGGAGGCCGATGCGACCAAAGCCCCGTTCGGCGCGGGCAACGACAAGAAATCCGACATCGAAGCGCTGGTGGCGTACGTGAGCTCCGAATCGCGCGGCGTCCCGATGAACGTCTCGCTCGCCGGCCCGAAGGAGCAGGAAGCCTATCGGCTGGGCCAAAAGATGTTCTACTTCCGCGGCGGCACGCACGACTTCTCGTGCGCGACCTGCCACGGCGAGGACGGCAAGCGGATCCGGCTGCAGGATCTCCCGAACCTCACGACCACGGCCGGTGCGCGCAAGGCATACACGACGTGGCCGGCGTATCGCGTCTCGCAGGGCGAGCTGCGCACGTTCCAGTGGCGCCTCAACGACTGCTTCCGCCAGCAGCGCTTCCCCGAGCTCATCTACGGATCGGATGCGTCGATCGCGCTGACGATGTTCCTTGCGCGCAACGCCAACGGCGCGCCGTTCGACGCGCCGGCCATCAAGCGCTGACAGGAGCGCCATGCGCCGACCCGCCCTTCTCGCCTGTGTGATCGCCGCGCTCGCCGCCACGGGCATCGTCGTCGGTTGCGCGAGCGCGCCCTCCGACGCCGAGACACAGGCCGCCGCGACCGCGATGCTGAAGGCGTCGTTCAAGCCGCGCGGGCAGGCGGGCCTCGACCGGCTCGACCAGGACGAAACGCAGAAGCTCTGCAGCGAGTACGCCGGCAAGACGTTGCCGAAGGACGTGGCGGCGCGCATCGAACGAGCGAATCTGGAGACGATCCGCTGGCCGGCCGACGGCACGCTCGTCGGCGACTGGAAGGCCGGCGAGAAGATTGCGCAGGAGGGCCGTGGCATGCAGTACTCCGACGATCCGAAGCTGCCCGCGGGCGCCAACTGCTATGCGTGCCATCAGCTTTCCCCGCAGGAGCTTTCGTACGGCACGATCGGCCCCAGCCTGTACCGGTTCGGCAAGACGCGCGGCTACACCGACGAGATGCGCAAGTACGCCTACGGCAAGGTCTGGAACGCCGACGCGTACAGCGCCTGCACCAACATGCCGCGCTTCGGCCACAAGGGCATCCTCACCGAGCAGCAGGTGAAGGACGTCGCCGCGCTGCTGATGGACCCGCAGTCGCCGGTCAACAAGTAGCGCTCGCGCGCAGCAGGCGCGACACGCACGTCGGCGCGATGCCGCACGCCTCATGAACCGCCGCGAATTCCTGCACATGGTCGCGGCCGCGGCTGCGGCGGGGTTGCCCGTTGGTGCGCATGCGGCGCAGGATGGCGCCAACGGCGCCGCGTTCTACGACGCGGTCGCCCCTTTCGGCAACGTGAGCCTGCTGCATTTCACGGACACGCACGCGCAGCTCAATCCTGTCTACTTCCGCGAGCCCAGCGTCAATCTCGGCCTCGGCGCCGCGCGCGGACAGCCGCCGCACCTCGTCGGAGACGCGCTGCTGCGTCACTTCGGCATCAGGGCTCGCACGCGCGAAGCCCACGCATTCACCTATCTCGATTTCACGCAGGCGGCGCGCACGTTCGGCGCGGCCGGCGGCTTCGCGCACCTGGCCACACTGGTGAAGCGGCTGCGCGCGGCGCGTCCCGGCGCGCTGCTGCTCGACGGCGGCGACACGTGGCAGGGCTCGGCGACGAGCCTCTGGACGCGCGGGCAGGACATGATCGACGCGCAGCTGGCGCTCGGCGTCGACGTGATGACGGCGCACTGGGAGTTCACGTACGGCGCCGAGCGCGTGCGCGAGGTGGTCGGCCGCGACTTCGCGGGCAAGGTCGATTTCGTCGCGCAGAACGTGCGCACCGCCGACTTCGAGGACCCGGTGTTTCCGGCGTACGCGATGCGCGAGGTGCGCGGGATTGCGGTCGCTGTCATCGGCCAGGCGTTTCCGTACACGCCGATTGCCAATCCCCGCTACTTCGTCCCGGAATGGACGTTCGGCATCCGCGACGCGGAGATGCAGAGAGTCGTCGACGAAGCGCGCGCGAAGGGCGCGCAGGTCGTCGTGCTGCTGTCGCACAACGGGATGGACGTCGACCTCAAGCTCGCGACGCGGGTGCGCGGCATCGACGCGATCCTCGGCGGCCACACGCACGACGGCGTGCCGCAGCCCACGCTGGTGGAGAATGCCGGCGGACGCACGCTCGTCACCAATGCCGGCAGCAACGGCAAGTTTCTCGCGGTGCTCGACCTGGACGTGAAGGGCGGGAAGGTCGCCGATTATCGCTATCGGCTGCTGCCGGTGTTCAGCGCGCTGCTTCCGCCCGATCCGCAGATGGACGCGCTGATCCGCCGGCATCGCGCACCCTTTGCGGAAAAGCTCGACGAGAAGCTCGCCGTCACCGAGGGGCTGCTCTATCGCCGCGGCAATTTCAACGGCACCGCCGACCAGCTGATCCTCGACGCGCTGATGGCGGAGAAGGACACGGAGATCGCGTTTTCCCCGGGGTTTCGCTGGGGCACGACGCTTCTGCCGGGGCAGGCGATAACGTTCGAGCACGTGATGGACCAGACGGCGATCACGTACCCGTTCGTCACCGTGAACGAGATGACGGGCGCGACGATCAGGACGATCCTCGAGGACGTCGCCGACAACCTGTTCAATCCCGATCCGTACTATCAGCAGGGCGGCGACATGGTGCGTGTGGGCGGCATGCGCTACGCCATCGATCCGAACGAGAAGATCGGGCACCGGATCTCGAACATGACGCTGCACGGCAAGGCGATCGATGCCGCGAAGAAGTACAAGGTCGCCGGCTGGGCCAGCGTGTCCGAGGAAGCGAAGGCGGCGGGCGGCGAGCCGGTGTGGGACCTCCTGGCGCGCTACCTGCGCCGGGAGAAGTCCATCAGGCCGCTACAACTCGACCTGCCGAAGGTCAAGGGTGTCGCGGGCAATCCCGGCATCGCCTGAAGTGCCGACTACGGGGGAGTACACATGAAGTTGGGGAAAAATATTTGCGCAGCGGGCGTCGCAGTGCTGACCGGCATCGCAATGCCGGCGCTCGCACAGAAGATGCTGGCGAACTACCCGACGCTGACGACCGTCGCGGCGCAGCAGGCCGCGCAGGCGGCGCTCGCCCGCTGCCAGAAGGACGGCTTCACCGTCGCCGTCGCCGTCGTCGACCGGAGCGGGCAGCCGCTCGCGGTGCTGCGCGACAACCTCGCCGGCGCGCACACGACGCAGACCGCGATCGGCAAGGCCGCGACCGCGGTCAGCTTTCGCACCGACACGACGGAGCTCGCCGCGAGCTCGCAGGCCGGCAAGCCGCAAAGCGGCGTCCGCCAGTTGCCGAACGTCGTGGCCGTCGGCGGTGGTCTCGTGATCCGCGCCAAGGGTTCGCTCGTGGGCGGCATTGGCGTGTCGGGCGCACCCGGCGGCGACGCCGACGAAGCCTGCGCGAAGGCGGGCGCCGCGGCGATCAACGAAGCGATCGAGATGGAGTAGCGTTGCGGCGCGCGGTGAGGCGGCGTCGGCAAGTCTCGCGGAGATTCTGATCCGGCGCGCCGATCAGGTCACGGTGACGCGCGCGAACCTGCGCTTGCCCGCCTGGATTATCACTGTACGGCCCGCAGGAATGGTCAGCGATTTATCGACGACGACGTCACCGTCGACGCGGAGGCCGCGCTGCTGGATTAGACGTAATGCCTCAGACGTCGAATCAACCACATCAACGGCCTTGGCAAGCTGGGCGATAGGAAAGCCGGTCGGATATGCGGTCGGCACCGTCACCGAGTATTCCGGCATGTTCTCCGGCATCGCACCCTGCTTGAAGCGCGCCTCGAATTCCGCGAGGGCATGCGTCGCCGCGTCCTTCGAATGGAATCGCGCGACGATCTCCTGCGCGAGTGCCACCTTGGCGTCGCGTGGGTTGCGGCCCTCCGCGCATTCGCGCTTCAGCCGCGCGATGTCCGCAAGCGGCGCGAACGACAGGAGCTCGTAGTAGCGCCACATGAGATCGTCCGAGATCGACATCAGCTTGCCGAACATCTCGTTCGGCGCCTCGGTGATCCCGACGTAGTTGTCGAGCGACTTCGACATCTTGTTGACGCCGTCGAGACCCTCGAGCAGCGGCAGCGTCAGGATGCACTGCGGCTCCTGCCCGTAGTGGCGCTGCAGCTCGCGGCCCACCAGCAGGTTGAATTTCTGGTCGGTGCCGCCGAGCTCGACGTCGGACTGGAGCGCCACCGAGTCATAGCCCTGCGCGAGCGGATAGAGGAACTCGTGGATGGCGATCGGCTGTCCGCCCTTGTAGCGCTGCGCGAAGTCGTCGCGTTCCAGCATCCGCGCCACCGTGTATTTCGCCGCGAGCTTGATCATCCCGTCGGCGCCGAGCGGCATCAGCCACTTCGAGTTGAACGCGACCTCGGTCTTCTCCCGGTCGAGGATCAGGAACACCTGGTCGGTGTACGTCTTGGCGTTGGCCGCGATCTCCTCGGCCGACAGCGCCGGACGGGTGACGTTGCGCCCGGTCGGGTCGCCGATCAGCCCCGTGAAGTCGCCGATGAGGAAGATGATGTGATGGCCGAGGTCCTGCAGCTGGCGCAGCTTGTTGAACTGGACCGTGTGCCCGAGGTGAAGATCGGGCCGCGTCGGGTCGAAACCCTCCTTGATGCGAAGCGGCTTGCCGCGCGAGAGCTTGGCCGCGAGCTCGGTCTCGACCAGGAGCTCGTCGGCGCCGCGGCGGAACACGGCGAGGTGGGCTTCGACATCGAATGCCATGGAGGGACCGGGTGGTGGGTTGATATCGTTATGGGAACGGGCTGCCGCGGCCCGGAATCGGGCCCGGGAACGGTGTTTGCTAGACTTGCGGCTTCGCCCCTACGCCCCCTCGCCACTCTGCGATGAGCGCAAGCAAGGCCCGCATTTTAGCGCAACAGGCCGCCGCCGCCCTCCGGGGCGGGCGCCGCGCCGTCGCGCGATTGCTTGCCGGTGCCGCGCCAGGCTATTGGCTGGCCTTCGCCGTGATGTCGCTGACCGGCGTCGCGGCGTTCGGCCTCGCCCCGGGGACGACGCTCGAAACGGTTCCGGTGCATGCGATCGAGCGCGAACTCGCGGTGCCGGCGATCGCCCCTTCCGCGGAGGAACCGGGAGAGCGCTTCTGGCAGCGCGCGCGGATCGACCGCGGCGACACGCTCGGCAGCGTGCTGGCCCGCGCCGGCGTCGACGATCCCGATGCGATGCAGTTCCTGCGCACGAACGCCGCCGCGCGCGCTCTCTATCAACTGCGTCCGGGCAAGTCGATCGCCGTGCGCACCGACGACGCGGGGATGCTCCTCGGCCTCCGCTTTCTCGCCAACGACGGCACGCTGCTCGCAATCGCCCGCGACGGCGATGCGTTCAGCGCGTCGGCAGCACCCGCCGCGGCCGACGTGCGCCTGGAGATGGCCGCCGGCGAGATCCGGACGTCGCTCTTCGGCGCGGCCGATGCGGCAGGACTGCCCGATGCGATCACGATGCAGCTGGCCGACGTGTTCGCCGGCGACATCGACTTCTACAAGGACATCAAGCGCGGCGATCGCTTCGCGGTCCTCTACGAGGTGCGCGACCTCGACGGCGAGCCGATCGGCGCGGGCCGCATCGTCGCGGCGCGATTCGAGAACCGCGGGCGCACGCTCGAAGCGTATCTCTGGCGCGACGCCGGCGGCAACGAGGGCTACTACACGTCGGCCGGCGTGCCGCTGCAGCGCGCGTTCCTCCGCTCGCCGCTCGCGTTCTCGCGCATCACGTCGGGATTCTCGCTGGCGCGCTTTCATCCGATCCTTAACACCTGGCGCGCGCACAAGGGTGTGGACTACGCGGCGCCGACCGGTACGCCGGTCCGGGCCACCGCGAACGGCACCGTGCTCGTTGCCGGCCGGCAGGAGGGCTACGGCAACGTCATTCATCTCAAGAACCAGGGCCAGTACTCGACGCTGTACGCGCACCTGTCGGCGTTCGCGAAGGGAATGAAGCCCGGCGCGCGCGTGATGCAGGGCGAGGTCATCGGCTACGTCGGCCAGACCGGCTGGGCGACCGGCCCGCACCTGCACTACGAGTTCCGCGTGGCGAACGTGCAGCGCGATCCGCTGGCCGTCCCTCTGCCGGCCGCGGAGCCGCTGCCTCCGTCGCTGCGCGCCGCGTTCCGCGCGGGGATCGCGCCGGCCGAGAGCGAGCTCGCGCTGATCAGCCGCGTCCCGACGTCCTTCGCCAGCGCCGACTGAGCCGGCGCCCGTTTCCTTCGCACCCGTGCAACGCGAGCTCTACGCCGGCGTGATGTCGGGCACGAGCCTCGACGGCGTCGACGCCGTCGTCGCCGATTTCGCGCGAACGCAGGGCCGGCCCTGCGAGCTCATCGCCGCCGTGCACGTGCCGTTCGCGGCGGCGCTGCGGGCGGAGCTGTTTGCGCTGCAGCGTTCGGGCCCCGACGAGCTTGCGCGCGCGGCGCGCGCCGCCAACGCGCTCGCCGACACCTACGTGGAAGCATTGGCCGAAGCGACGCGCGCAGCGGGCGTCGCGACCGATGCCATCAGCGCGTGCGGCGTGCACGGGCAGACGCTGCGGCACCAGCCCGATGCCGGATGGACGCTGCAGCTCAACAATCCGGCGCGCGTTGCCGAACGCGCAGGCGTGACCGTCGTCGCCGATTTCCGGAGTCGCGATGTCGCAGCGGGCGGGCAGGGCGCGCCGCTCGTGCCGGCCTTCCACGCGGCGCTTTTCGGCGGCGACGTGCATCGCGTCGTGATCAACATCGGCGGCATCGCCAACATCACCGACCTTCCGCCGGCCGGCCCGGTGCGCGGCTTCGACACCGGCCCCGGCAATGCGCTGCTGGACCTGTGGCACGCGCGGCATCGCACTGGCGCGTTCGACGCCGACGGTGCGTGGGCCGCGTCGGGCCGCGTCGATGCCGATCTTCTCGACGATCTCGAGGCGGAGCCATATTTCGCGCGCATGTCGCCGAAAAGCACCGGGCGTGATCTCTTCCACGCGGCGTGGCTCGACGCGAAGCTCGAAGGAAGAAAGGTCGCACCTGCCGACGTGCAGGCGACGCTGCTGGCGCTAACCGCCCGCACGATCGCCGACGCCATCCGCGTGGAATGCGCAGGCGCTGCCGAAGTGCTGGTCTGCGGCGGCGGCGCGAACAATGCGGCGCTGATGGCGGCGCTCGGCCGCGAGCTTGCGCCGAGGACGGTCGTGACGACCGCGCAGCACGGCGTCGCCGTTGAGCACGTCGAAGCATTGGCGTTCGCCTGGCTTGCGCGCGAGGCGCTCGCCGGCCGCCCCGGGAACCTCGCCGCCGTCACCGGTGCGCGCGGGCCGAGAGTTCTCGGCGCGATCTATCCACGCTGACGGGGAGACCTGCTTGCCGCTCGCCAAGACGCTTGTCGCGCCGCCCGGAGCGTGCGACTGCCACATGCATATCTACGATCCGCGGTTTCGCGCGGCACCCGCGTGGCCGATGCCGCTGCCGGATGCGCCGGTCGCGGCTTACCGTGCGGTGGAGGCGCAGCTCGGCTTTTCGCGCGCGGTCGTCGTCCAGCCCAACGGCTACATGTTCGACAACGCGTGCACCGAGGACGCGCTTCGGCAATTGGGTGCCGCGGCACGCGGCGTCGCCACCGTGCGGCCCGACGTCACCGACGCACAGCTCGAGCGACTCACCAAAGCCGGATTCAGGGGAGCGCGCTGCCACATGTTGAAGGGCGGCTTCCTCTCGTGGGACGACGTCGAAACGATCGCGGCCCGCGTGGGTCCGTTCGGCTGGCACGTGCAGGTCCAGCTGGATGGACGCGAGCTGCCGCAGCGCGAGGCGCGCCTGTCCGCGCTACCCGTGGACGTCGTGATCGACCACAACGGCAAGTTTCTGGAGCCGGTGCCGGTTACCCATCCCGCGTTCAGGGCATTGGTCGGCCTGCTCGATCGCGGCAATTTCTGGGTCAAGCTCTCGGCCGCCTACGAAACCTCGAAATCGGGCGCGCCCCGCTATGACGACGTCGGCGCGATTGCGCGCGCGCTGGTGGCGGCGCACCCCGAGCGTTGCGTGTGGGCGTCCAATTGGCCGCACCCGGGCGCCAATCCTGCGCCGTCCAATGCCGCACTCTTCGATCTGCTGCTCGATTGGGCGCCTGACGAGGCGGTTCGCCGCGCGATCCTGGTCGACAACCCTGCCCGGCTCTACCGGTTCTAGCCGCGCAGCCCGCAGGGCTCGGCTGGCGCGGCCGCCTTCGCCGGCCGTCGGAGGCACGCCCGGTTTCGCCACGGGTCCGTTTGCTGCGCCGCGGTTTGTCGGTGACCGCGCATCGTGCTAGCGTTCCGCTGCGATTCGCGAGCCCACGTCGCATTCTCGCGAAATGCCGTGCCCGGCGGGTCGTGACTTCCGGGACCAACCCGCGTCGATTCCTTTCTTCGACGTCATAACAGCGCGCCGCAAGTTGGCCGCAACAATGCAAACCGAGGAGAAGCCGATGCCTGGAACGTCGAAATCCGCGTGGCTGATTGCGTTGGGCGTGACCATCGCCGGCTGGTCGGCCGCGGCCCTGGGACAGGAAGTCCGCCATTACCGTTTCGCGTACGACCAGCCAAAGACGACGGGCTACGGCATCGCCGGCGACATCTTTGCCGACAAGCTCAAGGAGTTGAGCAAGGGCACGATGCTGATCGACCAGTATCCCGGGGCACAGCTCGGGCAGGAGCCGCAGGTGCTGCAGCTCATGAAATCGGGCGACATCGAGTTCTGCATCACATCGTCGGCGAACGCTGCGACGATCTCGCCCCAGGCGGGCGTGATGTCGCTGCATTTCCTGTTCCGGAACGAGGAACATCTCAAGAAGGCGCTCGCGGATCCCAAGGTCGTGCAGGCGATCAAGGACATGATCGAGGACACGGTGCAGGGCGGCCACGTGATCGCGGTCATCACACTCGGGCTGCGCGACATGTACAGCAAGAAGGAAATCCGCAGGGTCGAGGACATGAAGGGACTGAAGGTCCGCGTCCAGGCCACGGCCACCGAGGACACGATGTTCCCGGCGTACGGAGCGCAGACGGTGCACATGCCGTTCGGCAGCGTCTACACGTCGCTGCAGACCGGCGTGGTGGACGTCGCCGAGAATGGCGTGAACGTCTATCTCGCCAACAAGCATTACGAGGTCGCGCCGGTGCTCTCGATGACCGAGCATGAGGCCAACAACAACTTCGTCTGGATCAGCGACAAGCTGTGGAAAAGCCTCACGGACGAGCAGAAGAAGTGGGTGAAGATGGCGGCGGACGAGGTCGGACGGACCCAGCCCGCCAAGTCGATCGAGCTCGAGCACCAGTCGGCGGAAAAGCTGAAGTCCATCGGCGTGAAGATCGTGACCGATGTCGACAAGACGGGCTTCACGAAGATCGCCGCGCCGTACAAGGATCAGCTTGCCAAGGATCTCGGTCCCCACGCGGTCAAGATCAAGGACCTGATCGGCGCGGTCAACTAGGCGTTCGTCCGGATTGGGAGGCCGGGCGTTTCGGCCTCTCCCGACCGCCGGCGCCCGCCCGGCAGCCGATGCGCATCGCCGAAAAACTGCTGCTGCAGCGGCAGCGCCACCTCAAATGGCGCGCGCTGGACGTGCTCGAGATGATCCTGATGGTCATCTGCGGCCTGCTGCTGTTCGGCTTCTCGACGACCGTCGTGCTCGACATCGTCACCCGCACCATCGGCCACCCCTGGCTCTGGCTGCAGGAGGTCACCCAGACGCTCTTCATCTATGCGATCTTCATGGGCGCGGCGGTGGCGACGAGACGCAACGATCACCTGTACCTGACGGCCGTTTCGGAAGCGCTGCATGGAACGCCGCGCCTGGTCGCCGAGGTCGTCATCCGGCTGGTGGTTCTCGGGGTTGCGGCGTGTCTCGTCTACTTCGGCTATTTCAACTTCCTGCGTGGCTTCACGAGCTTCCGCATGCCGTCGATGACGCCCATCGCTTCGCTGTACGCGGCGATTCCGGTCGCGGGCGCGCTGATCGCGCTCTTCACGATCGAGCAGCTCGTCAACGGCTGTCGAAACGGATTCGATCATCCGGAGCCGCGTGACGGGCTGTCCCCCGACGCGCCGGTCGAGGCAGTGCGATTGCGCGGGAGACGCCGATGAGCGCACCGCTGATACTCGCGCTGATGACGTTCTGCTTCCTCGCGTTCGGGTACCTCGGCGTTCCGGTGGCGTTTTCGCTGATGGCGGGCGTATTCATCGGCGCGTCGTTCACCGATGTCACCTTTCCCGCGATCGTCCAGAAGATCTTCGACGGGATGGATTCGGAAGCGCTGCTCGCGATCCCTTTCTTTCTGCTCGTCGGCGAGCTCATGAGCTCGGCGAACGTGGTGAGCCGCATCACCAACCTTTCGCTGGCGCTCGTCGGGCACATTCGCGGCGGCCTGTCGCAGGTGGTGACCGTCTTCAGCATGTTCTTCTCGGAAATGTCGGGGTCGACCACCGCCGATGTCGCGGTGATCAGCCGGGCGCTCGGCGGCCCGATGCGCAGGGAAGGCTATGCTCCGCCGTTCATCGCGGCGATCATCGCCGCCGCGTCCACGATCGCGGCACTTGTTCCGCCGAGCATCACGGCCGTGGTCTACGGGGCCGTGGGCAACGTCTCGATTGCCGGCCTCTTCATCGCGGGCGTCGTGCCGGGCTTCATGATCGGCTTCGGCCTGATGCTCTACTGCTATTTCTTCGGACCGGCCGGCATGCGGCGTCCGCGCGCGCCGTTTCGCGAGGTCGCGCATGCATTCAAGGACGCGTCGCTGCCGCTGATGATTCCATTCATCCTCCTCGGCGGCATCCTGACCGGCTGGTTCACGCCGACCGAGGCGGGCGTGGTGGCCGTGACATGGATCCTGGTCGTCGTCATCCCCGCGCTGAACCGCGGCCACCTGCGGCTGCTGCCGTACGATTTCTGCCTGGCCGGTCTGATCTTCTCGCTTCCCCTCATCACGATCGGCGCCGCCAATGCGTTCGGGTGGATGCTGGCCTATCTGCGCGGCGCAATCGTGATTGCCGACTGGATCACGGGAATTGCCGGCAACGACCCCCATCTCATCATGCTGCTGATGGTCCTGCTGTTCACCATCATCGGCGATTTCATCGAACCGGTCCCGACGATCATCATCTTCATGCCGCTGGTCAACGTGCTGACGGCGGCCGGAAACATCAATCCGGTCCACATGGGGGTCGTGCTGATCGCGACGCTTGCGTTCGGGCTCATCACGCCGCCCTATGGTCTCGTGCTGCTGATGGCGTCGAAGTTCGTCGGCGTCCGCTTCTCCCAGGCATTGCGGGCGGCGCTCCCCATATACGTCGTGTTCTTCGGCACCATCGCCTTCACGATCTATTTCCCGCAGGTGGTCCTGTGGCTTCCGAAGCAGGTGATCCCGGAATCGGTCGGGTGCTTCAAGAACCCGAGCGGCGCGGGTTACATCTGCCCCTGACCTGTCCCGGCGAGGCACGCGACGTCATGAGCTCAATCGCAGATCCACGCGGGCCATTCGCGATCCGACCGCTGACCCCGAGCCTCGGTGCCGAGATCATGGGGATCAGACTGGCGGAGGGCGTGACCAACGACGTATTTCGCGCAATCTACGAAGCATGGCTTCGATATCAGGTGCTCCTCTTCCCGCCGCAGGAGCTGCCGCCGGATCGCCAGGTCGCGTTCGCGCGCCATTTAG
>Ga0265332_10000528_pt1 | contig 26011 bp, 25 predicted proteins | sample 41926metaG_FD_202084 | JGI IMG/M metagenome (GOLD analysis project Ga0265332, IMG submission 202084) | Rhizosphere microbial communities from Carex aquatilis grown in University of Washington, Seatle, WA, United States - 4-19-26 metaG | ecosystem: Host-associated > Plants > Roots > Rhizosphere...
CACGATGGAGCGTGCCCGCCTGGCCATTGGTGCCCAGGGCCGGAGTCGAACCGGCATGGCCTTGCGGCCGAGGGATTTTAAGTCCCTTGTGTCTACCAGTTTCACCACCCGGGCGGCGATGCGTGCCGGCGCGCGCAGCGCCGGTATCCGATGCGATTGTACTGGTGCGGGTGCGTCCTGCACGCTGGCGACGCAACACGTTGCGCCCCGTTCGCGATGCCAGCCGGCGTCATTCGATGCGTTTCAGCCGCGCCTTGTAGTCGTCGCCGCGACGCACGTACGTCGCGGCGCCGTCGCGCATCATGGCCAGCGCCTCGGCCGTCAGCGGCCGCAGCACCCGGGCCGGAGCACCCACGACGAGCGAGCCGTCGGGAAACGACTTGCCCTCGCCGACCACCGCGCCCGCCCCGACGAGGCACTCGCGGCCGATCCGCGCCTTGTTGAGGATGATCGCCTGGATGCCGATCAGCGCGCCGTCGCCGACGGTGCAGCCGTGCAGCATCGCCTGATGCCCGATGGTGACCGCCGTGCCGAGCGTCAGCGGGCAACCCGGGTCGACATGAAGCACGGCGCCGTCCTGGATGTTGGTGTTGTCGCCGACGACGATCGTCTCGTTGTCCGCGCGGATCACGGCGCCGGGCCAGACGGTCACGTGCTCGCCGAAGGTGACGCGGCCGATGATCGTGGCTTCCGGCGCCACATAACAGGTGGCGGGAATGACGGGAAGGTCGTCGCCGAGCCGATAGATGGCCATGAGGGAGTCCGAAAGACGAAGGCGAAAACAGGATTCTACGTGGGCGGGCGCCTGTCGCCCGGCGGCCGGCGTGAGGTCGGCGTCACTGGGTCATGAGTTGCCCGGCGCGGCATCGGGATAGAGGCCGCGCACGCGCCCGAACAGGCGAATGAGTCCGAGCAGCGCGTCGATATTGGGCGTCGCGACGCCGACGCGCATACCGATCTCCTTCACGGCGCCGACGATCGCGTCGATCTCCAGCGGTCGGCCCGCTTCGGCGTCCTGCAGCATCGATGGCCGGAACGCGCCGAGCTGCCGCGTGATGGCATGGCGCTCGTCCGGCGCCTGCGTGACCGCGCAGCCGATGCGCGCACCGACCGCCGCTGCCTCCCGCATCGCCGCCGAGCAGAATTCGCGCAGCAGCGGGTCGGCGATGACTCGGTCGCCCGACGCGCCGGTCAGCGCGGCGATCGGATTCATCGTCAGATTGCCCCAGAGCTTGTACCAGATGTCGTAATGGATGTTGTCCGATTGCGTCAGGTCGAAGCCGGCGCGCATCAGCAACTCCGCGACGCGGGCGAGACGTGTCGAGCGGGGCCCTGCGGGCTCGCCGATGATGAGCCCGCGGCCGATCGTGTGGACGACGACGCCTGGCTCGGGCACCGAAGCGCTGGCGTGGACCACGCAGCCGATCACATGGCGCGCCGGAATCGCTGCGCCCGCGATGCCGCCCGGATCCACGGATTCGAGCCGCATGTCGGCGCACGGGCCGCCGCGACCGGCGAAGAACCACCACGGCACGCCGTTCATCGCAGTCAGCACCATCGTGTCCGCACCGAGCAGCGGTCCGATGTGCTGTGCCACCGAAGGAAGCGCAGGACCTTTGACGGCAAGGATCACGAGATCCTGCGGACCGAGCGTGCGCGGATCGTCGGTGGCCGGCAGCGGGGCGCGCACCGTCTCGGCGCCGGAGCGCAGCACGATGCCGCGCTCGCGCAATGCAGCGAGCGTTGCGCCACGCGCGATGGCGCGGACGTCGCAGCTCCCTGCGGCGGCGAGGCGCGCACCGATGAGGCCGCCGATCGCGCCAGCTCCGTAAATGCAGACTTTCGTCATCGGGTTCCGGGCGCGGCAGCGCGCGCCGTGCATACGATAGCGCAAACGACGTCGCGCGGCGCTGACGGTGCCGCTGTCCTGGAGATCGGCTAGTCCTCGGAGCGGTTGCCGTTGCCGGCGCCCGCCGACTCCAGCGCCGCACGGACGACCGGGACGAGCGCATCGGGAAGATCGATCAGCGAAAGCGCGGCAGCGCGACCGCGCGCCGACATCTTCCTCCCCGTCTTCGCAAGAATGTCGTTGAACTTGGCGACGTCGTATCCGTCGTGGGTCGCGACGAAACCCGCGAGATAGCTCTCGAGAAACACGAGGCCGACGACGTCCTCCAGCAGTTGCATCTCGGGGTCGGACTTGATGTTCTCCTTGCGCAGCAGCGCGCCTACGCGGCCGATCGTGGCGTCGTCGTAGCCCGCATCACGCAGCAGCCCACCGGCGACCTCCGCATGGAATCTGTAGAGCCGCTTGCGCCACGTCAGGTATCCGATCCGGTCCATCGGGAAATCCGAGCGCGGACGCTTCCAGCGCTCGATGTGCTGGGCCCGCACGGCGAGCCGGACGATTTCGGACGCGTCTGGTGCGTAGCGCTGCTGCATCGCGCTCATGCGCTCGGCGTAGACGAGTTCCCTGGGGCGCTCGACGCCACCGACGCGCTCGCGATTCGGGTCCCGCGCATTCGCTGCATCGAAGGCGACGATCGCGCGGTCGAAGCGGTCGCGTTCGGAAGTCATTCGAACTGTCGCGGGCACCGTCGACCCGTCACGCCACCGCCTGGTAGTACAGATTCTGCGGGTGGCGGGCTTCGGCGAAAAAGCACCAGCGCTCGGCGACGAGGCCGAGAAACTGGACCACGAAGGCGAGGCGGGCGAAGGGTGCCGGCGCGCCCGCCCAGCACGCGCCGAGGATGGCGAGCGGAATCACGAATCCCGCGACGATGAATGTCCACTGCACGCGGCGCAGCGTCGATTGAGGCTTGCCGTGAAAGAATTCACGAGTGTTGAACGATCCGCCCATGAAGCCCATCGACTTTTGCACGATCCGCGGCTGCGCGATCCCGAGCGCGGTCTGCAGCGTCGATTTGGGTCCGAGGCGCGCGTTGCGCACGAGCGATGCGATGCGTCCCGCAAGGCCCAGCGCAGTCAATATGAACGCCGCAGCGGAGAGCCGCGCCACGAGATCCGGAGCGGCCACGCTTGCGAACGCTGCTGCCAGCGTAAAGCCGGAGGCTAGGCCCAGCAGCGTGTAGTTGACCACCGTCAACGGACTCGCCCATTCGCGCAGGAAAGGGAGGCACGCGTAGATCATCGCCGTGCAGACGAACAGGGCGAATGTCAGCACCGTGCCGAGCGATCCGACCAGCAGCGTGGCGGCGGTCGCATCGCCCTGCGTGAAGGCGTCACCGCCGGCGGTCAGCAGGTGGATCGCGCCGAACAGAAAGACGGTCGCCATCACGGCGGGCAATACGATCACTTCCCGCGAGAGCCAGGAGGTGCGCCACATCGCCGCGGCGCGCCACGCGCGCTCCGGCCGGCCCAGGTGGAAGAACGACGCCACGAGCCCGCCGGCGAGGAACACGAGCGCAAGGAGGCTGCCGTGCGCATAAAAGCGAAGCCCGTCCTGCGCCGGCACGAGGCCGGCCATTGCGGCGAGCTCGGTCGAGAACAGTGCGACGAACAACCCCTGTCCCGCACCGATCAGCGTCGTGAGCAGGAGCACGGAGACGTCGGGCCGCATCGAATGCGCCTACCAGGACATCACGTCGTCGAGCGACGGATCGGACTTCGGCGGCTTCGGCAGCAGGCCGTCGACGTCGAGCGCGTTTTCGGCACGGATGAGCTCGTCGGCGGCGACATGCGCAGGGGTCTCGCGCCGCGGCAGATAATGATTCGCGGGACGCGTGCCCCATTCCGGCATCAGCGTGTAGCCGCCGGACTCGCGGATGGCACGCGACACGACCGATTCCGGGTCGTGGATGTCGCCGAAGAGTCGCGCCGACGTCGGACACGCCGCAACGCAGGCCGGCTTGCGATCTGTCTCCGGGAGCGCCTCGTCGTAGATCCGGTCGACGCACAGCGTGCACTTGGTCATCACCTTGCGGCCGGGATCCATCTCGCGCGCACCGTACGGGCACGCCCACGCGCAGTACTTGCAGCCGATGCACTTGTCGTAGTCGACCAGCACGATGCCGTCGGACGCGCGCTTGTAGCTCGCGCCGGTCGGGCACACCGGGACGCACGGCGGATCCTCGCAGTGCAGGCATGACTTCGGAAAATGAACGGTCTGCGTATTCGGGAATTCGCCGACCTCGAACGTCTGCACGCGATTGAAGAACGCGCCGGTCGGATCCTTGCCGTATGGCATGAGATCGGTCAGCGGCCCCGCCGAGCCCGACGTGTTCCACTCCTTGCAGCTCGTGACGCACGCATGGCAGCCGACGCACACGTTGAGGTCGATGACGAGGGCGAGTTGCGTCACCGCGTTCCTCTGCCATGCCACTCGCGGTCGATCACGATTTGCGCCCCGCCATGTACGCCTGCGCGGTCGGCAACGCGGCCGCCGTGCCCGGCGCGGCCGGAACCGCGGCGAATTGCGGCGACGTCACCTGCGGTTCGCCTGCCTCTGCCGGACGAATCCGCACGCGGACGTCGTACCACGCCGCCTGGCCGGTCACGGGATCGGAGTTCGACATCGGTGCACCGGAAGGCCCGCGCAGCTCGTCGGAGATGAGGTGGTTGAGCAGGAAGCCGCGCTGCGATTCGTTGGCGTCGGGGGCGAGACGCCATGCGCCTTGCGCCTTGCCGATGCCGTTCCATGTCCAGACCGTGCCCGGCTCGACCGCCTCGGAGTAGCTGCAGAGGCAGCGGACCTTGCCCCACGGCGATTCGATCCACATCCAGCCCCCGTCGGGAATGCCCGCGGCGTGCGCGACCTTCGGATTGACGAAGAGGTGGTTGTGCGTGTGGATCTGCCGCAGCCACGCATTCTGCGAGTCCCACGAGTGGTACATCGCCATCGGTCGCTGCGTCACGGCACTGAGCGGAAACGCTGTCGCATCCGTCTGCTGCGCCTCGAGCGGTGCGTAGTAGAACGGCAGCGGATCGAAGTAGGTCTCGATGCGCTCGCGCAGATGCGCCGGAGGCCGGCGCGACGCGCCCTTGCCCTGGGCGGCGAGCCGGAACTTCTGCAGCGGCTCGGAATAGAGGTGGATCACGATGGGATCGGCGCGCCCGCGGATGCGCGTGCGCTGCGACCATTCGAGATAGCCCTTGTTCCAGTTGCGCATGTACTGGTATGACGGCGGCAGCTTGTACTGGAATACGCAGTTGTTCTGCGCGTACATTTCCCATTGCTTCGGGTTGGGCTCGCCGCGCATGAACTGGTCGCCGTCCTTGCCGCGCCAGCCGGCGAGAAAGCCGATGCCCGAGCCCGGCTCCGTCTCGTAGTTGACGATGAAGTCCGGATAGTCGCGGAACCTGCGCGTGCCGTCGGCGCGGGTGAACGCGGGAAAGCCGAGCCGGCCCGCGAGCTCGATCAGCACCTCCTGGAACGGCTTGCATTCTCCCGTCGGCGGGACGACGGGAATGCGCACGGAATCGGCAGGCCCGTCGAAATCGGAGATCGGCCGGTCGAGAATCGACATCACGTCGTGGCGCTCGAGATAGGTCGTGTCCGGCAGCACAAGGTCGGCGAAGCCCGTCATCTCGGACTGGAATGCGTCGCAGACGACGAGGAACGGAATCCTGTATTCGCCGTCGGCGTCCCGGTCGTTCAGCATCCGCCGGACCTCGCCGGTGTTCATCGTCGAGTTCCACGCCATGTTGGCCATGAAGATCATCAGCGTGTCGAGCGGATACGGATCGCCGCGCCAGGCATTCGTGATGACGTTGTGCATCATCCCGTGCACGGCCAGCGGATGCTCCCACGAGAATGCCTTGTCGATGCGCACCGGCGCGCCGTCGGCGTCGACGAATAGATCGTCGGGCGCGGCAGGCCAGCCCATGACGAGACCGGCGAGCGGCACACCGGGACGAATCGCGTCCGGCGAGTTCGGCGGCTTCGCAAGCGGCGGAATCGAGCGCGGCAGCGGCGACTTGTGCCGGAATCCGCCGGGGCGGTCGATCGTGCCGAGCAGCGACATCAGGATCGCCAGCGCGCGAATCGTGTGAAAGCCGTTCGAATGCGCGGCCAGCCCGCGCATCGCATGGAACGCGACGGGGTTGCCGGTCACGGTGTCGTGCTGCTTGCCCCAGGCGTCGGTCCACGCGATCGGCAGCACGATCCGATGGTCGCGTGCGGTCGTGCCCATCTCGCAGGCGAGCCGTCGGATCGCGTCGGCGGAGATGCCGGTGATGGCGGCGGCCCATTCCGGCGTGCAGGCCGCAACCCGTTCGGTCAGCAGCTGGAACGCGGGCTTCACGTGCATGCCGTCCGGCAGCGTGAATTCGCCCTTCAGAACCGGATCGGCGCCTTCGGTGTGCGTGATCACCGGGCGACTGGTGGCGCGGTCCCACCATAGTTTGTTCTGCGGATCGATGCTGGGCTCGCCGGTCGGCACGTCGGCACGGACGAAAAGCCCGAACGCGTCGTGCGCTGCGTCGGCGTTCACGAGCTCGCCGGCGTTGGTGTAGCGGACGACAAAGTCGCGATCGTAGAGGCCGAGGCGGATGATCTCGTGGACCAATGCGAGCAGCAATGCGCCGTCGGTGCCGGGCTTGATGGGGATCCATTCGTCCGCGATGGCCGAATAGCCGGTGCGAATCGGATTGATAGACACGAAGCGCCCGCCGTCGCGCTTGAACCTGGCGATCGCGATCTTGAGCGGGTTCGAATGATGGTCCTCGGCCGTGCCGATCATCACGAAGAGCTTCGCGCGGTCGAGATCCGGGCCGCCGAACTCCCAGAAGGATCCGCCGATCGTGTAGATCATCCCGGCCGCCATGTTGACCGAGCAGAAGCCGCCGTGCGCCGCATAGTTGGGCGTCCCGAACTGGCGGGCGAACAGGCCGGTCAGCGCCTGCATCTGGTCGCGGCCGGTGAAGAGCGCGAAGCGCTTCGGGTCTGTCGTGCGGATCCTGCGCAGACGCTGCTCGAGCATCGCGTACGCCTCGTCCCAGGAGATCTCGTCGAATATTCCGGCGCCGCGCTCGGTGCCGCCCCGCCGCAGCAGCGGCTTCGTCAGCCGTGCGGGCGAGTACTGCTTCATGATCCCCGACGACCCCTTCGCGCAGATCACGCCCTTGTTGACCGGGTGCGCAGGATTGCCGTCGATGTAGCGGATCGCGCCGTCGGTGAGGTGCACGCGGATGCCGCAGCGGCACGCGCACATGTAGCAGGTCGTGTTGCGTGTCTCCATCACGGCCGCAGGCAGCGGTTTCGCGAGCGGATCGTGCAGGGGTCGGGTGGGCATCGGCGAGGGCAGGGCGGAACGTTGGCGTGCTGCTGCGTGCAGTCGGCTTGCGCAGGCAATGGAGTTGTGCGCCGGCAGGCTCGCTCAACCGCCTGAAGAGGATAACCCGAAAGCGCGGAAACGTTCCGTCAGCCCGGATGAAACCAGTTGAGACGGTCGCGCAGGCGTACCACACCGCCCACGATGATCAGCGTCGGGCCGTGCAGCGCGGCCTCGATGGCGCGCTGCGGCAGGCTCGCGAGCGTTCCGGTGACGACGCGCTGCGCGTCGGACGTCCCTTGCTGCACGACGGCCGCTGGCGTCGACGCGGCCAGCCCGTGCGCGACCAGCTGCGTGCAGAGCAGCGCAAGCCCGGGCAGTCCCATGTAGACCACGATCGTCTGCCTTGGCCGCGCGAGCGCCGTCCAGTCGAGGTCCATCGTTTCGTCCTTGAGGTGCCCGGTGACGAACACGCAGGATTGCGCGTGATCGCGATGGGTGAGCGGAATGCCGGCATACGCGGCGACACCGAGCGCTGCGGTGATGCCTGGCACGACCTCGAACGGAATGCGCTCCGCGGACAGCGTGGCGATCTCCTCGCCGCCGCGGCCGAAGATGAACGGGTCGCCGCCCTTCAGCCGCAGGACGCGCCGGCCGGCCTTCGCATGGAGGACGAGCAGTGCGTTGATGTCCTCCTGCCGCATCGTGTGGTTTGCACGCCGCTTGCCGACGTAGAGGCGCTCGGTCGACGGCCGCAGCAGCGCGAGCACGTCCGGAGATACGAGATTGTCGTAGAGCGCGATGTCGGCCCGCTGCATGAGTTTCAGTGCGCGCAGCGTAAGGAGCTCGGGGTCGCCCGGTCCGGCGCCGACGAGATAGACCTCGCCGACGCCCTTGCGGCGGCGGCCGCGCGGCACACGCGCCGCGCGCGCGAAATCGGCGGGGGTCGGCAGGCTCGCGAAGCGCGGCATACGCTGGGCGGCTCGCGAGGGGTGTGCGTCAGACGAACAGCGTGATGTCGGCGTTGCCGGCGAAATCGAGAAAGGTCGCGGCGCCGCCATACTCGATGCCGTCGATGAACTCGGCCTTGTCGAACTCGAAGAGATCGAGTGTCATCTGACATGCGATCAGCTTGACGTCGGCTTCCTGGGCCAATGCGCGCAGCTCCTCGAGCGAGGCGACGCCATGTTTCTTGATCTTCTGCTTCATCATCATCGTCGCCATCGCTTCCATGCCCGGAAGCATCGACACGGCGACCGGCATCGGCACGGGCATCGGCATCGCCGGATTCGCCAGCGGGCTGATCCTGATGTGGGAGAGGTCCTTGCGCAAGAGCTGCAGCCCGTAGAACGTGAAGAAGATCTGCACCTCGTAGCCCAGCGCGGCGGCGGTCGTGGCGAGAATGAGCGGCGGGTACGCCATGTCGAGCGCGCCCTTGCTCGCAATGATCGCCATCTTTTTCGGTGCGTTTTCCATGACTTTCTCCGTCATTCCGGTGCGATCAATCCGTGTGCCGCGCCGGTCAGGCGCCGCGGGCGAGCGCGTCCAGCGCGATGGCATCGAGGATGCGTATGCGCTCGCGGCCGAGTTCGACCCAGCCGCGGTCCTCGAAGGTGCGCAGGAGCCGCGAGACGATCTCGCGCACGCTGCCGAGCTCGTCGGCGAGTGCCTGGTGCGTGGCACCGATTTCCCCGTCGACGCTCTTGCCGGCAAGAAGCGCGGCCAGGCGCTGGTCGAGCTTCTGGTAGGCGACGGCCTCGACGATCTGCAGCACCGCCGCGAGCCGTTCGCCGAACAATGCGAAGACGTGACGCCGGAACGTCTCGTCGTCGGCGATCAGCGCGTTGAACAGAGCAGGGGGCAGCACCAGCAGCTCCACGTCCGACTCGGCGACGCCGGAGGCGTCGTAGTCGGTGTTGCCGAGGAGGCAGCTGCCCGACAGCAGGCAGGATTCACCCGGCTTCACCCGGTAGAGCTGCAGTTCGCGTCCGTTCGGATACCGCTGCAGCACGCGGATCGAGCCGCCCAGCACCAATGGAAAGCCGCCGCAGGGCGAATGCGCGCTGAACATCACCGTGCCGGCCGGCACGCGACGGTGGATCCCGCTCGCGGCGATGCGCTCCAGTGTCGCAGGCGCCGCGGCGGCGAGCGACGGGAACACCGCGGCGACTCTCGCGGCGAGCGGCGACAGTATCTTGTCGGCGGATGGGGTGGAGACCTCGGACATGGCGGGGGGCGAAAGTGCCTTTTCAACCCCGATTCTACCGTGGCAGCCGGCACGCACTCCGGGCCTTCCGCAAGGCGCGGGGCGTCTCCTCGAGGGCGATGGCCGCCCGTGCGGCGGCCAATGTGAGGGAAGTCACAGAGACTTCGGCCCTCGCGGCCTATCGTGACGGCAGTCAATTTCACATTTTGCGAGGTGTTCGGTGCGTCAGATCGAAACAGGCGTCCTCCGGGCGATTGCCTTGGTCGCGATGCTTGCCATCGTCGCGTCGGCAGGCGCGGCGGACGTGGGCTCGGGCAGCGCCGGACCGACGCTCGAAGTCGCGGTGCGCGAGTTGCCAAGAACCCTGACCGCCGAAGGCCAGGTCGAGGCGATACGCCAGACCACGCTGGGCGCGCAGGTTGCGGGCCGCATCGTCGCGCTCGACGTGAAGGCCGGCGACAGCGTGCGCGCGGGCCAGGTTCTTGCGCGCATCGATGCGCGCACGGCCGACCAGGCCGTCGCCGCGGGGCGCTCGCAGGTTGCGGAGGCGCAGGCAAACCTCGCCAACGCGAAGCGCAAATACGAGCGCAATCGCGATCTCGTTGCGCAGAAATTCGTGAGCCAGGCGGCGCTCGACCAGGCGGAGGCGGAATACAAGGCGGCGCAGGCGCAGCTGGCGGCGATCACCGCCAATGCCGGGCAGGCCGTGGCCGCGCAGTCCTTCACGACGATCGCCGCGCCCTATGCCGGCGTGATCGGCGCCACGCTGGCCGAACTGGGTGACATGGCGCAGCCGGGACGGCCGCTGATCACGATCTTCGATCCGCAGGAGCTTCGGGTGGTGGCCACCGTGCCGCAGGCCGCGCTGGCGACGCTGAAGCTCGACCAGCCGGTTCGCGTCGAGATCCCCGCGGTCGACCGGTCGCTCGGGGCGACGCGAGCGACGGTGATCCCGCTCGCCGACGCGCGCACGCACACGACGCGGATCCGGCTCGACCTTCCGGCCGGAACCGAGCTGCTGCCCGGGCAGTTCGCGCGCGCCCGGTTCGTGACCGGCACGATCCGTACGCTTGCGGTCCCGGCGACGGCGTTGCTGAAGCGCGGGGAGGTGACGGCCGTCTACGTGATCGATCGCGCTGGCCGGCCCCAGCTGCGGCAGGTGCGCACCGGCGAGAGCGTCGGCGACGATCAGGTCGAAATCCTCGCCGGCGTGTCTCCGGGCGAGCGCATTGCGGCCAATCCGGTGCATGCGGGAATGGCACCCGCCGTCGCCGCTGCGCGTTGACGTCACCGTGACAGGCGCGATGAGCGACATGCCTGCGCTCGGAATCGCCGGCCGCATCGCCCGATACTTCCTCGAATCGCGGCTGACGCCGCTGCTGGCGCTGGTCCTGATCCTGCTGGGCGGCTTCGCGATTCTCGTGACGCCGCGCGAAGAGGAGCCTCAGATCGACGTCACGATGGCCAATGTCTTCGTGCCGTTTCCCGGCGCCTCGGTCGCCGACGTCGAGCAGCTGGTCGCGATTCCCGCCGAGCAGGTGCTGTCGCAGATCCAGGGCCTCGACCACGTCTTCTCGGTGTCGCGCCCCGGCGAGGCGATGATCACGGTCCAGTACAAGGTCGGCGTGCGCCACAACGACGCGATCGTGCGGCTCTACGACACGATCCTGTCGCATCGGGACTGGCTTCCTGCGACGCTCGGCGTCGGCGAGCCACTGGTGAAGCCCAAGGGCATCGAGGACGTCCCGATCGTTGCGGTGACGCTGTGGACCAGGGATCCGGCCCGCGGCGCGTATGAGCTCGAGCGCGTCGCGCACGCGGTCGAGGCCGAGCTGAAGCGTGTGCCGGGGACGCGCGAGGTGGCAACGATCGGCGGACCGGGCCGGGCGCTGCAGGTGATGCTCGATGTCGACCGGCTGAATGCCGCCGGCCTCGCCGCGGCCGATGTCGCGCGCTCGCTGCGCTCGGCGAACGCCGCGCTGCCAGCCGGGGCGATCGTCCGCGACAACGAGACGGTCCTGGTCGAGACCGGGGAGTTCCTGCGCTCGGCACAGGACGTGCGCGAGCTCGTCGTCGGCGTGCATGACGGCCAGCCGGTGTACCTCGCCGACGTCGCGCGCGTCGTCGATGGCCCGCCGCCCGCCGCACGATTTGCGTGGCACGGCCTCGGCAGCGCCGGTGCGGCCGATGCGGCCGACGCGGGCCGCACGTATCCGGCAGTGACGCTCACGGTGACGAAGAAGGCCGGCGAGAACGCCGTCGACGTCGCGGAGCGCGTGGAACGCCGGCTTGCCGAGCTCGACAACACGGTCATCCCGGCCGGGGTGGGCGCCACCGTGACGCGCAACTACGGGGAAACGGCGAATGCCAAGGCGAAACTGCTGATGTCGAAGCTGCTTTTCGCGACGCTTTCGGTCGTCGCGCTGGTGTTTGTCACGCTCGGCCGTCGCGAAGCCGCGATCGTCGGCATCGCCGTGATGCTGACGCTGTCGGCGACGCTGTTCGCCTCGTGGGCGTACGGGTTCACGCTGAACCGGGTGAGCCTGTTCGCGCTGATCTTCTCCATCGGCATCCTGGTCGACGACGCGATCGTCGTCGTCGAGAACATCCATCGGCAGCGCGGCCTCCATCCCGACGTGCCGTTCGCGGCGCTCATACCGCGCGCCGTCGACGAGGTGGGCGGGCCGACGATCCTTGCCACGTTCACCGTGATCGCGGCATTGCTGCCGATGGCGTTCGTGTCCGGCCTGATGGGCCCGTACATGAGCCCGATTCCCATAAATGCGAGCATCGGCATGCTGATTTCGCTCGCGGTCGCATTCATTGTCACACCTTGGCTTGCGGTGAAGCTCATTCCGGCCGAGGCGCATGGCGCTGCGGGACCGGGCCGTCTCGACCGCTGGCTTGCGACGTCCTTCACGCGACTGCTGACGCCGTTCGTCGACGCGGGGCGCGGCGCGCGCCGTCGCCGGCTTCTCGGCGCCGGGATCGTGCTCGCCATCCTCGTTTCGATGTCGCTCGCGATCGTGCAGCTCGTCGTGCTGAAGATGCTCCCGTTCGACAACAAAAGCGAATTCGAGGTGGTGCTCGACATGCCCGCGGGCACGCCGGTCGAGGCCACCGCCGCGGCACTGGCGGACCTCGGCGCGGCCGTCGCGACCGTGACCGAGGTCGTCGACTACCAGGCCTACGCCGGCACCGCGGCGCCGATCAATTTCAACGGGCTCGTCCGCCAGTACGATCTGCGGCAGCTGCCGGAGCAGGGCGAGCTGCAGGTCAATCTGGCCGAGCGCACGCATCGCGCACGCAAGAGCCACGACATTGCGCTTGCGGTGCGGCCGATGCTGGAAGCCGTTGCGGCGAGGCACCACGCGAAGGTCAAGGTCGTCGAGGTACCGCCTGGTCCGCCGGTGATGTCGCCTATCGTCGCGGAGATCTACGGTCCCGACGAGGCCGGCCGGCACGCATTGGCGAAGTCGCTGCGGACCCTCTTCGCGAAGACGCCCGGCGTCGTCGGCATCGACGATTCGATCGAGGACAATGCGCCGCGGGCACTGGTGCGGGTCGACCAGCGCAAGTCGGCGCAGGCCGGCGTGGGCGTCGCGGACATCGTTGCGGCGCTGCGCACCGCGCTCGCCGGCGACGACGTGACTGCGTTGCGCGACGGGCAGGCAAAGTACGGCGTGCCCGTGCGCGTCACTGTGCCGCCGGAAATGCAGGGCCGGCTGGAGACGCTGCTGGCGATGACGGTGCGCGCGGCCGATGGCGCCAGCGTGCCGCTCGCGGAGCTGGTCGACGTGCAGCCGGCGCTGCGCGAGAAGACACGCTACCGGAAGGACCTGCTGCCGGTGTCCTATGTGATCGGCGACATGGCGGGAGGCGCCGACAGTCCGCTCTACGGGATGTTCGGCGTGCGCGCGCGCCTTTCCGACGCCGCGGTGCCGAATGGCGGCGCACTGACCGAATACTTCATCGCGCAGCCTTCGGATCCGTATCGAAGCTATGCGCTCAAGTGGGACGGCGAGTGGCAGATCACCTACGAGACGTTTCGCGACATGGGCATCGCCTATGCCGTCGGCCTCGTGCTGATCTATCTTCTCGTCGTCGCACAGTTCGGATCGTACGTCACGCCGCTCGTCATCATGGCGCCGATCCCACTGACGATCATCGGCGTGATGCCAGGACACGCGCTGCTGCACGCGCCGTTCACGGCAACCTCGATGATCGGCATGATCGCGCTTGCGGGCATCATCGTCCGCAACTCGATCCTGCTGGTCGATTTCGTCAACCTCGAGGTCGCCCGCGGCGTGCCGCTCGCGCAGGCGATCGTCGATGCCGCGGCGGCGCGGGCGAAGCCGATCGCGCTCACCGGTCTCGCTGCGATGCTCGGTGCGCTCTTCATTCTCGATGACCCCATCTTCAACGGGCTCGCGATTTCGCTGGTGTTCGGGATCCTCGTTTCGACCCTTCTGACGCTGGTCGTAATCCCGGTCCTGTATTTCGCCGTCAACCGAAACCGTCACGTCTGAACAAGGAGAAGCAGCAATGCATGCCGACCGCTGGGTTCACGTTTTCGCAGGCACGTTCGTACTCGTTTCGCTGGCACTTGGCGTTTCGGCGAGCCCGCTTTTCATCAGCGTCAACTGGCTCTGGTTCACCGCGTTCGTCGGCGCGAATCTGCTGCAGAGCGGTTTCACGCGGTTCTGCCTGCTGGAGAAGATCCTGCTCCGGCTAGGCGTTGCGCGGCAGTAGGTGCGCGATACGATAATCACGCCGGGACCATTTCAATGCATCCATATCCCCACCAGTACTCGGCCACCGCCGCTGGCGAATCCGCGGGCGGCGTCGCCGTCAATGCGACCGGATTGCCCGAGATCCGCACCGCGCCGCCGGTCGAATTCGGCGGTCCCGGCGGCACGTGGTCGCCCGAGACCCTCCTGTGCGCCTCGCTCGCCGACTGTTTCATCCTGACGTTTCGAGCGGTCGCGAGCGCGTCGAAGCTGGAATGGAGCCATCTCACCTGCAGCGTCGACGGCAGGCTCGAGCGCAGCGAAGGTGTCATGCGCTTCACCGGCTTCGCGACGCGCGCGCGCCTCACGGTTCCGGGCGGCTCCGACGTCGCGTCGGCACATGCGTTGCTCGAAAAGGCCGAGCAGAAGTGCCTCGTCGCCAATTCGCTGAACGCGGCGCGAACGCTCGAAGCGGAGGTCGTTCAGGCGGGATGACGCACGGCTTGTCACTTGGCGTGGCCGTCGCGATCATTCGCGCACCGCGGCCGGCGACAGGGAGCCGGCAGTCGCGCCGGCCGCGGACGATGCGAGGAAACGCAATCGCTCAGCGCAGTTCCATCCCGATCCTGTCGACGTAGCACCAGCTCCAGTCCTCGCCCGGCTCCAGCGACGACATGATCGGATGCCGCGTCGCGTTGAAGTGCTTCGTCGCGTGCTTGTTCTTCGACTCGTCGCAGCACCCGACGTGGCCGCAGGTGCGGCACAGGCGCAGATGCACCCAGGTGTCGCCCATCCTGAGGCATTCCTCGCAGCCCTTCGTGTTCGGCACGTCCGTCAGAACGGAATCGAGATGAGTGCAGCTGGCCGACATGGTCGTGCTCCTTGCGTGTGAATTCCAGCGATATGCTGCGCCTACCCATGCCCGGGCGGACCGTGCCGGGGTGCCTACAGGAAACCTTGCAACGCCGAGATCGTCTCGGCCGGATTTTCCTCCATGATCCAGTGGATGACCGTGAAGCGCGGCGCGAGCACGCTCGCAAGTGGCGCCCACATCCGTGACGTTTCCGCGTAACCATGGATCAACAGCACGGCGGGGCCGACTCCCCCCGTCGTGACGTTCAGGGTGCAACCGTCGACCGGCACCGACTGCACCTTGAATCCCGTCGCGAAATCGGCGGCGATTGCCGGCGCGACATGGATCGCAAAGGCAAAGAACAGGAATGCGAGCAACGGCGGAACATTGCAGCGGCAGATGCGGCGCATCGTGGGCCTCATAGGTGGGTCGAATTTGGCGGACGGACGAGAGTTTGTTTTGCGTCGGCGCAACTGCCCGCGGGCTAGGCCATCGGATGCAGCGTTGCGAGGTACTGATGGATTTGCGCCACCGCGGCAGCGCCTTCGCCGATGGCGCCGCCGACGCGCTTGACCGATCCCGAGCGCACGTCGCCGACGGCGAACACGCCCGGCACCGAGGATTCCAGCGGCGCCGGCTCGCGCGTCGCGCCGTGCTCCGCCGCGGCTTCGCCCGTTCGCACGAAACCCTGCGCGTCGACGCTGACGCCGCAGCCATCGAGCCAGCGCGTCTCCGGATCCGCGCCGACGAAGAGGAAGACATTGCGAATCGGGTGGCGCTCGACGGCGCCGGAACGCTGATCGCGCCACGAGACGTGAGCGAGCCTGGCCTCGGCGTCGCCCTCGAGCTGGGTGAGCTCGCAGAGCGGCCGCAGTTCGATGTTGGGCGTCGCATCGATGCGGTCGATCAGGTAGCGCGACATGCTGGCTGCGAGGCCGTCGCCGCGCACCAGCATGTGGATCTTCGCGGCGTATGGCGCGAGGAACACGGCCGCCTGACCTGCCGAGTTGCCGCCGCCGACCAGCACGATTTCCTCGCGCGCGCACATCTTTGCCTCGAGCGCCGACGCCCAGTACCAGACGCCGCGGCCCTCGAAATCGCGCAGACCCGGAACGTCCGGGCGGCGATAGCGTGCGCCGCTTGCGATCACCACTGCGCGTGCGCGGAGCCGCCGCTGATCGTCGAGGTGCACGGCCATTTCCGAATCCGGCCCGCGCTTCGCGCATTCGAGCCTGGCAGCCTGAGCCGGGATCAGGATCTCGGCGCCGAATTTCTGCGCCTGCACGAACGCGCGGCCGGCAAGCGCCTGCCCGGAAATCCCGGTCGGGAAGCCGAGATAATTCTCGATGCGCGCGCTTGCGCCCGCCTGGCCGACGAAGGCGCGGCAATCGAGCACGATGACGCCGAGGCCCTCCGATGCCGCGTAGACCGCGGTGGCGAGACCCGCCGGGCCCGCGCCCACGACAGCGACGTCGAAGAGTTCCGTGTGCTCGCCGACGTCCGACATGCCGAGGCGGCGGGCGAGCGCCACTTCGGTTGGATTGAGCAGCACGGTGCTGTCCGGAAAGACGACCAGGACGTCCGCATCGCCCGCGCCGTATTGCTCCAGCAGCGGCGTCGTGTCGCCCTCTTCCGCAGTGTCGACGACGTGATGCGGATATCCGTTGCGGCTGAGGAAGTTCTGCAGACGGAGAAGGCCCGGGGATTCCGCTCGACCGATCAGCGCGGGACCGCTGACGCCGCCTTCGATCAGGCCGACGCGGCGCAGGATCAGTGCGCGGACGATGCGCTCGCCGAGATCGGCTTCCGCGATGATGAGTGCGCGCAGCTGCGCCGGCGGGACGAGGAGCGCCTCTACGTCCTCGTCCGCATCGCCGTCGACCAGTGCCGGCCGGCCGGACAGCTGCCCGACCTCGGCGAGGAAATGTCCGCGCCCCTGGCGCACGATCGGCACGACATGTCCCAGTCCGTCGCGCTGACTGATGGTGACCGTGCCCTTCAGGATCACGAACATCCCGGGACCCCGCTCGCCGGCGGCAAACAGCCGCTCGCCCTTGGCATAATGCCGTGGCATGCCGAAGCGGCCGATGCGCGCGACATCGGCGTCGGTCAGTGCCGGAAACATCTGGTGAAACCGGTTCGCTCGAACGTCGGAAGGCGAGATGTTCGGCAGGAGGATTTCCATCGGGCGATGCCTTGATGCCGGCGTTGGCGGTTGCTTGCGAAGGGTGCGTCGGATTCCGATCTTCCGCGGACGCCACCGGTGGCGACCGTCGCGCGACGGTCGCGGCACTGGTGAAGCGGCGTCGCGCTAGGCCGAGGCGGGCGGCGTCATCCGCAGCGAACGCGCCTGCAGCACGGCGACGACGAGGAACAGCACCAGCAGCACGCCCGACGCCATCTGCAGCGCCGGCGCATCCGCATTGGGCAGCAGGGGCGCGCCGAGCGGCAGGCGCGTCGTGGTCTCGGTGATGCCCGGGATCAGGTTGAACAGCATTGTCGCCGAATAGCCGATCGTCTCGACATAGCGCGAGGCGCGTCCGAACAGCGTCGAGTGGCCTGCCGTCCAGGCGATCCCGAGCACGACCAGCGTGATGATGCCGAGCACGTGCGCCTTGTTGAATCCGCCGTGCTGAAAGATGCCGAAGCCGGTGAGGCAGGTGACGGCCGTGGTGAGGATGTAGATCATGCCGACGCGCGTGGCGGAGGTGATGCGCCCGTCACGAAACAATGCGATCAACCCGGCGACGACGGCGACGACGCTTATTGCAGTGTGGAAGACGCCTAGAGGAGTCAGTCCGAACATGAAGGGCTCCTTGCGGGAAATGTTGATGTGCGCGTGGGGTCTTGAGCGCCCCGCGCGAATGCGCATTCAACACCAATAATCGCCGGTGCGCATCCATCCGCCGCGGCTGACGGCGCGGCACAGGACGAAATTCGCGCGCAGCCCCATAATGCCGCCTTTCACACTTAGGGGGCAGGCCAATGATCGGATACGTGACACTCGGAACCAACGATCTGCCGCGCGCAGCGGCTTTCTACGATGCGCTCCTGGGCGAGATCGGCGCCAAGCGGCTCTTCGATTTCGAACGCGGAATCGGCTGGGGCGTCTCCATGGACAAGCCCAGCCTCGGCATCATGAAGCCGTTCGACGGCAAGCCGGCCACGGTCGGCAATGGCGTGATGGCGGCGATCGTCGTCGATTCGCGCGAGAAGGTCGCGCGCGTGCACGGCAAGGCGCTCGAGCTCGGCGCCAGGGACGAGGGCGCGGTCGGTCCGCGCGGCGACGGCTTCTACTGCGGGTATTTCCGCGATCTCGACGGCAACAAGCTCAACGTGTTCTGCATGGGTTGAGCAGCTTTGCCGCGACGATGGCGCGGGGGCGTGCGGCCGCGTGCCGCGTCTGCGTTCATGGCGCGACCGTCAGCGTCGCAGCCATCCCGCCGTGGTAGTGCCCGGGCTCGTTGCAGAACAGCACGTACGTGCCGGCTTTCAGCGTCAGAGTCAGCTTTCCGGACTTGCCGGGCGCGAGATCGGAAATCTCGCCCAGCGGGTGCACGCGCTTCTCGATGACGCGATCCGTCTTCGCGTCCATGGGAAGCGGCTTGGTGCCGTCGTCGCGCGTGACGATGACCTCGTGAACCTGGCTTTTCGACTCGTTCACGGCGTGCAGCGTGACCCGTCCGGGCTTCACCGTCTGCGGCGTCGCGACGATGCGCATGTGCGCGATGGCGGGATCGACGGACGAATCCTGCAGCCTGAGCTCGACGGCCTGCACCGGAGCTGCCGCTGCCGGCCCTCCTGCGACGAACATCAGGATGAAGGCGATCGCAGCGCCTGATCGGTTGAACATTCAAAGCTCCCTGTTGAGTCGAAGGGGGCGCCACGACAGGCATACAGGTCGATTGGAGCGGGCCGCAACCCTGTGAATTCCGCACGCCGCGCCGTCGGAGGCGTCGAGGTATTCCCGGCCTTCGGCATCGTTGATGACGATGCCGCGCCCGCTGACGGCGAACGGCAAGGTCGAGCGCAATTGGCGACGCAGGATGTATGTCATCGGAGGGGTTTGGCCTCGGGAAAGCCGGCTGGCCAAAATTTTACAGCGGTTTGCGGCGCGTGCGACGCAATGACGCAGTTTGATCCATCAGTGGCGTACGGGTTGATTGGAGCTGCACTTTCTGCGCTGATTCCGCAGGATGCGGTCTGTTTCGATGCGCGGCCCGCAGATTTCGAGTCGCCCGGGCGGGATTCTTGCTTAGCATTACTCTGCCCCCGCGAATTAATGGCCTCGTCGGCGCCAGCGTCTGTGCGTCTGCCTGCACAGGCCCCCTCCATTTTTCCCACCGATTGGAAAGAGTCATGAACAGCAAGCCGCTCGTTCGCCGAACGCTACTCGCCGCCGCACTGGCTGTCGCTCTCACCGCAGGCGTCGCCGACGCCTGCACGCGCGTCCTCTATGTCGCGCCCGACGGAACTGTCATCACAGGGCGGAGCATGGACTGGGCCGAGGACATGCACTCGAACCTCTGGGTGTTTCCCCGCGGCATGGTGCGCAATGGCCTCGGCGGCGCGGATACACCCGTCTGGACGTCGAAATTCGGAAGCCTCATCGTGAGCGGCTACGACGTCGGCACCGCGGACGGCGTCAACGAGAAGGGCCTAGTCGCCAACGTGCTCTATCTCGCGGAATCGGATTACGGCAAGCCGATAGCCGGGAAGCCGATGCTGTCGATCTCACTCTGGGCGCAGTACGTGCTCGACAATTTCGGGACCGTCGACGAAGCGGTCACTGCGCTGCAGGCCGAGTCGTTTCGCATTGCCGCGCCGCTGCTGCCGAACGGGCAGGGCGCGCAACTCCATCTGTCGATCTCGGATGCCAGCGGCGATTCGGCGGTCTTCGAGTACATCGCGGGCAAGCTCGTCGTGCACCATGGTCGCGACTACGTCGTCATGACCAATTCGCCGAGCTACGACCAGCAGCTCGCGCTCAACAGCTACTGGAAGGGCATCGGCGGCCTTGACTTCCTTCCCGGCACCAACCGTGCGGCGGACCGCTTCGTGCGTGCCTCGTTCCTGCTGGAGGCCATTCCGCGTGCAGTGGACAAGAATTACATCTCCGCGGTTCCGGAGCAGAAGTTCGCCTTGCAGGCCGCCGCGAGCGTGCTCTCGGTGATGCGCAGCGTCAGTGTGCCGCTCGGCATCACGACGCCCGGCCAGCCGAACATCTCGTCGACGCTGTGGCGCACGGTGATCGACCAGAAGAACAAGGTGATGCTATTCGACTCGGTCACGGCGCCCAGTGCGTTCTGGATTCCGCTCGACAAGCTCGATTTCACGGCAGGCGCGCCGGTCCGGATGCTGAAGGTCGCCGGCGGCCACGTCTATTCGGGCGACGCGTCGGCAAGCTTTGAGAATGCCAAGCCGTTCGCGTTCCTCCCGGGATCGGGGATTCCGTCGGGCAAGAGCTGAGTGCAGCGGTGCGCATGGCGGCAGATTCGCATTCCGCACGGAGTGCGGTCTGTCTGTCGCCATGTCGCGCGCCGTTCGTACGCGAGGAGATCTCAGGGAGTGCGGGGTTCGGTGCGGACAATCGCGGGAATCATCGAATACCCGATCGCCACCGACGCGTAGTAACGGTGGAATCCGCGCGTCAGCCGGTACTTGTAGGGCGACTTCTGCGACCTTGGCAACCGTGTCAGTTCGACCGGGCCCAGCGAATACTCGGGTGAAAAGAACGCGACCAGCACGGGGGCGAGCTTGTGCTTCAGGAACTCCTGCACGTCCGGGGATTTTCTTGGGGGCTCGATGTCCCATAGGCGAACGATCTCGGCATCCGGAAACTTCTCGCCGTCATAGAGAAAGAAGTGCGGGTGATTCAACGGCAGATCGTTTTCCACGACGAATTCCCACCACTCGTCGGGAATGCTGAACGGGGTTTCGCCGCGTGGAGTGAGAAATCGCATGGTGTTTCCGTGTTCGCGGCCGCCCGAAGTCTCCCGCCGCATGCCTGCCGCAATGCATGGTAGCAATCCGATGGCGGGTGGGCGTCATGGATGGCGATTGCGCCACCTGCCGCGAAGGACACGGTCCTGCTGGCAGGCCCCGGCCACCACGAGCGGTTCGCGCCGGCACTGACCTGTCGAGGGTATTGGAGGCGGGGGTCGGAATCGAACCGGCGTAGACGGCTTTGCAGGCCGCTGCATGACCACTCTGCCACCCCGCCAGGGGAAGCCGCGCGGCGGCACGCCGAAGCGTCCGGCGCCGCGCCAACGAAAAGGGAGAGCCGCTCGTTGCTGCTTAGGGGCTCTCCCTCGAAATGCTGGAGCGGGAAAGGAGTCTCGAACTCCCGACCTCAACCTTGGCAAGGTTGCGCTCTACCAACTGAGCTATTCCCGCGTGGACAGCCTTGAATTATATCGGAAACCGCGGCGCTGTCAAAATCCGGCACGCTGCGGGGCCGTCAGCGTTGCATGGCGGCGATCGCCTCGGCGACGTATTCGACATTGCGCGAGTTGAGCGCGGCGACGCAGATGCGTCCGGTGTCGATTGCGTAGACTGAGAATTCGTCGCGCAGCCGCAGCACCTGCGCCTTGTCGAGGCCGGTATACGAGAACATGCCCCGCTGCGCCAGCATGTAGCGGAAATCGAGGCCGGGGAGACGCTCGTGCAGCGTCTCGACGAGTCGCGCCCGCATCAGCTTGATCCGGTTGCGCATCGTCGCGAGCTCCGCCTCCCATAGCGCGCGCAGTTCCGGCGAACCCAGCACCGTCGTGACGATCTGCGCCCCATGCGTGGGCGGGGTCGAGTACGTGGCGCGGATGACCCGCTTCAGCTGCGATAGCACGCGCGCCGCCTCGTCCTTGTCGGTGCCGACGACGGACAGTGCGCCGATGCGCTCGCCGTATAGCGAGAAATTCTTCGAGTACGAGCTCGCGACGATCAGCGGGCCGGGCGTTTCCGCAAACCGGCGGACCACGGCGCCGTCGGCGTCGATGCCGTCGCCGAAACCCTGGTAGGCGAGGTCGAGGAACGGCACGGCATGGCGCCGGCGCACGGCCTCGGCAATTTCCTCCCACTGCGCGAGGTTGGGATCGACACCGGTCGGGTTGTGGCAGCAGGCATGCAGCACGACGATCGCGCCCTCGGGCAGCCGCAGGAGCGCCGCCAGCATCGCGTCGAAGTCGAGTCCGCGGGTCTTCGGATCGTAATAGGGGTAGCTGTTGACGGTGAAGCCGGCGCCTTCGAACAGCGCGCGATGGTTTTCCCAGCTGGGATCGCTGATCCAGACCTGCGCGGTGGGCGCGAAGCGGCGGATGAAATCGGCGCCAGTCTTGAGGCCGCCGGTGCCGCCCAGCGTCTGCACGGTGGCGGCGCGGCCGTCGCGGATGACGGCGGAGTCGGCACCGAAATGCAATGCGCGCGACTCGCGGTCGTAGGCGGCGATGCCGTCGATCGGCAGATAGCCGCGCGGTGCGGCCGCGTCGGTCAGCTCGCGTTCGGCCCGCTTCACGCATTCGAGCAGCGGAATCCTGCCGCCGTCGTCGCAATAGACGCCGACGCCGAGATTGACCTTGCGCGGGCTCTGATCGGCGTTGAAGGCCTCGGTCACGCCGAGGATCGGATCGCGGGCCGCAAGCTCGACAGCGGCAAGGAGTGCGGGTGCGGAAGGCGCGTTCATCGGTGGTCGCCGGTGAAAGGGATGGGGAGCGCAATTGTACCGCGACCGGAAGGGAACGCTTTCGGCGCTAGCCTTGCAGCAGCACATGCACGACGCCGTAGGCGGCGCCGAGCCACAGTACAGAGGAGCCCGCGAAGGAAATGAGAAAGCCGGTACTGCGCTTTTCGGCGGCCTGGTAATAGCCGATCGCGTAGAGTATGCGGCCGACGATCCAGATCGCCCCCAGCAGCGATGCCCAGGCCGGGCTCAAATAGATCGCGAACAGCCACAACGACGGAAGAAACAGCGCAAGCTGCTCGAGCGTGTTCATCTGCACGCGGAAGACACGATCGAAGTCGGGCTGGCCGGTCATTGCCGGGACGTCGACCTTGTATTTTGCATGCGCACGCGCAACATTCAGCGTCACGAAAAAATAGAAAAGGAGGGCGATCAGTGTCGTCAGGGCGGGAAGGGCGTACGTCATGGCAGGTTCCTCGGTGGGTCAGCGGACGGGTGGCAGCGATCGGTTGCGCCTCGCCGCCGAGCCTAGCGCGCGACGGGGCGATACGCAAATGACGGCGCAGCGGCGCCGATTCGCCGGGACCGGCAAACGGCCGGGGAGCGCAAGGCCGTGAGCACCAGCGCTGCGCGCGCGCTCGCCCCTGCAATCGGGCCGCCTCTCTCGGCACTGCGGACGCTCGCCCGTATCGGCACCTTCCTGCGGCCCTATCGGCGGCAGGTCGTGTACGCCGCCATCGGGCTCGTCGTCGCGGCGAGCGCCGTGCTTGCGGTCGGCCAGGGACTGCGCGGCGTCATCGACCGCGGCTTCGGCGCGGGCAGCTCGGCCGAGCTCGACCGGACACTTGCGCTGATGCTCGGCGTGATCGTCGTGATGGCGGTCGCGACCTATACCCGTTATTACTACGTTTCCTGGCTGGGAGAGCGAGTCACCGCGGACCTGCGGCGCGCCGTGTTCGATCATCTGCTGACGCTTTCGCCCGGCTACTTCGAGATGACGCGGACCGGCGAAGTGATCTCGCGGCTCACCACCGACACCACGCTTCTCGAGACGGTGATCGGATCGAGCGCATCGATGGCGATCCGCAACCTGCTGCTCCTGGTCGGCGGGCTCGTGATGCTGGCGCTCACGAGTCTCAAGATGACGCTGATGGTGCTGGCCGGCGTGCCGATCGTGATCGTGCCGATCATTCTCTTCGGCCGGCGCGTGCGCAAGCTCGCGCGCGCGACGCAGGATCGCGTCGGCGATGTCGGTGCCTACGTCGACGAGGCGATGCACGAAATCCGCACGGTGCAGGCCTATCGCCATGAAGGGGTGGACCGCGTTCGCTTTGCGGAGCGCGTCGAGGCCGCGTTCGAAACGGCGCGGCAGCGCATCCGCCAGCGCGCCATGCTCGTCGCCGCCGTGATCGTCCTCGTGTTCGGCGCGATCGGCATCATCCTCTGGATCGGCGGCCACGACGTGGTGGCGGGACGGATCAGCGCGGGCCAGCTCTCGGCCTTCGTATTCTACGCGGTGATCGTCGCCGGGGCGGTCGGAACGATCAGCGAGGTCGTCGGCGATCTCCAGCGTGCGGCAGGGGCAACCGAGCGCCTCTTCGAGCTGCTGGAGACGAAAGCCGAGATTCGCGCGCCGGACCAGCCGGTCGCGCTGCCGATGCCCGCGCGCGGCACCGTGACGTTTTCCGACGTCACGTTCCACTATCCGTCGCGGCCCGACGCCGCGGCGCTCGGCGCGTTTTCGCTCGACGTGGCGCCGGGCGAGAAGGTGGCGCTGGTCGGGCCGTCAGGCGCGGGCAAGACGACGGTGTTCGCGCTGCTGCTGCGCTTCTATGATCCACAGCACGGTGCCGTCCGCATCGACGGCGTCGACGTGCGCGCGGCCGCGCCCACCGACGTTCGCGCGCGCCTCGCCATCGTGCCGCAGGACCCGGTGATCTTCGCGGCCAGCGTCATCGAGAACGTCCGCTATGGACGCCCCGAGGCGACCGAAGCGGAAGTCCGCGCCGCCTGCGAGGCCGCCTACGCTGCGGAATTCATCGAGCGTCTGCCGGACCGCTATGCGAGCGACCTCGGCGAGCGCGGCGTGCGCCTGTCCGGCGGCCAGCGCCAGCGGCTCGCCATCGCGCGCGCGATCCTCGCCGACCGGCCGATCCTGCTGCTCGACGAGGCGACGAGCGCGCTCGACGCCGAAAGTGAGCGAGTCGTGCAGCTTGCGCTCGAACGCCTGATGACGGGACGCACGGTGCTCATCATCGCGCATCGGCTGGCGACGGTGCGCCACGCCGACCGGATTGCCGTCATGGACGCCGGGCGCATCGTGGCAACCGGGACTCACGACGAGCTGCTGCACACGAGCGCGCTGTACGCGCGTCTTGCCGCACTCCAGTTCGCGCCGGGCAAAGCCTGACGCGCCGCCGAGGGTGTCTTGTCCGCGATTTACCGCTAAAATGATCGGTTCGCCGTCGCCCAGACACGAGTCCCCGCCGCCATGCTTGTGACCTTTCCGAACAGTCCCTACGAGCTCTTCAAGCCGTTCGAGCCCGCCGGCGACCAGCCCGAAGCCATCGACAAGCTCGTCGAGGGTCTCTCCGACGGCCTCGCCTACCAGACGCTCCTCGGCGTCACCGGTTCGGGCAAGACCTTCACGATGGCCAACGTCATTGCCCGCACCGGCCGGCCGGCGCTGGTGCTGGCACCCAACAAGACGCTCGCCGCGCAGCTCTACTCGGAATTCCGCGAGTTCTTTCCGCACAATGCGATCGAGTACTTTGTCAGCTACTACGACTATTACCAGCCGGAGGCGTACGTCCCGTCGCGCGACCTCTACATCGAGAAGGACAGCTCGATCAACGAGCACATCGAGCAGATGCGGCTCTCGGCGACCAAGGCGATCCTCGAGCGGCCCGATTGCATCATTGTCGCGACCGTTTCTGCGATTTACGGCATCGGCGATCCTTCCGAATACCACAGCATGATCCTGCACGTGAAGGAGGGCGATCCGCTCACGCAGCGCGACGCGATCAAGCGGCTGACCGAAATGCAGTACTCGAGGAACGAGGCCGACTTCAAGCGCGGCACGTTCCGCGTCCGCGGCGACGTGCTCGACATCTTCCCGGCGGAGCATGCCGAGAACGCGGTGCGCATCTCGCTCTTCGACGACGCCGTCGAGTCGCTGCAGCTGTTCGATCCGCTGACCGGCCACATCCGGCAGAAGATCCAGCGCTTCACGGTGTTCCCGTCGAGCCACTACGTGACCGGGCGCAAGAAGGTGCTCGACGCGATCGAGGCGGTCAAGCTGGAGCTGACCGCGCA
>Ga0265332_10000533_pt1 | contig 25895 bp, 23 predicted proteins | sample 41926metaG_FD_202084 | JGI IMG/M metagenome (GOLD analysis project Ga0265332, IMG submission 202084) | Rhizosphere microbial communities from Carex aquatilis grown in University of Washington, Seatle, WA, United States - 4-19-26 metaG | ecosystem: Host-associated > Plants > Roots > Rhizosphere...
CTCGGGGAATCGAGCGGCGCCCGCATGCCCGATCGCATGGGTTCGGCCGGCCGCGCGATCATCGCGCAGGACCCGACCGAGTACCAGCGGCTGCGTGAGACGCCATGGGTATCGGCGTTGCTCGGCGCCTGCTATGGTTCGTCGACCTGGTACTCGGCGATGTCGGACTTCGTCGTCATGCGCAAGGGCGCGATCATGGCGATCGCCAGTCCGGGAGTGACCTCGATCGCGATCAACAAGCCGATAGGCGCCGAAGAACTCGGCGGCTGGAAATTATTGACCGGCGTGTCCGGGCTGGCCGATCTCGCGGTAGACACCGATGAGCAGGCGCTCGACGCGATCAAGCGCTTTCTTTCTTATCTGCCGAGCCACTGCAACGAGCCGCCGCCGGTGCATCCGGTGCCAGCCGGTTCCGATGACGCTTGCCGCAAGATGCTGGATATCGTGCCCGAGTCGCGAAATAAAGTTTACGACGTACGCCATGTGATCAGGGCGATCGCCGACGCCGGCTCCACGTTCGAACTGAAAGAGCGCTACGGGAAATCGATTGCAACGGTATTCGCGCGGCTCGACGGCAAAAGCATTGGGTTTATCGCCAACAATCCAATGTTCAAGGGCGGCGCACTGGATGCCGATGCGTGCCAGAAAATCACGGGCTTCATGGTGTTGTGCGATTCGTTCAACGTGCCGCTGGTTTTTCTGGTCGACGTGCCGGGCTTCCTGATCGGCGTTGAAGGCGAAATGCGCGGTATGCCGGGTAAGGTGATCAACTGGATGAATGCGATGAGCCAGGTCACGGTGCCCAAGGTCACGGTGATCATGCGCAAAAGCTACGGTCAGGCCTATATCAACATGGCGGGCGGCAAAGGCGCCGACGAAGTCGCGTTGTGGCCGACAGCGGATCTGGGCTTCATGGATCCGGCGGTCAGCGTCAACGTGCTGCATGGGGTCAAGCAGGAGGACGACCCGGCGCGCTTCAAGGAACTCGTCGCGGAAGTGCAGCGCGATACCTCGGCGTGGGCGCTCGCCGAACTGTTCGAGGCGCAAACCGTGATCGACCCGCGCGACACGCGCGATTACCTGATTCGAACGCTCGAAGTGCATCGCATGCGGCTGAAGAACGGCGTTGGCGAACACCGGCTGCGCAACTGGCCGACGAGCTACTAAAGGGTGCCGGCGTGAAGGTTACGCACGCGGCTGGAACGCTGATGTTGGCGCTTACCCTCGTGTCGGGTGCTGCCGCACAAGGCTATCCGATCAAGCCGATACGCTTCGTCGTGCCCTATGCGCCGGGAGGCAACACCGACATCCTCGCGCGTTTGCTCGGGCAGAAACTGAGCGAAGCGTGGGGCCAGCAAGTCATCATCGACAACCGTCCGGGCGCGGCGGGGACCGTAGGGGCCGAGCTGGTTGCGCGAGCGCCCGCCGACGGTTACACGCTGATCATGGGGTCCTTCGGCAACATTATTGTCGCCAACAGTCTTTACAAAAATCTCAAATACGATCCGCTCACGGATTTTAGTTCGATTGCGTTAGTTTCATTGCCGCCCGGCGTATTGGTAGAGAATCCGGCAGTACCGGCGCAAAGCGTCCGCGAGTTGATCGCGTACGCCAAGAGTAACCCGGGCCGGCTCAATTACGGTTCGCCCGGAGCCGGCGCGTGGAATCACCTGTTTTTTGAATTATTCAATGCGAGCGCGGGCATCTCGATCGTGCATGTTCCCTATAAAGGCATTGCGCCGGCAGTGGTCGATTTGCTCGGCGGCCAAGTGCAGTTGGCGATATCGGCGTTTCCTACGGCGATGCCGCACGTCAGAAGCGGCAAGCTGCGCGCGCTCGCGGTCACGAGCGCCAAGCGTTCCGGCTTGCTGACCGACGTGCCAACGATCGCGGAGTCGGGATTGAGCGGGTACGAAGCGGCGGGCTGGTTCGGCGTCTTGAGTCCCGCCGGCACACCGCCCGCGGTGGTGGCAAAACTCAACGGCGAGATCAACCGCATCCTCGAGTTGCCCGAGGTCAAAGCGAGTCTCGCAAGCGATGGCGCCGAACCCGCGGGCGGCACGCCGGCGCAAATGGCGGAGTCGGCGCGCGCCGCCAGCGCCAAATGGAGCAAGCTCATACGTGAGCTCAATCTGCGTACCGAATGAAACCAAGTCGACGAGCAAGCAGGCCCGATCATGGCGTTTGAAGAATTATTAAAAGAGCTCGCATTGCGCGAGGAACGCGCGCTCGCGATGGGCGGCGCGGAAAAACTCGCGCAACGCAAAACCCAGGGCGTGCTCAATGCGCGCGAGCGCATTGCGCGCCTTTTCGATCCCGGCACCTTTCTCGAGTCCGGCATGCTCGCGGTTTCCAACCGGCCTGAAGACCGCTTGACCACGCCGGCCGACGGCAAGGTCGCCGGCTTCGGCCGCATTAATGGGCGCGAAGCCGGCGTGCTCGCCAATGACTTCACCGTCAAAGGCGCGTCGAGCGCGGCGATCAACATCAAGAAGCTGAAGCACATGAAGAACACCGCGAAGAAACGCGGCATTCCGATGGTTTTTCTCGGCGAATCGACAGGCGCGCGGATGCCCGACGTAATGGGCGCGTCGAGCATAGGCTCGAAAGACGATCCGACCGAATACCAGCGCATGCGCGAAGTGCCGTGGGCGGCCGCGGTGCTCGGCCACTGTTATGGTTCGTCGGCGTGGTACGGCTCGATGTCGGATTTCTGCGTGATGCGCAAAGGCGCGATCATGGCGGTGTCGAGCCCGCGCCTGATTTCGATGGCCACCGGCAAAGCGGTCGATCCCGAAGAGCTCGGCGGCTGGCGCGTGCATGCCGAAGTGAGCGGACTTGTCGACCAGGTCGTCGATACTGACGAAGAAGCGATCGACGCGATCAAGCAGTTTTTGTCGTACCTGCCGAGCCATCACAATGCAGCCCCGCCCGTGCAGACTGTGCCGGCGGGGTCGGGCGACGCGATTAAAGACGTGATGAAGCTGGTTCCGGAAGCCAGCAATCAGGTTTACGACATGCGCAAAGTCGTCGCCTGCATCGTCGATCGCGATTCGATGTTCGAGTTGAAAGCGCGCTTCGGAAAAACGATCGTAACCGCGCTCGCACGCCTCGACGGCAGGACGATAGGCGTAATCGCCAACAACCCGCTCTACAAGGGCGGCGCGATCGACGCGGACGCGTGCCAGAAGGTGCAGAGCTTCATGGTGCTGTGCGACTCGTTCAATATCCCGCTGGTGCTGCTCGTCGACCAGCCGGGATTTTTGATCGGCATCGAAGGCGAGCAAAAAGGCGTGACCGGCAAGGTCATGAACTGGCTGAACGCGATGACGTTGTGCACGGTACCGAAAATTTCGATCATCGTGCGCAAAAGCTACGGCCTCGCGGTGTCGAACATGGGCGCCGGCGGCAATGCCGACGAAGTATGCTGCTGGGTGACCGCCGAAGTGAGTTTCATGAAATCCGAATTCGGCGCCAAGGTCGTGTTCGGCCTCAATGAGGACGAGCCCGAAAAATTCAAAGCGGCAGTGGAAAAAATGAACAAGGGTTCCACACCGTACGACATGGCCGCGATTTACACCGCGCAGAACGTGATCGATCCGCGCGATACGCGCGAATACCTGAAGCGCACGCTCGCAATCCACCGCCTGCGGCTGACCAATGGCGTCGGCGAGCATTTGATGCGCACGTGGCCGACGAGCTATTAGCGCGCGCGAATCCGGACTATTCGCCGACTTCCAGTTCCGTCATGCGCCAGCGCGCGCCGTTGTTGACGAAGCACGCGCGATATTCAAGCGGACTGCGCACGTGTTCTTCAGGTACGTAGCCCTCACCGGATCCGGCCTTGAGCTTGACCCATTTTTGCGGTGCATCCTTGTTCTGGTCGGCGACTTCCCAGTCGATGACGGCGACCAGATCGTACGACAGCGCGCCGATGGTAACTGCGTCCGCGGCGGGTTCGGCCTTGAGCAGGGTTTCTTTCGCAATAATCGCCCCGGACGCATTCCCGCCGCCCGCGTTTTCGGGCCATTTGTAATAGACGTACGGCGCGCACAACTCGCTGGTTTTCGCGTCGCGCTTGACGAGCACGCTGCCGAGAAACAGGAGTTTCGGCAGTTCGGTCCACACCGCGCTGTCCGCCGATTGAAGTTCCCACAGCTTCTTGAATTCGGCCACGCCGTCGATGCCAGATGTGTTGCGAATCTTGCGATCCACGACATCGAGCAGAAATTGCTGATCGCGGCGTGCCAGCGCTTCGAGCAGCCGCGCCTTGAAACGCGGCCACGTGGCATCGCTCGCGCCGTCGTCCACCGGCGCGAGCTTGAATTCCTGCGCGGCACTCGCGGTTGAGAGAACCAATACGAGCGCCAGGCCGAGCGCGCGCAGGACCATCAGCACCCCTTGAATTTACCGCGGCGTTTTTCGAAAAACGCGGTCAGCGCTTCCTGATGGTCGTCGGTTTTATGGCACAGCGCCTGGAAACTCGAACACACGTCGAGATGTTCGGCGAGCGGCTGCGTTTGCGCGAGCTTGAGCAGGCGCTTGGCGTAGCGCACGGCCAGCGGCGGTTTGGCTGCAATCTTGCCGGCAAGTTCGCGTGCGCGCGGAATCAGCGCATCGGGCTCGGTGATTTCGAGCAGAATGCCGAGTGTCTTGGCTTCCTCGGCCTTGACGATGCGCCCGCTGAAAGTCAGTTCGGCCGCGCGCTGATAGCCGACCAGGCGCTGCAGGAACCATGCACCGCCGTCGCCCGGAATGATGCCGAGATTTACAAACGTTTCGCCGAATTGCGCACTGGTCGAACCGATGCGGATGTCGCACATGTTGGCGAGATCGAAGCCCGCGCCTATCGCCGGACCGTTCACTGCGGCGATCACGGGAATTTCGGCATCCTGCAGTGCGAGCGGAATGCGCTGGATGCCGTGCTTGTAATTCTGTTGCAGCACGTGCGGCGCCGCTTTCGAGCGCTCGCCCATGGTTTTGATGTTGCCGCCCGCCGAGAACGCACTGCCGTCGCCGGTAATGATCAGCACGGACACGTCGGGACTCGTATTCGCCCACGCGATCGTCTTGACGATATCCGACGTGATATCGGTGCTGGTCAGCGCATTGCGCACATCGTCGCGCTTGAACGTCAGCAGGGCAACCCTTTCTTCGAGCGACAATGCGGCGTCTGTTAACTGCGGTAAAGCGGACATGAAATTTCCTTCAGGAGAATTTGAATTTGGCGCGAGCGACTATGGTAAGCGCTCGCGGGTGGCCTTACAACGGGCGCGCGCATGCGATGCTATACTTGCATTATCAGCGCGCATTGTGCGCCAGGATACGCACGAAATTGAGGAAAGCTATCATGGCAAGAATCGAAGTCAAATCCGAAATTACCGGCACCGTGTGGCAGATCAAGTCCAAGCCCGGCGACAAAGTCGAGGACGGCGACACGCTGATCGTGATCGAGTCGATGAAAATGGAAATCCCGGTGATTACCGAGGACGGCGGCACCGTCAAGGAAATACTCGTCAAAGAAAAAGATCCGGTCGCCGAAGGCCAGGTCGTCGCGATACTCGAAGGCTGACAACGGTTCTCCCGCGGCCCGCGCTTCGCTCAAATCTCCGCCAGTTCCCGCAGTTTCTTGATTGCTTCATCGCGCGAGGCGCGCACCCGCGCTTCCGCGGCGCGTTGCGCGCGCTCGCCGTCGCCCTCGCGCACGGCCTTGATGAGTTCCTGCCAGTGCTTGACCGACTGGCGCCGGCGTAACTCGCTCGCCAGTCCCAGCCGTGAGTAACGCACGGTCTGCCGGGCGAGGGCGTCGAGGATCGCGCGCAGGCGCGCGCTGCGTGAAGCCGCGGTAAGCGCGCGGTTCAGGCGGAACACGCATTCGACATATTCATCGCTGTGCCGTGCATTGCGCGCGAGCCGTGAGAGTTCGGCGACCTCTGCTTCGAGCAGCGGCAACAGTTTCGAACGCTCGGGATCCTCCGCGATGCCGCGGTCACGCAGGCCGTTCAGCGCGACGCGGATATCGAAAATTTCCCGGACTTCCTGAATGCTGAGTTTGGTGACCTGCGCACCGCGGCGCGCGAGGATGGTCACCAGTCCGTCCTTTTCCAGCAGGCGCAGCGCGTCGCGCACCGGCCCGCGACTCACGCCGAACTCGGCGGCCAGGGCCTGTTCCATGATGCGCTGGCCCGGCGCGTAGGCGCCGGCGGTGATGCGGTTCGCCAGTTGCGCTGCGATCTGTTCGGGCAGGGAAAGCATCGGCGCGCCGGCGGCGGGCGGTGCAGGTGCGGCTGCGGCGGGTGTGACGCGGATCGATCGGGCAGGTTGTCCCATCGCGCTAACTTAGCCGGATTCGTGTCAGATTGTCAACAATCTTATTGACAACAAAAAGGGCTAGCCGCTAGGATAGGCTCCCCTGAACAATAAGCCGATGCGCGCGCCCGCCTGCCCGGAGTGCGCTGCGCCCACCCGCCGCCCCCACTCATGAGCTGGAGAGCCGAAGCTGAGGAAATTCACCGCCGCCGCGCGCTCGCGGAAGCCTGCGGCGGCGCCGCGGCAGTCGCGAAGCACCATGCGGCGGGCAAGCTCACCATACGCGAACGCATCCACGCGGTGCTCGATCCCGCAAGCTTCCAGGAAGTCGGGAAACTCGCGGGCAAGGCGACGTACGACGAAAGCGGCGCGCTCACCGGATTCACGCCGTCGCCCTATGTCGCAGGCATCGGCAAAATCGACGGCCGGCCCGTCGCGATCGGCGGCGAGGACTATACGATCAAAGGCGGCGCGGGATTCGGCGGCCAGCGGCGCAAAGGCGGGCAAGGCGGGTTCATTGAAGACCTCGCGTGCCAGTACCGGATTCCGCTCGTCAATCTCGTCGACGGCGTCGGCGGCAGCGTGACTTCGATTTCGCGCCGCGGACATGCGACGTTTCCAGGCTCGGGTCCCGACGGATTCGAGCGCTCGGTCGAATTGATGGGCATCGTGCCGGTCGTCAGCGCCGTGATGGGAACCGCCGCCGGCGGGCCTTCCGGGCGCGCAATACTCGCGCACTGGACCGTGATGGTCAAAAACCACAGCCAGATTTTCGCCGCGGGGCCTCCGGTGGTCGAGCGTGCGTTCGGCACCAAGGTCACGAAGGAGGAACTCGGCGGCCACAAGATGGCGGTCGACACCGCCGGCACCATAGACAACGCGGCGGACGACGAAGCCGATTGCTTGAAGCAGATCCGGCGTTTTCTTTCGTACATGCCGTCCAACGTGTGGGAGCTGCCGCCGCGCCCGGCGTGCAGCGATCCGGTCGACCGCTGCGAAGATGCGTTGGTCGACATCGTTCCGCGCTCGCAACGCCAGCCGTATAACATGCGCAAGTTGATCGAGCTGGTCGTCGATAAAGGTTCGGGGTTCGAGATCCAGCCGACGTTCGGGCGCGCGGTGATCACAAGCCTCGCGCGCATGAACGGCATCGTGGTCGGCATCATCGCCTACAATCCAATGTTCGGCGGCGTCGTTGACGTCAAGGCGGCGCGCAAGCAGACGCATTTCACCGAGCTGTGCGACACGTTCAACATCCCGCTCGTCTATTTCGTCGACGTGCCGGGATTCCAGATCGGCATGGAGGCGGAAGCCGCGGGGATTTTGCGGATCGGCATGCAGGGCCGCTATCTCAACATGCAATTGTCGGTCCCTGTTTACACGGTCGTCGTGCGCAAGTGCTACGGCATGGCGGGCGGCAGCACGATAGACCGCAACGGGCTCAATTTCAAAATCGCGTGGCCGTCCGCGGAATGGGGCTCGCTGCCGATCGAAGGCGGCGTCAAAGCGGCGTTCCGCCGCGAGATCGAAGCCGCGGCCGACCCCGCGCAGAAAGAAGCCGAGATCGAAGCGGAAATCCGCCGCATGACCTCGCCGTTTCTGACCGCCGAAGCGTTCGGCGTCGAAGACATGATAGATCCGCGCGAAACGCGGCCTTATCTGTGCCGCTTTCTTGAAGCGGCGCAGGTCGGCATGAAAACCCGCACCGGTCTGCGCCTGCGCGCAGGCGTGCGGCCGTAAATCGAAATCACCACCGGGGTTTAGCAGTCATGGCATTTGAAAAATTACTCGAAGAATACGAAGCGCGGCGCGCACGCGCGCTCGCCGGCGGCGGTCCCGAAAAATACGCGCGGCGTAAAAAGGCGGGGATGCTCAACGCGCGCGAACGCATCGCCGCGCTTGTCGATTCCGGCAGCTTTATCGAGTCGGGCCTCTTCGGCGCGTCGGGCGTGTATCCGGAGCAGGAAGCGGAAACGCAGACCGACGGCAAGCTCGCCGGCTTCGCGCGCATCGACGGCCGCGACGTCGCGGTAGTCGTCAACGACTTCACCGTGAAAGGCGCGTCGACGAGCGCGACCAACGGCAAGAAGGTCGGCCACATGAAACGCACCGCGACCGAACGCGGCATGCCGCTCGTCATCGTCGGCGAATCGACCGGCGCGCGGCTGCCCGATGCGATGGGCTCGCGCGGCATGGGGATGCTGCTCGGCAACGACAACACGCAGTTCCGGCGCACGCGCGAAACGCCGCTTGCCACCGCCGTTGTCGGCCCGTCGTTCGGCTCGTCCGCATGGCTCGCGTGCCTGGCCGATTTCGCGGTAATGCAAAAGGGCGCGACCATGGCGGTATCGAGCCCGCGCCTGATCGAAATGGCGCTCGGCGCGAAAGTCGATCTCGAAGAACTCGGCGGCTGGCGCATGCATGCCGAAATCACCGGGCTCATCGACCAGGTCGTCGATACCGAGGAAGAGATGTTCGCCGCGATCAAGCGGTTCCTCTCGTATATGCCGAGCCATCACCGCGAGGCGCCGCCGGACGCGCCGGTGCCCGCGGGTTCCGGCGCCGACATGCAGGACGTGTTTGCCATCCTGCCAGAGAAGCGCACCCAGGTGTACGACATGAAGCGCGTGATCAAGGCGCTCGTCGACAAGGACACTTTGTTCGAACTGAAGCCGCGCTTCGGCAAAAGCGCCGTCGTCGGACTCGCGCGGCTTGGCGGCAAAAGCGTGGGCATCGTCGCCAACAATCCGCTGCACCGCGGCGGCGCGCTCGACGCCGATGCGTGCCGCAAGATCGTCGACTTTCTCGTGCTGTGCGATTCCTTCAACATCTCGATCGTGCTGCTCGTCGACACGCCTGGCTTCCAGATCGGCACCGAAGCGGAAAAAAGCGGCGCGCCGGGCAAGATCATGAACTTCATGAACGCGATGACGCTCGTGACCGTGCCCAAGTTGTCGGTGATCCTGCGCAAGAGCTACGGCCGCGCCTACGTCTGCATGGGCGGAGGACGCCACTCCGACGATATCGCTGCATGGCCGACCGCCGAAATCAGTTTCATGAGTCCCGAGTTCGCAACGACCATCGTGCACGGCGTGAAACCGGGCGATGCGGACTATCCGGCGCGGCTGGCGGAAATCGAGCAGGGATCCGATGTGTGGGGCTTGGCGTCGGTGTTCGCTGCGCAGGCGGTCATCCGCCCCGCGGAAACGCGCGATTACCTGGTGCGCATGCTCGACGTCTATAAACTGCGCATGACCAAGGGCGTCGGCCAGCATCTGATGCGCACCTGGCCGACGAGCTATTGAATTTCTCAGCCGGGATGTGCCGGCGTTCTTGTGCCAATTGTGGTTGAAAGGTTTTGATGTTTAACAAAGTGGTTGTAGCCAATCGCGGCGCGGTCGCGGCGCGCGTGCTGCGAGCGTTGTATGAAATGCGCATCAAGTCGGTTGCAGTTTACTCCGAAGCCGATTACGGCGCGCCCTACCTCGAAATGGCGAGCGAGACTTTCGCGATAGGCGCGGCCCCCGCGCGCGACAGCTATCTCAATCAGGATGTGCTGCTCGACGTGTTCAGGCGCGCCGGTGTCGACGGCATGCATCCGGGTTACGGCTTCCTGTCGGAAAACGCGGAATTCGCGCAACGCGTCACCGACGCGGGCGTGCATTTCATCGGCCCGTCGCCCAAATGGATAGACGCGATGGGCCACAAAACGCGCGCGCGCGAAATCGCCGCGCAGCACGGCATGCCGATGTCGAAGGGCTCGGACGTGCTGCCGATGGAACCGGACGCGATACTCGCGGCGGCGCGCGCGATCGGCTACCCGGTGCTCGTCAAGCCGGCGGGCGGCGGCGGCGGCATCGGCATGCTGCCGGCCAAAGACGAAAGCGAATTGCTCGCGGTGGTCGAGCGTTCGCGCTCGATGGCCAGCCGCGGCTTCGGCAATGCGGAGGTCTATCTCGAACGCCTGTTCGAGCGTCCACGCCACGTCGAATTTCAGGTGCTCGGCGACCATCACGGCAATGCCGTGCATCTGTTCGAGCGCGATTGCTCGGTGCAGCGCCGCAACCAGAAAGTCATCGAAGAAGCGCCGGGCCCCGCGCTCGAGCGCTCCAAAGTGAACGCAGTGGCCGACCAGATCGCGGCGATCATCAAGCATATGGGATACGACAACATCGGCACGGTGGAAATGCTGCTGGGCGCCGACGGCTCGTTCAACTTTCTCGAGATGAACACGCGGCTGCAGGTCGAGCACGGCGTGACCGAGGAAGTGACCGGCGTCGATCTCGTGCAGGCGCAGATCCGCTCCGCCGCCGGCGAGAATCTCGCAGCCATCCTGCCGAACAAGATCACGATCACCGGACATGCGATACAGGCCCGCGTTTACGCGGAAGACCCGAAGAATTTCTTTCCATCGCCCGGCAAGCTGACCGTGTTCCGGCCCCCCGAAGACAAGTCCATCCGTGTCGATACCGGCTATGCCGAAGGCCGCGACGTGACGCCCTATTACGATCCGATGATCGCGAAGGTCATCGTGCACGAAGCGACGCGCGAACTCGCGATCACCAAGCTCGCGGAGGCGCTCGAAGCGTTCGACATCAAGGGCCCCAAGACCAATATCCCGGCGGTAGTGGCGATCCTGCGCTCCGAGCAGTTCCGCGCGGGCGATGTGCATACGGGGCTAATTCCCGAAGTGCTCGGCAAGAAAAAAGCATGACCGGCGTCGAGCTCATCGCAGCGGCGCGCAAAGCGGGCCGTGCGTCACTCGACGAATTGTCCGGCAAGCGGTTGCTCGCGGGCTTCGCGGTGAGTGTTCCAAAATCGGTGATGGTGGCGGATGCAGGTGCGGCAACGGCCGCGATCGCCAATCTCACGCCGCCGTTCGTGGTCAAGGTCATGTCGCCCGACATCCTGCACAAGAGCGATGCCGGCTGCGTCAAAATCGGATTGCAGAACTCTGATCAAGTCGAACAGGCCATCAGCGCGATGGCGGCATTACCGGCGATCAAGACTGCGCGCGTTGAAGGCTATCTGGTCGAAGAGATGGCGCCCGGCGGCCAGGAAATCGTGGTCGGCGCCGTGCGCGACCCGGATTTCGGGCCCATGATCATGGTCGGACTCGGCGGCATTTTCGTCGAGGTACTCGCGGACGTGGCGTTCCGCATTTGCCCGATTACGCGGCTCGATGCCGGTGAAATGCTCGACGAACTGAAAGGCTCCGCGATACTCAACGGCGCGCGCGGGCGCAAAGCGGTTTCACGGGACGCCATCATGGACGTGTTGTTGAAGATCGGCGGCGAGGACGGTCTCCTGATGCGGCACGCCGAAGATTTCAAGGAAGCCGATATCAATCCGCTGATCGTGTCGGACACCGGCGCGGTCGCGGTCGACGCGCGATTCATACTGGTATGAGCGCCGCCGAGATGCTGCAACGCTATGCGCCGCTGTTCATGCCGAAAACCGTCGCGGTGGTCGGCGCTTCAAGCAAGGGCAATGCGCTGCCCAACGTATTCATCCGGCGCATTCGCGAGTTTGGTTTCGCCGGCGACATTTATCCGATCCACCCGACCGCGGCGACGATCGACGGCATTCCTGCTTTCCCGAATCTGGCCGCAACGCCCAAGCCCATCGACTATGCGTACATCGCGGTGTCGGCGGCACAGATTCCGGCCATGCTCAAAGTGGCGGCGGGACGCGTGCGCTACGCGCAGGTCGTGTCGAGCGGGTTCGGCGAAGTCGACGAGGGCAAGGAGTTGCAGCAACAAGTACTCGACGCGGCGCGCGCGGGCGGCATGCGTCTGCTCGGTCCCAACTGCCTCGGCATCTACACGCCACGCGGCAAAATTACCTTCACCGAAATAAGCCCGAAGGAAGTCGGTACCGTCGGCGTGATTTCGCAAAGCGGCGGGCTCGGCACGGACATCATCCGCCGCGGCCTCTCCCGCGGCGTCAAATTTTCCGGCCTGGTCACGGTCGGCAACTGCGCGGACGTCACGCCCTCCGACCTGCTCGAGTTTTATCTCGCCGACGAGCAGACGGAAGTCATCGGCTTCTATATCGAAACAGCCAAGGACGGCCGGCGGCTCTTCGAGATGCTGCGCGCGGCCAAGGCGAGAAAGCCGGTCGTCATTTTAAAAGGCGGACGCACCGGGCAAGGGCTCGCTGCCGCCGCTTCGCATACGGGTTCGCTCGCGGGCGATGATCGCGCGTGGATCGCGTTGTCGCGCCAGACCGGCTGCGTGCTGGTCGACACGCTCGATCAATTCATCGATACGCTGCTGATTTTCCAGACGCTGACGCCGCAACCGCAGCATCCGACGAAGCGCGTCGTGCTGTTCGGCAACGGCGGCGGCACCAGCGTGCTTGCGACGGATTATTTCGCGCGCTTGGGGTTGGACGTAACGCCGTTCGCGCAACCCGCGCTCGATGCGCTCGCCGCGCTCAAGCTGCCGCCGGGCACCAGCATCACCAATCCTGTCGATTGCCCGGTCAGCACGCTGCAGCAGGAAAACGGGAGCGTCGCCGAGAAAATTCTCGACGAAATTTACGCCAAGGGAAAACCCGAGGCGCTGGTCATGCACCTCAACATGTCGGCGTTCGCGGGACGCACGCCGCCCGAGGTGATCGAAAACGTGCTCAAGGCGGCATTGCGCGTGCAGACGCACTATCCGGGCCAGGCGCATTTCCTGCTCGTGCTGCGCTCCGACGGCGATCCCGATCTCGAAGCGCGCAAGCGCAAGTTCCGCGACAGCGCGCTGGCACTCGGCATTCCGGTGTACGATGAAATGAGCAATGCAGGTCATGCCCTTGCGGCATTGCAGGCGCACGAGCGTTTCCTGCATACGCGCGGCGGATAAACGAGACTGACTATGGCTGCAACCGATTTCAAGGCGATGAGCCTTCCGTTCCGCGTCTACAGCGGCAAGGACGCGCTCGAAAACCTGCCGGCGGAATTGAAGCGCAACAAGGCGCGGCGTGCGTACATCCTGTGCGGACGTACTGTTTCGCGCCGTACCGATCTCATCGCGCGCATGCGCCGCGTCCTCGGCGACGCGTGCGCGGGCGTGTTCGACGAGATTGAAAAAGATTCGACGTTGCCGTCGGTGCTGGCCGCGACCGCGGAAGCGCGCGCGGCGAATGCCGACCTGCTGATCGGCGTCGGCGGCGGCAGCGTGACGCAGGCGACGCGCGTCGTCGCGATCCTGCTTGCGGAAAAAGGCGCGCCGCACGACCTGATCACGCAATATCCGGACAACGCGCCCGCGATCAGCCCCAAGTTGCTCGCGCCCAAGCTGCCTATCATCAATGTGCTGACGGTGCCGACTTCCGCGCAGAATCGCGGCGGCTCGGCGCTGCGCGACGACACGCTCGATCACCGCATGGAGTTCTTCGATCCGAAGACCCGCCCCAAAGCGATATTCTGGGACGCGGACGCGCTGCTGACTGCGCCGGCTTCGTTGATCCGCACCGCAGGCTGCTCGGTCTACTGGCGCAGCGTGATGAATCTCGGCTGGGTCGACGTGAACCCATTGCTCGAGGGCGTGCGCATGCACGCGCACCGGCTCGCCGCGCGGGCACTGCCCAAGATCATGGATACGGCCGACGCCGCGCCGCGCATCGAATTGTGTGCGGCGGCTTTTCTGCTCAACCGCGACGCCGACGAAGGCGGCAACGCTGCCACGCGGCATTGGGTGGTGCGGGCGACTTACGCGTTTGCGACTTCGTTGTTCATCTCGTTCCCGCACATCGGTCAGGGCGAAGCCAACACCGCGTTGACCGGTACCGTAATGCGTCGGCTGGGCAGCCGCGATCCGCAGGCGATGGCAAATCTCGCGCGCGGTCTCGGCGTGTGGAACGACATGATGCCGCTCACCGACGCGCCGCAAGTCGCGGCCGACTACCTCGACAAATTCTTTACGAACCTCGGCATGCCGACGCGCCTGCGCGATCTCGAGTTTCCGCGCGAAGGGCTCGCCCAGGTTCTCGAAAATTCGCTCAAGAACTTCAACGCCGATCCGAAGCGCGAATTCGTGCGCGAACGGGATCTGCTAAATGAAGTACTGCAGGCGGCTTGGTAATTTGCACGGCTAAAAGGGAGACATAGAAATGGCGCAATGCGAACTCGCTTACATGACCTGGAAGGAAGTGGAAGCTGCCCGCGACCGGGGCGCTGCAGTGCTGGTGCCCATCGGCACGCATGAACAAAACGGCACGCTCGGCCCGATGGGGACCGACGGGCTGCTCGTTTTCGAGATCACGAAGCGGATCGCCGCCGAGACCGGCGCGGTGGTGGCGCCGTTGGTGAGCTACGGCTACTCGCCGCGTCACCGCAACTTTACCGGCACCATCTCGCTGCAGCCCGATACTCTGCGCATGTTGATTTACGATATCTGCGAAGCGCTGGTGAAATCCGGCTTCGATCATGTGCTGCTGGTCAATTCTCATCAGACCAACGAGCCGATCATGGAGCACGCGGGACGGCAGATCCGCGAGAAGTACGGGGTGATCATGGGCTACATCAATCCGGTGGTGCTGGCAGAAAAGAGCACGCACGATCTCTATCCCAAGCTGGGCTCGGCCCACGGCCACGGCGACGAGCGGGTGACTTCGATGTTGAGTTACTGCCTGCCGGGCGCCGTGCGGATGGATGCGCCGCCGGAACCGCAGGAGTGGAAGGAGTTTGACGGATTGCCTTTGGCGGCATCTCACCAGGTGAAGGTAGGGCAAGGGGTCTTCGGCCTCTATATGGAGGTCCATGATTTCTCGCCGTCCGGCGGCAACGGCAATCCGGCTGCAGTCGACGTCGACAAGGGCGCCTAGGTCGTGCGGCGCGTAGTGAGCATGTCGGTCGAGTACGTCAAAGCGTTTCTCAAGCTGCGAACGTCGAAACGGCCGTAGGCTTTTATATCGAGCCGATCGCCGCCGGAATCGCGGGCGCGAAATTTGCTAAGTGCAATGATCGGTCGTTCGCGGCCTGCGGGAAAATTCGTCAAAGGAACACTCTCCGGATGAAGACGTCACCTTTTATCGGCAGTCTGGTGCTGAGCGCTGTCATCGTCGCCCATCCGGCGCGGGCGCAGGAATATCCGGTCAAGCCGATTCGTCTGGTTGTGCCCAATCCGCCGGGCGGCGGTAACGACGTCATCGCGCGCTTGTTCGCGCAGAAATTGAGCGAAGCGTGGGGCCAGCAGGTCGTCGTAGAAAACAGAGGCGGTGCGGGCACGACCATAGGCACGGCGTTCGTCGCGCATGCCGCGCCGGACGGCTATACGCTGATCCTGTCGCTCGTGTCGAGTCACGCCGTCAGCCCCAATCTGTATCGCGATCCGGGCTACGATCCGATCAAGGATTTCACGCCGATCACCGTGCTTGCCGTATCGCCCATGCTGCTGGGCGTGACCCCTTCATTCCCCGTGAAGTCCATGCGGGAGCTGATTGCGCTGGCGAAGAAAAATCCCGGCACTATCACCTATGCGTCGGGCGGCGGCGGTTCTCCCATGCATATGAGCGTGGAGATTTTCAAGCGGATGGCGGGGATCGATCTGGTGCACATTCCCTATAAAGGCGGCGGTCCGGCACAACTCGGCATCGCCATCGGTGAAGCCTATATGGGGATCTCGACGACGGGATCGATGCTGTCCATGGTGCAGGCGCACCGCATCAGGGCGCTGGCAGTGGGCCGCGCAACGCGCCTTGCCGACAATCCCGATATCCCCACGTTTGCCGAGGCGGGCATGCCGGGATACGACGCCAATACGTGGTACTCGATGCACGCGCCTGCCGGCACGCCGGATGCAATCGCCGACAAGCTCAACCGGGAACTCGTGCGCATTCTCGGATTGCCCGAAATAAAGGAACGTCTGCGGCAGCTTAGCAGCGACGGCGTCGGCTATACGCGTCAGCAGACGGCTGTATTCGTGCAGAACGAGCTGGCGAAATACGCGAAGGTGATCAAGGAAGCCGGCATCAAGGGCGAATAGCGCCGCAACGCGCGGCCGATCGCCGCGATGGCAACCAACTGACGGAACGCTCATGGATACGCTCAAAATCGGCATGCGCGACGAACTGGTCTGGGAAGTGACGGAGGACCTGGCGACTTCGCGCGGCGACTACAAAGTTTTCTCGACGCCCGGGATGACGCGCTTCGTCGAAATGACGGCGCACAAGCTGGTCGGCCCGCATTTGAAACCGGGCCAGGGCCAGGTCGGGCTGCAGGTCAACATCCGCCATATGGCGCCCACGCCCGTCGGCAAGCCGGTGCGTTGCGAAGTCGAATTAACCGCGATCGACCGGCGCAAGCTCACCTTCAAGATGAAGGTGTACGACGAGGTCGAGCAGATCGGCGAAGCCGAGCACGACCGCTATATCGTCGATCTCGACAAGTACATGGCGCGGCTCAAGGCCAAGATCGAAGGCGGCGCTGCAAAAAAGCTGATTCCCTATCCCGCCGCCTGGCGAAAATTCACTCCGCCTTGATACCGACGTCGCGAATGAGTTTGCTCCACTTCGCCGATTCATTGCGAATGAAAGCTGCGTAGCTTTCCGGCGAACCGCCGATGATGTCGGCGCCGATTGCCGCCACCTGCTCGCGCACGTCGGGCGCGTCGAATGTTTTCTGAATCTCGCGATTGAGAATCTGGATATTTTGCTTCGGGGTGCCCGCGGGAACAAAGAAGCCGTTCCACACGATGCCGTCGACGCCGGGCAATCCGGCTTCTGCAATCGTCGGCACGTCCTGAAACGCCGCAATGCGTTTCGGGCCCGCGACGGCGAGCCCGCGCAATTTACCGGAACGTATATGCGGCGCCACTGCGAGCGGATTCAAATAGGCCGTCATGATCTGGCCGCCGAGCAGATCGGGCATTTCGGCGCCGACCGATTTGTACGGCACGTCCAGAATCCGCGTGCCGCTTTTCAGCTTGATCCACTCGCCGAGCATCTGCGTGATGCTGCCGGGGCCGGCCGACGCGTATGTGAGCGCGCCGGGTTTCGATTTCGCGAGCTGGAGGTATTCCTGCAGCGTGTTCGCGGCGACCGAAGGATGAATGACCATCACGAGCGGCGTGGACGTGAAATGAATGACTGGGAGCAATTCAATATTGAGCCGGCAACACGCATCGGGATGCAGCGCGTCGTTGATCGCGTTATTGATGAGCCCGTAGAGCAGCGTGTGGCCGTCGGGTACCGCCCTCGCCGCGAGCTGGGTTGCGATCGTGCCGTTCGCGCCCGGCCGGTTGTCGACGATGACCGGCTGGCCGACCGCGTCGGAGAGTTTCGGCGCAATCTGGCGCACGCGCACGTCGGGCGCGCTGCCGGCGATCGTCGGCACGAGAATGCGGATCGGCTTGGCGGGAAAGTTTTGCCCCAGCGCGATGCTGCAGGACGCCCACCAGAAGAATAAGGCAACAACCTTCTTTGCCGTCATGCTTCTCCTCCGCGTTTTGCTTCAGCTTTGCGCCGAAGCATCTTGTTGTTTCGCTACTTCTTCGCCATCGTCGATTTGCCGAGCGAGCGTGCGTCGCGCGGCTTCCAGCGCCCGCTGTCGACCTGCGCCAGAAATTCCGCGGTGATGAGATTGAACAGCGCGGGCTCTTCCAGATTGACCGCGTGGCCGGTGCCCGCGACGACGGTGAGCGTCGCGGACGGACACACGCGTTTGATGAAAATCCCGGGCTCGAGGCAGTTGTCGTCCTCGTCGCCGCTCACCATGTGCAGCGGCACCTTGAGGCTCCTGAGCTTGCGCTCGAGACTGTAGATCGTGGGCCGCTTGCCCTGGCAGCCGGTCAGCGTGTTGGCCGAGCCCAGCGCCGAATGCTCGGCAAACTCGGCGCAGAAATCCGCGAAGCCGCGCGGGTCCTTGTTCTGATACTGCACGCGCGACGGGCCGACCTGGTAGGGCCGGATCGCCTCTTTCGTGCCGAGTTCGAGAAAGCGCTTGATCATCACGTTGTTGTCGCGCAGAAACTGCGCGCGCTTGTCCGGATCGGAACCGAACCCGACGCCGATGGCGGTCAGCGACAATGCCATGCGCGGATAAGTAAGGCCGAAGTGCAGAGTCGCAAAGCCGCCCATCGAGCAGCCGATGATGTGCGCCTTGCGGATTTTCAAGTGGCGCATCACGCTGGCGATGTCGCCGGTCGCGATCGCCTGCGAATATTTGGACGCGGATTTCGGCACGTCCGACGGCGGGTAGCCGCGCGCGTTGAAGGCGACGCAGCGGTAGCGCCGGCTGAAGTAGCGCAGTTGGGCCTCCCAGCCGTAGAGGTCGTCGGCGAATTCGTGCACGAAAATAATCGGCGTGCCGCGCCCGGCTTCTTCGTAATAGAGCTTGACGCCGTTCGAGTCTGCGTAAGGCATGAGTCACTCCCCTGAAAAATTATTCAAATCGTGTTCGCGATATTACTACACCACGGAAGCGGCCGACGGCACGGTCGTGCGCGCGAGCGACGCCGCGTCGTTGATGTTATCGAACGACCACAGCAGTTCGATCACGTCGTACGCATTGCAGGTCGAGAATCCCCACGCGGCGAGCGCGCGGGTTTTGTCTTCGAGATCGGTGTCGCTCATGGGGCGATCCAGGCTGCCGCGCGCGTGCGCCACGAACGCGTGGTGCCTGGTCCCGTCCTTGAGCGAGATCACGACGTCCGCGGCATCGGCCGCCATGCTCTCGTCGATGGCCGGAGCGACGCGCGCGCGCAACGCGGTCGCGGCCGGATCGACCGCGCACGCATCGGTGAATTCCTTGACGCCCACCGCGCCGAATATGATCGCGGCCGCTGCGCAGTGATGCACCGAGAGCTTGGCTTCGAGTCCGTTGCGCGGGGTCGCGTTGCCCATCAATCGCATCACGAGCGGATGCACGCGCAAGTCGATGCGCTCGATCGAGTCCGGCGCAATGCCATGGGCGCCGCGCAGATCCAGGCAGCCGTCGATGATGGGATGCCCGACGATTCCGCACGGGTAAGGCTTGTACGCGTTTGCCAGGAGCTCCCAGCTTGTGCCGAGGTTGGCGGTGATGACGTTCAAATCGCAGCGCGGCGACAGCACGTGCGCGAATCCGCGCGGCGCTTCGATGCCATGCTCCGAACTCGTGAAATTCTTGCGCGCGAGCAGCGCAGCCAGCAGACCATTCTTCGCGGCGTGTCCCATGTTGAAGCATTTGCTCATGCTGCCGTGCACGGCGGTCAGGCCAGCCGCCTGCGTTGCCGCGATGCCGAGCGCCCACGTCATTTGCTGTTCATCGAGCTTAAGCAGTTTTCCGCACGCCGCTGCCGCACCGAAGACGCCGCACGTAGACGTGATATGCCAGCCGGCGTTGTAATGCTCGGGCGACACCGCGAGTCCGATCCGGCATTCGGCTTCGACGCCGAGAACGAATGCCTGCAGAAACTGCGCGCCGGTCACCGGCACGTGCTCGGCCAACGCGGTGATCGCGGCGGCCACCGGCACGGTCGGATGGATCACCGTGCGCAAATGCGTATCGTCGAAATCGAGCACGTTCGAGCCGATGCCGTTAATGAGCGCGGCATTGAGGATGTCGAGGCGCTCGCGGCGGCCGAGCACGCTCGCTTGCGCCGGGCCCGCGAATTCGCGCACGGCCGCGATGGCGATGTCCACCGCGGGATCGTTGCAGCCGCCGAGCGCGGTGCCGAGCCAGTTGAGCAGCGCGCGTTTTGCCTCGTGGCGGACTTCGCGCGGGATTTCGCTCCAGCGCGCAGCGACGATGAAGCGGGCGAGTTGGCGGGTGACGTTGTCCATCATTCGATCTTGATGCCGGCGGTTTTGACAACCTGCGCCCACTTCGCGATGTCGGCCTTGATGAACGCGGCGAAATGCTGCGGCGTATCTCCGACCCCGTCCGCGCCGAGAACGGTCAGTCTTTCTTTCACATCCGGCAGCGCCAGTGCGGCAACCACGCCGGTATACAGTTTGTTGACGATGGCCGGCGGCGTGCCGGCGGGAACGAAGAGCCCGTTCCAGCCTACGATCTGGTATCCCTTGAGTCCCGACTCGTCGAGCGTAGGCAGATCGGGCAGCAAAGGCGAGCGCTTCAGATCGGTGACCGCAAGCGCGCGCAGCTTGCCGGCTTTCGCGAACGGCAGCGTGCCCGGAATGTTTTCGAGCATGAACTGGATTTGGCCGCCGATCAGATCGGCGAGCGCAGGCGCGCCGCCTTTGTAAGGAATGTGTGTGACCTGAATGCCCGCCATGGACTTCAGCATTTCGCCGGCGAGATGCGGCGTCGCACCGGCGCCGCCCGAACCGAAATTGAGTTTGCCGGGATTGGCTTTTGCATAGGCGATGAATTCCTGGACCGATTTGGCCGGCAGTGACGGATTCACGACCAGCATCAGCGGCGCCGACGCAACCAGAGTCACCGGCGTCAAATCCTTCATCGTGTCGTACGGAAGTTTGCTGAACAAGCTCGGCAGTACCGTGAATGTGAGGCTCATCATCAGTACCGTGTAGCCGTCGGGCTGCGCCTTGGCGACGATGTCGCAGCCGATGATGCCGGAGGCGCCGGGCCGGTTGTCGACGACGAACTGCTGGCCGAAACTGTCCGTCAGTTTCTGCGCGATCAATCGCGCCATGATGTCGTTGGAGCCGGCACCGGCGGCGAACGGCACCACCATGCGCACTGATTTCGCCGGATAGGTTTGCGCGGTTGCGAGCGCCGCGAATTGCAGCAACGACAACGACAAAAAAATGCGCAGTAATCGATTCATGTCATGCCTCTCGTAAAAAGACATTCGAACCCAAGCATAAAGAATGCCGATACGCGGAACAAGCGTGGACGGCGCAGATCAGCGCGGATTTTCCGCCAGATGCACCATGCGGATGCCGATCAGCACCGTAATGCCGCCCGCGAACTGCAGCGCGCTCACCGCCTCGCCGAGCAGCAGCCACGCGAACAGTGTTGCCATCACGGGCTGGAACAGGAGCCCGACCGAAGAAAATGTCGCGGGCAGTTGCGCCATCGCGTACGCGATCAGGCTCTGGCCCGCAACCTGCGAAATCAACGCGAGGCCCGCGAGCTTGATCCAGCCCATGCCGGAGACCGGCAGCATTTGTTCGCCGGACAGCAGGGCGACAGGCAACAGCACGATCGCGGTAACGAGCCCGCTCCACGCCATGATGGTCGAGGTTGCGACGCGCGCGCGCAGTTTCGTCACCGTCAATTGGTAGCCGGCATAAAACATCGCAGTCACCACGCCGAGCGCGTCGCCGATCAATTCCTTGCCTTGCAACCGGAAGTCGCCGCCGATCAACAAAATCATGCCGGTGACCGCGATGGCGAGGCCCAGCATGAATTTTCCGCGCAACCGCTGACGGAACAGCAGCCACGCCGCGAGCGCCACGAAAATCGGTGCGAGATTCGCGAGCAGCGTCGAATTGGCGACCGAGGTGAGCACGATGGACCAGTGCCAGACCGCGAGGTCGCCCGCGAAAAAAAGTCCCGCGGCGACCATGAGTCCGCGCTCGGTGGCGAAACCAGCGCCGTGGCGTTCACGCTGTCCCAGCGCGGACCACAGTCCCAACAACGGCAGCGCCAAAAAAACGCGCCAGAACGCGGTCGCGACCGGCCCGGTTTCGCTGACTTTGACGAACAGCGCGGAGGTCGCAATCGCGGTGGCGCCGAGTAGCAGCGCGCCGATCGCGACCAGGTCGGCGCGCCGGGTATCCGCTGCTGGGGCAGGCGAATTCAAACGCGGCGGCGGTTATTTGCCGATGAACGCCGGTTTGCGTTTTTCGATGAACGCGGCCATGCCTTCCTTCTGGTCTTGCGACGCGAAGAGGACCTGGATGGCTTTCGTCTCGAATGCGAGTCCGCCTGCGAGCGGCAGTTCCATCGAGGCGAGCACGGATTCCTTGGCGTGCAACAGCGCGAGCGGCGGCAACTCTCCAAGCTGCTGCGCCAGCGCGACCGCGCGCTTCTCGACTTCCGCATCGGGCACGAGCTCGGAGACGAGTCCCATGTCGAACGCTTCTTTCGCGCCGAACAGGTCGCCGGTCAGGATGTAGCGCATCGCCTTGTACTTGCCTATCGCGTGCGTGAGGCGCTGCGTGCCGCCGCCGCCTGGAATGATGCCGATCTTCACTTCCGGCTGGCCGAACTTCGCCGATTCGCCGGCGACGATGATGTCGCAGGTCATTGCGAGCTCGCAGCCGCCGCCGAGCGCGAAGCCGCTGACCGCTGCGATCACCGGCTTCGGGCACGTGTAGATGGCGCGCCACAGCTTGTGCGTGCCCCGCTGCAACATTTCGATGCTGCCCGCGTTCGCCATTTCCTTGATATCGGCGCCCGCAGCGAATGCTTTCGAGTTGCCGGTCATGACGATTGCGCGAATGTCTTCGTTGTCCGTCATCTCGTTCAGCGCCTTGACGATGCTGCGGCGGACTTCCATGTTGAGCGCGTTGCGCGCGTCCGGACGGTTGATGCGGACGAGACCGACGCGCGGTGCGGGATTTTCGACGAGAACGACGGGTTCGGTCATGACGGTATTCCTTGTTTGGGGTTGGTTGAAATCAGTTCCTGGCGAGGCCGAGCTCGGACAGCACGGCTTTCATGCTTGCATAGTCCTGCTGAAGATCGGTCCTGAAGCGTACGCCGACCGCGAAATCGTCGGTGAGGTAATTGCGGTCGAGATCGCTTTTCCATTCGGGCTGCGCGACGACCTGCGCGAGCAACTTTTCCCAATAGGCGATTTGCGCGGCGGTCATGTTCTTCGGGCCCATGATGCTGCGCCAGCCGCCGAATACGACGTTGATGCCCTGCTCTTTCCACGTCGGCACTCCGGCGTACGGCGCGGGCAGCCGCTGGTTCGCGGCAACGCCGACGATGCGCAATTTTCCCGCTTCCACCTGCTCGGCGACATTGCCGGCGGCCGTCGTAACGAGATCGATGTGGCCGCCGAGCAGCGCAGCAATCGCTTCTGACGACCCTTTGAACGCGACGACTTTCAGCGCGCGCACGTCGCCGCCGATCGCCTTCGCGAGCAATCCCGCCGCGATGTGATTATGGCTGCCGAGCGCGGTCGCGAAACCGATGCTGACCGAATTCGGATCTTTCTTCAGGCGTTCGGCGAGATCGCGGCCGTTTTTGATGGTGGAATCGGCTTTGACCGCGAACACGATGTACTCGTTGAACAGCGATGCGACCGGCGTGAAGTCGGTGTAGTTCAGCGTGCTCGCGCCGATGATATGGTTGGTGAGTATGGTCGGCGTGCCTATCATCACGTAATGCGCGTCGCCCATGTGCAGGTTGAGATAGTTCATGGTCATCGCGTTGCCGCCGCCGGGCTTGTTGACCACCGTGAGCGTGGAAGTCAGCAGGCGCTTGTCGTGGATCACGCGCTCGATGCTGCGCGCGGTCTTGTCGTTGCTGCCGCCGGGCGCGGACGGCACGACGATTTCAATGTTCTTCGACGGTTGCCACGCTGGTTGCGCATGTGCGTGAAGCGCGGCGAGTGACATGGTTAATCCGAAGATCAAACCCTTTGCAGCAGCATATACACGCGGATAAACGCCGATAACTTCAAAAATTGTACGTGTGAAGTGTGATTGCGTTGAGATTTTCATCGCGTGTATCTGCGTGTATCTGTGGCTGAAGGTTTTACAGGTTTTAGTCGGAAGTCAATGCCGGCCACAGGCGGTCGGCGCCGGCGGCGCACATCGCGCGGCCGAGCTCGATTGCCCACGCGGCTTCGTTGCCGAATTCTTCGCGCCACGCCCACAGGCGCAGCGTTGTATGGTGCAATGCGTATTCGTCGGTGACGCCGATCGCGCCGTGCACCTGGTGCGCGATCAACGCGCCTTCCTGCGCCGCCTGCGCGGTGCGGATTTTTGCGGAGGCGACGGCGAACGTCGCGTTCTGCGCACGCTCAACCGCACCTGCGGCCGACAACGCGGCGGCGACGGCGGCGGCGACCTCGCCGGCGAAGCGCGCGAGTTCCTGCTGGATGGCCTGGAACTGGCCGATTTTGCGGCCGAACTGCGAGCGTTCGGTCGCGTAGCGTACCGCGAGCTCGAGAGCGCGTTCGAGCGCTCCCGCCATCGCGAGCGCACGCATGAGTGCACTGCGTTCTCTTAACGTGAAATGATTCACGCCGTCCGCGGCCGGGGCGACGAGACCAGTCGCGACCGCGACGTTATCGAGCACGATGTCGTCGCGCGGTTCGGACGCGAGATTGCGTCCCGGAGTGATCTTGCAGTGCGCCGCGTCGACGCACGCGACGATATCGCCATCGGGACCGGCGGCCAGCACGACGAGGTGGCCGGCGATGCGCGCGAACGGCACGCGCTGCATCGTGCCGGACAGATTCCAGCGTGCGCCGTTTTTGCGCGCGGTAATTTTTTCGCCGTGCACGGGCGCAAGAGTCAGCGGGCCCGCGGGAATTTTCAGACCGGAACTCGCAAGCATCCAGCCCGCGAGTGCAGTCTCGGCCAGCGGAATCGGCGCGCCATAACGTCCGGCAATGCGCAATACCGCGGCGAGATCGGACAGCGAGCCGCCGGCGCCGCCGGCTTCTTCCGCGATCGACACCAAAGGCAACTGCGCATCCTCGACGATTTTCCACAGCGCGGGCGACCAGCCGTCGCGTTTCGCGGCGTCGAGCATTTTCGCGTCGACTTGGTCGCCGAACAGGCGCGTCGCCGACTCGACGAGCATCGCGCGAACGTCGCTCATTTGCGTTGACCGATCGTTCATTTAAGCGGCCCCAGCAATTTGCGCGCGATCAGGCTGCGCAGCACCTGGGTCGTGCCGCCGCGGATGGTCGCGACCGGCGCGCAGACGATCGTTTCGGCGAGATAACGTTCGAACGTGTCGCTCGCTTCGGGTGTGGGCTCGACGGTCGCGAGCAGCCGCGCGGCGTCGATGATTTCACGCTCGTAGAACGTGCCCATGTCTTTGACGAGCGCCGCTTCGGTGGCGAGATCGACGGTTGCTTTCGGGGTTCCATGCTCGCTGTCGGGGCCCGGATCGAGCGTGATCGCGATCGCGATCGACATGCGGCGCAGCGACCACATGCGCGCGGCGAGCTTGCCGATGGCCTCCGCAGCGCGCGTGTCGGGCGTGCTGCCCAGTCGGCGCATGAGTTCGGTGAAGAGCGGAAACGTTGTCATGTAGCGCTCGGGGCCGCTCCTTTCGAGCGCCAGTTCGGACGTGACCTGTTTCCAGCCCTGGCCGACTTCGCCGACGACGCGCGCGTCGGGCACGAACACGTTGTCGAGAAACACTTCGTTGAAATGGTGATGGCCGTTCATGAACCGAATCGGGCGCACCGTGACGCCGGGCGCGTCGAGCTCGACGATCAGTTGCGAGAGCCCGTCGTGGCGGTTGCCGGCGTCGGGCGCGGTGCGGCACAGCACGAAAAACGCGTGCGCCTTGTGCGCCCAGCTCGTCCACACTTTCTGGCCGGTCACGCGCCAGCCGTTGGGCACGCGCTCGGCGCGCGTTTTTACCGACGCGAGGTCGGAGCCCGAATTCGGTTCGCTCATGCCGAGCGCGAAAAAACATTCGCCGCGCGTGATCGCCGGCAGGTAGCGCTGCTTCTGTTCCTCCGTGCCGTAGCGCAAGAGACTGGGTC
>Ga0265332_10000540_pt1 | contig 25696 bp, 20 predicted proteins | sample 41926metaG_FD_202084 | JGI IMG/M metagenome (GOLD analysis project Ga0265332, IMG submission 202084) | Rhizosphere microbial communities from Carex aquatilis grown in University of Washington, Seatle, WA, United States - 4-19-26 metaG | ecosystem: Host-associated > Plants > Roots > Rhizosphere...
CCGCCGCGCGCTGATCGCCGCAGCGCAGCGCGGCGTCACCGTGACGCTGGTGCTGCAGGCGCGCGTCGAATACCTGCTGCTCCATTACGCGTCGCGGGCCATGTATGGCCAGCTGCTCGACGGCGGCGTCGCGATCCAGGAGTTCCACCGCTCGTTCATGCACGCGAAGGTCGCCGTCATCGACGGGCGCTGGGCCACCGTGGGCTCGTCGAACATCGACCCGTACAGCCTGCTGATGGCGCGCGAGGCCAACGTGTTCGTCCGCGACGCCGCGTTCGCCGCCGATCTTCGCGTCGAGATCGAGCGGATGATCGTCGAGGGCGCGCATCCGCTCGGCCCGCAGGACTGGGCGTCGCGCTCGCGCGTGCACAAGGCGATGGTGTGGATCTCGTACGGGCTCGTGCGCCTCGCGATGGGTCTCCTCGGCTACGGCGGCAACGAATTCTTCCGCGGTCGGCTGCGCCGCGACGTGCCGCCCGCCGACGAGAACCGCGCGACGCAGTGACCGCGCCGGCGGGGCCGGATGCGCCCGCCTGCTAGAATTTGAGGATGCGCCGCGCCGGATCCGCTTCGTCGCTGCCAGGCCCCGCGCGCGGCGGCGACTGGCACACGATCCGCACGCTCCTGCCGTACCTGTGGGCCTACAAGGGACGGGTGCTGGCGGCGATGACCGCGCTGGTGCTGGCAAAGGTCGCCAACGTCGGCGTGCCGGTGCTGATGAAGTCGATCGTCGACGGGCTGGACCGGCGCACGGCGATCCTCGTCGTTCCGCTCGCGCTGCTTTGCGCGTACGGTCTGCTGCGGCTGTCCACGACGGCGTTCACCGAGCTCCGCGAGTACCTCTTCGCCAAGGTGACGCAGCGCTCGGTGCGCACGATCGCGCTGGAGACGTTCCGGCACCTGCACGCGCTGTCGCTGCGCTTCCATCTTGCGCGGCAGACCGGCGGCCTCACGCGCGACGTCGAGCGCGGCCAGCGCGGCATCTCGACGCTGATCAGCTTCACGCTGTTCTCGATCCTGCCGACGCTGGTCGAGATCGGCCTCGTGTCGGCGATCCTGATCGCGCGCTACGACTGGACGTTCATCGCCATCGCGCTGACCGCGCTCGCGCTCTATATCGCCGCGACGATCCTCATCACCGACTGGCGGACGGGCTTCCGCCGGCAGATGAACGAGCTCGACTCGAAGGCGAACACGCGCGCGATCGACAGCCTGCTCAACTACGAGACGGTCAAGTACTTCGGCAACGAGGAGTGGGAGGCGCGGCGCTACGACGAGAGCATGCAGCGCTGGGAGGCGGCCGCGGTGAAGAGCCAGACGTCGCTGTCGCTGCTCAACATCGTGCAGAGCGCGATCATCGCCGTGGCCGTGACGCTCATCATGTGGCGCGCGACCGTCGGCGTGGTCGCCGGCACGATGACGATCGGCGACCTCGTGCTGGTCAACGCGTTCATGATCCAGCTCTACGTGCCGCTCAACTTCCTCGGCGTCCTCTACCGCGAAATCAAGCAGGCGCTGGCCGACATGGAGCGGATGTTCGCGCTCACCCGTGAGAACACCGAGATTTCCGATGCGCCCGGCGCGAGCCCGCTCGTCGTCGGCCGCGGCGAGGTGCGCTTCGAGCACGTCGACTTCGGCTACGAGACGAACCGGCAGATCCTCTTCGATGTGAGCTTCACGATTCCCGCGGGCCACACGGTGGCGGTCGTCGGCGCGTCCGGCGCCGGCAAGAGCACGCTGTCGCGCCTCCTGTTCCGCTTCTACGACGCGACGGGCGGCCGCATCACGGTGAACGGGCAGGACATCCGCGCCGTGCAGCAGCACAGCCTGCGTGCCGCGATCGGCATCGTCCCGCAGGACACCGTGCTCTTCAACGACACGATCGAGTACAACGTGCGCTACGGCCGGCCGGACGCGACGCACGACGAGATCGTCGCGGCGACGAAGCTCGCGCAGATCCACGACTTCATCATGAGCACGCCGGAGCGCTACGCGACGCCGGTGGGCGAGCGGGGCCTGAAGCTCTCCGGCGGCGAGAAGCAGCGGGTCGCGATCGCGCGCGCGGTGCTGAAGGACCCGCGCGTCATCATTTTCGACGAGGCGACCTCCGCGCTCGATTCGAAGTCGGAAAAGGCGATCCAGGCGGAGTTGCGACGCATTGCGCAGAACCGCACGACGCTCACCATCGCGCACCGGCTTTCCACCATCATCGACGCCGACGAGATCCTCGTGCTCGACCATGGCCGGATCGTCGAGCGCGGCACGCATGCGGCGCTTCTCGCCCACGACGGTCTCTACGCGCGGATGTGGCGGCTGCAGCAGACCGAACAGCGCCACGCCGAGGCTGCGGGCGGGTCCCCCAAACTCGTGTCGGCGGAATAGCCGGCACGCACGTTGCTACCGGACGTCGGTGACGCGGGCGTTTCCGCGGGCACCGGAGGCGCGGGACGCGCCGGGATCGCCCGATTCCGGCAGGAATTCGAATCTCCATTTTTAAGTCATTGTTATTACAGGGGTATTGCATCCTGTTTTCGGCGTGTGTTATAAAGCCCCGCGAACCTTGAGACCTGACTTCATGATCTCCCGCTTTCTTTTTGTTTTTCTTGCGCTAACTGCGTTTACGGCGAACGCAGCGGGCCCGTTGGACGCCACCGCGTCGCGCGATCCGGCGAAGCTGAAGCTCGCGTCGGCAAGCGCCATCGTGCTCGATGCCTCGGACGGCCGTGCGGTCTATTCCAAGTCGGCGAACGCGGTGACGCCGATCGCATCGCTGACCAAGCTGATGACTGCCATCGTCACCCTTGACGGCGGACAGGCACTCGACGAGCCCATCGGCATCGACCTCGACGACCTCGACTACCTGAAGGGAACACGGTCGCGGCTGCGCATGGGCTCCGAGCTCTCGCGTCGCGAGATGCTGAAGCTCGCGCTGATGGCCTCGGAGAACCGAGCCGCGTCGTCGCTCGCGCGGCATTATCCCGGCGGCACGGGGGCGTTCGTCGCCGCGATGAACACGAAGGCGGCGGCACTCGGGATGACGCACACGCGCTATGCCGATCCGACCGGGCTCACGCCCGAGAACGTGTCGACGGCGAGCGATCTCGCGATCCTCGTCAACGAGGCCGCGAAATACCCGCTGGTCCGCGAATTCAGCACAACGCCCAGCCACTACGTCGACCTGCAGCAGAACGGCAGGATGCTCGGCTTCAACAATACGAACGGGCTCGTCAAGAATTCGGGCTGGGACATCCAGCTCTCGAAGACCGGCTACATCCGCGAGGCCGGAAAATGTCTCGTGATGCTCGCCAACATCGCGAGCAAGCCGTTCGTGATCATCCTCCTCGATTCGAGCGGCAAGTACACGCGCCAGGGCGATGCGCAGCGAGTGCGGCACTGGCTCGAGACCGGCGAAACGCTGGCGCTCCCGACCGCGGGCAAGCCGGCGAAGGCGACGCGCTCGCGCGCGAGCTTTCGCAACGCGTCGGCGGGCTGAATCGTCCCGGCGTCGCGCCGGCGCAGCAGAACTCCGTAAGCTTCCGCCGGGTCGAACGACCCATTGGAACGTCGTTCCACGGGAGTCACCATGAATCGCCGCCTGTTTCTCTCCGCCGTCGCCGGCACTGCCTGTGCAAGGATGCTTCCCGAGGCCCTGGCCGCCGATGCGGCCCCCGAGCGAATCGTCCCGGTCGTGAAGTCCGAGTCTGAATGGCGCGCGGTCCTCACGCCCGAGCAGTTCCACGTGCTGCGCGAGGAGGGCACCGAGCGTGCCTTCACGAGCCCGTTGAACCACGACAAGCGCAAGGGCACGTTCGTATGCGCCGGCTGCGCGCTGCCGCTGTTCGATTCCGCGACCAAATACGACAGCGGCACGGGCTGGCCGAGCTTCTACGACTGCATCAAGGGGCACGTCGCGGCGCAATCCGAGATCAGGACGTCGTACTACGCCTACAGCGAGTACCACTGCGCCCGCTGCGGCGGCCACCACGGTCACATCTTCAACGACGGTCCGAAGCCCACCGGTCTCCGCTATTGCGAAAACGGCGTCGCGATCAGGTTCGTTCCCGCGTGAGTCACGCGCGCTCGCCGCTGCTCGCGGGCACAATGCTCGGCGCCGTCCTGCTGGCGGCGCACGCGGCCGCCGGGCAACCGTTCGCGAAGTCCTTCGCGCACACGGTCAAGGCGAGCGGTGTCACCGAGGAATGCTTTCGGCTGCCGGCAGACGGGGCGGTCGGTTACGCCTTCGAAGCGACCGGTCCCGTCGACTTCAACATCCACTTCCATCGCGGCAACGACGTCGAATACCCGGTGAAGTCCGATCAGGTCCGGCAGGCCGATGCGCGCTTCGTCGCGCCGTCCGCGCAGGAGTATTGCCTCATGTGGACGAACCGGACCGCCGCGCCGCTCGCCGTCAGCGGCACGCTGTCGCCCTAGCGCCGCGCCGGGCGGCGGTGCTGCAGGAGCAGTTCCTGCGCATGTGCGCGGGTCTTCGGGGTGATCGCCGAGCCCGCCAGCATCCGGGCAAGTTCCTCGACCCGCGCCTTTGCGGCAAGCGCATCGACTGCGGCGTGGATCGCGTCGGCGTCGCCGGCCTTGGTGACGCGAAAGTGCGCATCGGCAAACGCCGCCACCTGCGGCAGATGCGTGACGCACAGCACCTGGCGGCGGCTTCCCAGCGACTGCAGCAGCCGCCCCACCGTCGCAGCGACGGCACCGCCGATGCCGACATCCACTTCGTCGAAGATCAGCGTCGGCACGTTGCCGACCTCGCTCGTCACCACCTCGATCGCGAGCGCGAGCCGCGACAGCTCGCCGCCGGACGCAACCTTGGCGATCGGGCCGAGCGGCTGCTTCGGATGGCTCGCGACCCGGAACTCGATCTGCTCCTGCCCATGGCTCGTCGGCGTCGCGAGCGGCACGAGAGCGACCTCGAAGCGGCCACCCTTCATGGCAAGTGCCTGCATTGTCTTCGTCACCTTGGACTCGAGCTCGGACGCGGCGAAGCGCCGCTTGGCGCCGAGCTCGTCGGCGAGCGACTTCCACGCCGCCGCGGTCTCCGCCGCGCGTCGCGCGAGGAGCTTCGCGTCGGTGCTTTGCGCCAGCGCCTCCAGCTCGGTCGCGGTGTCGCCGTGCAGCGCCTCCAGAGCGTCGGGACGCACGCGGTACCTGCGCGCGGCGTCGTGCAGCGCGGCCTGCCGCGCCTCGATGCGCGTCAATTCCGCAGGGTCGACGTCGAGCTTCGCGAGGTAGCCGCGGAGCTCGCGCGCCGCCTCGTCCAGCTGGATTCGCGCAGGCTCGACGAGGGCGATGATCGCGCCGAGCGCGGCGTCGTGCGCTGCCGCGGTCTTCAGCCGCGCGACGAGCGCACCCAGCCTTCGCGCCAATGCGTCGTCGGTCTCGGAGATTTCCTCTTCGGCGGCGCGCGCCGCCTCGGTGAGCGCCGCGGCGTGCGCGAGGCGTGTCTGCAGCTGCGACGTCGCCGCCCATTCGCCAGGCGTCACGCCGAGTGCAGTGAGCTCGGCGAGCCGCGCCTCCAGCGCTTCGCGATGCGCGATGTTGACGGCGTCCGCGCTGGCTGCCGCGTCGCGCGCATCCACCGCGAGGCGCCAGCTGCGCCACGCATCGGCGCACGCGCGGGCGAGCGTCGCGAACCCGCCGAAGGCATCGAGCAGCGCGCGCTGAGCGTCGGCGCCGGTCAGCGACTGGTGCGCGTGCTGTCCGTGTAGGTCGACCAGCATTGCGCCGACGGCCTTCTGCTGTGCGAGCGTCGCGGGCCTGCCGTTGATCCACGAGCGGCTCTTGCCCTGCGCGTCCAGCACTCGCCGCAGCAGCAGCGTGTCCGGATCGTCGTCTGCCTCGAGACCTTCGTCCGCGAGCCACGCGGCGACGTCGTCGCGGCCGCCGATGTCGAACATCGCGGCGAGCTCCGCACGCGCGGCGCCGGGCCGCAGCTGCCGCGTCTCGAAGCGGTCGCCGAGCAGAAGGCCCAGTGCGTCCAGCAGGATCGACTTGCCGGCGCCCGTCTCGCCGGTCAGCACCGAGAAGCCGCGCTCGAGCTCGAGCTCGAGGGATTCGACGACGACGAAATTGCGGATGGAAAGAAGGCGAAGCACGTGAAGCGTCGGGACAAGGGCAGTTGGGGTCGGCGCGGCGAAGGAACGATCGGTGCCTGGCAGGCGTCGCGGCATCCGCGAGGACGCCGCGAGACGCCGTCACGCGGTGTCGTCCCCTAGTCCCCGCGTCCGGCGAAGGCGGTCTCGTGCAGCCGTTCGGGGGTTTCGCTCCAGTGAAGCTTTTCGCGCAGCATCGCGAAGTAATCGTAACCGGCCGGATGCAGAAGCCGCATCGTGTGGCGCGCGCGGCGGATGATCACGCGATCGTCCTCGGCCATCTGGAAATGCGTCTGGCCGTCGCAATGCACCCAGGCGTCGATGCCGCGCAGCAGCGTCACGCGGATCGTCACCGAGTCGCCGACGACGATCGGCCGGTTGGTGAGCGCGTGCGGCGCAACCGGAACGAGCAGGATCGCGGGAACGCTGGGCTCGACGATCGGACCCTGCGCGGACAGCGCGTACGCGGTGGATCCCGTCGGCGTCGCGACGATGAGACCGTCGGAGCGCATCGCGTAGAGGAAGCGGCCGTCGATCTCGGCCGCGCTGTCGATCATCCCGCCCTGCGTGCCGCGGTTGACGACGACCTCGTTGAACGCCTGCACCGACTCCGTCGGACCGCCTGCCTTGCGCTCCAGCACGACGTCGAGCATCGAGCGCCGCTCCTCGACGAACGCGCCGTCGAGGATCGCGGCCAGCGCCGGCTCCATCGTGGCGGCGGGGACGTCGGTGAGAAAGCCGAGGCGGCCCTGATTGACGCCGATCAGCGGAATGTCGAAGGCCGCGAGCTCGCGCGCAGCGGACAGCATCGTGCCGTCGCCGCCGACGATCACCGCCACGTCGGCATCGCGGCCGAGCTCGCCCGGCCTGCCCTGTCGGCAGCCCGGTACGGGCGCATAGCGGGCCGTCGCGGCTTCCAGCACGACCTCGTGGCCGCGCGCCGCGAGAAACGCCGCGAGCGCCGCCAGCGGCTCGGCAAGGGCCGGGCTCGCGTAGCGCCCGACCAGCGCGACACGGCGAAAGCGAAGGCTCGTTGCGGACACGGACATGGTCCCGGATTAAAGCACAGCCGCGCGCGATGCCAAAGCCGCCCTCCAGACGATGCGCGGAGGCGCCGGCCACCCGGTTCCGATGGGCGGTGCCGGCGGACCGCGGAATCCCGCCGGTGACGGGTAAAATGGCCGCATGCTGGAGCCGCGCGCACAACACCTGTTGAAGACCCTCATCGAGCGCTACATCGATGAAGGGCAGCCGGTCGGCTCGCGGATGCTCTCGCGCCAGTCAGGGCTCGAGCTCTCGCCGGCGACGATCCGCAACGTGATGGCGGACCTCGAGGAGCTCGGCTACATCGCGAGCCCGCACACGTCGGCGGGACGGATCCCGACGGCGAAGGGATATCGCTTCTTCGTCGACAGCCTGATGGTCGTGAAGCCGCTGCACGAGCAGGAGATCCGGCGCCTCGAAGGCGAATTCACCGCGGATCGCCCGCAGCAGCTCGTGAGTGCCGCCGCAACGCTGCTGTCGCAGCTCACCCATTTCGCCGGCATCGTGATGACGCCGAAGCGGCGCGAGCCGTCGTTCCGTCACCTCGAGTTCCTGCGGCTGTCCGAGCATCGCGTGCTGCTGATCATCGTGACGACCGAGGGCGACGTGCAGAACCGCATCCTGCACACCGACCGCGGCTATACGCAGGCTCAGCTCGCCGAGGCGACGCGCTTTCTCAACCAGCACTACGCCGGCCAGCCGTTCGGCGCGCTGCGCACCCTGCTCGCCGATGAGTTGAAGTCGCTGCGCGAGGACATCGTCGGATTGATGACGGCGGCGGTCGAGGTCGGCAGCGCGGCGATCCACGAGGGCGACACGCTTGTCGTCACCGGCGAGCGCAATCTGCTCTCCGCTCACGACCTGTCGTCCAACATGGAGCGGCTGCGCAAGCTCTTCGAGCTTTTCGAGCAGAAGACCTCGCTCCTGCATCTCCTCGACATCTCGCAGCGCGGCCAGGGCGTGCAGCTCTACATCGGCGGCGAGTCCGGGCTCGTCTCGCTCGACGAGTGCAGTCTCGTCACGGCACCGTACGAAGTGGATGGGCAGGTGATCGGCACGCTCGGCGTGATCGGCCCGACGCGGATGGCCTACGAGCGCGTGATCCCCATCGTCGACGTCACTGCGAAGCTGCTGTCGAACGCACTGACGCAGCAAATGACCGATTAGGATTGGCGCGACTGTCGCGACGGAGCGGGCTGAAATGCATCCCAACGCAGCGGTGATCGAGCGATTCTATTCCGCGCTCGGGCGGCGCGACGCCGAGGCGATGCTTGCCTGCTACGCGCCCGACGTGACGTTCTCCGACCCGGTGTTCCCGGCTCTCGACGCGGCAGGCGTCGCCGCGATGTGGCGGATGCTGTGCGCGCGCGGCAAGGATCTCGAGGTGAGCGCTTCCTGCATCGAGGCCGATGCAACGGCGGGACGCGCGCACTGGGACGCGACCTACACATACTCGGGCACCGGCCGTCGCGTCGTCAACGCAATCGACGCCACGTTCGCCTTTCGCGATGGCCGCATCTGCCGGCATCAGGACCGGTTCGGCCTCTACCGCTGGCTGCGGCAGGCGCTGGGATGGAAGGGCGTCGCGCTGGGGTGGTTGCCTGCCGTGCAGCGCAAGGTGCGGGCGCAGGCGGCCGGCGCGCTTGCGCAGTTTCGGGCGCAATCCGCGGCGCGCTGAGCCGGCCGCGGCGCCCGCGCATCGAACGCATGCCGAGTGTCCCGATGCGCGTCAATCGGGACGCGTCGCCTGCATGCTAATGTTCGCCGTCGCGATCGACGCGCGCCCGCGTCGCGCCTTCCTCCGTATTCTTCCGCCGCCATGATGTCCATTCCCGAACCGCCGTTCTCGCACGATCGCACGCCGAAGATCGGCATCCTCCTTGCGAACCTCGGCACGCCCGATGCACCGACGTCCTCGGCGGTGCGGCGCTACCTCGCGCAGTTCCTGTCGGACCCGCGCGTGATCGAGATTCCCGCGTGGGCGTGGAAGCCGATCCTCTACGGGATCATCCTTCTGGTGCGCCCGCCGAAGTCGGCGCGCAAGTACGCGGCGATCTGGTCGAAGGATGGTTCGCCGCTCCTCGTGCACAGCCTGCGGCAGCGCACGCTGCTGATGGGCTACCTCGGGCAGCGGCTGAAGGCGGCGGGCTATCCGGCGGACCTGTGCGCAGTCGAGGTCGGCATGCGCTACGGCAACCCGAGCGTCGGCGCTGCGCTCGACAAGCTGCGCGCCGCAAACTGCGAGAAGATCCTCGTGCTGCCGCTGTTTCCGCAGTACTCGGCGAGCTGCAACGCGTCGGCGTTCGACGCGGTCGCCGAACACTTTCTCGAAGCGCGCCGGCTCCCGGCGCTTCGCTTTGTCGAGACGTTTCACGCCGACGACGGCTACATCAAGGCGCTTGCGCAGAACGTCAACGACTTCTGGGTGAAGCACGGGCGCCCCGAGCATTTCGTGATGTCGTTTCACGGGCTGCCGCGGCGCACGCTCGATCGCGGCGACCCGTATCACTGCTATTGCCAGGTCACCGGCCGCCTGCTCGCGCGGGAGCTCGGCCTTGCGAGCGACCAGTGGACGCTGACGTTCCAGTCGCGCTTCGGCAAGGCACAGTGGCTGAAGCCCTACACGGTCGACGTCGTCGCGGCGCTCGGGGAAAAGGGCGCGGGGCGGGTCGACGTCTTCTGCCCCGGCTTCGTCGCAGACTGCCTCGAGACGCTGGAGGAGATCGGCATCGAGGTGCGCGCGAGCTTCGTCGCGGCGGGCGGCAGGGAATTTCACGTGATTCCCTGCCTCAACGAGCATCCGAAGTGGATTGCGGCGCTGGCCGAGCTCGTCGAACGAAACCTCGCGGGCTGGCTGGCCGCAGCGCCTGACCCCGCGGCGCGCGAACTCACCCAGGCCCGGGCCAGGGCGCTGGGCGCGGAGAAGTAACCCTCGTTGCACCTGGCGTTCGCCGGCGCACGGCGGGCGCCGTTCCCCGAACGGATCTCGCGGCGATGCCGTCACTCAAGTCCTTGTTTCTGCGAGCACCGGCGCGCCCGATCATGACCGCGGCCGCATGGCATCGCCGGACGTTGAAAGGCCGCGAAATGCCCCCATTGTTCGATAGGGCGCCGAAAAGAGCGCAAAAAAGCCAGTAAAGGAGTGTGCATGACCACCCAGGAACGACCCGACGCACCCGTACCGCCGGGTGACGCCTCGCCGCCGACGCTGACGGGCAGAAGCGAGCCCGAATACGTGGGCGAGCCTCGACCGGCCGACCCGGCACCCGACATCGCTGCGCTCCTCAGGAAAGCCGAGGACGAGGTCGCGGACCTCAGGGACGCATGGCTGCGCGCCCGTGCCGACATCGAAAACGTCCGCAAGCAGTCCGCCAGCGAGATCGCGCGCGCGCGGAAGTTCGCGATCGAGAACTTTGCCGAGGATCTCCTTCCGGTCCGGGATGCGCTGGAGGCCACCCTCGCGACCGGCGCCGCGGCGCCGGAGGCGCTCAAGGCGGGCGTGCAGCTCACGCTGAAGCAGCTCGCCGCGGCGTTCGACAAGGCGAAGGTCGTCGCCGTCGACCCGGTCGGCGCGAAGTTCGATCCGAACGTCCACCAGGCGATGACGATGGTCGACGCCGACCTGCCGCCGAACACCGTCGCGCAGGTCTTCCAGAAGGGCTACGTGCTGAACGACCGCGTGCTGCGCCCGGCGATGGTCGCCGTGGTCCGCCCGAAAACGTCGGATTGACGCACGCAAGCCTCCATTTCAGGTTGATTTGCAACCCGAAATCCCCATCTGACACGGCATTGAACGAATCCCTCAATCGGAGGAAATGAACATGGGCAAGATCATCGGCATCGACCTCGGCACCACGAACAGCTGCGTCGCCATCATGGAAGGCGGCCAGCCGAAGGTGATCGAGAATTCGGAAGGCGCGCGCACGACCCCGTCGGTCGTCGCGTATCTCGACGACGGCGAGATCGTCGTCGGGGCGCCCGCGAAGCGGCAGGCGATCACCAACGCGAAGAACACCATCTTCGCGGTGAAGCGGCTGATCGGCCGGCGCTTCGAGGAAAAGGAAGTGCAGAAGGACATCGGCCTCATGCCCTACAGGATCGTCCGCCACTCCAACGGCGACGCCTGGGTCGAGGCGCGCGGCGAGGCGATTGCGCCGTCGCAGGTGTCGGCGGAAACCCTGCGCAAGATGAAAAAGACGGCCGAGGACTACCTCGGCGAGGAAGTCACCGAGGCCGTGATCACGGTCCCGGCGTACTTCAACGACTCGCAGCGGCAGGCGACCAAGGACGCCGGGCGCATCGCGGGCCTCGAGGTCAAGCGGATCATCAACGAGCCGACCGCGGCCGCGCTCGCGTTCGGGATGGACAAGAAGGAAGGCGACCGCAAGATCGCCGTGTATGACCTCGGCGGCGGCACGTTCGACATCTCGATCATCGAGATCGCCGAAGTCGACAAGGAGCATCAGTTCGAGGTGCTCTCGACCAACGGCGACACGTTCCTCGGCGGCGAGGACTTCGACCAGCGGCTGATCGACTACGTCGTCACCGAATACAAGAAGGAATCGGGCGTCGACCTCAAGAACGACGTGCTGGCGCTGCAGCGGCTCAAGGACTCCGCCGAGAAGGCGAAGATCGAGCTGTCGAGCTCGCAGCAGACCGAGATCAACCTGCCGTACATCACGGCGGACCAGTCCGGCCCGAAGCACCTGTCGATCAAGATCACGCGCGCCAAGTTCGAGGCGCTGGTCGAGGACCTGATCGAGCGCACGATCGAGCCGTGCCGCGTCGCGATCAAGGACTCGGGCCTTTCGCTCGCCGACATCGGCGACGTCATCCTTGTCGGCGGCATGACGCGCATGCCCAAGGTGCAGGACAAGGTGAAGGAGTTCTTCGGCCGCGATCCGCGCAAGGACGTGAACCCCGACGAGGCGGTCGCGGTCGGCGCGGCGATCCAGGGCGGCGTGCTGAAGGGCGACGTCAAGGACGTGCTGCTGCTCGACGTGACGCCGCTGTCGCTCGGCATCGAGACGCTGGGCGGCGTGATGACCAAGCTCATCAAGAAGAACACGACGATCCCGACCAAGGCGCAGCAGGTGTTCTCGACGGCCGACGACAATCAGGGCGCGGTGACGATCCACGTGCTGCAGGGCGAGCGCGACGTCGCGTCCGGCAACAAGAGCCTCGGCCAGTTCAACCTCGAGGGCATCCCCCCGGCGCCGCGCGGCATGCCGCAGATCGAGGTCATGTTCGACATCGACGCGAACGGCATCCTGCACGTGTCGGCGAAGGACAAGGCGACCCAGAAGGAGAACAAGATCACGATCAAGGCGAGCTCCGGGCTCTCCGAGGCCGAGATCCAGTCGATGGTGAAGGACGCCGAGGCGCACGCCGACGACGACCGCAAGCAGCTGGAGCTGGTGCAGGCGCGCAACGGACTCGACGCACTCGTGCACAGCGTGCAGAAGTCGCTGACGGAATACGGCGACAAGGTCTCGGCCGAGGAGAAGGCGAACATCGAGGCTGCGCTGAAGGAGGCCGAAACGCTGCTGAAGGAAAAGGACGCGACGAAGGAGGCGCTCGAGGCCAAGGCCGAGGCGCTCGCCACCACGTCGCAGAAGCTCGGTGAGGCGATGTACGCGAAGGCGCAGGCCGAGGCGCAGGCGTCCGCGGCCGGAGCGCCGGGCGGCGACGGCGCGGCCGGCGGCCACGCTCACGGCGGCGGCGGTGACGAGAAGGTCGTCGATGCCGAGTTCACCGAAGTCAAGGATCGCAAGGCCTGACACCGCGAAGCGGGCGATGCCGTCGCATGCAGACGTTGCGGCGGCGTTGCCCACGCCGCTCGCGGGCCGAGCGCCGCGCGCGGCGCCCGTGATATAAGTCTGCCCGGCACGATCCACCACACTCCGAGCTGTTCATGTCTTCCAAGCGCGACTACTACACGGTGCTCGGCGTCAATCGCGACGCCTCCGAGGAGGACATCAAGAAGTCCTATCGCAAGCTCGCGATGAAGCACCATCCGGATCGCAACGCGGAAAAAGGGTCCGAGGACAAGTTCAAGGAGGCGAAGGAGGCCTACGAGGTTCTCTCCGACGCCAAGAAGCGCGCCGCCTACGACCAGTTCGGCCACGCCGGCGTCGATCCGTCCGCCGGTTTCGGCGCGGCCGGCGCGCGCGGCTTCGGCGGCGGCGGGCCGGAGGGCTTCGGCGGCTTCGCCGATGCGTTCGGCGACATCTTCGGCGAGATCTTCGGCGCGCAGCGCGGCGGGCGCGGCAGCGGCGTCTATCGCGGCGCCGACCTTCGCTACAACCTCGAGCTCACGCTGGAGGAAGTCGCGCGCGGCACCGAGGCGAAGATCCGCATTCCGGCGCTCGAGGAATGCGCGACGTGTCACGGCAGCGGTGCCAAGCCGGGCACGCAGCCCAAGCAGTGCACGACCTGCCACGGGCGCGGCGAAGTGCGCGTGTCGCAGGGATTCTTCTCGATCCAGCAGACGTGCCCGACCTGCCACGGCACCGGCAAGATCATTCCCGAGCCCTGCGCAACCTGTCAGGGCGTGGGCCGCATCAAGAAGTCCAAGACGCTCTCGGTCAAGATTCCGGCGGGCGTGGATCAGGACGATCGCATCCGGTTGACCGGTGAAGGCGAGGCCGGCGTCAACGGCGGCCCGCCGGGCGATCTCTACGTCGTCGTCAACCTGAAGCCGCACGCGGTGTTCCAGCGCGAGGGCAACGATCTCCACTGCGAGATGCCGATCAGCTTCGCCACCGCCGCGCTGGGCGGCGAGATCGAGATCCCGACGCTCGACGGCCACGCGAGCATCAGGATTCCGGCCGAGTCGCAGACGGGGCAGGTGTTCCGGCTCCGCGCCAAGGGGATCAAGCACGTGCGCGGGGCGCAGCATGGCGATCTTTTCTGCCACGTCTCGATCGAGACGCCGGTGAAGCTCACGTCGCGGCAGAAGGAACTGCTGCGCGAGTTCGAGGCGATCAACGAGCAGGATCCGGCCGCGCACAATCCGCGCGCGAAATCCTTCTTCGACAAGGTGCGCGACTTCTTCGCGCCCTGACGCCGCCGGCGTGATGCCGGTGGGCGACGGTCCATGAGCTCCGGCGAAACCTGCGACGTCGTCGTCATCGGCGCCGGTGCGGCCGGCATGATGTGTGCGGCCGAGGCAGGGCGGCGCGGGCGCCGCGTGGTCCTCGTCGAGCACTATCACGTACTGGGCGAGAAGATCCGCATTTCCGGCGGCGGCCGCTGCAACTTCACCAACGTCAACGCCGGACCGGCGAACTACCTGTCGCAGAACCCGGACTACTGCCGCTCCGCGCTGTCGCGCTACACGCCGCAAGATTTTCTCGCGCTGGTCGGGCGGCATCGCATCCGCTATCACGAGAAGACGCTGGGCCAGCTCTTCTGCGATGATTCGGCGCGCCAGATCGTCGCGATGCTGAAGTCGGAGTGCGATCGCGCCGGCGTGGCATGGCGGATGCCCTGCGCGGTGGAGTCGGTCGCGCACGAGGGCGGCGGCTTTCGCATCGCAACCGCTGCGGGGCCGTTGCACGCGCAGTCGCTGGTCATCGCGACGGGCGGGCTCACGGTGCCGAAGATCGGCGCGACGCCTTTCGGCTATCGCGTCGCCGAGCAGTTCGGTCTCGCGATTGTGCTGCCGCGCCCTGCGCTGGTGCCGCTCTCGTTTCACCCCGAGACGCTCGGGCACTACGGCGATCTCGCCGGCGTGTCGCTCGACGCCGAGGTCTCCTGCGGCGCCGGCCGCTTCCGCGAAAACCTGCTGTTCACGCACCGCGGCGTTTCCGGTCCGGCGATCCTGCAGATATCGTCCTACTGGAACGGCAGGGATCCGCTGAACATCGACCTCCTGCCGGGCGCCGACGCCGCGACATGGCTCGTCGGCGCGCGCAATTCGGGAGCGCTCCTTTCGACGCTTCTCGCCGAACGCCTGCCGGCGCGCTTCGCGCAGCAATGGTGCGCGGCGCACACGGCGACGCTCCCGCTGCGCCAGATGCCGGAGCCGCGGCTGCGCGAGCTCGCCGCGGCATTGCACGCGTGGAAGGTCGTGCCGTCCGGCACGCTCGGCTACAACAAGGCCGAAGTGACGCTCGGCGGCGTCGACACGCGCGACCTCTCGTCGAAGACGATGGCGGCGACAAGGAATCCCGGGCTGTTCTTCATCGGCGAGGTCGTCGACGTCACGGGCTGGCTCGGCGGCTACAATTTCCAGTGGGCGTGGGCCTCGGGCCACGCCGCCGGAGCGTTTGCCTAGCGCGCCTCGTTGCGCTTACGATTCGGCCGTCTTCTTCGCACATTCGTCCGGGAGTCACGCGTGTTCATTCGTCTCGCACTGGCTTTGCTGGCATCGGTTCCGCTGCTGTGCGGCGCGCAGGTCAGGATCGGTCTCATGGTGTCGGCGACCGGACCGACGACCGCGATCGGCATTCCGCAGCAGAACACCGGCATGCTGCTGCCGGCGCGGATCGGCGACGCAACCGTCGAATACGTCCAGCTGGATGACGGCGGCGACACGACGCGCGGCGTCCAGAACGTCAAGAAGCTGATCCAGGAGCACAACATCGATGCGCTGATCGGCCCGTCGACGACGCCGATCGCGCTCGCCATCCTCGACGTGATCGCGGAGGCGAGAGTGCCGCTGCTCGCGACGGTGGGCAGCTCCAACGTGATCGAGCCGATGGATGCGAAGCGGCGCTGGGTCTTCAAGACGACGCAGAACGACGAGCTCATCGCCGCGGCGCTGGTGCGGCACATGGCGAAGTCCGGGGTGAAGACGTTCGGCTTCATCGGCTTCAAGGATCCGTACGGCGAGAACTGGTTCAAGGTCTTCGTGCCGTTGGCCGTGAAGGCCGGTGTTGCGCTCGTCGCCACCGAGTACTACCAGCGCACCGATTCCAGCGTCACCGCGCAGGCGCTGAAGCTCGTTGCCGCGAAGCCGGACGCGGTGCTCGTCGCCGGCGTCGGCGGTCCCGGCGTGCTGCCCGAGATCACGCTTCGCGACCAGGGCTACAAGGGAACGATCTACCAGACGCACGGTGTGGCCACCGACGAATTCATCCGGCTCGGCAGGGAAAAGGTCGAAGGCACGATCCTGGCCGCCGGGCCGATGCTCGTCATCGACGAGATTTCGGGTGCGAACCCGGTGAAGAAGGTCGCGCAGAGCTACATCGCCGCGTATGAACAGCGCTTCGGGCAGAAGCCGGCGACGTTCGGCGCGAACACCTGGGATGCAGGCATCATTCTCCAGCGCGCAATTCCCGTCGCGCTGAAAACGGCAAAGCCGGGAACCGTCGAATTCCGGGTTGCGCTGCGCGACGCGATCGAGCAGGAGCGCGACATCGTCGGCTGCCAGGGCGTGTTCAACATGTCGGCGACCGACCACAACGGCATGGACGAGCGCGCGCGCGTGCTGGTCGTCGTGCGCGACGGCCGCTTCCGCCTGCTGCCCGAATGAGCGGGACGCGCGCGAGCGATCGAGCGCGGCCGACGTCGCGCTGCGTCATTGTTTCAGAGCCGTGCGGAGGCCGCGGAGTGAAGGCCGCGCGTATGCCGATCCTGCCGCACCGCAGCGCCGAAAGCGCAGGTCGGAGCGCGTGAGCGTGCGCCCGACTTCGGTCGTCGGCATCCTGCTTGCCGCGGGCAGCGGCGTGCGCTTCGGCGGCGCAAAGCTGCTCGCGCGGCTGCCGTCGCACGAAGCTGGCGGCGAATGCGTCGGCGTCGTCGCGTGCCGTCATCTCATCGCGGCGATTCCCGACGTCATTGCGGTCGTGCGCTCCAACGACGCGGCGCTGGCCGTCGCGCTGGGAGCCGCCGGTGCGCAGGTCGTCCGCTGCGACAATGCAGACGAGGGCATGGGCGCGAGTCTCGCGTGCGGCGTGCTGGCGATGCCGCAGGCGGTGGGGTGGGTCGTCGCATTGGCGGACATGCCGTGGATCGCGCCAGGATCGATCGCGCGCGTTGCCGCCGCGATCGCAGCGGGGGCGCGGGTCGCCGCACCGTTCCACGGCGGCCTGCGCGGCCATCCGGTGGGATTCGGGCGCGCCTGCTACCGGGAGCTTGCTGCGCTGACGGGCGACACGGGTGCGAAGGCCGTCGTCGCGGCACACCGCGATGCGCTGGTCCGTATCGATATCGACGATCCCGGCATCCTGCGCGACGTCGACAGGCTGGCCGACCTCGCCGGCGCGCCGCGCGCCAGCTGATTCGCTCGGGTCGCGTCGCGCCCGGTGCCGGTCACGACGCCGGCCGGTCGCCCTGCCACATGTCGCCCTGGCGGCCGACGATCCGGTTCTCGGCCTCCTGCAGGTGCCACCAGTCGCGCAGCGCCGGCGCCTCGAGCGGACGCGAGATGAGGTAGCCCTGCGCCTCGTCGCAGCCGTGACGCTTTAGGAATTCGAGCTGTGCGGCGGTCTCGACGCCTTCCGCAATGACGCGCAGGCCGAGCGAATGCGACAGCGCGATGATCGCCTGCGTGATCGCCTCGTCGTTGCGGTTCTGCTCGAGGCCGTGGACGAAGCGCTGGTCGATCTTGACTGCCTGGATCGGCAGCCGCGTGAGATAGGAAAGGCTCGAGTATCCCGTCCCGAAGTCGTCGACGGTGATCGACACGCCGCGCTCCTTCAGCTTGACGAGCGTCGCGACGGCCTTCTCGGGATGGGTGATGATGACGCTCTCGGTGATCTCGAGGTCGAGGTACTGCGGCGGCAGCCCGCTCGCGGAGAGCGCCTCGTCGACGATCGACAGCCAGCTGTCGTGCTGCAGCTGCTGCACCGACAGGTTGACCGACAGTCGGAGCATCATGCCGAGGCGATGCCACGCGACGGTCTGCCGGCAGCTGTCGCGCAGCACGCGCGCGCCGAGCGCCTGGATCATCCCGGATTCCTCGGCGACAGGGATGAATTCTGACGGCGCAATGACGCCGCGCTCCGGATCGCGCCAGCGGCACAGCGCCTCGACGCCGCACGCGCGTCCGGTGTGCATCTCGATCTGCGGCTGGTAGACGAGGAAGAACTCGTCGTCCATCAGCCCGCGCCGCATGTCGGTCTCGAGCTGCAGGCGCAGCTGGACGCGGGCGTTCATGTCGGCGGTGTAGAAGCGATATGCGTTGCGGCCGGCGTCCTTGGCCGCGTACATCGCGGTGTCCGCCTGCTTGATCAGCGAGACCGGATCGATGGCATCGTGCGGAAACATCGACACGCCGATCGAGCACGTGAGGGTCGGCATCTGGTCGGAGATCCGGAACGGCGCCATGAACGACTCGCGCACGCGCGAGAGCACCGACATCGTCTCGAACGTCGCATTGGCGGGGTCGAGCCCGGGGAGAATCAGCACGAACTCGTCGCCGCCGAGGCGCGCGACGGTGTCGGACTCGCGGACCGCGTTGGTGAGCCGCTGCGCGACGGACTGCAGCAGCTGGTCGCCGGAGTCGTGGCCCAGCGTGTCGTTGATCCGCTTGAAGTGGTCGAAGTCGAGGAAAAGGCACGCGACGTGCGTCGAGTCGCGATGCGCCTGCGCGATGATCTGCTTCAGCCGCTGGTTGAGCAGCGACCGGTTGGGAAGCCCGGTGAGGATGTCGTGCTGCGCGAGCTTGTACGCATGCGCGGTCGCGATCTCGAGCTCCCGGGTGCGCTGCGCGACCTTGTCCTCCAGCGTGCGCTGGTACGTCGCGACCTCGGCCTGCGATTCGGCGAGGCGCTGCGTCATGTGGTTGAACGTGTGCGTGAGGAGGCCGAGCTCGTCGGACGAGCGCGCCGGCACGAAGACGTCGAGCTTGCCGGCGCCGACCGCGCGCGCCGCGCGCATCAGCCGGCGCATCGGCGCCACCAGCCGGCGCGTCAGCACCAGCGTTGCGCCGGTCGCGAGCACGACAAGAAGCCCGATCACCGACGCGAAGCCGAGCAGCATGTTGCGCAGCTGCGCCTGCTGCCGCTCGAAGGTCATGCCGACGCGGATGAAGCCGATCGGCGCGCCGGCGCCCGTTCCGCGCGCCGGCGGCGGCGCGTGCTCGTCCGTTCCCTCGGCAAATGCCATCGCGGCGACCGGTTTTGTGCTGCCGACCGGCGCCATCAGCTCGACGTAACGTCGCCCCAGGATCGTGCGATCGCTGTTGACGACGCCGCCTGTCGCGACGGACGTCCCGGGCGGGAACGCAGGCAGCGCGACGCCCTGCAGCGATTCCGCGACACGCCGCAGGACGACGGGACGATGCTGCACATCCTCGACGATCACATAGGCAATATCCCCCTCGGCGTTCACGCTGTTCAGCACCGATTCGAGATTGGCCCGATCGTTCGTGTAGAGCCCGTATTCGGTGAGTTCCGCGAGCATCTCGACCACCGACGAGCCCTGCGCCTTCAGCTCGTTCGCGCCGACGCGCGCCTGCTGCCAGACGGAGAAGCCCGTCATCGCCACCGCAGTTGCCAGGATGATGCCGACCGTGAGCGCGTTGAGCTTGGTGAGAAGCCCCATGCGCACGGGCGGCAGCTCGAGCGCCGACGTGGTGTCGGTCGCGATAGGCGTCAGGTGCCTTCTCAGGCGTCGGAGCGTTTTCATTCGAACGACCGGTCGACGTCGGGCAGCAGGCTCATGTTCCATTTGATCTGCAGCTGCTCGGCGGAGCGCAGGTTGATCGCGATGCGCGGGCGCGGCAGCGGCGGCAGGGGTGCCCGCGACGATGAGAGCGAACGCAGCGCGAGCGCGCCGCAATACGCGCCCAGCTCCTCGTAATCCCACTCGACGGCGTACAGCGCGCCCGCCTTCACCCACGCCTCGGTGAGGCCGATCAGAGGAATCCTGTTGCGGAACGAGAAAAGCAGCAGCGCCTTCGACGCCTGCTGCGTGTAGACGGTGGTGTCCGGAATCGCGAGGATCGCGTCGACGGCATTGGGCAGGCTCGCGAGCGCCTGCGGCAGCATCGCGTGCGATGTCACCGGGGCGAGCCGCGTCTGGTACCCGGCGCCGGTGAGCGCGGTGGCGATAGCGTCGACGCGCTTTGCGTTGATCGCCGGGTCGAACAGGATGCCGATCGTGCGCGCCTGCGGCAGGAACGTGCGCAGCGAATCGATCTGCACGTCGATAGGGACGTCGATCGGCACAACCTGCGGATTCGGTGCGCCGCGCACGGTGTCGGGCGACGGCACGAGGCAGCTCACCAGCGGGGAAGACGACCCCGCGCGGGCGACGAGCTCGCTCGCACGCATGCCCAGCGCGACCACCGCAGTGTCGCGGCCGAGCCGCGCGAAGGCACCCGGCGGTGCGCTCTCCACGTCGGGATCGAGCAGCTGCGCCTCGACGGTGATGCCCGTGATCTTCTGGATGCCCGCGAGCGCCTGCTGGTACGGCGGCGCCTCGTCCGACGAGACGACAACGAGATGCTGCGCTCGCACCGCCCCCGCGGCGGCCAGCGCAGCGGCGAGCGTGGCCGCGCCGAACTTACGGCGGCGATTTGCCCTGGCTGCATCTCGTCCGGATTTCACCTGCATTAAACGCTCATGACGACCTTGAGAAGACAGGGGCGACCCGCCTGCGGAATCCGGCCCAACACGTCCTCGGTCCCGACGGGATCGGCGAGCGGTCGGCCGAGGAGATTCTGCACGACGATTTGCGTGCGCACACGCTGAAGAATATTCGGCAGCCGTGGGATCGCGTGTCGGAATGGGCTGCTGCAGTCTTGCATTCCTGTTCCTGCAGCGGGCGCGGTTCAGGCGCTGCGGGCCGGTTTGTCGCGCCGCCTGCCGGCCAACGGGGTCATTGTGCTCAACGCAGAGTCATTTAAGCACACTCCGTGCCATGTTCCGGGGGCGGGCGTGACGGGCGTCGCAGCGTGAATCGGGGTGAACCGGGGCGTGCGCCCCGGGCCCGAAAACGGCACGACGTCAGGATGCGACGGCGATGCGCTGACGCCACTCGCGGGGGCCGGTCTCGTGGACCGAAACGCCCTGGGCATCGACGGCCACGGTGACCGGCATGTCCTTGACGCCGAACTCGTAGATCGCTTCCATGCCAAGGTCGCCGAAGGCGACGACGCGAGAGCTCTTGATCGCCTTCGCGACGAGATAGGCGGCGCCGCCCACCGCCATCAGGTAGGCAGCCTTGTGCTTCCTGATCGCGTCGATCGCGGCGGGGCCGCGCTCGGCCTTGCCGACCATTGCGATCAGTCCCGTTTGCGCGAGCATCATTTCGGTGAACTTGTCCATCCGCGTCGACGTCGTCGGACCGGCCGGACCCACGACCTCGTCACGCACCGGATCGACCGGGCCGACGTAGTAGATGACGCGGTTGGTGAAATCGACGGGCAGCTTTTCGCCCTTCGCGAGCATGTCGGAGATGCGCTTGTGCGCGGCATCGCGCCCGGTCAGCATCTTGCCCGAGAGGAGCAGGCGCAGGCCGGGCTTCCAGCCCGCCACCTCCGCAGGCGTCAGCGTGTCGAGGTCGACGCGCCGCGATTCGGGCGACGGCGCCCATTCGACTTTGGGCCAGCGCGAAAGATCGGGCGGCGCGAGCTTCGCCGCGCCGGAGCCGTCGAGAACGAAATGCGCGTGCCGCGTCGCCGCGCAATTGGGAATCATTGCGACCGGCTTCGACGCGGCGTGCGTCGGATAGTCGAGTATCTTGACGTCGAGCACGGTCGAGAGGCCGCCGAGCCCTTGGGCGCCGATGCCGAGCGCGTTGACCTTGTCGAAGAGCTCGAGGCGCAGCTCCTCGATCGCGTTCTTCGGACCGCGCTTGCGCAGGTCGTGGATGTCGATCGGCTCCATCAGCGCTTCCTTCGCGAGCACCATCGCCTTCTCGGCGCTGCCGCCGATGCCGATGCCGAGCATCCCCGGCGGACACCAGCCGGCGCCCATCGTCGGCACGGTCTTCAGCACCCAGTCGACGATGGAATCGGAAGGATTCAGCATCGCGAACTTCGACTTGTTCTCCGAACCGCCGCCCTTCGCGGCGATGCTGATCTCGACCGAGGCGCCGGGGACAATCTCGTAGTGCACGACCGCAGGCGTGTTGTCCTTCGTGTTGGTGCGCTTGCCGGCGGGGTCGGCGAGGATCGACGCACGGAGCTTGTTCTCCGGATCGAGGTACGCGCGGCGCACGCCTTCGTTGATCATCTCGGTCGGCGTCATCGTCGCGCCTTCCCAGCGCGTGTCGATGCCGAGCTTGACGAAGGCGACAACGATGCCCGTGTCCTGGCAGAGCGGCCGATGGCCTTCGGCGCACATGCGGGAGTTGGTGAGGATCTGCGCGATCGCGTCCTTTGCCGCCGGCGAAGCCTCGGCCTCGTACGCGACGCCGAGCGCCTCGATGTAGTCCTGCGGATGATAGTAGGAGATGTACTGCAGCGCGTCGGCGACGCTGTCGATCAGGTCCTGCTGGCGGATCGGGTTCATGGCGGCCCTGCTTTGGTGGTATGGAATTCCTGCGTTCGCGGCGCCGGTGCGAGCGGTCCGGCGGGAGGCAGCAGCACGAGGCGCCTGCAGCCCCGCGCGCGGATCGCCATGTCGCGACGCCGGTGGATCGGCCCCCGCATCCGCGGCACGCTGCGAAGGGAAAGTCGGGACGCGGGCGCGCATGGAATCGGCGGGAACCCACGGCGCGTGCGGCGTGGCGGCGGTACTCGAGAACGCCTTGGAATTCTAGCACCGGACGCGCCCCGCCGCGACGGCGCACGCTGCCCGGGCGGCATGATCGGGCGCGCCGGTCCTTGCGCTGGGTCAACCTTCCGTCATTGCACGGCAAGCGCGTCGTTGGTTAGACTGCAAGACGGCTTTCCAAACGAGGGAGCGCGAAAAGCGCGCCCGCCGCACGACCTCCAGGAGGAGCATCGCAATGTCCACGATCGAATCGGTATCGAACGAAACCCGCATCTTCGCGCCGCCCGCCGGATTCGTCGCGCAGGCGAACGTCAAGCGTGCCGACTTCGATGCGCTCAACGCCGCCGCCGCGAAGGACTTCACCGGCTTCTGGGCGAAGCTTGCGCGCGACGAGCTCCTGTGGAAAAAGCCGTTCACGCAGACGCTCGACGAGTCGAACGCACCGTTCTACAAATGGTTCGACGACGGGCTCATCAACGTCTCCTACAACTGCCTCGACCGCAATCTCGAGAACGGCAACGCCGAGAAGGTCGCGATCATCTTCGAGGCCGACGACGGCGCCGTCACGCGCGTCACCTACCGGGACCTCCATCAGCGCGTCTGCCGCTTCGCCAATGCGCTGAAGCGCCAGGGAATCAAGAAGGGGGACCGCGTCCTCGTCTACATGCCGATGTCGGTCGAGGGTGTGATCGCGATGCAGGCCTGCGCGCGCATCGGCGCGACGCATTCGGTGGTGTTCGGCGGGTTCTCGGCGAAATCGCTGCAGGAGCGGATCATCGATGCCGGCGCCGTCGCGGTCATCACCGCCGACGAGCAGGCGCGCGGCGGCAAGCACCTGCCGCTGAAGACCATCGTCGACGAGGCGCTCGGGATGGGCGGCTGCGAGAGCATCCGCTGCGTGATCGTCTACCGCAGGACCGGCGGCGCCATTCCGTTCAAGGCGCCGCGCGACCTCTGGATGCACGAGCTCTCGGCGAACGAAGCGGACACCTGCGAGCCGGAATGGGTCGGCGCAGAGCATCCGCTTTTCATCCTCTACACGTCGGGCTCGACCGGCAAGCCGAAAGGCGTGCAGCACAGCTCCGCCGGCTACCTGCTGTGGGCGATGCTCACGATGCGCTGGACGTTCGACATCAAGGCCGCCGACGTGTTCTGGTGCACGGCCGACATCGGCTGGGTGACGGGCCACACGTACATCGCGTACGGCCCGCTTGCCGTCGGCGCGACCGAAGTCGTATTCGAGGGCGTGCCGACGTTTCCCGATGCCGGCCGCTTCTGGCAGACGATCGCGAAGCACAAGGTGTCGATCTTCTACACGGCGCCGACGGCGATCCGCTCGCTCATCAAGGCGTCGGGCGTCACGCCCGCCACCGCGCCGAAGAACTACGATCTCTCGTCGCTGCGGCTCCTCGGCACGGTCGGCGAGCCGATCAATCCCGAAGCGTGGATGTGGTATCACGACAACGTCGGCGGCGGCCGCTGCCCGATCGTCGATACATGGTGGCAGACCGAGACCGGCGGCCACATGATCACGCCGCTGCCCGGCGTCACGCCGCTCGTGCCGGGCTCGTGCACGCTGCCGCTGCCCGGCATCATGGCCGCGATCGTCGACGAGACCGGACACGACGTCGAGAACGGCCATGGCGGCATCCTCGTGATCAAGCGCCCGTGGCCGGCGATGATCCGCACCATCTGGGGCGATCCGGACCGCTACCGGAAATCCTATTTCCCGGAAGAGCTCGGCGGCAATCTCTACCTCGCCGGCGACGGCTCGGTGCGCGACCGCGTGCACGGATACTTCACCATCATGGGCCGCATCGACGACGTGCTGAACGTCTCCGGTCATCGGCTCGGCACGATGGAAATCGAATCGGCGCTCGTCGCGAACCCCATGGTCGCCGAGGCCGCGGTCGTCGGTCGCCCCGACGACATGACCGGCGAGGCGGTGTGTGCGTTCGTCGTGCTGAAGGGCGCCCGTCCGGCCGGACCGGAGGCCGAGCGCATTGCGAAGGAGCTGCGCGACTGGGTCGGCAAGGAGATCGGGCCGATCGCGAAGCCCAAGGACATCCGGTTCGGCGACAACCTGCCGAAGACGCGGTCCGGCAAGATCATGCGCCGGCTGCTGCGCTCGCTCGCGAAGAACGAGACGATCACGCAGGACGTCTCGACCCTTGAAAATCCGGCCATTCTCGAGCAACTCAAGGAGGTCAAGTAGCGCTATGTCTTGATTCCCGCGACGGTCGCGGCCGGATTTCGGCGCAGGATTTCCCGCCGCCGCAGGCGGCTGTTTTCCATAGGTACAATCCGGCCATTCTCGAGCAACTCAAGGAGGTCAAGTAGCGCTATGTCTTGATTCCCGTGCCGGTCGCGGCCGGATTTCGGCGCAGGATTTCCCGCCGTGGCAGGCGGTTTTTCGCGCCGCCGCACGTGAGTTGAATTCCGAAAAGGCGTACAGTGCGGTGCTTCGCACCAAGCGTTCGCCACGGCAGCTTCCACGATGGACAACCGACGCGTCGCCCGCACCGCCAAAGGGCAGCACGAGATTGCCAGCCGGCGCAAGTCGCTGAAGGGCAAGCTGCGCACCGTGCTGTTCCTTATCGATCCGGGCAAGCCGGTCGACGCGATCCTGGAGCAGATCGCGCTGATCGGCGGACCGGCCGACGCGCTGGCGCAGCTTGCGGCCGAGGGCTACATCGAGGAAACGAGCGGGCAGGGCGCCGACGCGTTCGCCGCGGCGCCTTCGCTGGCCGGGAATGCGGTGGAAACCGCTGGCGACGGCGTTCCGCTGCCGCCGATGTCCGTCGTGGACGAAGTCGCGAGCTTCCGTGTGGCCAAGGCGTTCATGAACGACACCATCGTCGACGCGCTCGGCATCCGCGCGTTCACGTTCACGCTGCGGCTCGAGCGCTGCTCGACGCGCGACGATCTTTC
>Ga0265332_10000546_pt1 | contig 25445 bp, 20 predicted proteins | sample 41926metaG_FD_202084 | JGI IMG/M metagenome (GOLD analysis project Ga0265332, IMG submission 202084) | Rhizosphere microbial communities from Carex aquatilis grown in University of Washington, Seatle, WA, United States - 4-19-26 metaG | ecosystem: Host-associated > Plants > Roots > Rhizosphere...
GGCGCCCAGCGCCGCCAGCACCTTGGTCGAGATGCGCGTCGGCGCGCGCACCTTGAGCCCCTTGAGATCGTCGAGTGTCTTCACGGTCTTGTCGGTGAAGTGGAGCTGCGCGCCGTCATGAACGTGAGTGAGGATGAGTTTCGTGCCCTTGAATTCGTCGAGCGAATTCTTCTGCACGTACTCCCAGAGCGCCGGGCTGCCCGTCTCCGCGCTCCTGATGAGATACGGCAGCTCGAACACCTCGGATTTGACGAAGCGCCCCGCCTGGTAGGTCGGGATCGTCCACACGACGTCGACGACGCCGTCCTTCGCCTGGTCGAAGAGCTGCGGCGGCGTGCCGCCGAGCTGCATCGCGGGGTAGATCTGGCACTTGATGCGTCCGCCCGACTCCTTGCCGATCTTCTCGCACCACGGCCCCAGCAATTGCTGCTGCGCGGTCGAATTCGGTCCGAGGAAGTGCTCGACCTTGAGGACGACTTCCTGCGCCGGGGCGGCGCTCCATGCGAATGCCGCTGCGGCCGGTATCACCCACTGCGCGAGCTTGCGAGTCTTCATGCGACCTCCTCCTTGAATTTGTCAGCGGTGGAATGCGTGAACAAGGTACAGCGATATCACCGGAAACATCACGAGCAGCGTGATGCGGACGAAGTCCGACAGCAGGAACGGCACGACGCCCTTGAACGTCTCGGTCAGCGGGACGTCCTTCGCGAGCCTGTTGATGATGTAGACGTTGAGCCCGACCGGCGGATGCACCAGTCCGATCTCGACCACCATCAGCGCGAGGATGCCGAACCAGATCGACTTGTCGGACGCCGAGAGGCCATGGTAGTCCAGTGCCATGATCATCGGATAGAAGATCGGGATCGTGAGCAGGATCATTGCGAGCGCATCCATCACGCATCCCAGGAAAATGTAGATCACGAGGATCATCGTCATCACGGCCAGCGGCTCGACACCGCTCGCCTTCACCCAGTCGGCAAGCTCCTTCGGCATCTGCGACAGCGCGAGCGTCGTATTCATCATGTCGGCACCCAGCAGCACGAGGAAGATCATCGCCGTCGCCTGCGCCGTGCCGAGGGCGCTGTCGACGAATCCCCTTCGGCGCATGCCGCCACTGATGATCGCGATGCCGCCGCACGCGGCAGCGCCGATCGCTGCCGCCTCGGTCGGATTCGCCCACCCGCCGTAGATGCCGACGATGACGACGAGGAACACGATCAGTACCGGAACCACCTGAACGAGGCTGCTGATGCGTTCGGGCCACGCAACGCGCGGACCGGCTGGTCCCGCCGAGGGCTTGATGGCGACGATGATCTGCACGACCAGCATGTAGCCCAGCATCGCGATGATCCCCGGCAGCACCGCGGCGACGAAGAGCTTGCCGATCGATTCCTGCGTGAGGATCGCATAGATCACGAGCGGCACCGACGGCGGGATCATGATGCCGAGCGTGCCGCCGGCCGCCAGCGCGCCGGTGGCGAGCGCGCCCGAGTAGCCGAAGCGGCGAAGCTCGGGCAGCGCCACCTGCCCCATCGTCGCCGCCGTCGCGACCGACGACCCGCAGATGGCGCCGAAGCCCGCGCACGCGCCGATGGCGGCCATGGCGATGCCGCCGCGCCGATGGCCGAGAAACGCGCCGACGAATCGGAAGAGAGCCTTCGAAAGGCCACCGTGGGTCGCGAACTGCCCCATCAGCAGAAAGAGCGGGATGACGACGAGATCGTAGTTGGACAGCCGTGCATACGCGAGATTCTTGAGCGAATTGAGGAGCGCCGGAAGATTTCCGTCGGTGAGGTACAGGTAGCCGCCCGCGCCGACGGCGAACATTGCGATCCCGACCGGGATGCGCACCACCATCAGGGCGAGCATCACGCCGAACGTGGCGAAGCCGACGCCGGTCCCGCTCATGCCCTTGCGGCTCCCGCCGCGGCCCGCAGCAGGTGCACGGTCATGTAGAGGCCGGCGGCGGCCATCATGACGAACCCGGGGACCATGAGCATCTGCGCGATCCACACCGGTATTCCTAGCACCGCGGAAGTCTCGCCCACGTCGCGCAGCGCGAGTGCGCCCGCGGTCGTGCGCCACGCGATCAGCATGCCGAAGAGCCCGACCAGCAGCGAGCCGACGGCGTCGAGCCGCGCGACGGTGCCGGGGGAAAGCCTGTGCGTGAAGAAGTCGACCTTCACGTCGCCGTTGACGAGATGGCAATAGGCGAAGAACGATGCGGTCGCGAACGCGGCACACATCTGCAGGAGCTCGACGTCGCCCGGCAACGGTGCGGCGAACAGCTTGCGTCCGGCGATCGACACGATCGACATCGCCACGAGCGCGACGAAGACGAGACCGCCTGCGATCGCCAGCTGGCGGGACAACGCAAGCAGCACGCGCCCGATCGGCCCGAATCCCGACCGGCCGAGCGGCGTGTCGTCGTGCGCGACTCCGGTCATCGCGCGCCCGGACCCGTCACGTCGATGTCAGACACGGGCGCCGGTGCGCGCCGACGGCGCGCCTGCGCGCGGCACGAACTTGATGCGCTGCGCGACGGCGGGCCGCGGCGGCGCGCCGTGCCGGACGAGCGCCGCATCGAGCGCCTTACCGCCCTCGTCGGCGAGCGCGGCGTCGCGCGCGTCGCCGATTGCGGCGGCACGTGCTGCCGCGCCGCCGTCTGCCGTCGCGAGATGGTCGAGAATGTGCGCGAGATTGGCCTTGCCGCGCTGGTTGGTCGCGCCGTAGCCCTTGATCAGACGGCCGCACAGCGCGATTTCGTACGCGCACTCCCAGCTCTCCGGAATTGCTGCCTCCACCGCCGCCAGCCAGCGCTCGATGCCGGCCTGCTCGTCGCGATAGCGGGCACCGTGGCGGCGGAGCGACTTGAGGCCGGCAAGTGCGCGCAGCATGAGAAATCCGAAGACGCTGTCGGCGCGCACGTGCAGCGAGAAGGCAAGCGCCGCGTTGCCGCGCGCCTGCCGGCGGCGATCCCACTTCGCAAGGGCGTGCGCGAGCGCATGGGGCAGCAGCGAGCCGACTTCCTCGGCGCCGGGTCCGAAATAATCGACGATCCGCACGATATCGGAGGCATCCGCGGCCGCCTCGCGCCGCACCCGCGCGAACCGGGAGGCGCGGCATTTCAGCTGCGCGACCCTGACCACGTCGTCGTAGGCCATCCACAGCGCGAGGAACCGCGCCGTCTCGCGCGTCAGCGCGTGCCCATGCAGGCTGGCCGGATCGGCCGCCGATTCCGCAGCAGCGATCCGGGCGAGTCTCGCCTGGTAGAGCTCGGCATAGGCCTCGTCCTGGAAATCGACCTGCCGCGTGATGCCGGCCGCGACGAGCGCGCGCGTGGCGACGGGAAATGCGACCGAGACGCGCAGCGCATATTCCGACGCTGCCGGCGGCTCGATGACATTTGTTGCCGCGCTCACGTTCAGGCCGGCCGTCGCCGCAAATCCCCGCGCAAATCCGGCGAGGCTCGCATCCGCACCGCGCGAACCCGCGCGGATCACCGACTCGAAGGCGTCGCGCGCGAAAGGCAGCACGCCCGATGCTGCGATCGCGCCGAACATGACGGCGCTGACCACGGTTCCGGCAGCCTGCGCTTCCTGCCCCATGTCGAACGTGTGGAAGCTGCGGCTTTGCGCGCGGACCACCTCTTCCAGCGCTGCCGAGTCGACCCGGCCGTCGGCGATCGGCATCTTTTCCGCGGTCGTCAGCGTGCGGCCCGAGGACGCGATCGTCATCGTGCGATCGGGGCTCACCATGCCGGCCTGCACGATGCGCGCCGCCTCGAGAAGCTCCGACGCAATCGCGAGGTCGATGCCGCCAGGTACGGGGAGCAGCGACAGGATCGGCTGCCGGCCGCCGAGCGCGGAGGCAGGCTGCGGCCACACTTCGACGTAGTACGTCGTCGCGCCGGTGCGCTGCGCGACGCCCGGGATCGACGTACTCTGCGCCGGGTATCCCGCCGCATTCGCAAGATCGACGAGCCACTCGGCGAGCACGCCGCCGCCTTCACCGCCGAGCGCCGCAATCAGGAGCGTGATGGGTCGCATCATGTTGTCTGCCGGGTCTGGAACAGCCCGATGACCGCGCCGCGCAGACGCGCCGCGACGCGGTCGCGCCAGCCGGGATTGCTGATGATTTCGGCGCGGTAGAACGACGGACACAGCCGTGCCGCATGCGCGTTCTCGCCGCACAGCCCGCACCCCACGCAGCCGTCCAGCACGGTCGCCACCGGATCGATCTTCAGCGGATCGCTGCTGTCCTTGAGCGAGAGGGTCGGACACCCGGATAGACGTATGCACGAGTGGTCGCCCGAGCACGTGTCCTCGTCGACGCCGTATTTCACCCGCACGCTGCGCCGACCTGCCTTGCGCTGCGCCGCGCGCCACGGCTTCACGCGGCGCTGCCGCTCGAGCTGGCATTCGCCCTCGGCGATGATGACCTTCAGCCCTGCGAATTCCGTGGTGAACGCCTCGTGCAGCGCGCGGCGCATCGTCTCGACGCGGTAGCTGTCGACGTTCTGCACCCATTCGACACCGATGCCGCGCAGCGTGCGCTCGATCGACTGGTTGCGATGGACGAGGCTTGCCTCCTTGTCTTCCGCGCCGGCCCTGGCAGCCTCGCTCGGTGTCGACAGGATGTCCTGCGTGCCGGTCGCCGACGTGTAGCCGTTCTTCAATATGAGGAGCACCGCGTCGTCGCCGTTGTGGAGCGCCGACTGCACGCCCGATACGAGACCGTTGTGCCAGAACCCCCCGTCGCCCATGATCGCGAGCGTGCGCCGCGACATCATCGGCGACACGCCGGCGCGGCTCGCGAGGCTCATGCCGTAGCCCAGGATCGTGTGGCCGGACGAGAACGGCTCGAACGACGCGAACGAGTGGCAGCCGATGTCGGCGGCGATGTGAATGCGGCCGATGTCCTGCTGCAGCAGTTTCAGCGCCGCGAACACCGGCCGCTCGGGGCAGCCGATGCAGAACTGCGGCGGCCGCGCGGGCAGCGGCGCGCCGAGCGCGTGCGTGACCGCGACGCGCCGCGCATCCGTCGCGGACAGCCACGCCTTGCCCGGCCCGATCTCGATGTCGGGCGCCACGCGGTCGAGAAATGCGGCGAGCCCGCGCGCGACGACCTCCACCGTGTACTCGCCCGCCATCGGCAGCAGATCCTTGCCGTGCACGGTCGCCGCGACGTCGTGCCGGCGCAGGATCGCGAGAATCTCCTGCTCGATGAATTCGGGCTGGCCCTCCTCGATCACCAGCACCGCGCGCTTGCCGGCGCAGAACCCCGCGATCTCGGCGGGCACGAGCGGATACGTGACGTTGAGCACGAGCATCGGCAGCGCGCTCGCCCCGAAGCCGTCGGCGACGTCGAGCTGCTGCAGCGCGCGGACCAGCGTATTGTGCAGACCGCCCTGCACGATTATGCCGACGTCGTCGCGGCGTCCGGCGAGCGCTTCGTTGAGCTTGTGTTCGACGATGTGGCGGCGCGCCGCCGGCAGCCGCAGGTCGGTCTTCAGCTTTTCGTGCCGGTATGTCGACGGCGGATGCGACAGGCGCGTGTAGTCGAATGCGGCGGGATCGTCCATCAGGTGCCGTGACGACACGGCCGGCGCGACATTGTCGGCGCAGACGAAGCTGCCGCGCACATGACACGCGCGGATGCGAAGCTGCAGCATCACCGGCGTGTTCGCGACCTCGGACAGCGCGAAGCCTTCCTCGACCATCCGGACCATGTGCGCAAGCTCGGGACGCGGGTCGACGAGGATCAGCGACGACTTCAGCGCGAACGCGTAGGTGCGCTCCTGGATGACGCTGGCACCCTCGCCATAGTCTTCGCCGACGACGATCAGCGCTCCGCCCAGGACGCCGGGAGACGCGAGATTGGACAACGCATCGGCGGCAACGTTGGTGCCGACGATCGACTTCCACGTGACGGCGCCGCGCAGCGGGTAGTGGATCGACGCGCCGAGCATCGCGGCGGCCGAGGCCTCGTTGGCGCAGGCCTCGACGTGGACGCCGAGATCGGCGAGGTAATCCTTGGCCTGCACCAGCACGTCGAGCAGGTGCGACACCGGCGCGCCCTGATAGCCGCCGACGTAGGCGACGCCCGACTGCAGCAGCGCCTTGGTGATCGCGAGGATGCCTTCGCCATGGAACACCTCGCCCTCGCCGCGGCGCAGCATTGCCACTTCCCGGCTGAACGAGACTTCCACCCTTCTCCTCCGGACCGCCTTTTGTTTGCAAAATCTAGCCCAACGCCTATTATTTGTCCATAGCATAAAATTGATATTGATCATTCAACTCATGAATACTGCGGCGCCGGACCTCAACCTGCTCCAGACGTTCTTCGCAGTGCACACGGCGGGCAGCGTCAGCATCGCGGCGCAGCGCCTCGGCGTGTCGCAGCCGACGGTGAGCCACGCACTCCGGCGGCTGCGCGAGCTCTATCAGGATCCCCTTTTCATCCGCACCGGCGCCGGCATGGCGCCGACTGCCAAGGCGGACCGCCTCGCGGAGGCGGTCCGGCACGCGCTGCACCTTCTCGACGTCGCGATCCAGGAAGGCGAACATTTCGACGCCGGCGTCGCGCAGCGGACGTTCCGGCTGCACATGACCGACATCGGCGAGACGATCTTCCTGCCGCGGCTGATGCATGCGCTGGCCGCGCGCGCGCCGGGTCTGCGCATCGGGACCGCGCAGCTCGACGAAAAGGACGTCGGTCCGGCGCTCGAGACCGGCAGGATCGACCTCGCGATCGGATATTTTCCGGCACTTGCCGCGGTGCCGACCGCGGCGCTGTTGCGTGAGCGCTATGTCGTGCTCATGCGCCGCGGACATCCACTCGCCGGCCGCGCGCCGACGCGCGCCGCATTGCGGCAGCTTCACTACGTCGTGGTGCGCTCGCATCCGGCCACCGAGCGTGCGCTGCGTGAGCTCGGTGCGAGCGCGAACATCCGGCTGTCGATGCCGCATTTTCTGGTGCTTCCGCGAATCATTGCCGAGACCGACCTCGCCGTGCTGATGCCGGAGCGCCTGGCAAGCGTGTTCGGATCGATGGGCGCCTATGTGGTCTGGCGCCCGCGGGTGGGCCTGCCGTCGTTCGACGTGAGCCTCCACTGGAGCCGGCGCTTCGAAGGGGACCCGGGACTGCGCTGGCTGCGCGAGCGGATGATCGGGCTCTTCCGCGAAGGCGCGTAGCGCGGCCGCGGGCGTCATCGCGCCCCGCCCGGGCACGGTCCCGGTTCCGCTGGAGCGCCAACTCCACTAAGATAGCGCCGCACCAGGACGCGCGATCCCGTGCCGCGCCCCGACGCGATCGGATCGGCGTGGCGGACGATCGCGGCACGATCCTACCCATCGTTCCTTCGCGAGCCCGCCCATGACCTCTGCCTCGATCCCGATGACCACCGAAACGCGGCGCTGGGCCTGGCTGCCGGCAACCGGCACGTGGAAGTACTACGCGCTCCTCGGCGTCGTCGGCATCCTCGTCCTCGGGCCGCTGGGCGGCGTCGCGGCGGCGTACATGAACTTCTCCCTGGGATTCTTCGTCGGCGGCCAGGTGCTCGCCGGAATCCTGGGCTCGACCGTCACCTACGGATACGGTGCGCAGGGACGCCACGGCGCCAACTACATCCAGACCACTGCGGCATCGGTCGCGGGGATGAGCGGCATGGCGGTCGTCATCCAGGCGATGACCTGGATGGGAATGCCGGCGCCGCCGATCTGGCAGCTCGTCCTCTACATGATGTGCATCGGGATGTTCGGCGTCGGCGTCGGGATGCTCTACACGCCGATCCTGGTCGACCGGCTGCAGCTGACGTTTCCGTCCGGGCTCGCGGTCGCGAACATCCTGCGCGCGCTGACCGATCCTGTCCTCCTTCGGCAATCCGTCTCGCGGCTCTTCGGCGGCATGGCCGTCGGCGCCGCCGGCGGCATCGGCGCCGCCAAGATCGGATGGCTGGGCGCAACCGACCTGTCGACGTCGACCTTCGGCGCCGGAATGATCGTCGGTGCGCGCATCGGCATCGCCGCGATCGTCGGCGGCCTTGCCGGCTGGGCGCTGATGCCCTATTTCATCTCGATCGGCTGGCTGCAGCCGAACGAGACGTTCCGCAAGATCACGTTCCTGATCGCGCTCGGCATGATCATGGGCGCAGCGATCGTCGACGTCACGCTGATACTCTTCCGCGCCTGGCAGCGCTCGCGCGAGGTCGCGGCGGCGCAGCCGGCCGAGCAGGAGGACTGGAAGCGGACGAACACCCGGCGCCTCGTCGCCTGGGTCGTGTTCTGGGGCATCTGCATCGTCGCCGTCGGTTCGCAGGTGCTGCACCAGCCCGTCGGCTATCTGGTGATGGCCGTGCTGCTGGTGTTCGTGTTCGCCCTCGTCAATGGCATCTCGCTCGGCATCACCGACTCGAATCCCATCTCCTCCGCGTTCGTCGTCACCGTGGTCCTGATGGCGGGCATCGGCCTGCGCGATCCGGTCATCGGAATGATGGCGGCGACGGTGCTGCTGGTCTCGACGAGCGAGGCCTGCGACATGCAGCAGGACCGCTCGACCGGCTGGCGCCTCGGCACGAACCGGACGATCCAGTTCCGCTTCCAGGTGGCCGGCATCGTGATGGGCGCGGTCATGGCGGTCGTGTTCGCCAATCTCTTCATGAGCGCGTATCCGGTGCTGGCGCTCGACCAGACGACGATGCCCGCCGACAAGCAGCCGGCCCAATGGACGTCCGCGATGACGTACAAGTTCGTCGGCGTGCTGCGCAGCCTCACCGACGACAAGCCCTACCAGCGCACCGCGATCTGGGTCGGCGTCGCGATCGGATTCGCCACCGAGTTCCTGCGCAAGGTCATCAAGTCGCGCGAGAAGTACAAGGCGTTCGTCGCCGGCAGCCGCACCGGATTCGCCACCGACTTCGTGCTCGACGCCGCGGTGCTGCCCTCGCCGTACGCTTCCTCGTTCGGCGGCTTCCTTAATCTCGCCACCTCGGCGTGGTTCGCGGCCGGCGGCGTGATCGCAAGCCTCGGCACCACGCTGGCCGAGCGCAAGCAGAAAGCTTCGGCACTGCCGGAGGACATGAATACCGCGTCGCTCGTCGGAGGTGGACTCATCGCCGGCGACGCGCTGGCCGCGCTGGGCCTCGGCATTTACGGTCTGCTCTCCACCGTGCTCGGCTGACGCCATCCTTGCGGCGCCGCGTGCCCGGCGCCGCAGCGCCGCCGAGCGGGGGGCTCTCGTCCCGGATCGGCGTGCAATTCCCTGCGCGGCGCGGGGTTGACATTTGCTGCCTAGGCAGACATATTGCTGCCATGACAGTAACTGCCTCGCCGAAGCGCCCTCCCCCGAAACGCCGTGCCGCGCCGACGCCTGCATCGCGCGCGGCGCCGGCTCGCGCCGCCGCCCGGCGACCCGTCTCGGCGCACCCCGGGGATCCGCACTTCTACCGCGGCGACGATTTTCAGGTCGAGGAAAGCATCGGCTATCTGCTGCGCACGCTGCGCATCCACATGGACCGCGCAACCGACGACGAGATGGCCGCCTACGATCTCACCGGCGTGCAATGGCGGCCGCTGCTGGCCATCCATCTCGGGCTGGGCGACACGGCCGCCGAACTTGCGCGCATCGGTTGTGTCGATACCGGTGCGATGACGCGGATGCTGGACCGCCTCGAGGCCAAGGCCCTCGTGCGACGCAGTCCCTGCCCGAACGACGCCCGCATCATGCGCCTCGCGCTGACGGCCGAGGGCGAGCGGCTTTGTCGGCAGATTCCCTATGGCCTTTCGAGGGTGATGAATTCGCTGCTGCGCGGCTTCACCGCTCCGGAAGTCGCCACGCTCAAGGCGATGGTTCGCAGGATGCTCGCCAATGCCGAACGCAGGTAGCCGATCGATGGTCCCGCACTCGCGCATGGTCGCGGGGGGTCTCGCGACCGCGGCGGCGCTCGCCCTCGCCGCATGCGCCCCGATGAATCCCGTGCCGACGCCCGAGACGCGCGTCGACATTGCGGCGCTCGGTGCCGCGCGTGTGGCCGTCGACTGGCCACGCGAGGACTGGTGGCGGCGCTACGGCGACGCCCAGCTCGACGCGCTCGAGACCGAGGCGCTCGCCGGCAGCCCGACGCTCGCGTCCGCGCGCGCCCGCGTCGCCCGTGCCGACGCTGCGGCCGGCGTTGCGCGCGCCGCGCTCCTGCCGAGCTTGTCGGGCAACGGCACCGTCGACTACCAGCGCTACTCGGAAAACTATATCTATCCGCCGCCTTACGCCGGCAACTGGAGCGCCGAGGGCCGGCTCACGCTCGACTTCGTCTACGAGATCGATTTCTGGAACAAGAACGGCGCGGCGCTCGCGGCGGCGCTGTCGCAGGCGCAGGCGGCCGACGCCGATGCGCAGGCGGCGCGCGTGCTCCTGACGACGAACGTGGCGCGCTCGTACTTCAACCTGCAGCGCCTGTTCGCACAACGGGAGGTCTCGCAGGCGACGATCACCCAGCGCGAGGACGTCGTGCGCCTCACGTCCGACCGGTTTGCGGCGGGGCTCGACACCCGCGTCGAGGTGCGTCAGGCCGAAGCCGCGCTGGCGACCGTGCGGACCGAGCTCGCGCAGTACGACGATTCGATCGAGACGGTGCGCCACCAGCTCGCCGCGCTCCTCGGCAGCGGTCCGCAGCGCGGCCTGTCGATCGTCGCGACGATGCCGGCGCATCCGCCGACGACGGCGCTGCCCGTCGCGATCCCGCTCGACCTGGTCGGCCGCCGGCCGGAAATCGTCGCGTCGCGCTGGCGCGCCGAGGCCGCCGGCAGCGACATCGAGGTGGCACAGGCGATGTTCTATCCCAACATCAATCTCGTCGCGTTCGCCGGCCTCCAGTCGATCGGCCTGTCGAAGCTCTTCGAGACGGCGAGCGGCGTTGCGGGCGTCGGACCCGCGATCCATCTGCCGATCTTCGAGGGCGGACGCCTCAACGCGAACCTGCGCGGCCGCGCGGCGGATCAGGACCTCGCGGTCAGCACGTACAACCAGGCGGTGATCGATGCGGTCCGCGACGTCGCCGATGCGCTCTCGTCGATCGACCATCTCGCCCGGATCGCCGCCGAGCAGGCGAAGGCCCGCGCGGCGACCACCGATGCCTACAACCTCGCCGTGATCCGCTACAGGGCGGGCCTCGGCAACTACCTCACGGTGCTGACGGCGCAGACGCAACAGCTCGTGCAGGATCGCCTCGACGCCGACCTCAAGGCACGCGCCTTCGAGCTCGACGTCAACCTGGCGCGCGCGCTGGGCGGCGGATTCGCCGAACCTGCCCGCGTCAACCTCTCCGCCGCACCGAGCACCGCGCACTGAGCCCGACCGAGGATTCCGGATGAACGCCACGACCACTCCCGATGCCGCCACCAAACGCGCTCGCACGCTCCAGCGCAGGAAGCTCCTCATCTATGCCGCCGCAGCGTTTGCCGTGATCGGCCTGGGCTGGGGCGCGTGGTGGGCGATGTTTTCGCGGGGGTACGAGCGCACCGACGACGCCTACGTGCAGGGCAACGTCGTCCAGGTCACGCCGCAGGTTGCAGGAACGGTGCTTTCGGTGAACGCCGACGACACCGATTTCGTGAAGGTCGGCGCACCGCTCGTCCTGCTCGATCACGCCGATGCCGAGGTCGCGCTGCAGCAGGCGCAGGCGGCACTTGCGCAGACGGTGCGCGAGGTCCGCACGCTGTACGTCAGCAACACGACGTGGTCCGCCAACATCGCACAGCGCGAATCGGACGTCGGTCGCGCGCGGACCGAGCTCGCCCGCGCCGAGGACGACCTCGCGCGCCGGCAGACGCTCGCGTCGACCGGCGCCGTCAGCGGCGAGGAGATGAACCACGCCCGGTCCGCGGTCACGAACGCGCAGGGCGTGCTCGCCGGCGCCGAGGCGGCGCTCGTGTCGGCGCGGCAGCAGCTCGCGACCAACCAGTCGCTGACCGAAGGCACGACGGTCGAAAAGCATCCCAACGTCGAGCGCGCCGCGTCGAAGGTGCGCGAAGCCTATCTCGCCTATGCGCGCGCGACGCTGCCGGCGCCGGTATCGGGCTACGTCGCGAAACGCACGGTGCAGGTCGGCCAGCGGGTCGCGCCCGGCGCGCCGCTGATGGCGATCATCCCGCTCGACCAGGTATGGGTCGACGCCAACTTCAAGGAAGTCCAGCTGCGCCGCATGCGCATCGGCCAGCCGGTGACGCTGACGGCCGACGCCTACGGGTCGAACGTCGAGTATCACGGCAAGGTGGCGGGACTCGGCGTCGGGACGGGCAGCGCGTTCGCACTGCTGCCGGCGCAGAACGCCACGGGCAACTGGATCAAGGTCGTGCAGCGCGTGCCGGTGCGCATCGCGCTCGATCCGAAGGAACTCGCCGACCATCCGCTGCGGGTCGGCCTGTCGGTCGAGGCGTCCGTTAACGTCGCCGACACGACCGGCGCGACGCTGGCCGCCGCGTCGCGCGTTGCCGCGCCCTACACCACCGCCGCGTTCACGCACGATGCGGAGGATGCCGATGCGCTCGTCCGCAGCACCATCGCGGCCAACCTCGGCGTCGACGCGCACGTCGCGGGTGACGCGGGCCGCAGGCCGGCCGGCACCGAAGTGCCGCGCGTCGCAGCCACCGCGCCGCACGTGGCCGCGCGCAGCGTGCGCTCGAAGACCTCGGGTCTCGCGCCGCTGTAGCCGCGCGCGGGGTTTGTTCACCGACGCGCGACGCGCGCATCGATTCGCATGGTTACGCCAGCGACCGCGGCATCGCCCGCCGCACCGCAGATGCCGCCCGCACCGGCGGCCGCCCATCCGCCGCTGCGCGGCGCCGCCCTCGTCGCAGGCACGTTCGCACTGTCGGTCGCGACGTTCATGGTGGTGCTGGACACGTCGATCGCGAACGTCTCGATCCCCGCCATCTCGGGCGATCTTGCGGTGAGCACGAGCCAGGGCACCTGGGTGATCACGTCGTTCGCCGTCGCCAACGCCATCGCGGTCCCGCTCACCGGCTGGCTGTCGCAGCGCTTCGGCGCGGTGCGCCTCTTCGCGCTGTCGACGCTGCTGTTCGTGCTGGGCTCGTGGCTCTGCGGGCTTGCAACCAGCATCGAGATGCTGATCGTGTTCCGCGTGCTGCAGGGGCTCGTCGCGGGCCCGCTGATCCCGCTGTCGCAGGCGCTGCTGCTGTCGAGCTACCCGCGATCGAAAAGCGGCACCGCGCTCGCCATGTGGTCGATGACGACGCTCATCGCGCCGGTCGCCGGCCCGCTGCTGGGCGGCTGGATCACCGACAACATCTCGTGGCCCTGGATCTTCTACATCAACATCCCGGTCGGGATCCTCGCCGTCTACCTCACGTGGGCGATCTACCGGCACCGCGAGACGCCTACGCGCAAGCTGCCGATCGACACGATCGGTCTCGCGCTCCTCGTGCTCTGGATCGGCGCGCTGCAGATCATGCTGGACAAGGGCAAGGAGCTCGACTGGTTCGAAAACCGCCAGATCATCACGCTCGCCGTCGTCGCGTTCGTCGGCTTCGTCTTCTTCCTCATCTGGGAGCTGCACGACGAGCACCCGGTCGTCGACCTGCGCCTCTTCGCGGGACGCAACTTCGCGATGGGGACGCTTTGTCTCGGCCTCGCGTACGGCGTCTTCTTCGCCAACGTCGTGATCCTGCCGCTCTGGCTGCAGACCCAGCTCAGCTACACGGCGACCGATGCGGGGTATGTGCTGGCGCCGGTGGGCATTCTCGCGATCCTGCTCTCGCCGGTCGTCGGGCGGATGGTCGGCCGGGTCGACCAGCGCTACGTCGCGTCGACGTCGTTCCTGCTGTTCGCGGTGATCAGCTACATGCGCTCGCGCTTCAATGCGCAGGTCGACATCGGCACGCTGATGATTCCGACCGTGCTGCAGGGCGCGGCGGTCGCGTGCTTCTTCATCCCGCTGGTCTCGATCACGCTGTCCGGGCTGCCGCCGGACAGGATCCCGAGCGCCAGCGGCCTGTCCAACTTCGCGCGGATCACTGCCGGCGCATTCGGTACGTCGATCTCGACGACGCTATGGGACAACCGCGCCGCGATGCATCACGCACATCTCGCCGAGTCGATCAGCACCGGCAGCGTCGCCACCACGCAGACACTCTCCGGTCTGCAGGGATCCGGGATGGATCCGGCGCAGAGCCTCGCGATGATCGACCGGATGATCAACGTGCAGGCGTACGTGCTCGCCGCCGACGACATCTTCTACGTGTCGACCGTGATCTTCGTCCTGATGATCCCGCTGCTCTGGTTCACGCATCCGCTGAAGAGCAGCGTCACCGACGCCGGCGGAGCGCACTGAAGCTTCGGCGGCGCGCGCCGGCAACCCTGCGGCCGCGGTCTGCACGCCGAGCAAGTTCAGACCGCCGGCGGCGCTGCCTCGAAGCGGTCGCGGCCAGCATCCTTCGCACGATAGAGCGCGGCATCGGCCTGCCGGACCCAGGTCTCGACGTTCACCACGTCGCGGCCGGCCTCGGCGGCGCCGAGGCTCACCGTGCACTTGAAGCCGGGCGCGCCGCGAAGGACCAGCGCGTCGAGCTTCTTCCGGATGCGCCGCGCGACCTCCGCGGCGCCGATGACATCGGTCTCCGGCAGCACCAGCATGAATTCGTCGCCGCCGTAGCGGCCCGGCGTGTCGTAGGCGCGGCAGCATTCGCGCAGCGCCGCCGCGACGCCGCACAGGACCTCGTCGCCGACCGGATGCCCGTATTCGTCGTTGATGGTCTTCAGCCGGTCGACGTCGAGAATCATCAGCGCGACCGGCTTGCCGGAGCGGAAGTGGCGGGCGAGCTCGCTGTCCGCAACGGCGAAGCACTGGCGCCGGTTCGCGAGCCCGGTGAGCCCGTCGGTGCGGCCGAGCTCCTCCAGCATGCGGTTCTGCCGCGCGACCTTGCTTGCGAGCAGGTGCGCGACGACGTTGATCGCAATGGGGTAGATCACCAGAAACGGCAGGCAGGCGACGACCACCGACATCGGCGTCGTCGGGTCGAGCGGGAATCCCAGCGCGGCGGAGGCCGCGATGCACGACAGCGCCAGGAGCGAAAGCGTCATCACGAGGAGGCGCAGCCCGCCGAGGCCCACCTTGTCGATGGCGAGCATGGTGACCAGCAGCACGCTCGGCAGCACGTTGAACTGCATCACCGCGATCCAGAGGCCGCCCAGCACCGCATCGATCATGAGGTTGCGCAGCTCGGCCGCCCGCGGACGGGCGCTGCGGGTCGCAATCAGCATCGCGAGATGCGGCCAGACGAGGCCGTTGAATCCGAGCAGCGCCCACCAGCCCAGCGCGGCGTCGTGCAGGTGCAGCACCGCGGCGACACAGATCGCGCCCAGCGCAAGGCCCAGCGTTCGCAGCCGATGGATGCGCTTCACGAAGCGCAGCTCGCGGACGCGGTGCCGGCTGGCGCCGCGCCCATTGCTCGGCGAATCCGGGAGTTCCGCAACCGCGCTCGCGCTGTCCGGCGCTGCGGCGATGCGAACGTCCCGCGTATCTTCGTCCAGTGCGCTCTCCTGTTGCCGGTGGTCGTTCCGGGATCCGTGGACCCTCCGCGCCTGCCGGCACTTCCGATGCCCGTGTTCGTCCGTTCGGCGCACGCCGCCCTTTTCTGACGATTCACGGCCAAAAACGCGCGGCATCCGTCGTTGCGCCCGGATGCCAAGCGTATCGCAATTACCTTGCCAGCCGATATCCCCGTTCGCTCACGCGACCACGCGAGGTCGAATGCACCCTCCTGTGCTGGGCGGAATGGCGGACATCAGCCTTTGGGCCGCCGGTCGATGACGCGCTTCGCCTTGCCGAGCGAGCGTTCGATCGTCGAGGGCGGCACCACCCGCACTTCCGCCGTCACCCCGATCATCGACTTGATGAGATGCGCGAGGCGACGACCGGCCGCCTCTCCGTCGGCCGAGCCCGCGCCCGGCGAGCGCTCGACCACCACTGCCATCTCGTCCAGCGTCTTCGGCCGCGTGATCTCGAGCTGATAGTGCGCAACGAGCTCGGGCTGCTTCAGGATCAGCTCCTCGACCTGCGACGGGAACACGTTGACGCCGCGGATGATCAGCATGTCGTCGCTGCGGCCCGTGATCTTCTCCATCCGCCGCATCGAGCGCGCGGATGGCGGCAGGAGCCGCGTGAGATCGCGCGTGCGGTAGCGGATCATCGGCAGCGCTTCCTTGGTGAGCGACGTGAACACGAGCTCGCCCTTCTCGCCGTCCGGCAGCACGCGCCCCGACTCGGGATCGATGATCTCCGGATAGAAGTGGTCTTCCCAGATCGTGAGGCCGTCCTTGGTCTCGATGCATTCCTGCGCGACGCCGGGCCCGATGATTTCCGACAGGCCGTAGATGTCGATCGCGTCGATGTCGAGCTTCGCCTCGATGGCGGCGCGCATCGCGGACGTCCACGGCTCGGCGCCGAAGATGCCGATGCGAAGCGACGTGGCGCGCGGGTCGATGCCCTGCCGTTCCATTTCCTCGGCAATTGCCAGCATGTACGACGGTGTGACCATGATGATGTCCGGCCGGAAATCGTTGATGAGCTGCACCTGCCGCTCGGTCATGCCGCCGGACATGGGAATGACCGTCGCGCCGAGCTTCTCGGCGCCGTAGTGCGCGCCGAGGCCGCCGGTGAAGAGACCGTACCCATAGGCGACGTGGATGATGTCGCCGCGCCTTCCGCCGGCGCCGCGGATCGAGCGCGCCATCACGGTGGCCCAGGTATCGATATCCTTCGCGGTATAGCCGACGACCGTCGGCTTGCCCGTCGTCCCCGACGACGCGTGGATGCGGACGACTTCGGTGCGCGGCACCGCGAACATTCCGAACGGATAGTTGTCGCGCAGGTCGACCTTGGTCGTGAACGGAAAGCGCGCCAGGTCGGCCAGCGTGCGCACGTCCTTCGGATGCACGCCGGCGGCGTCGAACGTCCGTCGGTAGTGCGGCACGTGTTCGTAGGCGTGATTGAGCGACCAGCGCAGGCGCTTCAACTGCAGCGCGGCGAGCTCGTCGCGGCTCGCGGTCTCGATCGGCTCGAGCTCGTCCGGTCGCGGCTTCCTGATGGGCATGATGGCGCGGTCTCCTCTTGATGCCGGGCGATTCTCCCGATCGCCTCGGCGATGCGGCGCGGTCAATCCTGCGGCGCGTCGATCACGTGTCCCTTGATCCGGTAGCTCTTGCCGCGGAACAGCGCGACGCGCTCGCCCCGGCCGTCGACGACGCCGATGTCGTAGACGCCGGTGCGCCCGGCAATGCTCATTTCCTGTGCGATCGCGGTCAGCACGTCACCCTCCCTCGCGGGCGCCAGGAAGTCGATCGAGCAGCCCGACGCGACCGTGTTGAGATTGTAGCTGTTGCAGGCATAGGCAAACGCGCTGTCGCACAGCGTGAAGATGAAGCCGCCGTGGCATATCGCATGGCCGTTCAGCATGTCGGCGCGCACGGTCATCGCGAGCTCCGCGTGCCCGGGTGCAATGCGAACGAGACGCATGTCGAGCGCCTGCGATGCGACGTCGCGTGCCCACATGGCCGCGGCCACGCGCTCGGCAAGGGCTTGCGCTTCAGGGCCGGCCCGCATCGGCGCGAGGTGCGCCGCCGGATCACTCATGGAGCCTTCCCGCGGCCAGCGCGCGCCGCGCGAGCAGCGGCGACACGCGGTAATGATCGTCGCCGTATTGCACGGCGAGATTGGCGACGACGTCGCGCACGTTGGCGACACCGAGCGCATCGGCCCAGGCGAGCGGACCGCGAGGATAGCTGACTCCCTTGCACATCGCGAGGTCGATTGCATCGGGCGCGCCGATGCCCTGCAGCACCGCCTCGGCCGCCTCGTTGGCGAGCAGCGCGACCGTGCGCATCACTGCGAGGCCCGCGACGTCATCGAAGCGGCTGACGGCGAACCCGGCAGCCTGCAGCGCGCCGGCTGCCGCTGCGCGCGCGCCGTCGTCGCAGGTGTCCGCGGCCGCCACCGCGAGGCGCGTCGCCGTCGCGTAGTCGAACGCGAGATCGAACAGCACGACGTTGGCGACGCCTGCCGCGGCCGCACGGGCGGTTGCCGTGCGGCCATCGGTCAGCGCGAGCCACGCGCCGCCGCCTTCGCCCTGGACACGCAGCGCACCGCCGGGGAAGCGCGAGTCGACGCGGGCCCGCAAGACGGCGACGCCGGCGGCCGCGATCCGGTCGGCAATCGGCGCTGCAACGCCCAGTTCGCCATGGACCGCGATGCGCGCCGGTCGCGCCGCGTCCTCCACCACCCGGGGCACCGGCGCCGTGGCGCCCGGTGCGTAATCGAAGAAGCCGCGCCCGGACTTGCGCCCCAGCCGCCCGGCGGCGACCTGCTCCTGCTGCAGCACGGACGGGGCGTAGCGCGGGTCGTGGAAGTACCCCTCCCAGACGCCGCGGGTCACGGCGAAATTGACGTCGAGGCCGATCAGATCCATCAGCTCGAACGGGCCCATCCGGAAACCGCCGGCGTCGCGCATCACGGCATCGATCGTCGCCGCATCGGCGGCCTGCTCGGCGACGAGGCGCAGAGCCTCCGCGTAGAACGGCCGCGCGCAGCGGTTGACGATGAAGCCCGGCGTCGACTTCGCATGCACAGGCAGCTTGCCCCACGCCGCGGCCGTCGCGAATGTCGTGGCCGCGACCTCGGGCGACGTTGCTAGTCCCGACACGATCTCCACCAGCGGCAGGACCGGCGCCGGATTGAAAAAGTGCATGCCGACGAATCGTTCCGGATGCTTCATGCCGGCGGCGAGCGCCGTGATCGACAGCGACGATGTGTTCGACGCGATGATGCAGTCCGCGGCGACGACGTTCTCCAGGCTTTGATAGAGCTCGCGCTTCGCGGCGAGATCCTCGACGATCGCCTCGACGATGAGCGCCGCGGTGCAGGCATCCGCCAGCGTGCCCACGGTCGTCACGCGCGCCAGCGCCGCCTCGACCGCCGGCGGCGTCATCCTGCCCTTGGCAGCCCGCTTCGCGAACGTCTCCGCCATCGCCTTCTTCGCAGCGTCGGCGGCGCCGAAGCGCGCATCGTGCAGCTGCACCGGATGTCCGGCGAGCGTCGCGATCTGCGCGATGCCCGCGCCCATCGCGCCCGCGCCGAAGACGGCGACGGTGCTTGCGGCTGGAAGCGCGTCGGCCATCGCCGGGTGCGTCAGCGGCCGGTGAACCGCGGCGGGCGCTTCGCCATGAACGCCGCCACGCCTTCGCGATAGTCGTCGCTCAAGCCGAGCTCGCGCATGAAGTCGCGTTCGAGATCGAGCTGCGCCTCGAGCGTATTCGCGGGACTGGCATAGAGTGCCTGCTTCGTCCGCGCGAGGCCGCGCGTGGGTGCCTGTGCGAATTGCATCACGATGCGCTCCACCGTCGCCGCGAGTTCGGCGTCGTCGACGCATTGCCAGATGAGACCCCAGGCCGCCGCCTGCTCGGCGGAAATCCTGTCGCCGAGAAGCGCCATCCCCATCGCCCGCGCGGTGCCGGCGAGGCGCGGCAGGAAATAGGTGCCCCCGGTATCGGGCACGAGCCCCAGCTTCGCAAACGCCTCGATGAAGCTCGCGGACCGGGCGGCGACCACGAGATCGCAGGCGAATGCAATGTTCGCCCCCGCGCCGGCCGCCACGCCGTTGACTGCGCAGACAACCGGCATCGGCAGCGCACGCAGCGCCATCACCAGCGGCTTGTAGTTGCGCTCGATCGACGCGCCGAGATCGACCGGTGCGTCGCCGGCCGAGACCGCGCGGTCGGACAGGTCCTGGCCCGCGCAGAAGCCGCGCCCGGCGCCGGTGACGAGCAGCACGCGCGCCGTCGCGTCCTCGCGCACGCGGTCGAGCGCACCGCGCACTTCGGCGTGCATCGCGTCGTTGAAGCTGTTGAGGCGGTCGGGACGGTTGAGCGTCAGCCGTGCGACGCCGCCTTCCAGCGTGAACAGGATGTGTTCGTAGTCCATGGTGACCCTGTCAGCGTTGTCGTTGTCCGGGGGCGCGGCCCGGAGCGACCTCAGACGTGCATCCGGTGCTGCACCACGCAGAAGCGGCCCGCGACGAACGCGGCGTCGGTCAGCGCGGCGTTCGCGGCTGCGTTGGCGCCGGTGCCGTGGTAATCCGAGAACGCGGCCGACTGGTTGACGAACACGGCACCGGTCAGGTTGATCGACAGCGCGACGCCGACGTCCTCGGCGACCGCGATCGCCTGCTCGATGATCTCCGGACGCGTCGAATACACCGAGAACGTGAGCGCGCCCTTCTGCTGCACCGTCGCCTTCGCGAGTGCCAGGCTTTCCGAAGTGTCCCGGGTCGCGATCACGAACGCGATCGGGCCGAACCATTCGTCGCGATACTTCGCGGTGTCCGCGGCAGCGAGCCTGACGATCAGCGGCGTGCGGATCCGGGCCTCGGGAAACGCGGGATGCGCGATGGCCTGCGTGTCGAGCACGACGGTCCCGAGCGAACGGGCGGATTCGAGCCGCTGCATCACGCCGTCGTTGACCACGGCGCCCAGGAACTCGACGGCGCGCGCCGGATCGGCAAGGAGCTTCTGCACGCCTTCGGCGAGCGCTCCCGCCACCTGGTCGAACGACAGGCGACCCTCGGCGGTATCGATGCCGTCCTGCGGGATGTAGATGTTCTGCGGCGCCGTGCACATCTGACCCGTGTAGAGCGACAGCGAGAATGCGACGTTGCGCACGACGCCCTTGAAATCGGCGGCGGAGTCGACGACGATCTGGTTGACGCCCGACTTCTCGGTGAACACCTGCGCCTGCCGCGCGTTGGCCTCGAGCCAGTTGCCGTTCGCGGCGCTGCCGGTGAAGTCGATCAGCTTTACGTCCTCGCGCAGCGCGAGCTTCTGAGCGACATCGTCGCCGGCCGCATGCGCGACCATCGTCACGACATTCGGGTCGAAGCCGGCATCCACGAGCACCTCGCGTGCAATCTTCACGGAAAGTGCCAGCGGCAGGATCGCCGCGGGATGCGGCTTGACGACGACGGCATTGCCGGTGGCAAGGTCCGCGAACAATCCGGGGTAGCCGTTCCACGTCGGAAACGTGCAGCAGCCGATGACGAGGCCGATGCCGCGCGGCACGACGCGAAAATGCTTTTCCATCCGGATCGGGTCGTTCTTGCCCTGCGGCTTTTCCCAGTGCGCCTTCGCCGGGATGCGGCGCAGCTCGTCCCACGCATAGGCGACGGCCTCGAGACCGCGGTCCTGCGCGTGCGGCCCGCCCGCCTGGAACGCCATCATGAACGCCTGCCCCGTCGTGTGCATCACGGCGTTGGCGAAAAGAAAACTCTGCTGGTTGATCCGGTGCAGGATCTCGAGCGACACGCCGACCCAAGCCTCGGGGCCGGCCGCACGCCAGGCGACCTGCGCCTTGGCGACCGCCGCGAACAGCGCATCGACGTCGGCTTTGGGATACGTGATGCCGAGTGCGAAACCGTAAGGCGATTTCTCGCCGCCGACCGTGCCGACGGTGCCGGGTTGCTCGAGCGGGAACGGCTTGCCCTTCAGCGCGTCGAACGCGGCCTTGCCCGCTTCCGCCGCGCCTTCGCCGTAGACCTTGGGGCTCGCCGACTCGGGGTAGGGACTCCAGTAGCCGCGCTCGGCGATGGCCTGCAGTGCGCGGTCGAGCGTTGCGCGATGGCGTTCGAAAAACGGATGTGCCACGGAAGTGCTCCTTCGGAATTCGTCGCGATTACTCTATCACGGCGCGTAACGCCAGCCTTCGCGCTCAGCCGGTCTGGTCGTAGTCGACGGTGACCTTGTCGGTGACCGGATAGCTCTGGCAGGTGAGCACGAATCCGCGCGCCACTTCGTAGTCCTCGAGTGCGAAGTTGACGTCCATGTCGACTTCGCCCGCGACGAGCTTGGCGCGGCAGGTCGAGCAGACCCCGCCCTTGCACGAATAGGGGAGCTCGAGACCCGCGGCAAGCCCCGCCTCGAGGATGCTCTGCTTCGACTTCTCCAGCATGAACGTGCGGGTGACGCCGTCCTGCACGACGGTCACCTCGCACTCGGTGTGCCCGGGCTCGGCCGGCCGCGTGACCTTGTGCTCGTGCTGCGGGATGCTGGCGGCGAAGCGCTCGATGCGCACCTTCGCATCCGGGAATCCGCGCGCCTTCAGCGCCTCGGCCACCGACTCCATCATTCCGTTCGGACCGCAGACGAACACCGCATCGACGCCGTCGAGGTCGACCCAGTGCGCGAGCAGCGCGTCGGCGCGCTCGCGGTCGATGCGCCCGTGCAGCAGCGGAATGTCCTGCGGCTCGCGCGACAGCACGTGGACGAGGTTGAAGCGCTCGAGGTTGCGGTCCTTGATCGCGGCGAGCTCCTCCTTGAACATCACGGTGCCCGACGCCCGGTTGCCGTAGAAGAGCGTGAATTCCGACAACGGTTCCGCGGCGAGCGTCGACTTCACGATGGACAGGAGCGGCGTGATCCCGCTGCCTGCGGCGAAGCCGACGTAATGCTTTCGCTTCGCTCCGTCGTGCGGCACGTTGAAGTGTCCGAGCGGCGGCGTGACGTCGAGCATGTCCCCCGGCTTGATCGTGTCGTTGGCCCAGTTCGAAAAGACGCCGCCGACGTGGCGCTTCACCGCGATGCGCAGCGCGCCTTCCTGCGCGGCCGAGCAGATCGAGTACGAGCGCCGCACGTCCTGTCCGTCGATCCCGGCGCGCAGCGTCAGGTGCTGGCCGGGCTCGAAGCCGAACAGCGTTTGCAGGTCCTCGGGAACCGCGAACGTGATGGCGACGGCGTCGCGCGTCTCGCGGTCGACTCGCGCGACGGCGAGGCGGTGGAATCGGCTCATGCGGAGTTCCCGTGCGGCCCAGTCAGAACGGCTTGAAGTAGTCGAACGGCTCGGCGCAGTCGACGCAGCGGAAGTGCGCCTTGCAGGCGGTCGAGCCGAACTGCGCGATGCACTCGGTGTTGCGCGATCCGCAGCGCGGGCAGGCGATCCTCTCGGCCGCGCGCCGCCTGCCCCGGATCGCCGAGACGTCGACCACCGCTGCGCGCGCGACGCCGGAAGGCGGCGCGATGCCGAAGTCGCGCAGCTTCCGCCGCGCATCCGCAGTCATCCAGTCGGTGGTCCATGCCGGCGACAGCTGCATCGCGACGCGGACCTTCAGCGCGCCCTGGGCGAGAAGCGCGTCGGTGATGCTCTCGCGGATCACGTCGGTCGCCGGGCAGCCGGAATACGTCGGCGTGAGGTGCACGACCAGCGTCGCGGGATCCGCCTCGTCCCATTCGAGGCCGCGCACCATGCCGAGCTCGTGCACCGACACGACCGGAATCTCCGGGTCGGGCACCGCATCGAGCGCGCGCCAGAGCGCCGCGAGCGAAGGACGCAGCACGCGTTCGTTCGCGACTGCGGTCTCCTGCGCCGCAGCGACCGCGTGGCGCTCGGCGTTCACCACTGCGCCCCCGGGTACGCGCGCTGCAGATATTGCATTTCCGGCAGCAGATGCCCGAGATGCTCGGTGTGCACGCCCTGCCGCCCGCCTCTCGCATTGGCACCCTGCATGAACGTGCCGGCGGGCGTCGCCAGCGTCGCTTCTGCGAGTATGGCGTCGACATGCGCGCGCCACGGCGCCTCGAGCCGGCCGGGATCAACGGCGATTCCGGCCGTCATGAGCGTCTCGTCCACCGCATCGGCCATGAACATCTCACCCGAGTACACCCACAGCGCGTCGAATGCCGCCTCCATCCGCGCATGCGACACGTCCGTGCCGTCGCCGAGGCGGATCACCCAGTCGCCGGAACGCTCGACGTGGTACGCCGCTTCCTTGGCCGAGCGCGCCGCGATCTCGCCGATGCGCGGATCGGTCGATGCCGCGAGCGCCTGCAGCATCAGCACGTGCCAGGCGTCGAAAAGGAACTGGCGCGCGATTCCGTCGGCGAAGTCGCCGTTCGGCTGCTCGACCAGCAGCAGGTTGCGAAACTGCGGCGCGTCGCGCCGAAACGCGAGCGCGTCCTCGTCGCGTCCCGCGCCCTCGACCTCGCCGGCATAGGCGAGCCACAGCCGCGCCTGGCCGAGCAGGTCGAGCCCGACGTTCGCCTGCGCGATGTCCTCCTCCAGCACCGGCCCCCTGCCGACGCACTCGCCCAGCCGCTGCGCGAGGATCAGCGGCGAGTCGCCGAGACGCAGCAGGTGCTCGAACCGCACGCGACGATCGGGTGCCATGTCAGTCCCGCCGGGCCGCCCCAAGGGACTGGCTCGCGGCCTCCGCAAAGCCCTTCCAGAAAGGTCGCGTCGCATCGTCGGCCACCGCCCGCGCTCGCAGACGCGAGCTTCGCTCCTTGGCTTCGCCCTGCTCGCGCGAGCGTCCCTCTGGAGGAGGCGAGCGATGCGAGCATCGGGGGTCGTTCATAGATGCTTCACTTCGTCCGGCATCGGGAAGAACGTCGGATGGCGGTACACCTTGCTTGCCGCCGGCTCGAACAGCGAATCCTTGTCCGCGGGCGACGACGCGGCGATGTCGGCCGAGCGCACGACCCAGATCGACACGCCCTCGTTGCGTCGCGTGTAGACGTCGCGTGCGTTCTTGATCGCCATCTCCGCGTCGGGCGCGTGCAGACTGCCGACGTGCTTGTGCGCGAGTCCGTGCTGCGACCGGATGAAGATCTCCCAAAGCGGCCATTCGCTGCTCATCGAACCTCCTTCAATCGGCGGATACGGGCGCCGTGCTGCGTTGCTGCTCGCTCGCGATCCTCATGTGCAGCGACGTGAGCCGGGAAGCAGGGGCCCCTTGGCGCGAAGCGCCACGGGGATGCGACCGGGGCGAATCGACGCAACGGGCCGACGCGGAAGCGCGAACTGTACGCAGGAACGTCAAGGAGGCCCGCCAAGTACATTCCGGTCGCTCGCTCCGCGGCGCGTTGCCCGACACCCGTCTCCTTGATTGCAGGAGGTCCGGATCGGCGTTCAACGCTCATGCCGCCTCAGCTTTTGCACGTGCGGTACGCTTTTCCGCGTAGGCCACGGCCGCGTCGCGCACCCACGCGCCGTCCTCCCACGCCTTGACGCGCGTCGCGAGCCGGTCGCGGTTGCACGGGCCGTTGCCCTTGATCACCGCGTAGAACTCGGTCCAGTCGATCGCGCCGATGTCGTAGTGGCCGCGCTCGGCGTTCCACTCGAGGTCGGGATCGGGCACGGTGAGCCCAAGGTACTCCGCCTGCGGCACGGTCTGGTCGATGAAGCGCTGCCGCAATTCGTCGTTCGACAGGATCTTGATCTTCCACGCGGCCGACTGCGCGCTGTGCACGCTCTCGGCATCGGGCGGCCCGAACATCATGATCGACGGCCACCACCAGCGGTCGAGCGCGTCCTGCGCCATCGCCTGCTGTTCCGGGGTGCCGCGCGCGAGCGCCATCATGAGGTCGTAGCCCTGCCGCTGATGGAAGCTCTCTTC
>Ga0265332_10000551_pt1 | contig 25317 bp, 18 predicted proteins | sample 41926metaG_FD_202084 | JGI IMG/M metagenome (GOLD analysis project Ga0265332, IMG submission 202084) | Rhizosphere microbial communities from Carex aquatilis grown in University of Washington, Seatle, WA, United States - 4-19-26 metaG | ecosystem: Host-associated > Plants > Roots > Rhizosphere...
ATCCCCGCCCCCTTCCTCACCGCCGCCCGCTCCCTCAAGCTCGATCTCTCGAAAGACCTCCCCTGAGCCTTCCCGCTCCGTGTCCCTCCCTTCGCAAGGAGGGAACGCGAGTCGAGTCCGAGTCCGAGTTCGAGGGAGGTCCGCGTGAGATCAAGTCGCGGGGGAAGGGAAAAGGGAGGTGGGAGAGATCAGCACCGCTGCCAGGATGCGTTCGCTCGCGCGGTGGATCGGAGGTTGGCTTTGCCAACCGGAGACGGCATCTGCAAAGCAGATCCGGCCACGATTCTCGTCGTCCGTCGGGAGGGGCCCGCGGGGAGGGGCCGCCCCTCCCCGCGAGCGCCGAAGGCGCGTTCTTAATCGCCCAGGCAGATCCCGAGGTCGCGCGCGGTCTGGACGGTGTCGGAGTCGAGAGGGACGGTCTTCATGACCGCGATGGCCTCGTCGATGGGGACGGGGACCATGTGCGGAGGATGATAGGCCGCGAGGTGGCCGAATTGCCCGGCCTCCACCATGCGCACCGCCGCCGCCCCGAAGCGCAGCGCGAGCAGCCGGTCGCGGTGGGTCGGGCCTCCCCCCCGCTGCAGGTGTCCGAGGACGAGCGACCGGGTCTCGAAGCCCGTCTGGCGCGCAATCTGATCCGCCAGGCGCTCGGCCAGGCCCCCGATGCGCACCTCGCGGCCGAGCTCCTCGCCGATGGTGCTCAAGGTTCCGTCCTTGGGCGCCGCGCCCTCGGCGCACACCACCAGCGCGTAGCGACGCCCGCTGGCGTAGCGGCGCTTGAGGTGGGCCACCACCTTGTTCATGTCGTAGGGGATCTCGGGCATCAGGATCACGTGGGCGTTGCCGGCCACGCCCGCGTGCATGGCGATCCACCCCGCATAACGGCCCATGACCTCGACCACCATCACGCGCTCGTGCGACTCCGCGGTGGTGTGCAGCCGATCGATCGCCTCCGTGGCCACGGTCACCGCGGTATCGAACCCGAAGGTGGCCTGGGTACAGGACAGATCGTTGTCGATGGTCTTCGGCACGCCCACGATGGGCATCCCCTTCTTGATGAAGCGGCTGGCGATGCGGAAGGCGCCGTCGCCGCCGATCGCGATCAAGGCGTCGCCACCCACCTCCTTGAAGCGCTGGATCACCTGATCAGAGATGTCGGTGAGGACCTTCTTCCCATTCTCCTCGGTGATGAACTCGAAGGGATGACCCTTGTTCACCGTCCCGAGGATGGTCCCGCCGAGGTGGGCGATCCCGCGCACCCGATCCCGCGTGAGATCGATGAGGCCCCCATCTTCGGGGGCGATGAGCCCGTGGTAGCCCCGGCGAATCCCGGTGACTTTCCAGCCCCTTCGCAGGGCCGAGAGGGTGACCGAGCGGATCACGGCATTCAATCCGGGGGCGTCGCCGCCACCGGTGTTCACCAGGATGTGCATTGACCCAAGCCAATATCGCGGCGGGAGGATTCCTGCAACACCCCGGCCCGGGAACGGTGCCCGGTGGGTGATTCCACGGCTCAGCGAAGGCGGGTCGTTCGGGTGGCCCTGGGGTGACGGGCGGAGATCCTTCGGGCAGAATGCCCGCGCCAGCCGACGCGTCACCACGTGACGGCCATTCCGGCTTCGGCTGGCCCTCGATGACGCGCGTACCCATGCCGACCGGCCCCATCGCCCCGAGCGCTCCGATCGCCACCGCGTCACGCGCCGGCTCGACGGCCGCGCCCCTGGTGCCCCCACGCATCGCGATCCTTCCCCCCGAGCTCGCGGACCAGATCGCCGCGGGCGAGGTGGTGGAGCGGGCGGCCTCCGCCGTCAAGGAGCTGTGCGAGAACGCGCTCGACGCCGGGGCACGCCACGTGGACGTCGAGCTCGAGGGCGGGGGCCGGGGCTTGATCCGGGTCATCGATGACGGGTGCGGCATGACCCCGGCCGAGGCGCGTCTCGCCCTGCGGCGCCACGCCACCTCGAAGATCGCGCACGCGGATGACCTCTGGACCCTGAAGAGCTTTGGATTCCGCGGAGAGGCTCTGCCGTCGATCGCCGCGGTCTCGCGGCTCACGCTCTCGACCCGGGTGGCGGGCGCGAGCGCCGGGTTCCGCTTGGTGGTCGAGGCCGGCGTGGAGACCGACGCGCGCGAGGTCGGGATGCCGCCCGGGACCCGGGTCGAGGTGCGCGAGCTCTTCTACAACACGCCGGCGCGCCTGAAGTTCCAGAAGGCCGACGCCACCGAGGCGGGGAACGTGAGCGACGCGGTCCTGCGGCTCGGCCTCGCCCACCCCGAGAGCCACCTTCGGCTGAGCATCGGCGGGCGCTTGGCGCTCGACCTGCCGCCGCACCGGGATCGGGCGGAGCGGGTGCGGGCCGCGCTCGCGCGCCGCGGGCTCGGGGCCTTGCACGAGGTGCTAGGCGAGGAGGCGGGACACCGGGTGCACGCGTTCCTGGCAGCGCCTTCGCAGGCCACCTCGACGGCGCGCGGCACCTTCCTGTTCGTGGGGAGGCGCTTCGTGCGCGATCGCGGGCTGCTGCAGGCGGTGGTGCAGGGCTACGGGGACTCGCTCGAGCGGGGTCGCTACCCGGTGGCGGTGGTGTTCCTCGAGGTGCCCGGCTCCGAGCTCGACGTGAACGTCCATCCGCAGAAGCTCGAGGTGCGGTTCGCGCGCGGGGCGGAGGTCTACGCGGCCGTCCGGCACGTGCTGCGCGAGGGGCTGGGAAAGGCGGCGTGGGCGGGGAGCCCGGGGCCGGGCGCCGGCCCCTTCGAGGGCGACCGCGGAGCGGCCGCCGGGAGGGGAGCCGCGCCATTCTCGCCTCCGCCACCCGAGCTCGGGCCGCGGGCCGGGGGGCGCGACGCGGTCGGGCCATCGGCCCGCTCGCTTCCCGGCTGGGCGCGCTCGGTCGGTTCCCCGGGCCGCCCGGACGATCCTTGGGCGGGCGGGCGGGCGTCGACCGTCCGCGATGCCCGACCGAAGCTGGCCGAGGAGACGGCTGGCGGAGCTGGCCGCCTGCTCGGTCAGCTCGACCTTGGCTGCTGGGTGTGCGAGTCCGGCGAGGCCCTGGTCCTGTTCGATCCCCACGCGGTGCGCGAACGGCTGCTCATGCGCGCGCTCGAAGCCGAGTGGGCGGCGGGTCGGGTCCACGGTCAGAAGTTGCTGTTCCCGATTCCCATCGACTGGACCCCGCCGGTGATCGCGCCCGCCCCCCCGGGCGAGCCCCGCGACACCGCCGCGGAGGCGGCGTTCGCGCGCGCGGTCGCCCGGCTCGGCGTCGAGGTCGAGCCGCCGCGGGCACCCCGACCTGAGACCTGGGTCCTGCGCGGGCTGCCCGCGGTCCTCGGGGACGCGGCCCCGAAGCCGGTGTTGCTCGGCCTGCTCGCGCGCTGGTTCGCATCGCCCGGTCCTCCGGCGACGGCGGGGCTCGCAGCCGCGCGGGTGCCGGCGCCAGGGGAGCCGGAGCCCGCCCCGGCGGCAGATCTGCTCGGCGTGATGGCGTGCGCCGCAAGCGTGCGACCCGGGGAGGCCATCGAGGGTGCGCTCGCGTTGGACTGGCTCGGACAACTCGCGATTCGACCATGGCCGCCCCGACCAGGGCCGCCCACCGACGGGGAGGGCGCCCGCGCCGACCAGAGACTGGACGCCGACGCCGACGCTGACACCGTCACCGATCGGGACTTCGTTTGCCGGAGGGGGCGGCCCTTGTGCTTGCCCATCCCCTTCGCCGCCCTGCGCGCGCACTTCGGGCCGGCGTGAACGAGACCGCTCGGTCTGGCCGGGCCGCTCCGCCCTCCGCGGCCAGCGCCGCGCCCGTCGCCCTGGTGATTGCCGGTCCGACGTCGGCCGGCAAGAGCGCCCTCGCCCTCGAGGTCGCGGCCCACCTGCCGATCGAGATCGTCTGCTGCGACTCGCAGCAGGTCTACGTCGGGCTCGACATCGGGACCGGCAAGCCGACCCCGCGGGAACGCGCGGCCGTGCCGCACCACCTCCTCGATCTGGTCTCGCCGCGCGAGGCGTTTCACGCCGCCCGCTGGGCCGAGCTCGCGCGCGGCGTGATCCCCGCCATCCTGGCGCGCGGCCACCTGCCGCTGGTGGTCGCGGGCACCGGGCTCTACCTGCGGGCGCTGCTCTCGGGGCTCTTCGATGCGCCGCCGCCGAGCGCGTCGATCCGGGCCCGTCACCAGCAAGAGGCGGCCGCCCTCGGGACCGAGGCGCTTCATGCGCGCCTGACCTCGATCGATCCGGACACGGCGGCGCGGGTCATGCCGCGCGATCTCGTGCGCGTCAGCCGCGCGCTCGAGGTCTGGGAACAGACCGGCGAGCGGATCAGCGTGCTGCAGCGACGCGCGGCCGCGGGGGCCGCCGTGCCCGCGAAGGTCCTGGTCCTCGACCCTCCGCTCGACGAGCTCCGACCGCGGATCGAGCGGCGCTTCGACGCGATGATGGCGGCCGGGCTCCTCGACGAGACGCGGGCGCTGGTCGCCGAGTTCGGCGCCGACGCGCGCGGGCTGCAAGCCCTCGGGTACGCGCAGCTCGCGCAGCACCTGGCGGGCGCGTTGCCGCTCGCGGCGGCGGTGTCGGCCGCCAAGAGCGCCACGAGCACCTACGCCCGCCGCCAGCGGACCTGGTTTCGCAAGCAGGCCGGGGCCTGGCGCTGCGCGGTCCCACCCGCCGCGCGGGCGGTGCGCGACTGGTGGCTCAGCGAGGGCGGCGGACCGAGCCCGGACCTTCTTTGAGTACGGTCCTCCAGATTCCTCGAAGACCCGTCACCGTCACCGTCACCGTCACCGTACTCGTACTCGTACTCGTCGCGTCCGTTCGTGGGACGAGGACGAGGACGGGCTCTTGGGGGCTCGCCAATCAGCGGCCGTAGGCGTGGTCGCGGTCGCGGTGGATGTCGCGCACCGTGAGGCTGAGCGCCCGCGCATCCGCCCCACCGTTGGCGGACAGGGCGGCGAAGGTCGCGGCCGCCAGGGCCTCGGATGCGTCGGGGTGATTGGCCTTGAGGCGGTCCATGGTGCGCGTCCGCACGAGCTGCAGCATCGGATCGGGGGAGCGGCGGAGGAACAGCGTCAGCTGCCGGTGCTCGAGGTTCTCCGAGGCGAGGACATCGGGGGCGGGGGAGTCGGGATGGAAGGTGGCGACGAGGAACGGCGGTAGGCTGTCCGCTTGGCGCCGTGCGCGATCCGCGCGGCGCACCCGTTCGGCGAAGGCGTCGAAGGCGCTCCAGCCACCGGCGAACCGCGGAAAGAGGAAAAGAGCCACCTCGACGTCGCCCCCGCGGTCATGCTGGCCGGCTTGATCGCCTCTGCGTTCGTCCGCGAGCGCCGGGTCGGGGCGACCCGCGAGGGCATCGATGGTACCGAGGACGCCAGCGGGGTCGACCACCGCGCCGGGAAACACCCGCTTGGCCACCCGGCCCGCCCGCATCGCCGGCTCGGCCCACGGGCAGAGTCCGAACGCGAGCACGACCTCTCTCACGTAGCGGTCGCACAGCCTCAGCGACTCGCGGACGAGCCCAGCCTCCCCGACGGGGGCCGGCCGGTGCCCATCGGCGGCTCCCGCCGCTCCGCCCGGGTCGGGAGCGGAAGGATCAGACGTCGCCGCCCTCGACGTAGGCCCCCATCCGCCGGAACTTCGCGTACCGCCCATCGCGCAGCGTGTCCGGGGAGGCCACCAGCAGCTCGGCCAGGTGCCTTCGCACCGCGTCGCCGAGGTTGCGGGCGGTCTGGTCGTGGTCGCGGTGCGCGCCCCCGAGCGCCTCGGGCACGATCTCGTCGACCACGCCGAGCCGGTACAGATCCGTCGAGGTCATCTTCATGGCCTCGGCCGCCTCGGGCTTCTTGCTGTCGTCGCGCCACAGGATCGATGCGCAGCCCTCGGGCGAGATCACCGAGTAGGTGGCGTACTCGAGCATGAGGATGCGGTCCGCCACCCCGAGCGCGAGCGCGCCTCCGGAGCCGCCCTCGCCGATCACCGCACACACGATGGGGACGGGTAGCCCGGCCATCACCTCCAGGTTCTTGGCGATGGCCTCGGCCTGCCCCCGCTCCTCGGCGTCGATGCCGGGGAACGCCCCCTGGGTGTCCACCAGGCACAGGATCGGGCGCTTCATCCGCGCCGCCAGCTCCATCAGGCGCAGCGCCTTCCGGTACCCTTCCGGCTTCGGCTGCCCGAAGTTGCGGCGCACCTTCTCCTTGGTGCTGCGTCCCTTCTGCTGGCCCACGACCAGGATCGGCGTTCCGTCGAACGTGCCGAAGCCCGCCACGATGGCGGGATCGTCCGCGAAGTGGCGGTCCCCGTGCAGCTCGACGAAGCCCTCCACCAGCCGCTCGATATAGTCGAGGGTGTACGGGCGCGCGGGGTGACGGGAGAGCTGCACCTTCTGCCAGGCCGACAGATCGGCGAAGATCTCCCTCTGGAGATCGCGCGCCCGGGCCTCGAGCAGCGCGATCTGGGGACGCAGCTCGGGGTTCTCGCGGCTGACCTGGACCAGCTTCTCGATCTTGCGCTCGAGCTCGACCACCGGGCGCTCGAAATCCAGCACCGGAGCGGTGGAGACGTCGATCTTCTCAGCTCTCTCTGCGATCTGGGCCATCAAGGGAGGGCATTGTAGCAAGCTCGGCCGGGTCGCATAGCCGGGCCACAATCCAGGCGTCCGCTATTCCCGGGGGGAGGGGGCGACGATATCCTGCCGCGATGGCCCAGCCCCCGCTCCCAGGTCTTTTCCGTGTGATTTCCCGCTCTCTCGCGCAAAGGAGGATGGTCTTGGCCGGGGTGCGACTGGCGGCGGTCGCGGGGCTGATGGCCGGCGGCGCGGCGCCGGGCTGCATCATGCGCAAGCCGGGCAGCCACGCGCACGCCGCCGCCGAGGCGGCCGCCCGCGCCAGTGGCCCGGCGGGCGCCTCCGCCCCGAAGGTCAAGTTCGGCACCGTCCCCGGGATCGATCTGCTGGGGCCCGAGGGGGTGGGGGCCTTCCGGCTCTTCGGCGGGGTCGACAAGGTCGAGCTCACCCCCATCGACGTGACCGGCCAGCCCTTCGGTCGGGCCCTCCGTGCCCGCGTCAAGGAGGCGGGCGGCTCGGAGTGGTCGGTGCAGCTCCAGAGCCCGACCAGGCAGCCGGTCGAGAAGGGGGATCTCGTCCTCGCGACCTTCTACCTGCGCGCCGCCCGGATCCAGGAAGGGGCCCTCTTCGCCGAGACCTCGTTCGTGTTCGAGCGGGCCGCCGCGCCCTACAACAAGGCCATCACCTATCCCATCAAGGTCGCGAGCGAGTGGCGCAAGATCCAGGTCCGCTTCCCGGTGGACGAGAGCTACCCGGCGGGCGGGGCGCAGATCATCTTGCGGCTCGGGTACGAGCCCGAGACCCTGGAGATCGGCGGGTTCACCGTGGAGAGCTTCGGCAAGGCGCACGTCCTGTGGGATCTGCCGACCAGCGAGCAGGCCGACCATCGGGCCGACGTGAAGCTGTCGCAGCCGCCGCCCGCGGTGGCTCTCGAGGTGGTCGACGGTGGCGCGCTGCCCATCGAGATCGCGACCGGCAAGGTGGTCGGGCCCATCAGCCCCTACGTCTACGGCATCAATTCACAGAACCTGGACGCGCTCGGGGCCACGGTCAGGAGGATGGGTGGCAACCGGCAGACCGCCTACAACTGGGAGACCAACGCCTCGAGCGCCGGGCAGGACTACAACCACGTGAACGACGACTGGTCGTGCACCACGCTCGGGTTCGACACCTGCGGTGATCCCGCCGGCCAGATGACCGAGTTCGCGCTCGCCAACCGGCGCGCGGGCGTGCAGTCGATCCTCACCGTGACCATGTCGGACTACGTGTCGGCCGACAAGAAGGGCCCGGTGCCGGAGTCGGAGCGGGCGCCGAGCGCGCGCTACGTCCGCTCGATGATCCGCAAGCCGGGACCGCTCGCCGCCCGGCCGGATCTCGGCGATGGGGTGGTCTACCAGGACGAGTTCATGCACTTCATCCTCGAGCGCCTCGGCCGCGCCAGCGCGGGCGGGGTCAAGTTCTATTCGCTCGACAACGAGCCGGCGCTGTGGGCCTCGACCCATCCGCGGGTGCACGCCACCCGCCCGACCTATGCGGACGTGCTGCGCCGGAGCGAGAACACCGCCGCCATGATCACCGAGCTCGATCCGGACGCCGAGGTCCTCGGCGGCGTGATGTACGGCTGGGCCGAGTACATGTCGCTCGAGGGGGCGGTGGATTCGGCGGCCCACAACCAGGCGGTGGGCGGGCACTACGTGGACTTCTACCTGCAGTCGATGAAGGAGCTCGAGGCCAAGTACAAGCGCCGCCTGGTGCACGTGCTCGACGTGCACTGGTACCCCGAGATCCGCGGGACCAAGCGCATCACCGAGCCGGACGTGTCGCCGAAGACCGTGGCGGCGCGGCTGGAGGCGCCGCGCAGCCTGTGGGATCCCACCTACCGCGAGAAGACCGCCATCACCGACGAGTGGAAGAAGCCCATCCGGCTCATCCCGTGGCTCAAGGAGACCATCGCGAAGCGGTATCCGGGGACCAAGCTGTCCATGACCGAGTACAACTTCGGCGCCCCCGAGCACGTGTCGGGTGGGCTCGCGCAGGTGGACGTGCTCGGTATCCTGGGACGCGAGGGGGTGTACCTGGCCAATTACTGGGGCAGCGGGGCGGGGGTGGGCGAGATGCCGGACTACGTGGGCGCTGCCTTCAAGCTCTACCGGAACTTCGACGGAAAGGGGGCGACCTTCGGGGACACCGCGGTGGCGGCGAGCATCGGGGATTTGACCAAGGGCTCGGTGTATGCGGCCACCGACTCGAAGGATCCGGGACGGCTGACCATCGTGGTCATCAACAAGAGCCAGTCCGAGCGCTTCACGGCGCGCATCAAGCTGGCGGGGGCCGGCAAGCCGTTCACGAGCGCCAGCGCCTACGTGCTCGGACCTGGGGGCGCCGCGGTGGAGGCTCGGGGCAGCGTGCCCATCACGGGGAACGCGTTGACCGACGTGCTGCCTCCGCTCACCGCGACGCTGTTCGTGTGCCACAGGTAGCAGCGCGCCCGGTCAGGGCCCCAGGCACTCACGGGCGAGGCCCGCGTGCGGTCGCGCGCCGCGGCCAGGCTCGGGCCGAGGGTGATTGACAGCGGTGGAGAGGCGACCCTATGGTGCGAGTCCATTCGATACCGCGGTCTACAGCAACTGGTTCGGGCCGCGTGCGCGCTGCCGATCGCCGGATCGAGTGAGCCCACGGAGGCGCCTCGGCTGGCTGCGCTCGAGGCCCTGGTCGAGGGCAAGGGCGAGGACGACCGCACGTCCGGGTTCAGGTGGATGACGTCGCGGGTCGCGGAGCGTGAGCCGGGGTCCGCCCGGCCCCGGCCCCCGAGGATCTCGGCCGACAGGCTCCGGCGTTCGGTGGCCGGATGCCTGACCGCGATGGAGCGGCTGGTCGAGGGCCACCTGACGGCCGCGCTCACCACGGCGTCTCATGCGTGGGACGGCGTGGACAGCGCGCTCGCGATGTCGAGCGACCCTGCGTTCGCCGAGCAGCTCCGGCAGGCGCGGCGACAGCTCGACGAGGCCGCCGCCTGCTCCGAGGCGGCATCGGCGCGGGCGGTCGCGCTCGAGGGGCTGGTCGCGCTGGAGCTGGCGGCGGAGCTCCTGCGTCTCTTCGAGCGGCGCCTGTCGTCGCTGATCCGCCTGCGCGCGCTGTCTGGCCAGGGCGGGCTCGGGGGGCTGCTGCCGGACGGGCGGCCATTTCTCGATCTGGCGGCCGCGCTGCGCGACGCTGCCCGGGCGTGGTCGTGAGCGAGACCCCCGATCCCAGCACCCACATGACGACGACGACCACGACGACGACCACGGCCCCGCGCAGGAGACTTTCACCGAAGGGCCTTGATGCACCGAAGGGGATGTCGAGGGTGAGCGTGTTGCGCTGGGCGAGCGCGGTGGCCATCGCCGGGCTCGCCTTGCTGATCGCGCTCGGGGCCATGCGCACCTACCTGGCCCACGAGATGACGCTCGGCCTCGGCGCGGTGGTCGCGACCGGCATCCTGCTCCTGGTGGGGCTCGCGAGCCTGGGCGCGGCGCGGCTGCGCCTCGGGCGCGAGCTCGCGGCCCTGGAGAGCGACTCCGCGGTCCCACGGGGATGGCTCTGGCCGGCGCGGCTGGCGCGCCTCGCGGAGATTCACGCCGCGGGGGCCAGACCCGACCCCGAGGTCCTCGCCGAGGTGACGCGCGCCGAGGAGGCCGGACGCGCGTACCTTGGACGATACCTGGTGGCGACCACGGTGCTCATCGGCCTGGTCGGGACGTTCGCCGGGCTCATGCAGACGCTCGGCAAGCTGACGCCGCTGCTCGGGGACGCGCACGTCAATGGCGCCGAGGTGCTGGCGGCACCCCTCGCCGGGCTCCACGTCACCTTCGGGGCCAGCCTGGTGGCCATCCTCGCGACGCTGGCGCTGGCCCTGGCCCAGGGCGATCTCACGCTCTGCGAGGAGCGGGTGCTCGCACGCCTCGAGGATCGGACGTGCCACGAGTGGATCCCGGCGCTGTGGCGCGCCGGCGAAGCCCCCGACGAGCGGGTGGTGCGCGCCATCGGCGGGCTCGAGGTGGCGTTCGCCGAGAGCGTCTCGCGGGCGCTCGCCGCCAGCGTGCAGGCCATCGGCGCCGAGACGCGCGGCGAGAGCGAACGCGCCCGGGCCGAGACCGCCCGCGACCGCGCCGAGCTCGGGCGGCTCATGGTGGGGCTCGACGCCCTGACCGCCGAGGTCAAGGGGTCGGTCGCGCGCCTGTGCGTCGAGGTGGGCTCGCGGCTCGGGGCGAGCGCCGAGCAGCAGGCGCGTGCGCTCGAGGAGGCCGCGGTCGGGCAGGCCCGCGCGCTGGCGCGAACCGTGGATGCCGCCACCGAGAGCCTCCGGACCGCCAACCGCGAGGTGACCGAGGCGATGCGCGTCGAGGTGACCGCGGCCTGGTCGCGCTCGGCGGAGGCGCACGTCGCGCTGGTGCGCGGGCTGACCGAGTCGGGTGGGGAGGCGCTGGCGCAGGCCACGGCGGCCCAGATCGCGGCGCAGATCGCGGCCACCGAACGGGCGACCGCCGCGGTCGCGTCGGCCGTGCGGGCCGTCGAGGCGACCGCCGAGCGCATCGGGGCGACCGCGGCCGCCGGCGCGGAGGGGGTGATCGCGGCCGCCGAGGCCTCGAGCGCGCGCGCGATCGGGGCCGCGGAGGCCATGAGCGCGCGGGTGGTCGGGGCCGCGGAGGGCATGAGCGCGCGGGTGGTCGCCACGACGGAGGCGCTCGGCGCGCGCGCGGTCGCCGCCAGCGAGGGTGCGAGCCGGCGTTCGGGCGAGGTCGCCGAGGCGCTGGCCCGCGAGATGGCCCGGGTCCTCGCGGAGGCGGCGCGCCAGTCGGCGGGGACCGTGGAGGCGGTCGCCGAACGCGCGGGGTCCTTGCTCGGCGAATCGGTGCGCCAGTCGACGGACACGGGCGCGGCCTTGCTGCGCGAGACCCACGAAGCGGTGGGGCGCGCCACCCGCGAGACCGCCCAGCTCGTGGCGCAGAGCCTCGGGCCCCTGTTCGCTGGCGAGGCGCGGGAGCGGGCGGCCGTCGAGGCGGCCCTGCGCGACGCCGTGGCGGGCGCGGCGATCGCCGCCGAGCGGCTCGGCACCTTGACGACCGCGCTCGAAGGCGTCGGCCGGGAGCACACGGCGGCCATGGAACGCGGCGGTCAAGCCGTGCTGGCGGCCTTCGAGCAGGCGGTGGTCGGGGGCGGGGCCGCGCTCGACCGCGCGGCGCTGGGCCTCGCCACGGCGGCGCGCGATCTGCAATCGGGCGCCGACGTGCTCGGGCCGAGGCTGAACGCCCTCGGGGTGGAGCTGGGGGCGCTGTCGCGCGAGGTCGCGTTGTTGGTGGCGGCGCGCGGTCCCGACGATGCGCTCGGGGGCGCGGTCCTCGGCGAGCTCGAGCGTCTGGGCGGAGCGGTGGAGGGGCTCGGCGCGCTGGTCCGCGCCGGTCGCGCGGACGCGGCGGCCGCCGCGCCAAGCCCGTCGGAAGCTCGATCGGAAGACGTCCCGGCGAGCGGCCAGCCCGACGAGGAGAGCCACGCGCCGCCGCCGCCCGTCACGCGAATCTCGGACGAGGCGGCGGGTGGCGAGGACCTCCGCGCGGCAGGCCTCGCGCGTGAGCAAGAGCAAGAGCAAGAGCAAGAGCAAGAGCATGAGCACGAGCCTGGGGAAGACCAGGGCCAGGGCGGCACGTCCGGAGACGAGCCTCCCGAGCCGGTCGGGGCAGCGTGAGATCCCGGCGCGGGCCCGCCACGCTGTTCCCCCTCAACGCCTGGCCGGCGTTCGTGGACGCGCTCACGGTCGTGCTCGCCGTCTTCGTGCTGATCGTCATCGTGGCGTTCGTGGCGCAGAATCGACTGCTCGCGCGCCTCGAGGCGCGCGAGCGCGAGGTCACGAGCCTCCGCGACGAGAAGGCGCGGATCGAGCGGCGCCTGCGCGCGCTCGCGCCCGGGACCGCCACCCTCGCCGTCGAGGATGGCAAGGTGATCCTGCAGGGTGAGGTCCTGTTTGACTCGGGCTCGGATGCGCTGCGGCCTGGCGGGGAGCGCCTGATGAGCGAGATCGGGCGCAACCTCGCCGGCCTGCTCGCCGCGGAGCCCGACCAGATGCTGCTCGTCGGCGGGCACACCGACGATCGCCCGATCCACGAACGCTTCGCCTCGAACTGGGAGCTCTCCACGGCCCGGGCCCTGGCCGTCTCGCGGGTCCTGATGCGCGCCGGTGTCCCGGCCGGGCGCGTGGTCCCGTCCGGGTTCGGGGCCGAGCACCCGCGGGCGTCGAATGCGGACGAGCCGGGCCGCGCCCAGAACCGCCGCATCGAGGTCCTGCTGGTCCCCATCCACGCGGTCTCGTCGCGATGAGCGACGCCCTGCTGGCGGCTCGGCTCTGGAGCCAGGCGCAGGCCGCCCTCGCCGCGGGGCGCGCCGCCGAGATCGCCCCGCCCGAGGCCCTGTGGGACTCCATCGAGCACTTCCTGGCCGAGCCGGCCGCCTCGACCTTTCTCGCCGCGGTCCGGATCGTCGAGCAGCACCGCCGCCGGGCCGAGGTGGAGCGCGGGGCCCCCGGAGTCCTCCGGCGATCATTCGAGGACGGTGCCGAGGCGCTGGCCGCGGCTCCAGGGATCCCCGCGGCGCTGGCCAGCCGCCTGGCCACCGGCCTCCCGGTCGATCTGCACGCAGGCGACCGCCTGCGTGCCCTGGCGGCGCTCGCCAGCGCGCATCACGCGCTCGCCGCCCGCGTGTCCGCCGACCTCGCCGCGCGCCGCCGGCTCTTCCAGTCCTTCCCCTCGCGCGGCCGCCGCCCGGGCCGCGGCTCGTCCAAGCGCTGAGGACCTGTCGTGCGTCGGGTGTGGGACTTCTTCGAGGGCCAGCCGTCAACCTTCTCGTGATCGTGTCCGTGTCCCTGATCGCCCCCTTGATCGTGGCCGTGCACGTGAACCTGATCTCCCCCGTGATCGCGATCGAGAGCCCCTCGATCCCGAAGCGCCCCCGCGATCACGTCCACGGTGGCGTTCCCGTGCACGCGCACGATACGTGCACGGCCACGACGACGGGGCCGGCCACGATCACGATCACGGGTTTGAGGAGCCGCTGTCGTTCGCTACTTGACCGGGGTCGCCCGCAAGGAGGCCTTGCCGTCCTTGATGTAGACCGCGAAGCGCACGGTCCGACAGGCGTGGCGGGCCATCAGGCTGTTGCGGTTCTCCTGCAGGCGTAGCCGGAACTTGTCGAGGGTGAGCCCGGCCACCGATTCACCGCACTGCTGCTTGGCCACCAGGAACTCGCTGTACACCGCGCGCATGTGCAGCTCGTCGTCGTCTTCGGAGTCGCTCTGCGTGGGATCGGACGACGAGACCACCGGCGGGCCGGCCGCCGGGCGGGCGGCCTGTGGGGCGGCCTGGCCGAGGGGCGCGATGGCCGGACCCCGGGACATCGCGCGGACCCCGGCCGGGAGCTGTGGGGCCGGCAGCACCGGCAGCACCGGAGGCCCGAAGGTCGGCACGGCGCTCGGCGCCGAGGGCGGCGCGAACCCCGGTGGGGGAGGGGGCGCGAATCCGTCCCCGGCCGGCGGCGGGGCGCTCGGAGCGACCCCGAAGAGGCTGCCGGCGCCGGCCGGGGACGTGACCGCGGGCAGCCCGAGACCACCGCCGCGCCCGGGAATGCCTGGCTGCGGACCGGCGGCCCCGGCCCCGTTCGGTCCGGACGCGCCGAGGCCTGGCACGGCGGGCACCACGGCGCCGACCCCCACCTGCGAGATCGACGTGTTGGCGTGATCGAGCGCGGCGTTCACGTCGCGCGCGATGCCACCGAAGTGACCGGCGAAGCGGTGATCGTCGAGCCGCGACATCTCGCCCTTGACCAGGCGGCGCAGCTCGGCGCGCATGCGGGCGATGGGCCACTCCACCTCGTACCGCTGCAGGAACAGTCCGATGGCGATCATCGCCAGCAGCGCGCCGACCAGCGACAGCCAGGGGAAGGTGCTCCAGCGCAGATCGCGCGCCGAGGTGTTGGCCAGCACCGAACCCAGGTCCGCCTTGGCGGGCTTGTGACCGATGAGCACGTAGTACGCCTGCTGCTCGGAGGCTTGCCCCGGGAAGGGCGCCGCCACCGCCAGCAGCGTCTCTCCGTCGACCTCGAACGACAGCGCCGGGGTGCGCTTGACATCCTCGATCTCGGCGCGGTGCTGATCGATCACCCCGGGGAGCAGCGCGAGGGTCTTGCTGTCGACGGTCGAGGCCACGACCTTGCCCATCAGCAGCAACGCCACGTCCACGTCCAGGTTCTTCTTCAGGCGCTCGGCGAAGGTTCGCCCGGTGTCGGCCCCCACGTACAGCGCGCCCACCAGCCGATCCCGGCTCTTCGAGAGCACCGGCGCGCCCGCCACCCGCAAGAGCTCGCCGCCCGTGCCCCACACGTCGTCGGACAGGTACCCGCGCAGGGCGTCCGAGACCACCTCGGCGCCGCCGATGTTGTCGCCATAGTCCTTCTCGTCGGCGCCGACCCGGGCCACCACCCGGCCGTTGGCGTCGATGGCCACCATGCTGGCAATGCCGGCACCCGCCAGATCCGGGAGCAGCGCGCTCAGGCGCGCCTGGACGGTCCGGTGCTGCACCGACAGCTCGCCGCTGCCATGCGAGGCGCTGTCGAGCGCCTCGGAGATGACCAGGTCCCGGCCGAGGTTCGCCACGCGGTCGATCCACTTGTGGGCGTCGACCTTCAACATCTGCTCGGCCGCGTACTGCGCGCGATCGAGGCGCTGGCCCTCGAGCTCCTCGAGCTTCTGGGCCATCGGCCTCGGCGCGGTGAGGGCCACGCTGAAGGCGACACCGGCCAGCATGGCCACCAGGATGAACCAGATCTTCGACAGGAACATGGTCGGTCTTCAGCCCTACTCCGCGGACGTCTTGCCGTCGGTGCCAGCGCCCGAGCCGGAGCCGACCCCGGATGGGTCGGCCCCCGGGTCGCCTTCCTTGGGCTCCGCCTCCTTGGCGGCGTCGCCCTGGCCGCGCGGCGCCGCCACGCGAATCGTCAGGTCCTGCTTCCCCGAGGTGTCCACCTCTTGCTCGTGCACCCACCGGCCCTGGGACCAGACCTTGAGGTTCGCCTTGGCGGCGTCGGGCAACCCGGGGATGGCGAAGCCTCCGCGCTCGTCGGCGATCGCGTAGAACGGCGAGTCCACCACGATGACCGAGATGGTGAGGTGCGGATACTGCGCGCAGCGGATCAGGTAGCCCCCCGGGACGCCGAACCGCTGGTGGCGGAAGGTCCCTGGGTTCAGACGCTCGATCGGCATGAGCGTGGTGTTGTCCGGCATGGACAGCTCGTGGGTCACCTTGCCGACGTTCTTGAACTCGACCACCGAGCCCGGTCCGACCACCACCACCCGGGGCTGGGCGTCGAGCCCGGCGATCTCGACGGTGACCGTCTTGGGGGCCGGCGGGTGGGTGCCGCTCACCCCGTCGACCACCACCACGGTCTGGGACCGGGAAGGGGCCGAGCGCACGGGCACGTTGCCGTTCTCGAGGCGCCAGTACCCCTGGTGCTGCCGCCCCGCCCGCAGGACCTCGGGAAGACGCAGCGTGCCGCGCACCGTGCCGGCCCGTGCCACCGCACCGCCCGCGGCCAAGGCCGTGGCGACGCCCAGCCCCAGCCAGAGACAGGTGGCGGGAGCGAGCGTCCGGGAGCGTCGCGGTGTCGTCATCGCGTGGCCGGTGACGGTACCGTGCGGGTTCGGACCCTGTCAATGCGGTGGGCCGACTTGCGCGCGGCGCGCATCCTTCGGCTATCCTGCCGCCATCGTGACCGGCCCGACCCAACCCTCGAAGACGCTCGACACCTTTGCCAACCCCCGCCCCGCACGCGACTACGTGATCCAGTTCGACTGTCCCGAGTTCACCTGCCTCTGCCCGAAGACCGGACAGCCCGACTTTGCCACCCTGCGGATCGAATACGTCCCGGACGCCCTGTGTGTCGAGCTCAAGTCGCTGAAGCTATACTTGTGGTCGTTTCGTGACGAGGGGGCGTTCCACGAGGCGGTCACCAATCGGATTCTCGATGATCTGGTGGCCGCCGTGTCTCCGCGGCGCATGCGGGTCGAAGGTCGCTTCAACGTTCGCGGCGGGATCACCACCACCGTGGTCGCCGAGCACGCGAAGCCGCTCGGCTAGGAAGCCGCTCGGCTGGAACGAAGACGAGATCGTCAGTGCGAGCTGGCGACGCCGATCGAGAGGATGAGGGTCGTGGCCAGCATGACGCCCACCGCGGTCACGAGGGGCCAGTGGTCGCGGGACCAGCCCACGGGATCGTTCTGCAGGCCGGGACGCGCGGGGGCCGGAGCGACGAGGACCGGGGCGGGGAGGGCCGAGGGCGCGTCGACGGCGGCCGCCGCGGCTCCGGGCAGCGCCAGCCCGCGCCCTCCGTCGCGACTGGCGCCGGGGGCGGTCGTGGCCGCCGTTCGCGGGGGGGCAACCTCGCCGAGCTCCAGGCGCCGCGCCTGTTCGTCGAGGCGCATGACCGCGGCGTCGAGCGCGCCCTCGTCGCCGGCGAGGCGGGCGATCGCCGAGTCGCGGCGCGCCCCGCCCTGGTCGACCAGCCGCAGGGCCAGGGACAGCCCACCCTGGCCGGGGCGTGGCTCGGCCACGAGCGCAAACGGCATACCCATGCGTCTGGCCCGGGCGGCGGCCTCGACATCCGGCAGGGTGAGGGCCCGCCGCTCCGGAATGGAGACGTCGAGCACACCGCGCTCGGTGGTGATGGTGCCGCCCCAGGGCGCGAAGGTCGGCTCGTCGACGTGAACCAGATGCTCGCCGCTCGAGACCCCGACGAAGGTGGCTGGGCCGCGAACGGGATTGCCACCGTCGAGGGTGACGAACGCCTCTGGTGCGGCGTGGACCACGACGGTGGCCTGTTCGCGGTCCGGGTCCCGCGCGCCCGCCACCGCCCGCGCCCAGTCCTCGGCCAGCAACGCCGGGAACTGCGTCGCGTTCACCGTCCGGTGGGCGTCGAGGCCGGCCGCGCGCGCCAGATCCGCGTAGCCCTGGGCCCGGGCGGCGCTCTCCGGGACGTGGGCGGGGTTGAAGTCGACACGGCTCATGGCCCAGCCGCGGTGGAAGTAGAGATCCGCGAGCGCTCGGCTGTCGAGGCCCGCTCCGCCCGTCGCGGCCACGTCGGCGGCCACCTCGTCGAGGGTCGCGAGGCCGCGCCCGAAATCCAGCCGGGTGACGAGCCCGATCCCGGTCTTCAACCGCTCGACCACCTCCGGAACCCGCGGTGCATCGATGACGACCACCTCGACCGGGCCGAGCCCGAACCGCTGGGCCGCGCGGTCGAAGCGATCGCGCGCGAGGTCGTCCTGCGGGGCATCGGGCACGTTGACGAAGATGGGGTGCACCACGTGGCGGCCGTTGCCGGGGCCGCCGAGCGCGATCCCCGGGCTCCCTCCGACCGTCAGCAGGATGCCGAGGTTGAGCGCCGTCGCCGCCGCCACCATCCGCGGGCGGCGCGGGCCACCGGGTGATGCGGGACCGCCCGAGCCCAGATTGCGCGTGCGCCTCACCTGCGCCTCAGACGACCGGCTTGACCTTGAAGGAGCGCTTCACCATCCCGGTCCAGAAGCCTGCCCCGAGCACGATGGTGGCGAGCAAGGCCGGCGTGCTCATGGCCCCGAGGTGCTGGGCCCCGAGCATGCCGAAGAGCATGGGGCCCGAGAGGTAGAGGTTGATGCGCGAGGCCTTGCCGGCGGTGGCGGCCAGCCGGGCCGCGTCGGGATCGGGCTTGCCAGCGGCGAGCCCTCCGAGGATCCGCTTCTGTCGCGGCCAGATCACGAACCAGACGTTGATGAACATCACGATGGCGAGCAGCATGGCGAACTGGATCCACATGGCCCGCCCGGTCATCTTGCCGTCTGCGTCGTGCATGGCCTTCCCGGGGGCGACGTAGTCGTAGACGAAGAGCGCCAGCCCGAAGACCAGGGTGTAAAGGGCGCCCCAGCGAAACCACCAGAACGCGCGCAGGAGCAACCCCGGGTTGACCTTGGGCTTGAGGTCCTTGTCGAGCCCGGCCTGGAAGGGCACGTTCACCAGGTTCAGGAAGTACAGGTGCCCCACCCAGATGATTCCGAAGACCACGTGACTCCACCGCAGCACGAGGTCGATGAACGCGAGGCTCAGCAAGTTCTCCATGGGGCTACGTATCCCGCGGCCTGCCCCACATGGCAAGTTGTGGCCAGGAATGAAGTGGGGCCCCTCTCTCTCACCCTTGTATGTATCGGGGACGTGCCTCGCTGCCGCTCGCACGTCCCCGCGCCCCTCTCGCTCCGCGCGGCAAAGCCGCGCTACCCTCGCCTGAACAGCGGGAGGTGAACAAAGGTTCCAGGCACGACAGACCCTTTGCCCTCTCCCCACTACCGCGGGGCGAGGGGATAAATGGAGGAGCGGGGAGAGTCCCGATGGGTGCGAGCGGCCTAATGCTCCGGATGAAAGCCGAGCCCCGCTCCTCCCCAATCCTTTCCCTCGCCCCGCGGGAGCGAGAAGAGGGTCAGGGAGAAGGGCCCCACTCTTCTCCGGGCCCGCGTTGCAGCCTAGCGCCTCGCGGCCGGCTTCTTCCTCGGCGGCCGGGTGGGCGTCTTCAGATCCGGCGCGGCGTCCGGCGGGGCGGCCGGGCCTCCTGGGGCCGGGCCGGTGCCCTTCGCGGCCGCGTCCTCCTCGGCCTTCCAGTACTTGCTGTACATGGGAGAGGCGCGATATTCGCTCCGCAGGGACGCGACCAGGTCGGGGAGCCGCTGGAACAGGCGCCGCGGCTTGCGCGGCTTGCACCTGCTCATCACGTAGGCCGCCATCAGCGGCAGGGCGATGGTCGAGTCGACGTAGCAGACGACGGTGTCCGGCAGCTTCTCGGGATCGATCTTGCCCCACGACACCGCCTCGCTCGGCGTGGCGCCCGACAACCCCCCGGTGTCCGGGCGCGCGTCGGTGATCTGCACGAAGAAGTCGTGGCCCTTCTCCGCGACGCCCAGGATCTCCTGCAGCTGCGGCTCGGTTTGCAAGAGGAAGTTCTTGGGTGCGCCGCCGCCGAAGATCAAGACCCCCGAAAGCCCCTTCTTCTTGCGCTTGGCGTCCAGCACCACCGCCGACATCTCCATCACGTCGGCCCCGGGATCGACCTGCGGCCCCCGGTCCGGGTAGGCGGTGTGGATGGCCGACAGGTTGAGCCCGATGGTCGAGTCACCGGGCGAGGCCACCCAGACCGGGACGTCGAGCTCGTGGCAGATCGCCAGGATCGACGGCTTCTCCACCCCGCGCTGGCGCGCGGTCGCGAGGGCGTACTTGCCGATCGCGTGGTGCAGCTCCGAGCCCGACATGCGGCGCCGGAACTCGGGCGCCATCATCACCCGGTACACCCACTCGTCGGTCTTGAACAGCACGTCCGCCGGGAAGAGCACGTCGTAAACCCGGATGATGCCGTCCTCCCGCAGCTTCACGTCGTGGGCGCCGGTGGCCACGTCGGGCGCTCCCCGATACAGGGGCAACGCCAGATCGAAGTGCAGGTCGTGGTAGAGGTTCGCCCCGGTCGACGAGATGTAGTCGATGAACCCGGCCTGGATGAGCGGGACCAGCACCGACGACAGCCCGGCCGGCGTCAGCGCCCCCGACAGCGACACCCCGATGGTCGCGCCGCTGTCGATCATGCGCGCGAAGGCCTGGCAGGACTCGCGCAGCCGGGCGGCGTTGTACGCGTTGAAGTAGGTGTCGATCAGCCGCACCACGTCCGGCATGGCGGCGTCGAGCGGGGCAGGACGGATGCGTCGTTTCGCGTGCAGCATGGTGGGCCCGGAAGGTACCACACGGTCAACGCGCGGCGTGAGACAGACGCGTGACGGTGCGATATGTTCCCCGCATGATGCGCCCGTCGCCGACCGCCGCCCGAGGGGTCGGATGCAGCAGCCCCGAGCTGGGTTCTCGCCGGCCGGGCGTCTCTTCCCGCCGCGCCGTGGACTTCGGTCCCGCCGTGGTCTTCCGTCCCGCCGTGGTCTTGGCCCTCTTCGGCTCGACGCTCGCGCTCGGCGCGACCTGCGCCGTCGCCCCCGCCGGCCATCCACCCCCGCGCGTGCCCGCGCGCACTGCCCTCGCCTCGACCCCGATCATCAGCGACATCCCGTCCGGCGCCGTGCCGACCCCGGGGCCGCCGGTGGAGCGGGTCGATCCCCTGTCAGGTGGAGGCGCGGGTCTGCCCGAGGGGCTCTCGGCATTGAAGGCGGAGCTCGGGCGCGCGATGAGCGTGCTCGGCGGCATGGGCAACGCCGCCCGCAAGGGCGAGCCTTCTCCTTACTTCATCTCGTACGAGGTCTTCGATCGGGACGAGGTCACCATCTCGGCCAGCTATGGGGCGCTGGTGCAGTCCACCCGGCGCCGCACCCGGATGCTCGACACCGACGTGCGGGTCGGCAGCTACGAGCTCGACTCGACCCATCCGATCCGCACCGAGGGCTTCGATCTCGACGGCGACTTCGGAAACGGCGAGCGCGCCGTGCCGCTGCCCCTCGGCGACGATCCCGGGGTCATGCGGGCGGTCGCCTGGCTGGACACCAACCGCAAGTACCGCGCCGCCGCCGAGGCCTTCGTGAAGATCCGCACGCAGAAGACCCTGAAGACCCTGGAGGAGGATCCCTCCGACGACTTCTCGCGCGAGAAGCCCATCGTCTACGCCGCTGCCCCGGCCACCCACGGCTTCAGCGAGCTCGACAAGGAGACCTGGGAGCGCCGCCTGCGCGGGCTGTCCGCCCGCTTCCGCGGCCACCCCGAGCTGCTCGATTCGCAGGTGACCTTGCAGGTGACCTCGCTCAACCGCTGGATCGTCAACTCCGAGGGGACCCTGATCGAGGACGGTCGCACCTACGCGCGCCTCTACCTGCAGGCCGACAGCCGGGCCGAGGACGGGATGGAGCTCGAGCGCTTCGAGGGCTTCGACGGCGCCACGGTGGCCGGGCTCGCCAGCGACGAAGCTGCCGCCCGCGCCGCCGACACCATGGTCGCGGACCTCGAGGCCCTGCGGCGGGCGCCGCTCGCCGATCCCTACATTGGCCCCGCGATCCTCGAGGGCCGGGCCGCAGGCGTGTTCTTTCACGAGATCTTCGGCCACCGGGTCGAGGGGCATCGGCAGAAGAACGAAGACGAGGGACAGACCTTCGCCCGCAAGGTCGGTCAACCGATCATGCCGAGCTTCATGAGCGTCTACGACGATCCGACCTTGACCCGGCTCGGGGGGCTCGATCTCAACGGGTTCTATCGCTTCGACGACGAGGGCATCCCCGCCAGCCGCGCCGTGCTGGTGGAGCACGGTGTGCTGCGCGGGTTCCTGCTCGGCCGCTCGCCGATCCGGGGCTTCGCGCACTCGAACGGCCACGGCCGCCGCCAGGAGGGAAAATCGGTGGTCTCGCGCCAGGGCAACCTGGTGGTCGAGCCCTCCTACACCGTGTCGTTCTCCGAGCTGCGGAAGCGGCTGCGAGACGAGGCCCGTCGCCAGGGCAAGGCCTATGGCCTGCTGTTTCGCGACATCTCGGGCGGGTTCACCAACACCGGCCGCACCGGGCCGCAGGCGTTCAAGGTGCTGCCGATCCTGGTCTACCGGGTCTACGCGGACGCCCGCCCCGACGAGCTCGTGCGCGGGGCAGATCTGGTCGGCACCCCGCTGGCGGCGCTGACCAAGATCCTGGCCGCGGCCGATGACTACGAGACCTTCAATGGAATGTGCGGCGCCGAGTCGGGGTACGTCCCGGTCTCCGCCACCAGCCCGAGCCTGCTGGTGGAGCAGATCGAGGTCGAGCGCAAGGACAAGGGCAACACCAAGCCGCCGGTCCTGCCCGAGCCCCCGCTGCACGAGGCGCCGGGGCCATCCAGCCCGCGGCCGGCCGCCACCGCCCAATCCGCCAGCGCGGCCGCGCCGGCGGGCGGAGGTGCCCCGTGATCTCCGCGGCGGCGGCCAGCTCGGCGGCGCTGGCCTCGCTGGTCGGGGTGGGCGTGCTCGGGCTCGGGGTGGCGGTGGATCTGCCCCCGGCCCACACCTTCGTCGAGGACGACGGGCGGGTGTCGCGGGCCCTCGCCGACGAGCTCGCCCGCTCGATGAAGGAGCTCAAGCTCGGGGACTCTCCGCGGCCGTACTACCTGGCCTACGCCCTCTCGGACGAGGAGCAGGCGAGCGTGGTGGCGACCTTTGGCGCCGTCACCTCGACCAGCGACTACCGCGGCCGCACGCTGCGCACCGACGTGCGCGTGGGCAGTCCGGCCTTCGACAACGGCAACACCTCCGAGTCGCTCTTCGGCGCCAACGTCGCCGCGCTGCCGGTGGACGACGACTACGCCGCCCTCCGCCGCGAGCTCTGGCTCCGCACCGACGAGGCCTACAAGGCGGCCATCGAGGCGCTCGCCAAGAAGAAGTCCACCGCCTCCGGGCAGTCGAGCCGCAGCGACGACGGCGAGGTCGCCGACTTCTCCAGCGACGTGCCGGCCAAGCTCGCGGTCGCCCGGAGCGGCGCCGCGCCCGACGGGGACGAGCTGCGTTCGATCGCCGAGGCGCTGTCGGCGATCTTTCGCGGCTACCCGCAGATCTCGGTGGGGCGCGTGACCGCCGTCTCGGCCCGGGTCCGGCGGCGCTTCGTCTCGAGCGAGGGCGGCCTGTCCGACGAGGAGAAGACCACCGTTCGGCTCGACGTGGTGGCGGAGACCCAAGCGCCGGACGGGATGCGCCTGGTCGACTTCGTGCCGTTCACCGCCCTTGGCCCCGGGGGCCTGCCACCCCTCGCGGAGATGCAGCGCGCGGTCCGCCACCTCGCCGATGAGCTGGTGGCGATGATCGACGCGCCGGTGGTCCCGAGCGGGACCGCCAGCGTGCTCTTCGAGGGGCTGGCGGCCGGGCAGATCGCCAAGCTCCTGATCGCCGACAACCTCTCGGGCACGCCGGCGCCGCGCACCGCCTCGGGGAACGACGAGCGGGGGCAGAGCAGCGAATTCTCCGATCGCCTCGGCCAGAAGGTCGCCGCCCCACTCCTGCGCGTCATGGACGATCCCTTGCGCGAGTCGGTCCCCCAGGCCGCGGCGGTGGCGGGCGTACGGCCGCCGCCTTGGGGGGCGTATCGCATCGACGACGAGGGCATCCCGGCGACGGCGGTGTCCCTCATCGAGGACGGGATCCTGCGGGGTCTGCTCATGACCCGCACGCCCCGCAAGGAGCTCGGGCATTCGAACGGCCACGCGCGCGCGACCCGCTTCGGCCCTCCGAGGGCCACGGTGGGGACGCTGTTCGTGACGGGGCGTCCCGGCGACCCACGGGCGGCGGTCCCGCGTGCCGCTCTGCTCGGTGAGATGTTGCGCGCCGGCCGGGCCGGCAGCGAGGCGAGCTACGTCGTCCGCTTGCTCGACGATCCCCTGGTGCCCGGGGTGGGCAACCCCGACGACGGGTTCGCCATGATCTCGATGGGCGGGAGCGGTCGGTCCGCCCCGTCGGTGAAGCCCCTGGTCGTCTACAGATTGCGGCCCGATGGCAAGGAGGAGCTGGTCCGCGGCCTCACGCTCGAGGGCCTGGTGCCGCGCTCCTTGCGAGACATCGTGGCGCTGGGCAAGGAGCCGGTCGTCTACAACTTCGAGGACGGGGGCATCGGGTTCGCCGGCATCCCGCAGACCATCGTCAGCCCCGCGCTCTTCTTCGCCGACGTCGACGTCCGCCGGAGCGTGGGGAAGAACCGCCGCCCCCCGCTGTATCCGCGCCCGGACCTGTGAGCCGGTCCCGTCGTGCAGGCCCCGGCGCCGGCCGGTCCCGATCCCACCCGCGGGACCGAGCCATTTCCGTCCCAGCGGCGGTGCTTTTCGACGCGTCAAGATAGCGCAGTGCGGTCGAACGGTTAGGCAAATGTCTTGTTTTGAACCCCGCAAATGCAGTGTGGACGAAAACGGTTTCCGAGTGAACTTCGGATAGCTATTATCCCGCCGCGTCTGGAAAGATCCGAGCCCGTGCGGCTGGGAGGTTTCGATGTGGTTCCAAGCGATCGTGATTTCTCAACTGGCCCTGTTCTGCGGCGTCGGTCAGGCGAATCGGGAAGCGTGGGGGACCAACCTTTCTTCGGCTTCTTCACCTTCTACGGTGCTCGCGGCGTCCCTCCAGGCGGGCGGGACGGGCGCTGCCCATCGCATGTGGATCGCCAAGGGACCGTCCGCTGCCGGCACCGGCTCCGTCAAGGGAGGCGTCGGCGTCGGGGGGGGCGGAGCACCCACCGCCGACGCGTCGACCAAGCCCGAGCGCTCCGAGACCGACCTGATGCTGGAGGCGCTGGTTCGCTCCGACGGTGAATCGCCGAACGCCAAGCGCATCGACCGCGCCGTGGCCCAGGCCAAGGCTGACGCCAAGCGCGATCAGATAGCGCCCACCACCGTCTGGAAGGACCCGTTCGCCGAGGATCCGACCCGCCCGATTCCGGTGCGCGGCCGCTTCCGGTCGAACGAGACGAAGACCAAGGAGCTGGCGGTCGTGCGTCGGGAGCTGGCCCGAGCCCGCGCCGAGACGGCGGTGGCGCAGGCGGACGCGGCCCGGGCCAAGGCCGACGCCGCCAAGGCCGAGGCCAACGCCGCGCTGGCCCAGGCCGTGGCCGCCAAGCACGAGGCGGTGGCGGCGCGGGCGGCATGCGTCGATCCATCGGCGGGAAAGCACGCCATGTCCGCGCTGGTCCGCAGCGAGCAGCGGACCCGTCCGCGCGACGCGCTGGTCAGCGCGGGGGCGTCGCTGCCCAGGATCG
>Ga0265332_10000556_pt1 | contig 25092 bp, 16 predicted proteins | sample 41926metaG_FD_202084 | JGI IMG/M metagenome (GOLD analysis project Ga0265332, IMG submission 202084) | Rhizosphere microbial communities from Carex aquatilis grown in University of Washington, Seatle, WA, United States - 4-19-26 metaG | ecosystem: Host-associated > Plants > Roots > Rhizosphere...
AGCCACTTCGAACCCGGCGAGCGCGATGAGCCCACCGCGCGCCATGACGGGCCCCGGCGCCGGACCGGTGATCAAGCTGTCCGCCTCGGGGATCGTGCGGGTCGACGCCACCACCGGGACCACCGGCCTCGCCCGCTTCTCGGCCGTGCCCGTCGGAAGCTACACGGTCACCATCGTTCCACCGGACGGGATGTCGGGGCTGGCGATGCCGACCCGCGCCAGCGTCGTGGTCGCGGCCGGGGGATTGTCGAGCACGCTCTCCCTGGCGGCGCCGGTCATGCTGTCGGGGCGGCTGCTGCCCGTCGCCGCGACCGCCCACATGCGCGTCGTGGCGGTGGATCAGACCAGCGGAATCCCCGCGCCGCCGGTCGCCACCACCGTGGACGACTCCGGCAGCTACCAGCTCGACCTCCCGCCGGGCCGCACCTACCAGCTCGAGGCCGATCCGCTCGGGGTCGCCAGCTTCGCGCGCACGGTCCTCGGGACGGTGGCGCTCGGTGGGCAGGATCAGGCCGCCCCGGACTTCCAGGTGGCCGCCGGCGTCGCCATCACCGGGACGGTGAGCGGTCCCCCCGCCGATCCGCAGCAACTCGGGCCCGTGGCCATGGGCGGGGCGCTCATTCAGATCTTCTGCTCCTCGCTCTCCGCGGCGTGCCCGGCTCCTGACCAGCCGGTCGCCGAGGTGGCCACCCGCGCCGATGGTACCTTCCGCGTCTTCGTGCCCGCCGCCCTCTTGATGCAACCCTGAGAAGATTACCGGCGCCTCTGACAGGTCCTTTCCTCCTCCTCCTCGTCCTCGTTCCCCGTCGCGTCAGGTCGTGGGACGAGGACCGGTCCCCCACAGCGAGAAATATTCCGTCTTTGGGGTTAGGCTGCCGCCTCTCGTGAGATCGCAGACCCTGATCGCCGTCGCGGCCTCGACCCTCGGTCTGGCGATGGTTTCCGGGTGTCGCACCTACCGCGGTGCTCTGTCGGGTGCCCTGTCGCTGGTGCCGGGGGTCCACCTGGCCGAGCCCGCGCCCATCCGTCCGAGCGGAACCGAGACCCGTTCGGCGTTCGAGCTGTCGAACGGAATGCGGGTGGTCCTCGAGGAGAACCACGCCACGTCCGCGGTGGCGATCCAGGCCTGGATCGACGCTGGCTCCATCCACGACCCGGTCGACCGGCCCGGCGTGGCCTGCATGCTCGAGGAGCTGGTGCTCCGCGCGCCACGCCTGGCCACCTTCGCCGACCTCGGTGGCCGCGTTGCGGGCTGGACCAGCCACGACGCAGCCGTGTTTCGGGCCACCGTCGCCGGCACCTTCGCCGGCGCCGCGCTGGCCGCGCTGTCCGAGGCCCTCCTCCACCCGGACTGGTCCCCTGCCGCGCTCGGCGCCGCGGTCGAGGTGGTCCGTCGCGGAGGCGCCTCGAGCGTCCGCCAGACCGGGCTCGCGCAGCAGCGCGGAGTCGCCCTCCTGGCGCTCGGGCTCGCCTTCGGACCGGGCGGCTATGCCCGCCCCCTGGTGCCGGCCCCCGGAGAGCTCGCGCGGCTCGGCACGGCGGAGCTGCGCAGCTTTCACGACGAGCTCTACCTCGCCCCGCGCGTCGATCTCGTGGTGGTGGGCGACTTCAACGCCAAGGAGATGCGGGCCAGCCTGCAGAGCACCTTCGGAGCCTGGCCAGCGCGCCCGGGAGGCCCGCGCGCGCCCGGCGTCGCCCGGGCCGTGCAGGCCGTCGCCGTGCCGCCAGCGCTCGGCGAGGGAGCAGGCGCCGGGCCGAGGCTCACCGTCGTCGCCGGCGGCCTGACGGAGCCCGAGATCGCCGTGGGCTTTCGCACGCCGCCCGCCCGGGATGGCGATCTCCCGGCGCTCGAGCTGCTCGCCGCCGTCGTGGGTCGTCCGGCGGTCGGGCGCCTGGCGGTGGACGTCGCGCAGAATCGACAGATGGCGAGCGCGACCGGGGCCTACCTGTTCGGCTCGCGCCAGGGGGGGCTGCTGGTGGCCCACGCGACCCTCACCCCGGGGCCGATCGACGACGCCGCCGCGGCCGTCATCGACACCCTGCTCCGGCTCGGGAGCGAGCGCCTCGACCGGGACGAGCTCGAACGCGCACGCGTGGCCGTCGAGGGCGAGGATGCTGCTCGCCGCGCCAGCCTGGATGGCTACGCGACCCGGCTCGGGTGGTTCGCGTCGCTCACCGGCAAGGCCGGCCACGAGCGCACGTACCGCGAGCGGTTGCGAACCGTCGACGTCGGCGAGCTGCGGAAGGTGGCGGCCAGGTACCTGCGCGCGAGCAACATGGTGGTGGCCGTGCTCGTTCCCGGGCAGCGCGCGGATGTCGCGGCCGGCAGCGCCTTCGATGCCGCGCCGTCAACCGGCGTGCCGGCGACCGCCGCGCCGTCCACAGTGATGGCGCGTCTCGAGCGCGTCCTGGCGGCCTGTGAACAAAGGGCTCCGGCGCCGCTGCCCACCCGCCGCGCGTCCGCCGCCGCCGTCGGGCAGGACGACCTCGAGTACCGCTTGACCTCCGGCGTGCGCCTGCTCGTCATCCCCGACGACACCGCGACCCAGGTCTCGCTCCGCGCCGTCTGGTCCGGGGGGGCTCGCACGGAGGACGCCCGCCTCGCCGGCGCCTCGGCGCTGCTCGCGCGCCTCTTGCCCCTCGGGACCCGCTCGCGGCGGGCCGAGCCGCTCGCCTCCGAGATGACCGAGATCGCCGGCAACCTGGCGGGCATCGCCGGACCCGACGTTTTTGGTCTCCGCGCCGACTTCCTCGCCACCCGCTGGGAGCGGGGGGTGGAGCTGGTGGTGGATGTCCTGCGCAACCCGCGCTTCGCCGAGGAGGACGTGGAGCGCGAGCGGCGCGTGCAGCTCGACCTCATCCGCGACGACGAGGTGGCCCCGGCCGCCGTTGCCCTGCGCACGTTTCGCGAGGCCCTCTACGGCGGGCACCCCTATCGCCGCGATCCCCTCGGGACCGTGCAGTCGGTCTCGGCGCTCACGCGCCGCCGCTTGCTGGATCACTATCGCCGCAGCTACCGTCCTTCGTCCTTGACCATCGCGGTGGTGGGCGCGGTGCCCCCGTCCGAGCTGGCGAACAAGCTGCAGACCCTCTTCTCGGACGCGTCGCCTGTCGCTCCGCCGGCCGCCGCGCCCGCGTCCGTCCCGCCCCGCGTCGCGGTCGTGGGTGCCCCGCTGGTGGTCGAGCGCGTGGTCGGCCGGCCCGGCGGCGCCGGGGGGGCAGGGGGGCAGGCATCCCCGCAGACCGCATCCGCACGCCACGCGGCTGGCCCGACACCTGGCCCCTCCGTGCCGACCCGGGTGGTGCTCGGTTACCTCGGCCTCACGGTCCTGGATCCCGACCGGTTCGCGTTCGACGTGCTGGTGGAGCTCCTCTCGGGTCGGGGACCGACGCCGCGCGCACCGGGCCGCGCTGGCACCGACACCTCCGAGGCCTCGGAGACGGCGGCCCCCGCGGTGGGCAGCCGTCTCGCCGCCGTCTCCGCCGGGGTTGGGGTCTCGGAATCTCCGGCCGTACTGGCGGAGGAAGCGGTCGATGGCGGTTTTCTGGCGATCTCGTTCCAGGTCGACCCCGATGCCTCCGTGGATGAGGCGGTTGCGGCCCTGCGCCGTGCGCTCGCGACCGTGACCACCCCGGGCGCCGCGCCCAGCGCCGAGGAGGTGGCGCGGGCCCGCCAGCTGCTGGTGGGGCGCAGCGCGCTCGCCTTCGAGCGGCGCGGGGCCGTGGCCATGGCCCTCGCGCTTCACGGCGCGCTCGGCGAGAACGTCCCGTCCTACCGCCGCGGCAGCGCCGGGCTGGCCGAGGTGCAGGTGGCGGATGTCTTGCGCGTCGCACGCCGCGTGATAGATCCCGGACGCGAGGTGCTGGTCATCCTGAGGCCAGAGGAGCAGGCCCTTGGCCCGAGGGAACGAGATGAGAAGAGCGTCGCCCGGATGAACCAGATTCCCGCCGGATTCCGCGGTGGGTATGCGGACGCCCACGGGCCGTCGCCCTCCCCGGGACGCTGAGCCCATGTCCATGTCGACCTCGACGGTGGTCTGCCCCGCCTGCGCCCACGCGGCGTCGGCGGAGCTCGGCACCTGTCCCCGCTGTCGCGGTGCCTTGCGCGATCCGCTGCTCGGCACGGTGCTCGGCGACCGTTACCGGATCATGGCGCGCCTCGGCACCGGGGGAATGGGCGCCGTCTACCGCGCCGAGCACCTCACCCTCAAGCGCGACGTCGCCGTGAAGGTCCTCCTGCCCGAGATGGGCAACAAGGAAGAATTCGTGCGCCGCTTCCAGCGCGAGGCGGAGTCCGCCAGCCGCCTGGCGCACATCAACATCATCTCCGTCACGGACTTCGGGCGCACGCCCGACGGGCTCCTCTTCCTCGTCATGGAGTACCTGGACGGGGAGGCGCTCTCGGCGCTGATCCGGCGCGGTCCCATCGCCCTTCCGCGCGCCGTCGCGATCTTCGGACAGATCCTCGACGGTCTCGGCCACGCCCACGCCGCCGGGATCGTGCACCGCGATCTCAAGCCCGACAACATCATGCTGGTCGAGCGGGAAGGGCGCCCCGACGTGGTCAAGCTGCTCGACTTCGGGATCGCCAAGGTCACCGATCCCGAAGGGCACCGCGAGGCCCTCACCCAGGCCGGTGTGATCTTCGGGACTCCGGAATACCTCTCGCCCGAGCAGGCCCTCGGCGAGCCGGTCGACGCGCGCGCCGATCTCTACGCCGCCGGGGTCATCCTCTACGAGATGCTGACCGGGCGGCGTCCGTTCGAGTCCGACGACAAGGTGAAGATCATCTCGATGCACCTGTCGCACGCCGTCCCGGGCATCGAGACCCTCGATCTCGGGTTCGCGCTCCCCGGCCCGGTCACCGAGCTCGTCATGCAGTCGCTCGAGAAGCCGCGCGAGCACCGATTCTCGTCCGCCGCGGCGTTTCGGAGCGCCCTCGCCGAGGCCGTGGCGGCGAGCCCGCCGCCGCTCGTGTCGCCGCCCGCTGGCCCCTGGGCCCAGGCGGTGGCCAGGACCGGGAGCGGCGCGGGATCGTCACCCGACGCCTCCCGGCCGGGAGCGCTGCAGTCCCGTGCCGACGGCCCGGTCCAGGGCGAGCGGAGCGGTCATGGTTCCAGCCATGGTTCGAGTCCCGGTTCGAGTCCTGGGTCCTCCGGGTTGCGGCGCTCGCCCGTGACGTGGCTCGTGCTCGCCATCGCGGCGGCCGTGGGGCTGGGCGGGCTCGGCTGGCTGGCGCTCGGCCACCGGGCCTCCGGGCCGCCGCGCAGCCCGGTGGTCAAGGCCCGGGTCCCGAGCGTGGCGCCAGCCCCGGCCGAGCTGGCGGTGCAGCTTCGTGTGGTCGAGAGCTGGCTGGCGGCGGCCGAGACCGCCAAGGCCCGCGTCTCGCTCGAGCAGCTCCTGGCCCAGCACCCGAGCGATGCCCGCGTCCGGTACTTGCTCGGTCGGGTGGCCTTCGCCGAGGACCGGCGCGTGCAGGCCCTCGACAACTACCGCGAGGCCATCGCGCTCGATCCCGGGTTTCGAGCCGATGCGGTGCTGCTCGAGCATCTCGGCCTCGTCCTCACCGATCCCCGGAACGACGGTCGGGGCGCCGATCCCAAGGCCGCCGATGCGGCCCTCGAGCTCGCCATCGAGCGGGTGGGGCGGCCAGCCACCGAGCTCCTGGTCCGGGTGGCCAACGCCCCGGGGGACGTCGACCGGCGCCAGAAGGCGGCGCTCGCGCTCGACGAGCTCGGGGAGGGTGCGCGGGTCGATCACGTGAGCCTCGCCGTCGCCGCCCTCAGGCGGGCCGCCGCCTGCGAGGACCGCAAGCCGCTGGTGGTCCAGCTCGGAAACAGCCAGGACTTGCGGGCGCTCGCCCCCCTGCGTGGGCTCCGCCCGCGCTCCGGGCTCGGCGGGCTCTTTGCTCAGGCGCCGGATTCGTCCTGCATGAAGGCCGAGCTCGACGCGGCCATCCAGAAGCTCGAGGAGCGCCTGCCGCCCGAACGGAAGGCCACCCGTCGATCGAGCAACCGGAAATCCAGCGCCCATGGACCCCTCATGCGGGGACGTTGATTCATGCCATCGAAAATTCAAAAGCCGGTCAAGAAGCCAACCACCAAGTCGCCCCGGCCCACCCCCTCGGGCGGCGGCCGACGGGGCTCACCCGGCTCGCGCAACCTTCTCAGCAACCTGGTGCTGGTGTTCCCGCTGTTCCTCATCTACCAGATCGGGGTCCTCGTCACCTATCCGCTCGTGAACGGGGCCGACCTGCTCACCCGCTTCCTGCTCCAGAACCTGGCGCTCACGCGCTCGGCGTACCTCGGGTACTCGGCGGCGGTCGCCGCGGTGTTCGCGATCGCCGTCCTGGTCCTCCGGCGGCGCCAGAGCCTGAACCTCTCCATGTTCGTTCCGGTCCTGCTCGAGAGCGCCATCTTCGCCATGACCATGGGCTCGGCGATCGTGTTCGTGATGACCCGAGCCTTCGGGATCAACCCGCGCCTCGCGACGGGCCTCCTCGGACAGGGCCTCGTCACCCGCATGGTCATGTCGATCGGCGCGGGGGTCTGGGAGGAGATCACCTTCCGCCTCGGCATCCTCTGCGGTGTGATGTTCGTGTGCGAACGGCTGCTGGGGATGCGCCGGTTCTTGGCCCTCGCCTCGGCGTTCGTGCTCTCGTCGTTGCTGTTCTCGGCCGCCCACCATATCCCCCCCTACGGCGATCCGCTCGATCTCGGCGTCTTCACCTTTCGCTTCCTGGCGGGGATGATCTTCGCGTCACTCTTCTGGTTCCGCGGCTTCGCGGTCGCCGTCTACACCCACGCCCTCTACGATCTCTACGTGCTCATCATCCGAGGGTGATCCCCGAGTCCGTGTTCCACGAGCGGGTGGCGGCCAGCGAGTCGCGGTGTACGCACGCTATACGCACACGCCCCACCTCCGCCCGCTGGCCCCACTCGAGCTCGGCCTCGTCCCGACCGGGATGAGCTACCGCTTCTTCTTCGGCGAGGGCTTGGTCTTGCCGGCCTTCGGCTTGGTCTTCGCGGCGACCTTGCTCGTCTCCTTGACGGCCTTGCTCGCGTGCGCGGCCTTGCCCGCCGGCTTGGCGGCCGGCTTCACCGCGTGCTTGGCGGGCTTGGCGCTCGCCGCCGCCTTGGGGGACTTGGCCGAAGCCGCCGTCCCCTTGGCGGGAGCCGACGCGCTCGCCGGGGAAGTCCTGGCGACTGCGGGTGTGGATGGTGTGGCTGCGGTGGATGCCGTGGGCGCCGTGGGCGCGACCTTGGCCGGGGCGCCCGCCCTGGTCGGACCCGCCGCTTGGGCTGCCGCGGAACTGGCCGCGGCACCCTTCGCTGGCGCATGGGCGGAAGCCTCCTTGGTCGCTTCCTTCGGGCTTCCCTCCTTGGGCCCAGCGTCCTTGGGCTCCTTCAGGTCCTTCGATCCCTTCGCTGCCTTCGGTGCTTGCGGTCCCGTCGGACCTTGAGGTCCCTGCTGTCCCTGAGGTCCTGGCGATTCCTTGGACTCTCTCGATTCCTTGGCGGCGGCCTTGCTCTTGACGGCCTTGGCCTTCGGGCCCTTCGAAGGGATCCCGTCTCCTTCAGCGGCCAGCGGCAACCCCGGCATGTCCTTGCGGTTGTGCACCAGCACCCGGCGCGCGTCCTTGAACGTGATCTCCACCTTGCTGTCCGACATCAACTCCGAGACGAATCCCTTGCCGAACTTGGGGTGCGTCACGATGGTGTTCTCGGTGTAGGCCTCCCGAAACTCGTAGGGTTTGCCGTTTCGGTCCGGGTACTTGGCGAAGAACTCCTCCCAGGAGTGCTTCTTGATGAGGGCCCGCTTCTTGGCCGCGATGGGCTCGGGCACGTCGTCCTCGACCTCGCCTCTCGGCTTGCGGAACGAATGCACGTCACCACACGGGTTGCACTGCACACGCCGAATCTCGTCCTCGTACTTGGAGATGACCACATGCGTGGTGTCTGCCTTGCACTTCGGACAGTAGGCTTCGACGTCCGAGCCGACCTCGTCGACTTCGTCTTCGAACATGAAATCCATGTGGATGGTCCCTGCTTGCGGCTAGTAGCACAGGAACCTTATGCCTGCAAGATTCAACAGAAATCAGCTCGACCCGATCCGGGCGGTCGGGTAGAAGCGCCAGGTCCAGCCATGAGATACTTCGCAGCCGAGGTCGCGGGCAATGAACGTCTCGGCGGGGGGTACTTCCGCCTCGACATGGCGGGGTGTCAGGCCCTCGAGGACGCCGAGCCGGGGCAGTTCGTGATGGTCCGAGGGGAATGGGACCGGGATCCGCTGCTTCCGCGGGCATTTTCCTTGCTCTCCGTGTCGGGGGACGGGCACGCGCAGCTCCTGGCCAAGACGGTCGGGCGCGGCACCGCTCTGCTCGAGCGCGCCGTCCCGGGAACTCCTCTCGCCCTCCTTGGACCTCTCGGAAAAGCCTTCCCGGCTCCGGACATCGCATTCGTGGACCTACTGGTGGGCGGAGGTGTGGGAATCCCTCCTCTTTACATGCAGGCCAGGCGCGCCTTCGCCACCGGAAGGGAGCTCCCGGGGGCCACCGAGGTCCTCTACGGCGGCCGGACCAGCCACGACCTCGTCCTGCTCGACGAGCTGCATGCCTACGGTGTCGCGCTTCACCTCACGACCGAGGACGGCTCGGTCGGCCGTCGCGGCCTCGTGACCGCCGAGCTCTCCGCCCGCCTGGCGCACCACCGTGGCCGCCCGCGCCCGCCCGCGCTCCGGATCATGGCCTGTGGCCCCAATCCCATGCTCTGGGCCGTGGCGGCGATCGCCCGGCGGCACGAGGTGCCATGCTTCATCTCGGTCGAGGAACAGATGGCCTGCGGCATCGGGGTCTGCCTGGGCTGCGCCGTCCCCGGCACCGAGCGCCCCTTTCGCTACGTCTGCAAGGATGGGCCGGTGTTTCCCGCCGCGGAGCTCCGGCTCCCGGAGGTCCCGGTCGCCGAGGGGGTGGGGCGCGGCGCAGGCGACGAAGGCGTCGGGGTCGGCCGGTGAGCAAAACGTCACTCGCAATCGAGTGCGGCGGCATCTCCTTCCGCAATCCGGTGCTCACCGCCTCCGGCACCTTCGGCTACGGTCGCGAGTTCGAGGGCCTGACCGATCTGTCCGTCATCGGGGGCCTCGTGACCAAGGGCATCTCGCCCTTGCCCCGGTTCGGCAACGCCACGCCCCGCATCTGCGAGACGGCCTCCGGCATGCTCAATTCGATCGGGCTCGAGAACGTGGGCGTGGAGGGGTTCCGGGCCGAGAAGTTGCCCTACCTCCGGCAGACGGGGACCCGGGTGCTGGTGAACTTCTTCGGGGTGACCTTCGACGAATACGTGGCGTGCGGCGCGGCCCTCGCGGCAATGGAAGGGGTCGACGCGCTCGAGATGAACGTGTCCTGCCCGAACATCAAGGCCGGGGGAATCGAATTTGGCACCGACTGTCGGGTGCTCGGGGATCTGGTGCGCGCATGTCGTGCGGTCGTCTCGAAGCCGCTCTGGGTCAAGCTGACCCCGAACACCTCCGACATCGTGGCGCTGGCCAGGTCCTGCGCGGACGCCGGGGCGGACGGGCTCTCCGTCATCAACACGATTACCGGAATGGCCATCGACGCCCGAACGCGCCGTCCCAAGATTGCCACGACGTTCGGGGGGCTCTCGGGGCCGGCCATCAAGCCGATCGCCCTCCGCATGGTCCACCAGATTCACCGCGCCGGCGTTCCGCTGCCGATCTGCGGGATCGGAGGCATCCAGACCGCGACGGACGTGGTCGAGTACCTGCTGGCGGGTGCCTCCACCGTGCAGGTCGGCACCCAGAACTTCGTCGATCCGGACGGAGCCGCTGGCATCGTCTCCGGGCTTGCTGCGTTGTGCGAACGAGACGGGATTTCGGATATTCGCGAGCTGATCGGCGCCTTGCAACCTGCATTATCCGCCCACGGATAGTGAGGTAACTATTGACAAAAACTAGGTTACGCATATTTAACTGGTACGAAACTAATCGGAAACAACTCGCCGGTAGCGTAAGGCATCCATGAAGAAGATTGAAGCCATCATCAAGCCATTCAAGCTGGACGATGTGAAGGACCGCCTGCGCGAGATCGGCGTGCAGGGCATGACCGTCTACGAGGTCAAGGGGTTCGGTCGCACGGGCGGCAAAAAGGAAGTCTACCGGGGCTCGGCCTACGTGGTGGATTTCGTACCGAAAGTCCGGATAGAGATTGTCGTCAAGGACGAGATCGTGCGCGACGTGGTCGAGGCCATCCTGTCCGTGGCCCGCACTGGACGCATCGGTGACGGAAAGATCTTCGTGACGCCGGTCGACGAGGCCATCCGCATCCGGACCGGCGAGCGCGGCGAAGACGCCCTCTGAGCAAACCGAGCTGCAGGGCAACGCCGTTCGGTCGAAAAGGCCTCGGCGTCCCTTGCGGCGCTGGGGGCGGCGCTCGGGCTGGGGCGGTTTTGGCCATGTGGCTTTGACGGCCCGGCCGAGACGCAATAGGATAACCAGATCGCGGATTTCCGCGTCTTCATGGGTTCCCACCAGCGGTTCAGCGATCGGGTTGCCAGGGCAGCCTGGAGGGCCACACCCAAACGCGCCCTTTCCGGCGCCATTGGCTGGGTGGCCACCCGTCCGATCCCGTCGGGGATCCGCGCGGGGGTGCTGCGCAGGTTTGCAGGGTTCTACGGGATCGACCTGACGGAGGCTGAGCGCGCGCTGACCGACTACGCCCGCCTCGACGATTTCTTCACCCGTCGTCTGCAGCCGACGGCACGTGTCATCGACGCCTCGTCGTCGGCCGTGGTCTCCCCGGCCGACGGAACGGTCGTCGAGGCGGGACGGGTGCGACAAGGCCAGCTGCTTCAGGTGAAGGGCGTTCTGCTCGATGTGAACGAGCTGGTGGGCGATCCCGAGGCAGCGGGGCGACTGGAAGGGGGAGCGTACCTCACGACGTACCTGTCGCCGCAGGACTACCACCGGGTACACGCCCCCGTGGCTGGAACCATCATGGGCTGGCGCCACGTCCCGGGAGTGCTGTTCCCGGTCAATGCGCGCAGCGTCGCCCGCGAGCCGGGCCTCTTCGTCCGCAACGAGCGCCTGGTCACGTTCATCGACGGCGGCCCCGCCGGCTTCTGTGCGGTCGTGATGGTCGCGGCGGTCGGGGTCGGTAACATGTCCGCCGCCTACGATCCCGACGTTCAGACCCACGCCCGTTCCTTTCTACGCGCCGCGATCCGCCAGAAGCGATACGATTCGGGGCCGACTGTCGCCAAGGGTCAAGAAATTGGAACCTTTCACATGGGCTCAACCACCATCGCGCTCTTCGAGTCGTCGCGGGTCGACCTGTCGGCCCTGTCGACCGGTGATCGCACGCGCATGGGAGAGCGAATCGGAACGGTTCGGTCGGGGGCCATTGTCGGGGCGCATGGCCAATCCTGACGTGGCGGTGGGTGCTTGAAGACCCCCGATGCGACGACCGGTGTGCTGCTGTCCGAAGCGGCCGAGCCGGGCGCCGACGTGCCAGCGCCGGACACGGCCGAAGGAGAAGGCCGGAGGGGGGCGGCAGCCGGGCAGGCTCCGATCGCCATCACCGACGGAGACTTCTCGACGCCCACGCGGCGGACTCGAATCGTCACGCGTCCGCGGGGCCTCAAGACGCTGGAGGCGCTCGGGCTGCTGGAAGGTTCTTCGTCGGGATCGAGCTCGGCTCCTTCCGAGGCGGAGCCGACGATTTCCGTGACCGCTGGCGATTTCGGGCCCGCCCGCGGTGAGCGGCGCCCGCCCGCCGAGGAGCTCACGCCGCCCCCGGATGGGTGGACCCGAGGCACGCGGAGGGTCTCCGCGGTCGACGAGTTCCTCGCGGCCTTGCCGACGCCCGTTCCCGAGCTCGGACCGGTGACGCCTCCGCCCGACGTGCCGCTCTCGAGCTCCATCGGGGAGTCACCCCCGGTTTCCGCCCGGCTGGTCGAGCCACCGGTGGCCCCTTCCTTCATCGAGAACGCGGCGTCCGCCGCCGAGCTCAGGCGCGCCGCCCTGACGGCGACTCCAGAGCCCGTGCCTGCGCCCACCCGCGCTCCCTCCGCTCCATCCCGCGAAAGCGAGCCCGGGCGCGAGCCCGCCGATTCCCCGCCTCCGAGCCGGCGGATCGCGCCTCCTCCGGGGGCTCTCGACGCCGAGGAACAGGTGGCCGATCCGGCCGCGTTCGATCCGCGCGAGATCACGGCGATCCGTGTGGCCCAGGATCTGGAGACGGATCTCGATCACCAGCTGGCCGAGCGCTTTCACGAATCGGCTGGCCACGGCGAGGCGGGGGGAGCTCTCGAGATCGAGGTCACCCCGTTTCACGCCGAGGTCAGGCCCCCCGAGAAGGCCCAGCCTGCCACGACACCGCCCGGATTCTCCTCGGAGAGCTTCGGCGGCGACCAGGCGACCGAGCCTCGCGAAGCCGAAGCCGAAGCCGAAGCCGTGAACCTGAAGGATCGGACTGCCCACCCAGGCGAGCCGGTCCACCCACGTGAGGCGGGAGAGCCGGGACTGGGGTTGGGGGAGGCGCCCTCGTCCGCGCCGCCGCCGGGGGAGCCCGCCCAGCTCGACCAGGTCGACCAGGCCGGCGAGCTCGGGCCCATGGTCGGCGTCGCCGCAGAGGGCACCGAGGGGCCACCGCGGTCCGTTCGCGTCGGCCCGGCGTTGGACGCGGAGCCCGCTCGGGACTTCGCCGGGCCCGTCGCCGCGCCGTCACCTCCGGGGGATTCCCGCGAGTCGACGTCCGGGTCGAACTCGGTGCCCGCCGAGCCCAAGGGTGCCCCCGCCGCCACGGACGACGCCTCCGCCGAAGGCGGCGGCGAGGCCGCGCTGTCGCCCCTCGCGCTGACCCTCGCGCACATGGCCGAGGCCATGCAGCCCGAGTTCGGGTACGAGGCCACCGACGACGTCGAGATCCTGGAGCCCCCCGCCGCGCATCCAGCGCCCGATGAGGCCGTTCCGGCGGTCCGGGCCCGAACCAACACGCCTCCACCCGTGCCTCGGCACGCCCGGGGCGTGGCTCAGGACCGTGTCCAAGATCGTGTCCAGGATCGCGGGGCGGTCCTGCCCGCGCCGAGTCGACCGGAGCCAGAGGCTCTGGCCGAGCGTCCGCGACGCCCCAAGCGCTCGAAGCCCTGGTTCGAAGAGATCTTCGACGAGAACTACCTGCGGACCTTGCCCTTCATGACGCCCCAGCAGACCCTGCGGGAGGTGGACTTTCTCCAGGCGACGCTGAACGTCCAGCCCGGCGCCTGCATCCTCGACGTGGGGTGTGGCTACGGCCGGCACGCCATCGAGCTGGTCCAGCGGGGACTGGCCGTGACCGGGCTCGACCTGTCCTTGCCCCTCCTGATTCGGGCCGCCGACGAATCGCAGCGGCGGAACCTGGTGGTCGACTTCGTGCACGGCGACATGCGGCACATGGCCTTCGAGCGCCAGTTCGATGCCGCCTACTCCATGCTCACGAGCTTCGGGTACTTCGACGAGGAATCGAACCTCCGCGTGGCGGAAGGAATCGCACGGGCGCTGAAGCCAGGCGGGCGCTTGCTCCTCGACGTGGTGAACCGCGACTACGTCGTGGGCGATCTGCCGACCCGGGTCTGGTGGGAAGGCGACGGCTGCGTGGTGCTCGAAGAGGTCGAGTTCAACTTCAACACCAACCGCCTGTTGACACATCGTTCGGTGGTCTTCGACGATGGGCGTCAGCTGGACCAGGAGATCTCCCTGCGGGCGTACAGCCTGCACGATCTCGGGAAACTGTTGCGTCTCGCAGGTTTTCGAATCCTCGAGGTGTCGGGCAGCATCTTCACCCGCGGTCACTACTTCGGCGCGGCCTCGCGCAACCTGATCGTTCTCGCCGAACGACGCGCCGACTGATCCGCAACGCCCGGTCGCGTCCTGGGCATCAGAGAACGGGGCTCGACGGTCGAATCCTTCGGTGCGGCTGTCACCGTTGGCGGACCGCTTGCATCAAAGTCGTATATCCAGGGTTGCGGACTTCACCCGGAATAACTAACTGACGAGGAACGTATTGTACTCACAGGGACCATTTCGTCCCAACGGATAAGCCATGAGCCGAATCATCGGAAAGACCAAACCGAACCGACACAAAGCAGCATCCGGCACCGATCTGGCGCGAGCCAAGGCGGAAAAACCGGAGGCCAAGACGTCGATGTCTCGGCTCGTCCAGGCCCGAAGTGGTCGTTTACCGCCTCCCGCCAACGATGTCCACCATCCGAAGGACCGGGACCGCGAAAAAGAGCCGAAGGCCGTGGCGCTTCGCGCCAGCAAGGCCGGCGAGAAGCCGGGCGAAAGGTCCACCGAAAAGCCGACTGATCGCGTCAAAAAGGGCGTGATCCGGGCCGAGGTGCGTGCCCTGCCGGCGCGAGCCGGGATCGACGACCTCGAGGCCGTGGTGGCGCCCGTCGCCGTCGAGCCCGAGGTTCTGGACGTGCTCGAGCCAGAGGGCGATCTGGTCGAGCTCGCGGCCGTGACGGCCGTCGAGGACACGGAGGATCCCGAGACCGAGCGGGAGGTCGACGAGGTCGAGGCCGAGGAATCCGAAGACGAGCAGACCGAGGCCCGGCGCACCGACGATGAGCCGGCCAGCTTTCTCGGGATGTACTTCCGCGACATGGCCGAGCTCGATGTCCTGCGTCCGGAGCAGGAGTTCGAGACCGCGCGCAAGATCGAGGAGCAGGAGCTCGAGCTGTGGCGAACGCTGCTGAGCTTCGCGCCAGGCGCCTCGTGGATCTCGGACGCCATCGAGAAGGCCGCGGGCGAGGTCTTGCCCGACATCACGGCGTATCGGCTGGCGGCGGAGCAGTCCCGGAAGAAGTCCTCCATCCCGGACCGGTCGCGGTTCGAAAAAGAGATTCTGCAGGTGTCCGAGCGGCTGCGGAAGCTCGACATCGATCGCATCTTCGCCGATGGAGCCGTGGCGGAGGTCCAGCGTGTCGGGCAGGCGGTGGCGCTCGGGCACACCCATGAGCTGTCGGGGATCTCGTTCTCGACGACCACCAAGGCCTTTCGCGAGTACGTCCGCGGGATCACCTCGCGGGCGGTTCGGCTCAAGCAATCGAAGAACGAGTTCGTCAAGGCCAACCTCCGCCTGGTCGTGTCCATCGCGCGTCGCTTCAACCATGGGCGGCTGCCGCTGGCCGATCTGATCCAGGAGGGCAACATCGGCCTCATGAAGGCGGTCGAGCGTTACGACTACCGGCGTGGCTTCCGCTTCTCGACCTACGCGAGCTGGTGGATCCGCCACGCGATCAGCCGGGCGCTGGCCGACAAGGGACGGGCGGTGCGCCTGCCGGTGCACATGATCGACGCCTACCACCGCATCGCGAAGTCGCAGCGAGAGCTGCAGTCGAAGCTGGATCGTCCGCCGACCACGGACGAGATCGCGGCGGCCACCGGCATCGAGCTCGAGAAGCTGGAGAAGATGAAGACCTTCCTGGCCGAGACCCCGGTCTCGCTCGATCGTCCCCTGGCGGACGGCGACGGGCGCAAGCTCATCGACGTGCTGGTGGATCCCGAGGCGGAGCCGAATGTCCCCGAGCAGATGGCCAACTCCGAGACGCAGTCGGAGATGCTGAAGCTGCTGGACGGCCTGCGGCCCATCGAGGCGGACATCCTGCGCAAGCGGTTTGGCCTCGAGACCGACAAGGAGCGCACGCTGAAGGAAATCGGCGACGAGTACCGCCTGTCGCGCGAGCGCGTCCGCCAGTTGCAGGAGCAAGCGCTCGGCAAGATGCGCCGGGCGATGGCCAAGCGCGAGACGGTCTAGGAACGCGCCTTCGGCGCTCGCGGGGAGGGGAGGACGGACGCGCCTCCGGCGCCCGCGGGAAGGGGAGGACCCCTCCCCGCGGGCCCCTCCCGACGGACGACGAGAGGCGTGCGCGGATCTGCTTTGCTGGTGCGGTCTCCGGTTGGCAAAGCCAACCTCCGATCCACCGCGTGGAGGTGCGTGGTGCGGGGGGTAAGTCGACCCGGGAACCAAGCCCCAACCCTTTCCTATTCCCTCGCCCCGCGCAGCGGGGAGAGGGTGAGGGAGAGGGGGAGGGGCCCCACTTCATTCCGGGCGGCACCCCGAAGTACCTTGTTCACCTCCCGCTGTTCAGGCGAGCGTAGCGCGGCTTTGCCGCGCGGAGCGAGAGGGGCGCGGGGACGTGCGAGCGGCAGCGAGCCACGTCCCCGATACAATCGCCAGCCACGTCCCCGATTCAATCGACGTGCTTGACAGACGCGTCAAAACGCCACTACACTGTCACACCTATTGCATCGGGTGCTGACGACAATCGGTCGGCAGCCACGTCTTCCAACCGGAGGCCCCATGGGCGGCTCGGATAAGCGAAAACAAAGCCTGTATTTTCCCGAGGAGATGCTGCGCGAGATCCAGGAGGAGGCAACCCGGCAGGACCGGTCGCTCTCCTGGATCGTGCAGAAGGCTTGGAAGATCTCCCGCAAGGAGATCATGAAATACCCATCCGTCAACGAGTTCCCTGGCGAAGAGGACGAGCGTGGCGCGACTGAATAGTCTTGGCTGCTAAGCAGTTCTTGCTGGTGGGCGACGCCGTCGCGCCGCTCGTGTCTGGTGAATCACCCATGTCGCTGTCCGGAATCAGTCGGGCCCTGGCAGCGGGTGGGGCGCAGGTGACCGTGATTTCGCTCGCCGATCCGGCTGCGCTGTCGTCGGTGCCCGGGCTCGCTCGGCGCCTGCGCACGTTCTCGGCCCTCTCCGCCTCGTCGGGGGCACGAGAGGTACCCTTCTACGAAGGTCGCGCGCCGCTCAGCCAGGCCAACTTTCTGGTGGCCGGCGCCGCGCCCGCCAACCGGGGCGAGGCGGTCGGCATCCTGGCCGACGCGGTCCGCGCGGTCGCCGAGCAGGGCCTGCCCAAGGTCGATGTGGCGATCGGTTGGGGGGAAGCCGCCGCCTGGGCGCTCTCCTTCGCACCGGCGACCTCGCGGGTGTTCGTGCTGCCGAATGGCCGGGTGGGAGCGCCGCTCGACGACAGCGAGTTCGAGGTGCTGTCCGCCACCGGCGCGTTTGTCCAGGCGGTCGGTAGCCGCTCGCTGGCTGCGGTCGGGGCGGTGTACTCCAACATCATCGTGGCGCCGAGTCCCTGGTCGGCCCACCTGCTCGAGAACGACGCGGCGCTGGCCGGTCGCGCCTCCGACGAGCCGTGCGTGGCCGTGCGCTTCGGCGCCGACGATCCCCCCTTCGATCCCGCCACCGACGGGACGCTGGTGGCCAACTTCTCACCCAAGGCCATGGCCGGGAAGCTGGAATGTCGCCGCGCCCTCACCAAGCGCTATTCACTCACCGTGGGTCCCCGCACCCTCTTGCTCGGCATCGCCCCTCTGCGCGCCGGGAGGGGCGGGCTCGAGGTGCTGAAGGCCTTGCCGGAGCTCGCCGCCCTCGACGTCGCCGTCGTGGTCTCCCCCGACGGCGAGCCCGAGATCCTCGAGCGGGTCCGGCGGCTGGCCGTGCAGAGCCCAGGTCGCCTGACCGTGATGGAGGCCGATGAGGCGTCGGGCCGGATCCTGCGTGCGTCGGTCGACGCGGTGCTGTTCGCCGACGCCGACGATCGGACGGGTCGGGCGCCGGCCCTGGCCCAGCGCTACGGTTGTCTGCCCATCGCGCTCGACGCCGCGGCCGGCCGGGACTTCCTCGTGGACTACGAGCCGATGTCGCGCACCGGGACCGCGATCCTCTTCTCCGGGCTCGAGCCCTGGGATATCGCCGGCGCCGTGCGCCGGGCGGTGATGCTCAAGAACGAACCCGACGGGTTCCCCGAGGTCTCGAAGCGCCTCACCGAGCTGGCCCCCGCGTGGGGACAGACCGCCTCGGCGTTCGACGAGATCGCCTCGCAGTACTCCTGAGCGTTCCACACCGCGCGGCAGGCCGCGACGTCGCTCAGAGCTCCTTCAGTGACGGGGTGCTCGGGCCCGGTCCGTTGGCGGTGTGGAACCGGCGCAGATAGCCCTCGACGGCTCGACTGGCGTCCATCTTCAGGATGCGGGCGACCTGCCCCACGAAGCCCCGTACGTACACGGCCGCCGGGAGCTCGTCGAAGCGCTCCTCCTCGATGGAGCGCAGGTGGCGCTCGCTGATGCGGGTGCGCTGTGCGATGTCCGACAGCTCGAGCCCCCGCTGCTCGCGGACCTTGCGCAGGAGCTCGCCCGTGATCTCGGCGGTCGAGGAGGGTGATTCGGCGCGCTCGCCGGCGGCCTCGTCCCCGTCGAGAGGCCGAAGGTGCGGCACCGGCGCGACCTGGCCGCGCGGGCCCTGGGCCGCCCGCCGGACCGCCCGGGCCAGATCCGCCTCGGGCAGCGAGAGGTCGTATTGGCGGCGACGCTCCGGCGCGAACAGGATGTCGTGCGCGGCCTCCGCGCGCGCGTGCAGGGCGGTCAGCTCTGCGTCCTCGTAGAGCCCCGAGACGATCGGGGAGGACGTGGCGTAGATCTCCTTGAAGAGGCGAAAGGCCCGCCTCACCTCCTCGTCGCTGACGCCGGGTTCGGTCTCGAGCAGCTCGTAGAACGTCTGCTCGTCCTCGATGCGCGGGAGGGTGAACGGGTGGCTGCGATCCGACTCGGTCGACAGCAGGCGTCGCACGATCTTCTCGATGTTCTTGCAGATCTTGGCCTCGGGAAACTCGGACATCACCGGGCGTTTGCGGCGCGCGGCGGCGGCCACGGTCTCGTCCATCTCGACGTGGCCCACGTATTCGAGGGAGTGGCCGAGGCGTCGGCGGGCTGCGGTCGCCATCTGCGGACCGAGCTTGGTGTCCGCGGTGGACCGGGTCTGCGAGATGACCAGGCGTGGGCGGTAGGCGGACATCCGCTCCGCCACCGCCAGGGCCAGCCCCGAGAGCTTGCCGGCGTTCCGCGACGCGGGAGGATCGACGAGCTCGGTCGAGCCAGGGACGGGCACGGGCACGCCGTGGGCCGACGGCGACGCCGCCGTCAACGGCGTGCCGGTCGCAGCCGGGGTCGACGCGGACGGGATCGTCGCCTGGCCGGAGGCAGACGATCCGCCGGGCGCGGACGCCGCGACCATCGGGAGCAGCGGCAGCGCCGTCGCTCGCTCGTCGCGGAGCGTGCGGGTGGCGGCGACCGCCGTCCTGAAGATGTCGAGCGCCGCCGGCAAGGGGGTGGGGAGGTGGGCGAGGAGCTTCTCGCCGATGCGCTCTCCCCGCAGGCGACGCAGGAAGGCGCTCTTCAGGAACCGGTAGGTCGCCTCGATCGAGGCCGGATCGGTGCTGGAGACCACCAGCGACGCGTCGGCGGTCAACCACAGGTCGAGCCCCAGCACCGAGTCGGGCGGACCGAGATCGACCACCACATAGTCGGCGGGCAGCGCCCGCAGCGCGGCGATCACCGACTTCGAGACCACCTTGGGTCGCAGCGATCCGAACGGCTGCGCCTCGCCGGCGACCAGGCGAACGCCCGCCACGGCGGTGTCGACCGCCAGCTCCTCGAGCGAGTCCGCGCGGCCGCGCAGGTAGCTGCTGAAGCCGCGGGTGGGCCGCGGCGCGCCGAGCATGAAGTTGAGCGCGCCCCCCGCGGGATCGGCGTCCACCGCCACCACCCGCTTGCCCATCTGGGCCAGGTACACCGCGATGTTGGCGGCCAGCAGGGACTTACCGGAGCCGCCCCGCCCGGACGCGAGCGCGATCAGCTGGACGGTTCGACCGTCGGCGGAGCTGCCGGGACCCGCGCCGCCGGCGGTGTCGTGCGCCTTCGCCTCCGGGACTGCCTCCGTGACGGGGTCGGAGAGGTCCACCATCCAGGGGCCAGGTTCGTCGGTCGGGATCGCGACCGGGGGGTCGTCCCCTTCGTCCTCGGAGGTGTCGGAGGCGGCCGGGCTTCCGGACGACGCGGCGGCACCGCGCGGCAGCTCCGCCGCCTCCTCGGGCTCGATCCCGTCGAACAGGCCGAGGTTTGCGTCTGGCTTGGGCGTGGTGGGGTCCGACATGGCTCGCATCCATTGTCACCGAGACGGAAAGCGCGCGCACACGAGAAAAGCGGTGCACCACAGGAATTCGGCGCGGGCGGGCCGGCGAGCCCGAGCCGGGCGCGTCGGCCCCGGTCAGTCCTCCTTCAGCTCGGCATTCCAGTAGGACGCGTCGACGATCCCGAGGAAGGGGAGCCACTCCCGGTAGCGCACCTTGCCACCGTGGGCCCGGAAGGTCGGAGTCCAGCGCGGCCGGACCGGAACCTTGAGCAGCTTGAGACCGGCCTGCTCCGGGGTGCGAGCCCCCTTGGAGAGGTTGCACTCGATGCAACAGCAGACGACGTTCTCCCAGCTGGTCCGGCCACCCTGGGCGCGGGGCACCACGTGGTCGAGGTTGAGATCGACCCGCGGGAGCTCGCGTCCACAGTACTGACAGGTGTTGCCGTCGCGCAGGTAAATGTTGTGCCGCGAGAAGCGGACCTTGGTCTTGGGCAGGCGATCGTAGATCTGCAGCACGATCACCCGCGGCACCAGGATGGCCCGACTGACGGTCCGCATGACGTCGGCCCCGGCCCGCAGGCTCCCGGTCTCGTCCGACAGTTGCGCCCAGCTCTCGAAGTCGAAGGTCCGGAACTCTTGATCGATGACGCGCGCGACACCGAGGTAGAGCAACGTGAAGGCCCGCTTGGCGTCCGTCACGTGAATCGGCTGATAGTTCCGATTCAGGACCAGCACCGCCGCGTTCGTCATCGGGCTCGGAATTCCTCTGGCAGGAAGCTCACGTTCTTCGAATCTAGCAGACGGCCAGGGCACCGGCAAAAGAGCAGGTTGCCCCGGCACTTGCGTCGATGGGCTGTACCCATCTCGTTGCTCGAATGTCGCTCGACGCTGACCGTCGCGGGCCAAGAGCCCGGACGCGTCGTCGACCGGAGGCGACGGGGACGGGACGGGACGGACGGGACGGGATCTGTACTAAGATGGGGCGATCGTGCGAATCCAACACCTCGCACAGCTGGTGGTCGCGATTGTCAGCTTTGCCATCGGGGGCTCGGTCCTGCTGCGGGATCCCCGGCGGCGGGTCCACGTCCTGTTCGCGACCCTGACCTTCAACCTGGCCGTCTACTTCCTGGTCTCGTTCCTGGCCAAGGGGATCGAATCCTCGTTCCTGCAGTGGCTGGCGTTCCTGATCGCGGTGTCGTTGCCGGCCACGGCGCAGCGGTTCTTCCAGGCGTTCCTCGGCGACGAGGCCGGTCCCCCGCCGCTGTCCCGCTCGACGGTGGTGGGGGCGGCGCTCTGCTACGCGGCGCTGCTGTTCTCGCGCTTCGTCGAGCCCATCGATCGCACCATCTGGTTCGGGCTTTCCTTCACCGCCTACGTCTTCGCCGGGCTCTACCTCTCGGTCTACTACCTGCACCGCCGCTACCGGGCCACCCCCTCGCGGGTCGAGAAGACCCGGCTGCTCTACCTGGTCATCGGGGGCTTCACCACCGTGACCGCCAGCCTGGTCGAGGCCCTCCCGCTCGGCCTCACCATCGGCAACGTTCTGGTGATCGTGTACCTCTACTTCCTGTCGCAGAACCTGATCCGCTACCGCCTGCTCGATCTCAACGAGCTCCTCGGGCGGATGGTGGTGCTCGGGACCCTGGTCTTCATCCTGACGCTGATCTACGGCGTGCTGGTCCGCTGGGTGCAACCCGACGAGAGCGGCCTGTTCTTCTTCAACACCCTCCTCGCCTCGACGGCCATCGTGATCCTGGTCGAGCCGCTGCGTGGGCGGGTAGAGGGGGCGATCAACCGCTGGATGTTCAGCGAGAAGTACGAGCTGCTCCGGCGCATCGAGATGCTGCGGGCCGAGCTAGCCAACGTGATCGACATGCGGGTGCTGGTGCCGAGGGTGCTCTCGTCGCTGGAGGACTCGCGCCGGATCACCCACGCCTCGGTGTACCTGGTGGATCCCGACGGCTCGGGCTACGAGCTGGCGGGACACGTCGGCCCGCGCCCCGAGTCGCGCTTCGACGCGGTCACGCACCGGGCCTTCTTCGAGCGCCTGCGGCGGGCCGGGACCATCTCGCTCGAGGGGCTGGAGCGCGAGCTGGCGGCGCGCCGGATCGCCTCCGACGACGAGCGCGAAGGGCTGCAGCTCATGATGCGCACGCTCGACCAGATGAACGGCTCGGTGGTGCTGGGGATCACCGGCGAGGACCAGCTGCTGGGTGGCCTGGTCCTGCGCGACGAGCGCCTGCGCGAGGCCTACTCCTCCGACGAGATCGAGCTGTTCCGCGGGGTGGCGCTGTCCATCGGGGTGACGCTGCAGAACTCGCAGGTCTACGAGCGCATGAAGGAGCGCGATCGCCTGGCGGCCCTCGGTCAGATGGCGGCCGGTCTGGCCCACGAGATCCGCAACCCCCTCGGGGCCATCAAGGGAGCCGCGCAGTTCCTGCAGCCGCCGACCTCGGGTGCCTCCAAGGTGGATCCGGCCGGTACCGCCGAGTTCCTCAACATCATCGTGGAGGAGGTCAACCGCCTGAACAAGATCGTGTCGCAGTTCCTCGACTACGCGCGGCCCTACCGCGGCGAGCAGGAGCCCCTCGACGTCAACGACGTGGTCAAGAAGACCCTGCAGCTCCTGGCCAAGGAGGGCGCCATGCGGGGGGTGGACGTGAGCCCCAGCCTCGGCGAGGCGATGCCGCCCGTGCGGGCCGACGCCGAGCAGCTCTTGCAGGTGTTCCTGAATCTGGCGCTCAACGCCGTTCAAGCCATGCCGGAGGGGGGACGCCTGTTCGTGTCCTCGAGCATCCGCCGAGCCACCCGGCGCGGCGCCGCGGCGGCCTTCCTCGAGGTGCGCTTCCGGGACACCGGGGTCGGCATCCCGCCGGGGGATCTGCGCAACCTCTTCATTCCCTTCTTCACCACCAAGGAAAAGGGGACCGGACTCGGCTTGCCGATCAGCCAGCGCATCATCGAGAACCACGGGGGCACCATCGAGGTGCGCTCCCAGATGGGCAGCGGCGCGACCTTCACGGTCCTCTTGCCGGTGGAGTCCGACGCCTACGCGGCTTACGTCGACAAGAAGCCGGCGGTGGCCGCTCCCCCCCGGCCGGCGGCTACCCTGCCCGGCGCGGCCACCCCGCCACCGTTGCTGGTCGCGCAGGGGCAGGGAGCTGGCGGCCCCGGCACGCGCGGTCCCGCGGCCTCGCCCCCGCCTTCGCCCCCGCCTTCGCCGGCTTCGCCGGGCCCGGGGGCCCGCGCCGCGGTCGCCGGGAATGGCCTCGGGCCGACGCCGGTTGGATCCGGGGGCGGAGCCGCGTCGGGGGGGGGCGCGGCGCTGACGCCCCCGCCCGCGCCCGCGGGCGTCGGCCGAACTCCGCCGGCTGGCCAGCTGGCGGGCGCGGCTCCAATGCTCAAGAAGAGAGGGTGACTGTTAAGATGCGCGCACGGTGTCAGCGGTGGATCCATTGAGCAAGCGCATCCTGGTGGCGGACGACGAGCTGAACATGCGCCGCGTGCTGGAGGCCATCCTCAAGCGCGAGGGGTACGAGGTGATCACCGCGGCCAACGGGCTCGACGCCCTGGCCGAGATGAACCGCGACGTCCACACGGTGATCACCGACCTCAAGATGCCGGGCCTCGATGGGATGGGGCTCTTGCGCAGGCTGCAGGAGACCCACCCCGAGGTCCCGGTGGTGATGATCACCGCCCATGGCTCGGTGGAGAGCGCCGTGGAGGCGGTGAAGCTGGGGGCCTTCGACTACCTCGAGAAGCCCTTCGAGCAGGAGCAGATCCGCCAGATCGTCGCCAAGGCCATGAAGACCCACGAGCTGGCGCGCCGGGACGCACGTCCCGAGACGCCCTCCTCCGAGCGGGGTCGCTTCCGGCTGATCGGGCAGTCCACCGCCATCAAGCAGATCTACTCGGTGGTCGAGAAGGTGGCCGATACGCCCTCCACCGTGCTCATCACCGGAGAATCGGGGACCGGCAAGGAGCTCTTCGCACGGGCCCTCCACGAGAACTCCTCGCGGCACGCGGGTCCCTTCATCAAGATCAACTGCGCGGCGATCCCCAAGACCCTGATGGAGTCCGAGCTCTTCGGCTACGACAAGGGCGCCTTCACCGGAGCGGTCGGCGCCAAGCCGGGGCGCTTCGAGCTGGCTCACGGGGGGACGCTGTTCCTCGACGAGATCGGGGAGATCCCCATCGAGATGCAGGTCAAGCTGCTGCGGGTGCTGCAGGAGTCGGAGTTCGAGCGGGTGGGCGGAATCAAGACCATCAAGGTCGACGTTCGCCTGGTCACGGCCACCAACCGCGACCTCCTGCACGAGATCGAGCAGGGCGGCTTCCGGGAGGATCTGTTCTATCGGTTGAACGTGGTCCCGATCCACATCCCGCCGCTGCGGGAGCGGCGGGAGGACATCCCGCTCTTGGTCGAGCACTTCATCACCAAGTTCAACGAGCGGCTGAAGAAGCAGATCACCGGGATCTCGACCGCGGCCATCGCCTGCCTCACGGCCTACGAGTGGCCGGGGAACATCCGCGAGCTCGAGAACTTGATGGAGCGAACCATGCTGTTCTGCGAGGGACCCGAGATTCAGGCCCGCGAGCTCCCACCCGAGATCTTTCACGGCGGTGGTGATGACACGCACGCCGCCGTGCCGGTCGCGACCGAGGAGACCACGGGGCATGGACATGGGCACGGCGCTGGAGCCGGCGCTGCCAGCGCTGGCTCGGGGCCAAACCCCATCACCTGGCCGGCCTTCCCGGCGGCGGCGGGGCCGAACGGACCCTCCGGGTCCTTGAAGGAGGCGGTCCGCGTGGAGACCGAGCGGGTCGAGCGCGAGCTCATCATCCGGGCCCTCGACGAGACCAACGGCAACGTCACCCAGGCCGCGCGCAAGCTCAAGATCTCGCGCAAGAGCCTGCAGACCAAGATGAAGGACTTCGGCCTGCGAGACCGCGAGGGGACGCGGGACGTCTGAGGCGAGGGTCGCGGAGGGGAGGGGAGCGGAACAGACCGGAACGGACCGGAACGGCGAGAACGAGGACGAGGACGAGGACGAGGACGAGGACGGGTGAGCGGGGTGGCGGTGGAGTGGTGGGTGGTTTACTCGAGC